>Ga0307517_10004107_pt1 | contig 22467 bp, 17 predicted proteins | sample 23_EM_MG_FD_194515 | JGI IMG/M metagenome (GOLD analysis project Ga0307517, IMG submission 194515) | Populus trichocarpa ectomycorrhiza microbial communities from riparian zone in the Pacific Northwest, United States - 23_EM | ecosystem: Host-associated > Plants > Roots > Unclassified | place... | reverse complement strand
GATGGAGAGGCAAGCTTCAGAAACTGAAGCTGGGGAAAGCCCTGCAAACTGCCTTGGTGGAGACGATCACCAGTGAGGGGGAATGTTGGAAATCACCGGTGATCATTCCACACCCAAGTATTTTTACCTGTTCGTACCTTTCCTATATTTCTTAGTTGTTAGTTACTAGTTCCTTTGTCAGTCATTATCAATCTCGGAGGAGGAGCGAGTATACCTGGATTGTATACGAATAGCAGGATTCGCACACATGGCCGGACATGGGTGGAGAGAAAAGCGAGCAAGCAGCCGGAACCCAGTGCGAGTTGGCCTCAGATATCTTCCGCGGAAGGACTCCCGGGAAAGAAGATATGTGGTGGAATTCTTTGTATTTAAACCCGTTAGTCTGCCATAAATAGAATGACAAGCAAGGCTCACCTCCGATCAAACTACACACGATTCCCCCTTCGCTTCACATTTGTCTCATTGGCTTCTTTGTACTTCTTCACTTGTCCACCGCGGTCGTCTCGTATCCACAGCTCATAACAATACATTGGACTAGACTTGACTTTCGACCAAACTAGCTAGTCCAGTCCAGTGTTCCGCCGACCATTCGGAACCCTGGTTTTATCCTATCATTGACTTTTAGACCACACAGACTCTAAATCTTAACAGGTTCAAATGGGGGCAAAGGCACTCATCCTCTAGTATGTATAAGCCAATTTGAAGCAGAATTACTTTGATAGTTTGAGTTCATCAGGGCTATTTACAGATTCAGAAGTGGACAAAATTTCATTACTTTTTGTCTACTTTCCCATAATCCGAACTGAAATCTATAACTTTGTTAAGTTATGGAACAATCATCATATTTGCTATCAGAGAAACCGCCCAAGTCTTCCAACGGAGAAGCCCAGTGTCCTCTATTTTACTCCACCCGCTGGTGTACAAGACTATCAATACAGCCCGGATCGAACTATTCTTAAAGAATTACAGGCCGAGGTTGCCGCTTGGGGTAAATTGTTTCTCTCCCCTCTGCATATGTTTATTTCTGATGTTAACATATCTAGTACTATTAGACCCTGAGGAATTTCTACCTCTTGCAACATTTTCATGGTGTTGTGCATGGCTGGAAGCTTCCGACATATCCTTTGTCCCAGAGATTACACTTTCCGCGCGCCTTGCAGATGGTTCCCTTATGCATGAAAAAGCATATCATGTTTTACGAACAGCACTGCAGGCCGAGGTTTTTCATCATGGCTATAGTCTACCACGTTGTTTGCCCCCTGAGGGCGAATATAATTGGACCCCTCCTGTTACATCTCTAGTTGAGACATTATCACCTGCCGGAGAAGAAATACTACTTCAAGAGGTTTTACACTCCACTACTCTTGATCACATTTCAGGTATTCGTAGTGAAGAGGAAATGAGTGGTGATGATGATACCGGAACTGATGACTAGGTGATTGCAATGTATGTATTCTGCTTAATCACTCTTCAAGTTATTTTTATCGTTGGTCTTCTCAATCTAGTACCTACCTTCCGGGACCACGAATAACCACTCGTTCCTCACTTTCTACAGATCAAGTTCTGAGACAATCCTGTAGCTAGAATTCCCCACTCTTTACACGATTCTTATCCAACTATCGACCTCCCAACTCTTATGCAGTTAACCTTTGCCCAGGTACGAATATACGAACCATTTTATTTTACTCCCGAAGTTAGGCGAAGTACATGACTGCAAAAAAGCCTAGGTGACAGGCCGGAGCAGAGCAGGATATGAAACATGGCCCCACATGTATAATATTTTTTTTCTTCCTCTGTAATTTCTATTTTAATTGAATAAATTGCACTTCTTTCCTGAGACTGAAGAACAAATTATTTCTTGGTTCTTATTTTTATTTTTTTATTGTTCGGGTTTCACTTATCCCAAAACCAAAAATCAATATCTGAATTCTGTGGCGGTTTGGGTCCTTATCGTCCGCCGTACACTTTACCCCCCATGCTGTGATAAAGTATTAGAGACATTCAGCCCCGGGGTTATAAGAGCGTTTTTTGAGTGCCAAGTTTCCAGTTGAGCTGTCAGTTTTGTATGCGAAAAGGCATTACACACACCAAAGTTTTTCGACTCGAAAAACCTGCATACCCGTTTTTCAACCCCGGGGCTGAATGCCTCTATTGTCCCGTATCAAATAAAACTAAACGCGCCAAGGTAACAAGGGGGAAAACTTTTACCCATCCTAGCAGCCAGCGCTTATTGAGAGTTACTTATCTAAGGGCCCGTTTACCTATAGACGGCCGTCTAGCAACCGGAGACGGTGCCGACCGTTAAGGAAGGCTAGACGGTGGGAGGTGTGTAGGGTGAATGGATGGGTGTGTTTATCTAAATATACCGTCTAGTATAGTTTAGTGTGAAAATTTTGATTAACCGACAGAGGTGTGCAACCATGTAGCTTCAACTCTGAATAGTGCTCGGCAACCGAGATATTGAACTGACCAGGAACACCTCCTCACAAATGGAAGATAGGAATTTTGTCTCTGAACTCACCCTGGGTTATGAGAGAATGGATTACTGATTGAGCAAAAAAATTAGAGCTGATCGGTTGCTATTCTTATGATTGGGTGCATGATGTATGGGTGGTGTTGATAGACGGTGGTTGCAAAAGGACCTGTTGAGCTCCGTCAGGTTTTGACCATCTAGCAGCTAGAATATAGGACGGTGGAAAATTAGGTAAACAGTTTTGCCACGTCTAATGGAACAGGATGTCGGTTGAGACGCCACCGTCTTGTTTCCCCACCAAGGTGTCAAAACTAGACGGTTAGGTAAACGGGCCCTAATTCTAACAGTTATGAGGGGTGTTCGGTTATTTTTGATATGTAGCAATACACTGAGTCTTAGGCCTGCACTATTCGGCTAGGTCACCAGTGGCAGGAAAATAGGATAGCCAAGGTGCCATATAGAATACCGTAAAAACTCGAATAATAATTGAACCGTGTTCTATGGAGTCCAGAATTTCCTTCTCTGGAACGGGGGCAAACAACACGGCAAAAACAACCCCTTTCCCCATTCCGTGACAGAAAAAAAAAAGTTTCTTGACAGAGAGGGCAGTCCAACGACGTAGCACACTGTGTAACCACCCAAGCTTCTACGGTATCCCACCAATCTAAGGAAGAGCTCCGAGTCTCCAATGTTTTCTCAGACCACGTAAAACTTTTGTGCGGTGCCCAAAGTTAGCCGCCATCTTGGCGCTAATGTTGCTCCCACGCTGGGGGGGTTTAATATTGCAGGATAAGAGACCTGGTATCATCCAAAAGCTTGAGTGGGAAGCCTAGCCAACCCCGGCAAACCTAGTAAGCATCTTTGGAGGATTTCATAACTGAATACAGCGATTTTGCTCGCTTCACAGAAGGCCCGTGTAAGGCGCTTAGAACGCCTAGCTTTTGACCACAGAAGTGGGGCAGAATCGGTGAGTAAATTACTTGCTGTTAAACCTCGAAATTCTGCCAGGACTCAGCTTTCTGCCAAAATGTATGGCGTTAATGCGATTTGTTTATCATTGCCACCACTCAGTGAAACCAAATCCAATTTCCAAAGCCAAACGAGTACATTGAGATAGTAACCAATAAGGGAAATGAAAATCTGGTAAGTGCAGAAACATAAGAAACCCGAAACCATCCAAGAAACCAATTCCATCCATCAACCTTCTTCAATATGTCCACTGTCGGAGGCGGTGGGGAGGTGCTGCTGCCCTTGTCGCTTGAGATCGTTGGCGCCGATAGATCCCGAGATGACAATGAGGGCGCCATGAGAGAGTTAGGGGTGGTGGGTGGGTAACAAAAAACGCGAGCATCGAGTTTCGCGACCCCTAGAAGTGGATGGCTCTACCTAGGTAGATGGCTCTCGGGTCCGTGCATCGTATGCTATAACCATCGCGAACCCGGGCTAACCTTTCTCCGAAACCCACCATGCAGTTTCCCCGAGCTTTGCCCAATTGGCAATGGGTTGTTCCAACCCGACATTGATTTGAGGTCGCAATAGAAGTCGGGTGGTCTGTATCTTTCCTGGATGCTCTATGAAGTTGTCCTATTTTTAATTCAAGTATTGTTGCCCGAATGAGCATAAGAAAGTGGCCATTTTAGGGTGATATAACTTTGTGCCCACTCACTTTTTCCGCCGCACTGGGAGGGTTGTGAATTTCACTTGCAACCGCAGGAGCTAGGAAAGTTATGTACTCGAGTACAGTACTCGGGGGTTACCTAAAGTCGGGCACACCCCCACATACGGTAACTGAGGTTTTCATCCATACAAACCCGTTTCTTGGCTTTTTTTGTTAGGGGGGAAAAGGTTGGGCGCACCAGGCTTGGTGAGCCCAGCTAGGGTGGTGGGCGGCCTTGGGATATATGAGGGTGTGGTGGAACCGGAGCTTTGTTTCGTGCAGTTGGCTGAGGGAGCGCGTAGATGGTTGGTTGTGCTCTGGTGGAGGGGTAGTATGGGCGCGTCCTTGGATTTGCGGTGGGCGAGGAACGCAGGCGCTAAAGACCGGTATGAAGGGGATAGCATGTTATTCTTTTCCTGGGGTAATTTCACAGCAAGGACTAGTTTACAGGCTGTAGACTTGTTATACTTATTAGTTGCGATGGCCGGCGTGCCAGGACACTGTTGAGTAGATAGGGCAGACGATGCAAGGTCCCATAGAAAGCTCGAAGAGAATAAATAAACCTTTGATTTAAAAAAATAATAATCTCTGGCGGACCCCCATAATAGGCAATAATCCCAGATACTTCGTGGCACCGCGCCAGGTTTACCTTTGTACCCTAGTACTAGTAATGGGGGAAGCTTTGGTCATAATATTATTAAGTATGTATCTTTTATTATCGCTGCTGATACAGTAGTGTTGTTTCCACCAAAAAAAAGGGGGGGCCTTAATTTTAGCCGCTTAGGTTGCACCAGTTTAAGACAGCGGGGCTTATTCTACAGCGGGCGCCTAGGGATTTTCGTGACTTGTATGATGCTACAGTCTTGCAGGGGGGTGGTGCGATATGTTAGGAATTAGAAACTGGTCTTACTCCACATGCTGATAGTAGCCAGAGGAGGAATGGTTTCCCATGGTTCGGGCGGCTGAGTTGGAATATGTTCCAGTCCCGTACGACAGGAGTGGCCGGGTAGGGCGCCTAAGACGCTGTTTTAACACTTGCATGCCCCCGCTTTTTAAAAAACTAGACTCCGCTCTGATTCCAGTTGCAGGAAGGACGTTAACCAGCCATACCCACAAAGTCCCCTTTTTCGACAGCGTGAGCAATAAACGGTGGAAGATGTCGCAATATACCGTCAATGTCAGCACCAAGCTCTCCAATAATGGGAAACCCTCGGATGTGTGGAATAGCGAAGCGATTACCGATGATCGGCGCCAACTCCTAGCCTGGCTATCACCACTAAACCCTGGCTCGCGGCATTGGGATATTCAAGAACACCGTGCGGATGGTGTCGGGGAATGGTTCTTAGAAACGGAGGAATTCAGAAGATGGTACGCCGGCAGTGAGGGAGGTGAAGGTGAAAGCGCTGTTTTATTTTGCTACGGAGATCCCGGGGTCGGAAAAACATTTATCAGGTAACAAGAATTTGTCACGGGGGTTGGAAGGGAGCGAGCCTGTGCTAACAGGCAGCAATGGCAGCTCGCTGGTGGTGGACAGACTCTGCGATCAGACCAGCGGAGAAATCACTGCCGTGTCTTGTTTTTACTTGGACTTCGCAGCACGAAAGGAGCAGTCAGCGACCAATGTGCTGGGTTGCATGCTAAAGCAGATGGTTGGTGGGATGGAGAGGATTCCGGACGAAATATCGAAGGCTTTTCAACAGCAGAAGACAACTATTGGTGGGCGCAGGCCCCAACTCGCCAATATCGTGAAGATGCTGAAGTGCATCACATCCTCACGGAAGACATTCATGTGCCTTGACGCCCTTGACGAATGTGCAGGAGTGGAACGATTTAGGCTCCTTGATTCGCTGAAAGAAATCCTTGAGCAGTCCCCGGAAACCCGAATATTCGTGACTGGAAGACCCCATATCCGAGCCGAGTTCGAAATCTGTCTTGTCAGACTGGTTACCCGTGTCCCTATAAGTTCTACCAGAGACGATATCACAAGATACCTACGTTTTAGGCTACGCCACGACGAAACCCCAGATGCAATGGACGAGAGCCTAAAAGCAGAAATTCTAGAGAAGATTCCCGAGAATATGTCGGAAATGTATGCAAAGATCCTGCTGTGAATTTCACCCTCGTCCTCTGCTAATAAATATATTTAGATTTCGACTTGTTTCCTTAAATCTTGAGGCAATCTTGCGAGAACCGACCATTTATTGGAGACAAGAAATGCTTCGCAAAATAACCGATGGATTGGGGTGGGGAGGTGCTTACAATACGACGATCGAACGGATAAAGGCACAGGATGGGGGTAAATCGAGGCTCGGGATGGCAGCTTTGATGTGGGTCAGTCAGGCGGAGAGGCCGCTGAAGGAGGATGAGCTTTGCCATGCCCTAGCAGTTGAGCTACACTCGAAGGATTTCAATGCTCGCAACGTCCCCTCAATCTCGACATTGATGAGCTGTTGTCAAGGACTTATTACAGTGGACAAAGAGACATCAACTGTGCGACTGATCCACCCTACTGTGAAAGAGTATCTTTCAGCCCGTCCCGATGTTCTCAGTAGGCCTCACGCGGCAATGGCAGAAATTTGCCTGACATATCTGAATTCCGAACCGGTCAAGAGTCTTTCAGCCAATCCCTCTGCCGCTACGCATGACAAACCCTTTTTGAGCTATTGTTCCGTATACTGGGGAGTCCATGCGAAAAAAGAACTCTCGAGCCACGCCAGATCACTTGTACTAGAGCTGTTTCGTGAATATGATGGCCACATATCCAGCAAATTGCTTTTGAAACAAGTAGAGCGAGAGATTTGCTTGGGTTTCATTGCCGAACTCGAGACTGATGATGGCAGCGATGACAGTTCCTCCTTCAGTGAACTGCACTGCGCATCATTCTTCGGAATTACGGACATTGTGGCTGTTTTGATAGAGATGGAGAGTTATGATATCAACGAAAGAGATACTCGAGGGTCTACCCCTCTTGCATGGGCTGCTCGCAATGGACATGAGGACGTTGTGAAAATGCTACTCCGGCGGCGAGAGGTCCACCCCGGCCAGAGCAATTATTCCGGCCTGACGCCACTCTCGTATGCGGCTTGGGGAGGACATGAGGGAGTGGTGAAAATGCTACTCGGGCGGCGGGGTGTCAACCCCGACGAGCCAGACGACAGCGAGCAAACACCGCTATCATATGCTGCTCATGCTGGGCACGAGGGAGTAGTGAAGATACTACTCGAGCTAGCAGCTGTTAACCCCGATGAGTCCGGTGAATCTGGCGAAACACCGCTCTCGTTTGCGGCTATGGCTGGGCATGAACGAGTGGCCAGAATACTGCTTGGGCGTGGGGAGGTCGGCCCTGATAAGCCTGACAGTGGCGGTCGAACGCCGTTGTCGCATGCTGCTGAGCGCGGACAAGCAGGGATGGTCAAAATACTACTCGGGCGTGGAGAGGTCAGCCCTGACAAGCCAGACAATGACGGTCAAACGCCGTTCTCGTATGCTGTCTTCCATGGACATGAAGGAATAGTGAAAATGCTACTCGGGAGTGGAGAGGCGAGCCCTGACAAGCCAGACAATGACGGTCGAACGCCGCTCTCGCATGCTGCTCAGGGTGGACATGAGGGAATTGTGAAAACACTATTGGGGCAGGAGAAGGTCAACCCCGACAAGCCAGACAATGGCGGCCAAACCCCCCTCTCCCATGCTGTTCGGTACAGACGTGAGGGAGTAGTGAAAATATTACTCGACCGGGAAGAGGTCAACCCCAACAAGCCAGATAAGCACGGCAGAACACCGCTCTCGTATGCTGCCGGACGTGGATATGAGGGAGTTGTAAGAATTCTTCTGGCGCTGGAAGAGGTCAATCCTGATAATCCAGCTAATGGCGGCCGAACGCCCCTCTCGTATGCTGCTTCGAATGGGCGTGAGGGAGTTGTGAAAATGCTGCTCAAACGGGAAGAGGTCAACCCCAACAAGCCGGATAAGCGCGGCAGAACACCGCTCTCGTATGCTGCTGGATATGGACGTGAGGGAGTTGTAAGTATTCTACTTGCACGGGAAGAGGTCAATCCCGATAAGTCAGACAATCGCGGCAAAACACCGCTCATGATCGCGGCTGGCGGGAGCCATTCTGGTGTAGTAGCGCTGTTAGAGGCTTATAAGGGATCATCCACAGCGGGATCTGATGTCTAGGCGACACCACCTCATCGGAATCACCGCCATTCCCTCCCTTTAAGGCCGGGTTCTCATGCTGATTTTCCTTGGACACCATCTTCTAGAGACAAAGCAACATGGGAATGCACACCTAGGACATCACACTTGCCTATAGCCCTCTGCAAAACTCCGTCGAGAGCGGATTTATGGGCCTCTGTTTACGAAGGATAGTAGTCTGGTAGGTGGGGTGGAACAGTTCTATTATTGTCACGAGGTTCGGTTTATAATTTGCGGCTTCCATTCTATCAGTTCCCAATTTTCCTCTAGGTGTAAATTCTTGCTAGTGCCTTCTCTCTTCTCTCGTTCTTTGTTCTGCCCCTCGCAACCTCGCCCCTCTGTGGTGGATAACCATTATATAGTGTTCTTTGCATATACAATTTGAGCAGTGTACGATAGCGCAAGAATTTTGAAGGGATTGTGAACAACTATATAAATGCCATATGGCTTAATAAATAGCACCAAGTTGCAGTTAACGGGTACCGATCAGCTACCCCCTATCGCCTCGAGTATTAAGAGTGTGGGGGGTCGAGCAGATAGGATTCTTATGTCGCTTATTAGCCTCACAGGTCTTGTGACTAACCCGACAGTATGAAACAACCTCAGAAAACTATCAAGGAGATTCAGATTTCCATGAATCCGGAGAGAACAATTCTTTGGGGTAACCTAGAGCACGAGTTACTTGTAATGCTGCCTGCTGCGCATGCCCCTAGAAATAAACGTAGCGAGATTTGCGGGAAAGAACATCCCGGTCCCAGTTGATGGAGGCTACCCAGCAACAATAGACCTCTTTCCCATTTGCAATACCTGAGTAAAGAATATTTCAAAGAACCGAAATACTGACACTTTCAATCTGTTACAGGGGATTATTGGAAAACGCCCTACAAGAATAGGGATCCTCGTCCATGTTGAAGATAGACAGCCAAAAAGTCCACGGCATCGTATGGTTCCACCTACTAGAGAATTGAAGGGGAAAGTAGCAGCGGGATGAATAACACTTTTTTTTTGTGCGGGAGTGCCGATAGGGCAGGAATTAGTGCAAGTGATCTCACCCCGCGACAATATTCCACGGCAACGCGAACCCACTATTTGAGGAAGATATGGCGCAAAGAATCTCTGTCTTATAAAAATTCTATTATCGTACTCGGTCGTAGTTACTGTAGACTGTCGTTTGATTTCTGGTTTGTGAGTGGATGGTCGGGATAATACTATTATGTGTCGAAGGAGAATCGGAAACGTGAAAGTATTCCACAAACTCAATTAAGTAGCTAGTGCCCAAGCTCGGTAAGGGCGGATTCCTGCTCCTGAAGGTGGGTGCATGCTGTGAGCGACTAGTGGTTCTGTATCTGCTTGTGTATGGGTAAAAGCAGCTTGCATGGGGTTTCGGTATAGGCGGATTTGCTTAGCCGGTGCTGTGGCACCCTCCGATCTTAAATGCACAAGTGTTCGGCTATGTCACCAATGGCCGGAAAACAGGATCACCCAGGCGCCCCTATAGAACATTCCATTACGGTAATCTGAGAAAGAGCTCCGAGTCTCTCATGTTTGGGTAAGCTATGTAAAACCTTTTTCCCTGCTTAAAGTTTGCCGCCATGATGGTACTGTACAGTACGGGAACAAAACTTTTCGTCCGATACCCTTTTTACACCAAAAATGGACATTTTTAAACAAACAATTCTCCACACTGCTTATATAAAAACACTTGAAACCTCCTTATCAGCTAGGGAATCACTATCTATTCAAACCTCTGTAAGTAGAAGTGTAAGGAATCAAAGCAGCTTTCATGGTGCATGATTGCATCAACTAGTGTGAAAGTGACTTAGATTTTTGTATGCGGCTTCATATAAAAAAGTACATGGCAAACGATACTAGATACTTATACCAGCTTTTCTCTACTACTTGGTGATATTTAAGGATTCTGTAAACTTCTTCATGTTATCTACAGGTTTGCTAATGCAAGGACCAATTTTCGCTGATTCTCATAGACATTACGGAATAAGAGAGGGTGGTGAAGATGGGCACTTTTGGTGTAAAAACGGCATCGGAAGAAAAGCTTTGTCCGAGGACTTTACAAGGGTTTTCAGACCCCAGTTGGGGTCCATTATGGCGGGCTAAGCGATGTGGTACAAAAGCTTGTGTGGGAGGTTTAACCGATCTTGGCAAACTTCGAAAGAGGATGGGAACCAATGGACCCGTGTGAGATACTAGTGGTGGTATTGTGTAAGCATTATTGGAGGATTTCTTACCCGAATAAAATTGTAAGTTATTGTTTCCTTTGCAGAGGTCCTTGGTAACTAGCCCAGGATACTTGGCTCTTGGTGATATTGTGGGTGGGAGGGATTAACCCGACACAAAAGATGCACGGCAACCAAATACCCCAGCACCCTAACTTACACTCCAACCTCACCTAAAGAAATTTCTTTAGCTCAACCAAACCAAACGATTCGGTCAATACCTTCTTGTTTAGGATCCTATACTTCCTCTTCTGCAGTTGGGCCCAATAGTCCTTTTATTTTAATTTTGGTTATCAGTATTGTAGCGTCGGTGGGAGAGTGGTGGTGTCATAACCGAGTTTTTCCTCTTAGTTGATGCTCGGTTAATTTTGTCCACTCGCAATCTAGGCGCAACCGACAAGGTGAGTTAATGTACCCCATGGTTAATCGAGATACATGGTGACATGAAACCAACGACTACCGGTAGAGTGGTATTTGGAAAACTGGCTTTCCATAGAATTCCATAGAATTCCATATATAAGGAATAAGCCGCTCCAAGGTTGAGATGTGGAGCAAAAGATTATCTAAGAGCTAATACTCACGTGGGCTAAGTTTTGGGTTGCTGCGGTCTCTTCCAGGGTGCGGCTTATTTATGAAATTCTACGAGTGTACTCGTAATTTTCTGACGTTTGTAAACACGACTGCTATTGCATACGGGCAAAGAATCGACCAGAGCCTCAGGATTTTGGTGGCATGCAATAGCAGTCGTGTTTACAAACGTCAGAAAATTACGAGTATGGGTAAACGGTTGTTCCGTGTAACACTGTTTTTCGACCCGCTATGGGGTGCGTTTCTCGTGGTTGAACTTCGAAATTTTGCCAAGGCACTTTTTTCCAATAATCGGTGCCGACTTGGCGCAGTCCTGTTTGCTATTGCCACTAACTTACTCTCAGGGAAACTAATTTTATTTGAAGGGGCAATAAAAGTCGGGTATCGTAGCCCGCATCCTTTTTTGGGCTTTGTGAAGTTGTCTTATTTTTAATTCAAGTATTGCTGCCGGAATGAGCGTAGGAAGATCGCCATTTTTGGTGTAATACAACCCTGGTGCCCCCCCACCCACTTTTTCGGTCGCACTAGGAGGAGTTGTGGACTCCACTTACAGCCGCAGGCCATAAATATCATGTAGTGGGGAGCTTCGGTTATCATACCGCTAAGTGGGTGGGGTATTTTTTATTCTCACTACGGATGTTGTTTCCACCCATGAAAGAAAGGCTGCGCAATGTTAGCCGCTTAGACTGCCCTAGTTTAAGATTGCTGGGATTATTCGACAGCGGCCACTTAGCAATTTTCGTGAGTGGCCAGTAAATACCACAACACTGCAGGAGGGTGGTGCCATATCTTAGGAATTAGAAGCTGGTATGGCTCCATATCCAAGAGTGCTGATAGAACGACCAGAAGAGGAATAGTTTCGCGGGGTCCCGGCGGCTGAATTGGAATATTCTCTGGTAACAGAGGAGTGGTCCAGGAGGGACGCCTAAGCGCTGCTTTAACGTTGGCAGACCCCCTCAGTTATTTAGCTAGACCCCGCTTTTCTTACCGTCGCAGGAACATCGTCAACCAACCATACCCAGAAACTCCTCCTCTTGACAGTGGGAACAATAACGAGTGCAAGATGTCTCAATTTACCGTCAATACCAGCACCGAATCCTGCAATTACGGGGAGGCCATTGATGTGCGGAGTAGGGATACCACTACCGATAGTCGGTCCAAAATCCTAACCTGGCTATCACCCCTAAGCCCCGGCTTGCGGCATCGGACCATTCAAGAGCGCCGTGTCAATGATGTCGGGGAATGGATCCTAGAGACAGAGGAATTCAGAAGATGGTACGCGGGCAGTGAGGGAGGTGAAGGTGAAAGCGCTGTTTTATTTTGCTATGGAGATCCTGGGGTTGGAAAGACATTTATCAGGTAACAAGGGTCCTGGCGGGGGTGAGAAGGAAGCGAGCCTGTGCTGATCAGCAGCGATGATAGCTCGCTCGTAGTGGACAGGCTGTGCGATCAGACAAGCGGACAAAACACTCCCGTTTCATGTTTTTACTTGGACTTCACGGCACGAAAGGAGCAGCCAGCGTCCGATGTGCTGGGTTCCATGCTAAAGCAGATGGTTGCTGGGATGGAGAAGATTCCGGAGGAAATATCGAGGGTCTTTCAACAGCAGAAAACAACCATTGGTGGACGCAGGCCCCAACTCGCCAATATCGTGAAGATGCTACAGTGCGTCACGTCCTCACGGCGCATATTCATGTGTCTTGACGCCCTCGACGAATGTGCAGGAGCGGAACGGTTCAGGCTCCTTGATTCGCTGACAGAAATCTTGGAGCAATCCCCGGCAACCCGAATATTCGTGACTGGAAGACCATATATTCGTGCTGAGGTTAAGAGCCGTCTTGCCGGTCAAGTGACCAGTTTCTCTATAAGTTCTCGTGGAACCGATATCACAAGATACCTACGTTTTAGGCTGGGCCATGACGAAACGCTAGATGCCATGGATGAGAGCCTGAAGGCTGAAATTCTAAGGATTCCCCAAAATATGTCGGAAATGTACGTAAAGGCAATAGTGATGTGAATCTCACCCTCATCCGCTAATAAATATATTTAGATTTCGACTGGTTTCCTTAAATCTTGAGGCAATCTTGCGAGAACCGACCGTTTATAGGAGACAAGAAAGACTTCGCAAAATGACAAATGGATTGGGGTGGGGAGGCGCTTACAGTACGACGATCGAACGGATAAAGGCGCAGGGTGGGGATAAAGCGAGACTCGGGATGGAAGCTTTGATGTGGGTCGGTCACGCGGAGAGGCCGTTGAGGGCGGATGAGCTTTGCCATGCCCTAGCAGTCGAGCTACGCTCGAAAGATTTCAATGCTCGCAACGTCCCTTCGACCTCGACCTTGGTGAGCTGCTGCCAAGGACTTATTACTGTGGACGAAGAGACATCAACTGTGCGACTGATCCACCCTACTGTGAAAGAGTATCTTTCCACCCGTCCCGATGTTTTCAGTAGGCCTCATGCGGCAATGGCAGAGATATGCTTGACTTATTTGAATTCAAAACTGGTCAAGAGTCTTTCAGCCGACCCCTCTGCCGTTACCCATGACAAACCCTTTCTAGAATACTGTTCGGTATACTGGGGGGTCCATGCGAAAAAACAACTCTCGAACCACGCCAGATCACTAGCACTGGAGCTGTTTCGGGAGTATGATCGCCACATATCCAGAAAACTGCTTTTAGATCAAGTAGAGCATGTGGATCGCTGGGATTTCGGTAGCGACTATGGTAGCGACTATGGTGGCGATGCTGGTTGGGGGTTTGCTGACCACGGATTCCCCTTCAGTGGATTACACTGCGCATCGTTCTTCGGAATTGTGGAGCTTGTGACTGCTTTGATAGGGATGGAGAGTTATGATATCAACGAAGAAGATGCTCTAGGACACACTCCGCTGGGATGGGCTGCTCGCAACGGACATGAGGAAGTCGTGAAAATGCTACTCGGCCAGCCGGAGGTCCGCCTACACCAGAGCGCTTATTACTACCCAACACCACTCTTCTATGCCGCTTGGAAAGGGCATGAGGAAGTCGTGAAAATGCTACTCAGAGAGCCAGGTGCCTACCCGAATGATCTGGATCCTTCCGGAAAATCGCCGCTATCGTATGCTGCATGGAAGGGACATGTGGAGGTTGTGAAAATACTGCTCGAGCAGGAAGGGGTCGACCCCGGTGAGCAGAGTGGCTACGGCCAAACGCCGCTCTCGTATGCTGCTTCTGGCGGACATGAGGAAACGGTGAAAATACTACTCGAGCACGAAGAGGTGGACCCCGACAAGGCAGCAAATTCTGGTAGAACGCCGCTCTTGTATGCCGCATGGGGTGGGCACGAAGGAGTGGTGAAAGCACTACTCGCGCGAGAAGAGGTCAAACCCGACAAGCCAGACGAATACGGCGGAACCCCGCTCTCGTATGCTGCTCAGGACGGCCATGAGGGTGTCGTGAAAATACTACTCGAGCGGACAGAGGTTAACCCCGGCAAGCCCAATGATTGCAACCAAACGCCGCTCTTGTTTGCCGCTCGAGGTGGGCATGAGAGAGTGGTGAAAATACTGCTCGGGCGGGGAGAGGTCGACCCAGACGTGCCCGGTTTTTGGGGCAAGACGCCGCTCTTGTGTGCAGCTGAGGGCGGCCATGAGGAAGTGGTGAATATACTACTCGCGCGCGAGGGGGTCAATCCCGACCACCCAGATATGTTTGCTCGAACACCACTTTCGTATGCCGCTTCCGGTGGACATGAGCGAATAGTGAAAATACTCCTCGGGCGGGAAGAGGTCAGCCCCCACAAGCCAGGCAATAACGGGAGAATGCCGCTATCATATGCCGCTGAGCATGGACATGAGTGGATAGTGAAAATACTACTCGCACGGCAAGAGGTCTACCCCGACAACCCAGATTCTAACGGCAAAACGCCGCTCTCGCATGCCGCTCTGTATGGACATGAGGGAGTAGTTAAAATGCTGCTCGAGCGGGAAGAGGTCAGCCCCGACAAGCCGGACTATTGTGGTCGGACGCCACTTTCGCAGGCCAGTTCAGGTGGGTATGAGGGAATAGTGAAAATGCTACTCGATCGGAAAGAGGCCAACTCCGATAAGCCAGGAAATAATGGCCGAACACCGCTCCTGTATGCCGCGTTGGTTTTATATTTTGTTGTGTATATATACCGATCGTATTCGTGAATGCTAGTTCAAGAAGAATAAAGTGTATGAGAGAGACAGACTATTCGGTGACTTCTATTCCAACAATCAAGTGTGAACCAAACTCCTTAAATACAAAACATATTGACCTCTCGTCCATGAGCATCATACGATTTCTGCCTCTTCTCACGCCATCCAGTTACCCCTCATACCCCTCTTTGCTTCCCCGCTTTGCTACGTGTCTTACCCCTCTTTTCGCTTCCTTCACCGAGTTCCAGACTCAACGGACAATTCACCGGGATTCTTCTAGCATCTCCTTACTTATAGTGTGGGGTTTTTGGCGGTGAGGAATTCAAGGTGAGTGCCGGTGATTCACAATAGTTGGGAGCGTATGAGGGGGTGGTCGAAATGCTCCTCACACGGGAAGAAGTCACCCCCGACAAACCAGACAACGATGGTCGAACGCCGCTCTTATATGCCGCTCGCAATGGATGTACAGGAGTGGTGAAACTACTACTCAAGCGGGGAGAGGTCGACCCCAACAAGCCAGATAACCTCGGCCAGACACCACTCATGGCCGCACCTCGGTGGGGCTCCCAGGAGCTGTTAAAGCTGCTAGAGTCTCACGAGGATGGAACCCCAGCGCGGCTTAGGGCCTAGGAGGCACCACCTCGTGGGAGTCGCCGCCATCCCTTCTCGTCTGTCCCATGCTTCTCACGGAAGTATACCTTCGACATCGCCCTTTGCTGGGGAATTCGGTCCCATGAAATGGAGATGAATATATATGTTGTCACCTCTCTGAAATCCTCCCCACTAATTTTGTCGAGTGGGGATTCACCGGCCTCTATTCACAAAGCACGGTAGTCTTGCCGGAAGAGTGGAGCAATTTTATTATTGTGAGAAGTTTTAATTTCTAGGTTGCTATTTCTGTCCTATCGTATTTAATTTTCCTCTAAATTCCTCCTAATACTTTTCGTTCCCCCTCGTACCATTTTATTTTTCTTTCTTCCTCTGCTCCGCCGCCTACCCCCTTCTCTCTCAGTGATATATAGACTGTATATAGAGCGCTTTTTTTCGACTGGGAAAAGCGGTGTATGATAGTGCAAGGATCTTTCAGGCGATTGTGGATGATTATAAATATAAAGACAGTATTCAGTGTAGGAGGCTGATTACCACAAATGCTATGGTTTAACGAAGAATATGGTGTCAATATTGGACTTGATGAATACTCACTGACCACCCCCGCTATATGGGGGTGTATCTGTCGGCACCTAGAAAACAAGCTCTCCATGTCACCCCCTACACTCACTTGTATCGCGATAAACTTGGCGGCATGAAACATACTAGCAGGGGAAAAAAATCAGCAAGATACACTATAGTGCGCGCCCAAAGCCATTTCACCCCTTCCGGTGGAAGCCACGATGCCGCCGGGCACCCGCCACCCTAGTAGTATCAAAAGCTTGGCGAGATCGGCAGGAACGGAAATCACGGGGGAATCGCTACTCCACAATACTGGCTTCAACCCCAGTGCATAGAATGCCTTGACTGTTGAAAACAGCAGGGCCAAAGAGCCCCGGGAACGGTACAGGTCTATTTGCTAGCCGATTGGGCGGGGAAGGAAAGCGGGGCAGATGAATGGCGGTTATTATAAATTTACGCGGACACGATTAAGAGGGAATCACCGAAGAAAACCTTGGGCATGCCAACAGCATTCCCCCTAAACCCACCATACCATACTAATAAACGGAAGAAAAATTGAAAAATCTAAATTTATAGCGAAAGTCAGCAGTTTCTTAAATGAAAGGATATTGACAGAATGGTTTGGTTTTGGTAATGCTGGAGCAATTTCTTTGGGTGGGATTGAGCGTGCAAGGTGGTGGGGAGGATTGAGTTGCCATGCGTATTTCGTGTTGGGTTATGATAATTCTTTTCGCCTACAATATTACTGTCGGCTAAGCGACCTGGCTGAGAAGCTTGAGTGTGAGGTCTAGCCGACCTTTGCAAACTTCTCATAACAGGGACCACCGCACAGCTAGTACCTGTATGGGACCGTCTACCCGTATGCCCAGCTATCTGCAGGGGGGAAATTATATTAAGCCTTATTAGAGGATTTCTTGACCGAATAAAACTCCATTGCTCGCTTTATGTATGATAACGTACTTTACAGGGATGTGGCTCATCACAGGGGTCCGGCTCACCCATAGCAACCATTGGAAAATCAAATCTACATTTGATTATCACAACAAATAAATGAGATACCACCCTGAGAATCAAGCCACAAGTACTTTGAAATATAGAGAATCTGAAAATCTAGTTTTTATTTTCTGGTGATAAATTGTTATTCTGATATAGTGGTTTAAAGATTGCCTTTTTTATTTATAAAGTGTGGTTTTTCATAAGTATAACAAAATTGAAAACCCTGGAAGAATTACATAATAAAATAGATAGAAGGATAGTATAAGTCTTAGATATTCAGAATAATGAGGTTTTAATTTTCTTGATAATCATTTTTGGAAGCCACAGTGATTAAAAAAGAGGTAGAAAATACTGCAAATTACATACAAATTGATCAATTTTACCATGCAATATCTATATATGTAGTGGGCCTATGAACTCAATATCTTGGAATAACCTTATTATGACATCTGAAGTTAGTATATAAAGTTTGAAGTCAGATAAATATCGCCTTCTATATTTCATACAGGTTCTTAAAGAATATTGCGATTTAACCAAAAAACTGTATGTTAATTATGAACTCAGTGAAATAAAATTGTTGCGCTCACTACAAGTCAATTACCAATAAGATCAGGTTTAGTAGACTAGAGTAGACAGTATGGTGCATAGTTTGGAGTGTATATTAATTATATGGTTCCTGCCATTCAAAAAGGGGACCTGGCTGTGCAAAGGGTGTTACATGTGGCTTTGCAAAACCTGATTACTAAGATATTCTTTTGTCTGTAAAAGAGTTGTAAGAACAATGATTAAAGGTATAAGGGTTTAATAAAGCTATTGACTGGTATGTATAATAGGAGTTTATATAGATAAAAATATATAAATAATATAGCATTTTATCATAGTAAGTCAAGTGAGAACTAAATTATTATGAACACAGAGTTTGATATACATATTTGTCAGAAATAACTAATTAAATAATATAAAACCTAGCGTTTATACAATTCTTCTATGCTTACTCACCCAATCAACTGTGGCTATGGTAACACTTTTTTGACTTTCTCACCAAAAATACAACTTTTTAAATCCTTAAGGCTCCACAGTCACAAGCATAATTGCTAAAAAAAAACCTATTTTCCATTCTGCTTCATTTGCTCTTTCAGAAATAGGTTTTTCTTTTGCTAATATAGTTGTGGCTATTTAGCCTTAAGGATTTGAAAATTGCGAAATTTCAGGTCCCCTTTTTGAATGGCAGGAACCATAATAAGTAGTAGAAAGAGAATTATTGATAGTAACTAAAAGCTATTAATATAGAATCTAATCAACAGCTATTATTGATCCTAGCTTTAAACACTGCTACTAGACTCCCTAGAACCTATAACTTAATCTAATAACTCAGTGTTTGTTTAAATAAGTTATTATAGTAAAATAAATATACGATAAGAATTTATTCAAACCATTTGATAGTTTGATAATGATCAATGCACAAAGTATGTAAAACTTTTTTATTTACGTTGAAAATTTATATACCATCTTAGGATATGATAGTTAAAGGGATTCCAAGATAGTGAGTTCATAGGCCAACTACATATATAGATATTGCATGGTAAAATTGATCCAATTTGTATGTAATTTGCACGTATTTTCTACCTCATTTTTAATCACTGTGGCTTTCAAAAATAATTATCAAGAAAATTAAAACCTAGTTATTCTGAATATCTAACACTTATACTATCCTTCTATCTATTTTATTATGTAATTCTTCCAGGGTTTTCAATTTTGTTATGCTTATGAAAAACCACACTTTATAAATAAAAAAGGCAATCTTTAAACCACTATATCAGAATAACAATTTATCACCAGAAAATAAAAACTAGATTTTCAGATTCTCTATATTTGAAAGTACCTGGGGCTTGATTCTCAGGGTGGTATGATAGCTCATTTATTTGTTGTGATAATCAAGTGTAGGTTTGATTTTCCAATAGTTGATATGGGTGAACCGGATCCCTGTGATGAGCCACATCCCCGTAAAGTACGTTAAGGCACTGGTAACGATCCTAGGACACTTGACTTCTTCTGGTCGTATGGTTCCGGAAGACTAGAGTTGGGACCACTTTTCTCACAAAAAGTGTGACAGTTTTGAATGTAACCATCATCGTAATGCTTGAATTTATTTTTAGTTATATGTGTTAATATTGCTAAGATAAGTTTTTTCAATATAATAAAATCAGGATATTGATAGATGTTAATTTGTGAAATATTATATGTTAAATCATGGTAAATAAAATATTCATAATTGGCAAGCAGAGTCAGAACTAGCTAATCTGAAGATCTGACTCTGCAATTCTTCTATGAGAACTATATCTTGTAAATAGATATCTTTTAAAGTTCTCTGAGCCATAGGCAATATTGTTCTGGTATGCATTCATCATACATAAAACCCGCTGATAGTATTATAAGAACACAAGGTATTTTCAATATTATAGGATAATAGTTATCCACCTTTTTTTAGTTTTACTTTTTTGGAATATTGATTTTTTGTCTTGGCATTATTAACATGTATGACTAAACATAAATTCAAGCATTACGGTCATGGTTACATTGAAAACTGTCACACTTTTTGTGAGAAAAGTGGTCCCAACTCTAGGCTTCCGGAACCATACAAGTGCAACGGAAAAAGCGAGTTGCTTGTGTTGGGTCTATGAAAATTTGCCAAGACACAGTTTTCCACAAAGGGTGTGGTCATTGACGGGATTTTGTTTACTATTACCACTAACCGTGCCAAGGTTGTGGCTCCGCCACACCCCTCAATTGCTCGCTTGCTCGAAATCTTGGGCACTCTCCCAGAGAGTGCCCGACAGCTCAACGCCAGATTCGGCTCAACGACAGATTTCACGCAAATTCAAACCGAAGCCCCACCACACGAAAATAAAAGTTGTAAAAGAGGGGGAAAAAAAAGGAAGACATATTTGCAAAGACTTAAAACAATGTGTGAAGAAGCCAAAAGGACATTTAAAGCATTAGAGAATTTTCGGTAGTCGTTCGTAACTCCCCAATTCACATACAAATTGAGAACTGGCGTTGAGCCGTCAGGCACTCTCTGGGAGAGTGCCCAAGATTTCGAGCAAGCGAGCAATCGAGGGGTGTGGCGGAGCCACAACCTTGGCACGGTTAGTCCTAGGGAAATTAATTTCACTTGAGACTACAATAAAATTCAGGCAGTCTGCATTTTTTGCGGGTCAAGTTGTCCTATTTTTGATTCAAGTATTGTTGTCGGAATGAGTATACGAAAATCACCATTTTTTAGTGTAAAATCACATTGTGCCTCCACACTTTTTCTGTTGTATTTTGGCTTTCCCTAGCAACCACAGTGATCATGCGAGTTATGGTACAGCAACAGGACAAAAGCCATTATTGGTGCGCCCAAGTATCGCGGCCTCTTCTAAGGTGTGGCTTATTTATAGAATTCTACGGTACATAGAAGGTCGCTTAGAGGCGTCCGAAGTGGTGGGAACATTGGCACGGTTATGGGGGAGCCTCTCGCGAGCTGGATTGTTTAGCAGATGCTCACCTCCAATGACAACTGACTCCAGCAGCTCCATATGGGAGTCTATCCCGAGCCGAGCCGGATTCTAAATTCACTTGTGTATCTTTGACGCTGCTTTGGTGAGGTCCCCAAGCGGAATTGTTTTGCCGGTAGGGCGACCTGCCACACCTGTGGCACCTCCGGCCTTAGATGCCCGGAGTTCGGTTATGTCAGCAGTGGTCGGGAAACAATATTTCCAAGATAATCTTATCCTATTCCACGCCACAGCGGGCGCCCGGCATTGCGAGCCATCTACCAAAATCCAAGCCGCTGTTTAAATCCGGACTAAGGTTCAGCCAATCACATTAGAGAGTTTGCGCAAGAGGAGAGGACCTGGGTGGCAGTTAACGGAAAAGAGACCCAGGTCTCTGAATGAGTTTGCGCACCAGGTCTAGGTGGCTTGGTAGCTGGAAGATGGGAATTGAGTGCCGTAAAATCTCGTGAAATCCACTATCTCCATCAGCTCCCAATCTCCGGATTCTCAGTCAAAAGTCCCCAAGAAGGATTAGTGCTTTCCGGACACGGTATAGCCTGAGTCATTCTGTCTTGTTGGATCTCGTTAGCTTGACAAACTAAACCTATCGTGGGCTGATGTCGCGATTTACAGGGATATTCGTCACAGCTAGGAGATAGTGGATTTCACGAGATTATACGGTAGGGTAATACCGCACTGCACTCAAATTTGTTACCTGCTCAAATTAGGATTCCCAGATACTTGTACGAGTACACAAGTTGGGTACTAACCATACTGACTGCCATAGAACAGGTGATAATCTACTACTGAATGCCCAATATTATCATCAGTAAATTCATTTAATAAAATGCGAAAAGAGCGCTGTGTTGCTGCTGATTTATTGTTTTGCAGCGATCGGATCTCTTCAGGTCTGAAAAGCCCTATTTTACACCTCTTCCAGGCCTCGCTACCCACCTGGGTGTCCAAGACTTTTAGGTTATCAGAAAATAACCTATTTTCCTGCCACCTAGGTCTCCTTGCGCAAACTCTCTATTGCCTAAAATTGCAGATGGCTCGCTGTGTATCGCAGAAAAGTTGTACCTGGTTTGGAAAACCCCGAGTTCCTTCTCAGATTGATGGAATGGTCTAAGGTATTCCACGCCATAAATTTATCCACCATGCTGGTACTACTTTTCATATGCTGGTAGAGTTTTATTGTGGTAGGCGAAGCGACCGATTCAAAGGCTTCAGTGGGAGGTCAGGCCGACATTGATAAACTTACTACGACTGCGGGGCTGCTGGCGGCGGGAATAAGTCCTGAGGCAACCTGTGGAACCAGAATTCATATTAGGGCCCGTTTACCTATAGACGGCCGTCTAGCAACCGGAGACGGTGCCGACCGTCAAGGAAGGTTAAACGGTGGGAGGTGTGTAGGGTGAATGGATGGGTGCGTGTTTACCTAATTATACTGTCT
>Ga0307517_10004106_pt1 | contig 22469 bp, 15 predicted proteins | sample 23_EM_MG_FD_194515 | JGI IMG/M metagenome (GOLD analysis project Ga0307517, IMG submission 194515) | Populus trichocarpa ectomycorrhiza microbial communities from riparian zone in the Pacific Northwest, United States - 23_EM | ecosystem: Host-associated > Plants > Roots > Unclassified | place... | reverse complement strand
TTAAATTATAGGATTTTTAAAAATAAAAAAATATTATAAAAATAATTATACAATTAAATTAAAAAATCTTGTCCACTCAAAATTAAATTCATATAAAAATAAATATTAAAAGTTTTGACAAGCAAAAACATGGAAGATATATAAAGATCGATGCAATTCATGGAATACCAGATCTTTGCCAGTAAAGATGCAATTTTGATCGTGGTAATTTAATAAAAAGTTATTGTGAAATTATATTTACTAATTGTCATGTTATTTCTTGCTATTTGACCAAACAAATACTATACTATTAAATAATTTTATCGACAAATTTATTTTGTTAATGTAAAATGACACAACTAAAAACTTGATATATTTTTTTAAATATATAAGTGTCGAAGTAATAAAAAACTAATTGCTACCTTCAGCTGTAGCTTTAAAAAAAAAAAAAACTATTTAACCAAACAAACATCGTGTGAGGAGGCCAAGTCGGATTGCAAATCCTCCAACAATCCTAATAAACCGAGAGCTGAACCTAATCATGAGGAAACTCATGGTATTATTAATCCTGCAGCACAAGGAACAGAGATAATTGCATTATAAGTGCATCAATCTTTAATATTTTCTAATTTTAATTTGTTTTTGTTTGAGTAAATCAGTTTTTTTCCAAAACTGTTCATCAAGTATTTTACATCCAAAAACTATCAATTGCTCTGGTATATATCCTTTGCTCCATGCTACTAAATTATGATTTTTCCCTTTCATTTGAAGAAGCTGTCTCTCTCAAGTTATTTTACTCTTTGACAATTGGGATATTTACTATGTAAAAAGTTGTATAGGGTAAAATAACTTGGAAGGAAAAGTTCCCTCCAATCATAAAACTTCATAAGCATAATTTAGTAGTTTAGGGCAAATAATGTGTCATGAGACAAGGGAGTTATAAATAAAAGTTGCATAAAAAATACTTGATTATATATTTTTTTAAAATAATATACTTAAATAAATAAAAAAATAAAGTTCATGCACTCATTGAGGAAACATAAAAAAAAATGGTGTATCTAAATTGCAATTATCTCAAGGGAGTAATTAATAAAAGTTGGATGAAAAATACTTTATTAGAAATTTTTAAAAAAATAATATACTTCAATAAAAAAAATTCATTTACTTAGTTCAAGATCAGATTTAACAGTTTTACCACTGATAATTTTCACTGATATTTAAACTCACAGTCTGTCGGTACGTATTTTAACGACAGGCTCACCGACAAAACCGATCCGTCAGAAAAACTCTCATCAGTAATTTTTGGTCTGTTGGCAAGTCCATCGGTAATTAATTAACAGACAGACAAAGAGTGCCAAAAAACATTTATCCGCTTTATTTTGTCTGTATTTCTCACAGGAAGTTTGTCATATAACCGACAAAAATACCGTATGAAATTTTATCGATATTTTTATTTGTCCATCGATATATCGGTCGGTAAATATAATATATCACCAATGAAATATCATCTGTAATTCCATCATAGAGTTAGCATTCACAATGATATTTGTAGTAATTCTTTTCTAATTCTCTGGAATATACCAACGGACGTGGTCCGTGGGTAACCTTGTCCGTAATATTTTAAAATATTTTTTTAAAACAAATATTAAACAAAATTTAAATAAAAATCAAATTAAAATAATATAAAAAAGAAATTAAATAATATAAAAATTAAAAATTTATTACAAATTTAAATAGCGTTTAAATATAATAAATCCAAAATAAAGGCGGTGCTGGAGGAAGAGGTTGGTCGTCACCGGGACCCTGGGCCAATAAAGAGGAGCACATGGATCACACATGTGTGATCTCATCTCCATTACCACTCGACGAAGTTCTTCATAATCCGCAATGAGTCGTTCATATTTTTCATTAAGATGATTCGTCTGATCGTGTACTCGTTGGTCTAACATCACCTCAAACTCTAGAGTATGAGTGCTCGGGACCGATTGCGAGCATCTAACGGTCAAAACACTACTGGTTGTCCGCAAGTTCTCGATCGTAGTGTTACAGAGTCCATACACCTAATTTTTATCGGGCCTACCAGACGATCTTGTCTCCAACCACAAATCCGAATCGAGATCCAGATGGGTCGAAGGATTGTCCCCATATCTCTTCTTAAAGTGACTGTTATATGTATCATAGAAAGAAAAAATAAATTAATCAAATTGAATGAAATTATAACTTAATAAAATTAATGGTTGAAAACTAATGTACCATAAAGTACTAAGCTCGGCTATCCATGAACTGTTGCACCTTTTTTTAGCTGTTATCACTTCGCACATGTGTTTCAATAAAAAAGCTCCATCGGGCTTAACTTGCATAAAAAAAGCTTCAAAATTTTTAAACCTGCAGATATACAACATATATGTCACAAACTAGTTGATTTTATTCTTCTAAATGGTAATATATTTAATCCTAAATTTAGAATAATTTAATCTAATTTTTTAAAAATCAAAATAATAATTAAAATTAATCCTACACATTTAATTTAAATTGAATAACAAAATTGGAAAACAAATAAATAAAATTCAACAAAATAATAAAAAAATATTTCAATAACAGCTAAAATTCAACATAATTATTTATAAGTGGTAATATTTATGATTATAAATTTACAAAAAAATATTCTAAATGAAATAAATACAAAATAATAACTAAAATTCCACAAAATAATGCAAAAATTATTTCAATAATAACTAAAATCAACACAACTGTTAATTCATATAATTATTAAGAACACAAAATTGAACAAAATTAATGACCTAAACAAAACAAAAATAATGCAAGAAAAAAAACACAAATAAAGAAGAAAAAGGGATGAAAAATTCTTACCTTTATAGCACGTTTAGTTTCGGCTGAGAATTAAAAAAAAAACTAAAAAAAGACAACATACCATAGGATGAGAAGAGAAGATGATGTTTGATTTCAGCTCGTGAATAGTTGAGAGAGATAAGAGTAGATAATATAAGAGAGAAAAAGAAAGAGCAAGAAAGGAGAAGAATGAAGAAGATGAAGCCCGGTCTATTGTGTCCGTGATCATTTATATTAGGTTTATAACAACAGAATATTAAATATTAATATCTTTAAATGTTTTGCCAGTGCTTCCATCGGTGAAGTCAAGTTGGAATTTTTAATTTGCACGAAAATTCTCAAATACCCTTCAAATATTTTTCATTCCATCGGTGAGTCTTTAGGTAAAAGAGTAACCAGTCAACAGTAAATAAAAGCATTAACTAGCATCGCCTTGGAATACCCATTCCGTCCGTAATTCCATTGGGGAAAGTGTACCCCAATAAAAAAGAACACAAAGTATTGGAGTTCTTATTCCGTCGGTAATTCAATTGGTAAGAAAAGGCATTAATTATCACTTAATAGTGCCAGGAAGAAAAGGAACAGTTCTCAATACCACTGGAATATACCAACAAAAACATTCTATCGGTAGACCCGTGTGTAATTGACACCATGAACAGTACTAGGGAGAAAATGAACAATTCCCATCAAAACTAGAATATACCAACATAAACATTTCATTGGTATACCCATTTGTAATAAACACCATGAAAAATGCCAGGGAGAAGGGAAACAGTTTTCATTGCCACTAGAATATACCGACAGAAACATTTTGTGGGTACATCCATGTGTAATTGACACCAAGAACAGTGTCAGGGTAAATTGGAACAACTCTCATCACCACTACAATATAAGATTTGATTTGTATTCCCTATCTATCCATTCTGTAAATACTTAAATTCACAACTGCATGCAAAGCACAATAACACTAGTTCACATCACAACAATAAAAAAAAAATATTTACTTGTTTGATGCGATCCAACCATCAAAGGATCCATTGGAGGTTCTAGTTGGTCTCGTTACTAGGCTTAGGGCTAAGAAGTTCAAAGAAACTTTCAATGGACTTCTTCAAGATACATGGGCTAAGGTGGACTTCAAGAGGATTTGTAATAATAAAGAACAAGCCTTGATTAATCTGATTCATGTTCAAGAGGGGCTTGTTGGTGGAACCAAGACCATTACACAAGGATTGAGAGAAGAAGACTAGATTCGGACAGTTTGACCTTTCATTACTCTTTTGTTCATAAAAAGAGCTACAAGTCGAATTTTGATGTGAGTCTAGATGGGATGGAAACTAGACTTCTATACATTTCCAATAGTTTATGACATGCCTTCTAATTCATTAATACAAGAGAGAACCATTCATTTTAAGTTGGATTTTTGCTACTACCAGACAGAATGCGGAAACAACGAACTTGTCTTATTTAATTAGTTGGGCTATCAAACTTTATTTATTTTGAGAGGAGACATTTTATTTGGGTCTTAAACTTGTTTATTTTGTTTATTTTAATTAGTTTGGGTTGATTATTATTTAAATTGGGCTTATATGAGACCCATTAGGGAAACTAGGGTTTTGACTTGGAGTTTAAATACTCGTTAGGAATAATTTTAGGGCAGACTTTTGATGATTTTTTCAGCATTGTAGCCTAATGGCTTGTATGTATATTGATGGAATGATTGGCCAAATATGCTTATATTATTGTTAAAGAATATACTGACTTTGTGTATAGTTGTAATGGCCTAATGGGCTATATATGCGCACGCGTGTGTGTGTGTCAACCATAACCCATTCACGTCTATTATACAATCCAAAAAATACACACCTATATGGCTGTTATAGTAGCCCCCCCCTCCCCCCCACACACCCACCTATCTAGACTATTATAATATCCCATATTTTCCCACTTTCAAGATGTCATAACAACCTTTATTTTTCACATGTTTGGGTTACAGTAACAACCATAATTTCCCCACTTTTGGGTTGTAGTAACAACCTATATTTTCATGAATTTAGGTAACTATAACAACTTGTTTTCCCCCAAACTAGGGCTGTCATAACAACCCATCTTTTCCACGTGTTAAGGTTGTCATAACAACCCTATATTTTTCTCATTTTGGTTGTCATAACAACCTTTAATTATGCACCTAAACACAGCCCTAAACAACCCTCATATGCTTATTAATTCACATAAGACACTCCAAAAACCTAACCAAATCCCATGTATCCTTTACCCCAAACTTCACCAATATATTTGGTCAACGACACACACACACTCTTAAGTTCCAATACAACAACTTATTTTCTCAAACATATGGTGTGCATTCCAGTAAAATCACCCTTTACATAGAATTTAACCATTTCTAACCTTTCTGAAATACACTACACATAATTAAAACATAACACAACCAACCTTGAAGGATTGAAATCAAGATTAAACATACCATTAATTATCATCATATAGTATTAATATAATTTCATGTCAAATTCCTATATATATATATATATATTTTCATTTTCTCCATTTAACAAACATAACCAAAATCAAACCATTCACTTCACATCATTATATTCCAATCAATCTCAAACATTTCCTACATTACTAAAATCATAAAAAATCAATGCACTTCAATCCAATATCCATATTTTCCTCCTTCTCATGCATAATAACAATAGCTAACTTTTAGTAATTTACAATACAATATTCACAAAAAAATCTTAAACCTTCCCCAACATCATTGAAACATCATTAATCAGCTCAATATAATCAAATTTCCAAAACCCTAAAAAAACCCAATCATGGTTGATTGGCGTTTTAACTTATCTCTAATTTGGTTTTTCAATTTCTTTAATTACTTCCTTAATCATGTCATTTAACCCATAATTAACCAATGATTGACATAATTTTGTATTTTCATTTAAATTTACATAAACCTAAAAAATTTAAAAATTAGGGATTTTCAATCCCCCATCATAATTCAAGAAATTAAGTTTATTTATTGTAAAAGAAACATCTTACCACCAATAAACAACTTAGATAAATGAGTCTATTGTAAAAATTCTCAATAATTCTTTTTCTCTTCAAAATTTATACACTTTCTCTCTCTAGTTCCCTTAGCTTCCAATCCCTCTCTTGTTTTCTCTCTTTTTTTTCTACTTTGATTGAGCTTCTTGCTAGGATTTCAATTAACTTACATCCTCCCAATAAACTATTGAGAGAAGATGGAAGAATTGAAGGAGAGGAAGAACAAAAGTTCTTATTTTCCTCTCCTTCTAACCAGTGGCTATTATAAATACAAAGGGAATGAATTTTTTTTCTTTTTTATTTACAAAAAAACCACTCATTAAAATCTAACTAGCTCTATCAGGTCCCCGACCTTTGATATTTTTGATGCACGAATTTATTTTTATTTCATCTAAGTTTTTATACTATTTAATCAAGAAATTTTCATCTCTAGTCATAAAAATTTTCCTCTAAAATTATTATTTTTTTGTTAAGGATTTTGCTATTTAACACAAGATTTACACCTATCCTTTAAATTTTCATTAGGTTATTTAAGTAGATTATTCTAATTTGTTAAGCATGTAAGAGTTTTATAAGTAGATTTTAGTCCTTGGAGGCTCGGATCACCTTAAATGGTTAACTAAAATTTGTTTATTTTAATTTAGTTCTTGTTTTCTATTAATCACTTTTATTTTTATTCAATAACCTTATCAAGCTCAGTCTTTAATATTACAAAATTGTTATAACTTGATATCAAAGCCTAGCAAATCATAGGTGACGAAACAACATATAACTAACTACTTACTAAAAACAATCGCTAGCATTGAACAACAAGAAGAAGAGCAATATCAGAACCAATAAATACAGTGGAAGATTTTGGAAGAACTTCTTCAGCAATTACATCATATAACCACAAAGGTTGGTCAAATGGCAAAGTTATATGAGAATATCACAGTAATTCATCAAAGTTGGAAGCCAATACTAGTAGAATTATAGGAAAAGGTTTTTCATTCATCGAGCACAAGGTTGATTTAAGATACAATCTACCATTTTAAAAGCCAACACTAGCTCAAATGAAAAAAAGAAAAAAGAGAAAAGAAAAAAGAGAAAGGTTTTAGCTCCAAGTGTAATGATAAACGAAATCCAGGCTACAAGTGTGGAGGCCCAAAATTATTTCTAATTAAGGAAGAGTTTGAGGAGTAGAAAAGAAAGAGTTTGCCTACTATTAGAAACCGAATTGATTTAGAAAAACTTGTTGTTGCTATTAAAATGGTTAATATATCCTTGCATGCTATAGTAGGGAGTCCTAATCCTACCATAGGATTAGCAGACACCTACAATTTCAACCATTTGAGTGTTTCTGAGAAGGTGTGAATTGATATTAAAAAGCACAAGCTTTTTTAAGGTAAGGATAACATATAAGACTAGAATCCAAAGTGAAGGTAGTTTTTTAAGGTTTAAATTTTCAATCTAAATGATGTAATTTCAGACATAGTCCTTGGCGATCTAGTTAAGAGGATGTGACATGGTTCTCGGTGTCTAATGGTTAAAGGTCCTAGGGCCTATCCTTTGGGATTTCTCTAATTTAATTATGGAATTCCAATTGAATAGGTTGATAATTAAACTTAAGGGCTTAATATTCTAGGAATCAAATATTAATTATAGGCTAGGATTTATGCGCAAGCTTAAGAAAATACCTAAAGGATTACTATGTAAATTTAAGGAATGAAGGCTAAATCTAAGGTTAATGTATATATACTATAAGTCATACAAGAGTTATTTAGGGGATTTGTTGCAGTTTTTGAAGAACCTAATGGTTTACCTCTATAAAAGAGTCATAACTGCTCCATCACAATTAAAAAAAAAAGTCACCATCAATCAATGTTAGGCCTTATCGTTATCCATACTACCAAAAAATAGAGATTGAGAATATCATAAGGGAATTGTTAGAGTTTGGAACTATCATACCTATTCAAAGCACATTTCATATTCTATCTTATTAGTAAGAAAATCAAATGGATCATGGAGAAAGCACATTAACAACCAAGCCTTTAATTAAAAGACAATGAAGGACTAATTCTTAATTGTAGTGGTTGAAAAGCTATTGGATAAACTCTATAGGTCAACTTATTTCTCTAAGTTAAACCTAAGATTTAGGTACCACCAGATCAGGATAAGATCAGAGGACATTCCACATATAACATTTCAGACTCATAATGGTCATTATAAGTTCTTGGTTATGCTTTTGAGCTAGCTAACTCTCTTTTTACATTTTAAGGCTTAATAAATGAGATATTTAGACCTATTTTAAGGAGAGAAAAAATTTATGATATTCTAGTTTATAGTAGAACAAAAAATTATCATTAAAATTTGAAGTTTTTTTAAGGCTCCTAGCTTAGCATAAATTATATGTTAAAAGTTTGAGTGCAAGTTTGCTTGCTAGAAAATGGAGTATTTACGCCATATAGTATTGGGTGAAGGCGTTAAGGCTGAGCTAAATAAGGTTAAGGCTATGGTTAAATGACCTAAGCCCAACAACATTAAATCCTTGAGAGGGTTTTTAGGCTGACGAGTTATTATAGGACATTTATTAAAGGATGTGAGGCCATAACAAGCCTATTAATAGGTTATCAAAAAATAGGGATTCAATTGGGATGGTTTTGTTAATCAAGCTTTGGTAAACCTAAAACAGGCAATTACAAGCTCACTAGTGTTACCCCTACCTGACTTTATTAAGCCCTTTATTGTTGAATATGATGCTTTTATAGGGGGAGTTAAAGTAGATCTAACACAAGATGGAAGACCTATTTATTATCTTAGTAAATGTTTGAAAGCAAAGGAGTTGGTCCTATCAAATTATAAGAAGGAGATTTTAGCTATTGTATTAGTAATATATAAGTGAAGACCATATATTTTAAGGCAACTCTTCAGGATTAAAACAGGTCTATAGAGCCTAAAGTTCTTATTAGAAAAGAATATAAGAAAACCTATTCAAAAGAGGTGGATTTCAAAGATAATTAGGTATAATTTCACTGTAAAGTATAAGGTTGAAAAAAAAAACTTAGTGGCATATGCCTTGTCTAAGAAACTTAGAAGGACATAGGTAGGAGAACTATAGGCCATTTTATCACCACCAGTAGGATAGGTATACTACCTTAAAGAAAGTTATGTTAGGGTTAAAGAGGTACAAAAAATTCTAGTAGTGGTGGATCTACTCTCCAAATATGTTTATTTCATAGCATTAACTCATCCTTACACATCATTTATGGCACAAATCTTTTTTCATTGTGTAATAAAATTACATGAGCTACCTAAAGATATAGTAACTAATAGAGATCTCATATTTACTAGCAAGTTTTAGCAAGGCTATTCTTAATCTAAAAAGTACAAGTACACATGTCATCTGCCTATCATGCCTAAATTGATAGGTATACCAAGATTACTAATGCGATTTTAGAAAGTTTTTTATGTTGTTTTGCAAGTGATAATCCTAGATAATGGCCCAAATGGTTAACTATGGCAAAATGGTGAAACAATTTAACTATCACTTATATTTTAGGATATCTTCATTTGAGATGCTATATGGGTACTCCCACCCAATTTAATCACCTAGATCCTTGTGTTAAATAAGAATCGGTCAATGGAAGAGCATGTTAAAGACAAGACTACATTATTATAAAATAGTAAATCAAATCTTCACAAGGCACATCAAAGAAAAAAAGGCAAATAAAAAAAAGAAAAAAGAAAAAAAAAGAATAAGAATACAAGGAGAGAGATTGGGTGTACCTTAAACTCCAACCATTTTTTCAATTAAGCATCCAACAATGAAAAAAAAAGTTAAGATTATTAATATTATGAACCCTTTAAAATACATTAAAGAATATGGAAGGTAACTTATCGTTTAGAGCTCCTAGTTAAGTCCCGAGTGCATCCCATTTCTCATATCTCGTTTCTAAATGGAAGGATTGGAAAATAAGAGTATTGATTCCAAAACTAACACCAATCAACAAGGAACGACAATAATGCATAGAACCCAAAAAGAATCTTTGATTAAAAGGAGAAGACAATAAGGAATAAGTGTACACAAAAACTTCTAGTGAAATGACAAGGTCAAAATAATAAAAATGTAGTATGGGTAGGGTAAGAGAAGAATGGCTTGGAAAAACTTATCCTCACCTCAAATACAAGGTTAAGGTTTTTTAAAGGAGGGTAGTAATGTTCCATGTGTATTATATTAACAAGGGAAATGAATAGTCTTTCATGGTAAAAAATTGATTTGTCATGTAAAAGACCAAAGTGATATATGAACACAAACAAAATCAATAGTCCATGATCAATCAAGCAAAAGATGATGATGCATCAAATATAGGTGGAAGACAATTAGGATTCACAAAGCAAGAAACGATAGTGTTTTGGATTGTTTTCAAGTTCAATAAAATGACAAAGTAGGGGGATTGGATTTGTTAAAATCTGATTAAAAATTCAAAAACCATATCCTTTATTTTTTTAAAAGTTTTTTAAATAGATTGTTCTAAGTTGCTAGGCATTTAGAAATATCATAAGTGAACTTTAGTCTTTGGAGGCTTGGATCACCTCAAATGGATCACTAAAATATATTTCTTTGAATTAAGTTTTTTATTATTATTATTTGTTAGGCATTTAGAAATGTCATAAGTGTAGTTTAGTCCTTAAAAACCCAAACCACCTCAAATGGTTTACTAAAAATTGCTTTGTTTAACTCGATTCTTATTTTTCTATAATCTCTTTCATTTTTATTCAATAAAATCATCAATTCGATCCTTAACATTATAAAATTGTTAAATATTCCATAAAATTAAGCAGCTATCCATTATTTATTGTTTTTTAAACAAGTATACTAAGACATGAGCATCTCAAGCACATTTTCAATCCTTTTTTTATTTTTTATTCACATGGGGTGTCTGGGCCAACTTGCGCGCACCTCGACTAATCCCTACGAGTCCTGAAGTTAACGACCATGAGCATTAATATTGGCAACGACAGGGCTCGAACCTGAGACCACAGGGGGAGCAAACCCCTTGATTACAGGCTCTTACCACTGAGTCACCTACTAAATGGTTGCACATTTTCAATCTTGAATAAGTTCAACATTGACACAGCCAAACATAGACAAAAGTCACCTTACAACCCTTGCCATTAAGCAAAATAAAAGCAATTACATTAGTCTTTCTCTCATCCTAGAAGCTTAAAGGAAACTAAGCTAAATCTGAATTGTTTTATCAGTAACAATAATATCTTGACTATGTCTACATCCTACATGACACAAACTAATGAGAACGATATTGCTACCCTTATTTTTTAGGCACACACATGCATTATTGAGAAAATTGAGAATATTTTTCGATATAAAAGAAGGTTTTTTTAACTATATCTTTAAACTTTTAAATGAAAATTTTCATTTTATGATATCTAAGAGAAGTTATTGTGATTCTTTCTTAAATAAAGACATTATTATTTATCATTTTTTTAATAAAAATTATTATCTATGATTATATATAAAAATATCAACTCCATCTATTAAATCCTTAAAAAATACTAACATGGTGACATTACCGAATAATAACATTATTTGAATTCCATTCTATTTATAATTAAAAAGAAGACTAAAATATTAAGATAATTACGTGAATTTTCATTTTTTTAATTTATATTTATACACACACATCACCTTAAATAATTAAAAATAAGTTTTTTAAATCCCTTTTAAATTGTATATTATCGTATTGGTATTTTATTTTGACTATTGAAACTCTAAAAATGCCTAAAAACAAGTCAATAAATACTAATAATATTAAAATCTAAAAAACATATCAAAAGTTATCAAATTTTTAAATTGGATCTAGTATTTTTATTTAAGATATCCTTGTTTATTGTCTTACGTTATCTTTAATTCCTTTAAATGAAAGGATTCATAAAATTATTTTTACCATAGCTACTAGTATAAAAACAAACTCCTTAAATTAAAACAATTCATAATTGTTTTACATAAAATTGTGTATTTGGTGTCACCTTTAATTTTACCTATACGAATTATTGATCTTTTTTTTTTCTAGTTCAATGTTTCATGTTAATTCAATCTATTAAGTATTGATGTGTCCATTATCTTGTGATATAAAGGGTCATAAATATTTTTATCATGAAAAAATAAATTATTTCCACTCCGTTGTCAAACTCACACCTAACCCCACAACCATCCATAGTCATCTACCATGAACTGTAGAAGCAACAAAATCCTCTAATCTAATCTCGGCAATAGTGGTTGACAATATTGAATTGTGTTATTAAGTGTGGGTTCGACAATGGTGTAGATGTAATTTTATTTTCAAGATGTAGGTGTGTTAGACCTAGACATTGAATTTCAATTTACTTTTTCTATTTTTAATTCTTAATTTCTTTTTTTTAATTCTTAATATTAATGATAAGTACCTATTTGATATTATTGTGCTTTTAAAGTATAGTTTTTCTTAATCTAAAAATAATATTTGATTAGAACTTGTTTTGCTTTGAATCCAAAACTTGTATCACTCTAAAAAGAAACTACTTTGCCTTTAACATTAACCCTACTTTTAACTAAAACAACTACTACTTGTTGTGGGTCCATTTTAATTGAAATGACAATTTCTCTAATTAATTTTTTTTATATTACACATACCAAATATGCTAGTTCTATATAATTTTATTTCAAAATTTTTATTTATATCATTGATTTTATTGAGATGTTGTATATATATTTATAATCCTATTCAATTTTTTTATTTTGAACTTAATGAATTACTTTTATGTTATATAAGTTTTAAGAAGCCATAAATCAATATATATAAATGAAACATATTTATTTAAATATTTTTTCTTCTCTGTTTTTGTCAAATTTCCAGCAGTTATGAACTAAATTTTAGCTTTCGGTTCAAGAGGAATACACATCAACTCCATTAGCAAGTTGTGAGAAGTAATACTATCATTGTAATTCTTTCAAATTCAAGTATTTATATTTCCTTGTTCAGAATTAAGTTATTAATTATTATTCAAGTTTATGGAATTGTTTTGAGATGGCATGTATGCTTTCTAGTTTCTTTCAATCTGTAATTGTTGTTAAGGACTACAGTAAGAAGCAAAGTAATTAATTTGATTGCTGGAACTCTCATCTTAATTTATTAGAGAAGAATAAACTAAGTTAAATTATCAAGCTTTTGAATATTTGCTTAGAATAATTTCACAGTCTTTACTCCTAAGGTTACTGCCGAGTGAATGAGAATTGCTTTCAATATTAAATTTGCTTGATGGTAAGAAATTGATTAGGGAGCTTTGTCTAATTAATTTACTAGTAATCTCATCGATTTTTTAAAACTTTAAAGGATACCAAATTTATTTGTTTGATTATTTTATTTCGATGATCAACATATTTATAGGAATGGATACATGGACCCTTGAACTGAGTTAACGACATATCAATTTGTTATTATTATTTTTTATTTTTAGAATTTTGTTTCTTTAATTTTTTATTCAATTCCCCTGTTCTTTTTTATTTCAGTGTATTGTAGGAAGATTAAATGAAATTTACCTTGGGTTCGACCTGGTTTTCATGATTATACTATGAATTTATTTTATTTGTGATAGTAAAGTCATAGTTATATTTTAGCAGTTCCAACAATCGACCAAATTTTGGCATTGTAGTTGAGGAAGTTTTTATCTAATTTTCCTTTAAATAATGAACTGATTTATGCTAAGATCTTCTCATACAAGTGAATTAGTTTTCTATCCAGAAGTTGAGGGAACTGGAAGAGCAAATAGGAAGGAAAAGAGACGAGAGGAGAACCTGCCAATCTTAACACTTTTAACAAGCAATTTTGAAAGTGAAAGAGAAGTAGAAATCTCTGAAAACATGGCAGAACATAGAACATTAAAGGAGTTAGCAACTCCTAACGTGAACCAATAACCTTTGTGCATTGAATTTTCAAATATTAATGTAGCCTTTAAGTTAAAATTTGGTTTGATTTATTTACTACCTACTTTCTAAGGTCTTGCAGGTGAGGACCCCCTCAAGCACTTGAAAGAATTTCATGTTGTTTGCTCAACCATAAAGCCACAAGGAGTGATAGAGGAACAAATTAAATTGAGAGCTTTCTCATTCTCATTGGCTGACAAAGTAAATGATTGGCTTTACTACCTTTTTTTAGGATCAATAAGAACCTGGATTGACTTGAAGAGAAAGTTCCTGGAAAAATTCTTTCCAGCTTTTAGGCCTAGAACAATTCGGAAGGAAATGAGTGGTATTCGCCAAAACAATTGAGAAACTTTATATGAGTATTGGGAATGTTTTAGTCAGTTTTGTGCTAATTGCCAACAACACCAGATTTTTGATCAATTATTGCTGCAATAGTTTTATAAAGGGTTGTTGCCAATGGAGTGAAGCATGATAGACGTTGCAAATAGTGGAGCATTTGTAAAAAAGACTTCCAAAGAAGCAAGAGATTTAATTTCTAAGATGGCAGTAAACTCACAACAATTTAGAGTCAGGGTGGACCACATGCCAAGAAAGGTAAATGAGATAATGTATTCCAACATTGAAATAGAACTTTCAAAACTAACTTCTTTGGTTAAACAAGTAGCTTTGGGTCAGGTTAAGCACTCCAGAGTTTATGGTATTTATACATTTTTAGAACACTCTACTGATATATGCCTATAACTTCAAGAGCAGGCAGTTCCTCAGGTGAATGCAATAAGCGAGTTTGACAACCAATCGAGAAAGTATGACCCCTATTCAAACCAACATAACCTCGGTTGGAGAGACCACTCGAGTTTGAGATATGGACAGCCGAGTAACCAGCAGCATTATCAGTCTTTTGGCCATTATAAACTTGCCCCTCCACCTAACCAGGCATCGAGTTCAGGCATGTCTTTAGAAGAAATTATGAAATCTTTAGCCTCTAACACACAAATGTTCCAACTGGAAACAAGAGCTAGCATCCAGAATTTGGAAACCCAAGTTTCGCAGCTTACATCATCATTAAGTAAACGTGAGACTAGTAAAGAGAAGTTGTCATCTCAAGCAAAAATTAATCTTAGAGAGAATGCTAGTGCCATAACTCTTCGAAGTGGTGCATACTACCTCGCCAGATTTGACAATACTAGAGAAAAACAACATGGAAACATACCCAACAACCTTAAAGGTAGCAACTGAAGAGGTAAGTAAAACACCTGTTTTTCCTAATTCAAAAATTTTGGTTGCACCTTCATTTCCTGGCAAATTGGCTAAAAGAAAAAAATAAAAAGCAGAGCATGAAATTTTATAGACCTTTTGAAAGGTGGAAGTCAATATTCCATTGTTGAATGTAATTAAGCAAATTCCACGATATGTCAAAATTCTCAAAGAGTTATGCACCAATAAAAAAAAATGTGAAAACTCAAAAGAAAATAAGAGTGGGAGAGAATGTATCTGTAATCATACAAAGAAAATTGCCTCAGAAATACAAGAGTCTAGGTATGTTTACTATACCCTATGTGATTGGCAATCATAAATTAGAAGGGCTATGCTTGATTTAAGAGCATTGATGAATGTTATGCCACTTTCAATTTATAAGGTTTTAAATCTAGGGCCTCTAAAGGAAACAAGGGTAATAATTCAATTAGCAGATATGTTTAATACATACCCTCAAAGCATTGTTGAGGATGTTCTTGTTAGTGTTAATGAATTAATTTTTTCCAGTGGATTTTTACATCATTGACATGGATGATGAGTTTGCTTCAAATTCAACTCATATATTGTTAGGCAAACCATTTATGAAAACAACAAGAACTAATATTGATGTGCATAAAGGAACTTTCTCTTTTGAATTTGATGGATAAATAGTAACATTCAACATTTTTTATGTTATGAAATATCTAGATTACTCTGAATTTGTTTTTCATATTGATGTTATTGACCCTATTATGCAAGTAATTTTGAGCAGAATTTCATGAAAGATAAGTTGAACTTCGTGTTGCAACATAGCAAGACAGATAAGGATGCCAAGTTGGAGAGTAATGAAGATATGAAAGAAACAATTATGTATTTGCATTCACTACCTGTAATGCCATATAAGTTGGTTAACTCACCTTTACAACTAACAATTTTCTATAAAAAGGTTTTACCTTTTGTTAAAAATGCCCTAAAATTGGAATTGAAATCTTTGCCCATACATTTGAAGTATATATACTTAGGAGAGGATTAAACCTTGCTAGTGATTATTGCAAATAATCTAGCCGAAGTTAGAGTGGAAAAGCTATTGAGGTTTGAAGGAACATAAGACAACGATTGGGTGGACACTGGCAGATATAAAAGGGATCAACCCTACAATTTGTATACATCAAAAATTTGCTAACAAGCGATGCTAAATCAGTGAGAGAGCCTTAATGTAAGTTAAATCCAGCCATGAATGAGGTTGTAATGAAAGAGATTTTAAAGTTACTAGATCAATGAATCATCTATCCCATTTTCAATAGTCAATGGGTAAGTCCAGTGCATGTGGTTCCTAAAAAGATTAGTCTCACTCTTGTTCCCAATGAACAAAATGAACTCATTCCCATGAGAGTTCAGAATGTGTAGAGAATTGCATAGATTTTAGGAAGTTGAATGATAACACAAGAACTGATCATTTTCCAATTCCTTCCATCGATGAAATACTTGAAAGACTGGTTAGTAAGTCATTTTTCTATTTCTTAGATGGCTTTTTTGGTTATTTTTAAATAGTTATAGCTCAAGAAGATTAGAAAAAGACAACCTTCACTTGTCCATTCTATTTCTTAGATTGTGTAATGCCCCAGGTACGTTTCAAAGATGTATGATGAGCATTTTTTCTAACTTGATCGAAAATTGCATTGAAATTTTTATGGATGACTTTATTGTTTATTGCAATTCTTTCTATCAATGTTTAGATCATTTGGGTAAGGTTTTGAAACACTGTATTAACACAAACTTGGTTTTAAATTATGAAATATGCCATTTCATGGTCCAACAGGGAATAGTTTTGGGTCATATAGTTTTGGTTAGGGGTATTGAGGTTGATAAGGCAAAGGTTGATTTGATTACAAGCTTACCATATCCTACTAATGTTAAGGGAATTCATAGTTTTCTTAGCCATGCAGGTTTTTACAGGCGATTCATCAAATATTGTTCAAAAATTGCACAACCTTTATCAAGGTTGTTGCAAAAGGATGAGTCATTTCACTTTGAAGAAGATTATCGAATAACATTTGAAAAATTAAAGGCAATGCTTACTTCAGCACCAATTGTACAACCACCAAATTAGGACATGCCTTTTAAGATCATGTACGACGCAAGTAAATATGCCATTGGTGTTATACTTGGCCAACAAAATGAAAGGAAAAGTCATGTCATTTGTTATGCGTTAAGTACGTTAAACTCCACCCAATACAACTATTCAACCACAAGAAAGAGCTTTTAGCTATTGTGTTTGCATTGGATAAGTTTAGATCATACTTGTTAGGATTTAAAGTGATTGTTTTTTCATATCATGCAGCCCTCAAGTACCTATTGGCAAAAAAGGAATCCAAACCGAGACTCGCATGCTGGATTCTTTTATTGCAAGAGTTTGATTTGGAAATTAAAGATCGAAGAGGAGCTAACAATTCTGTTGTAGACCATTTGAATAGACTTGTACTTGAGGAAGAATCATTATCGATTTTAGATATGTTACCTGATGAGCAGCTTTTGCATCTTCAAGGTAAGGAACCTTGAATTGTTAATATTGTAAAATTCCTAGTTGTTGGAATATTACCTAATGATCTAAATAAGAAAAATAAAAGAAAAATAAAAAATGACTTTAAGTATTATGTATGGGATGAACCGTACCTTTAAAAAATAGGTTCTGATCAAATGATTCATAGATATGTACCTAATGATGAAATTCTTTCTTATTATCATAACTATGCATGTTGGGGACATTTTGAACCCAAAAGAATAGCTAAAAAGATTTTAGACAGTGGGTTTTATTGGGAAACTTTTTTTAATGAAGCATACAAATTCTGCAAGAGTTGTGAGAAATGTCAAAGAATGGGCAGTGTATCCTGTAGGAATGAAATGCCACAAACGATTATTTTATATTGTGAGATTGTTTTAGTATTAGGCATGGATTTCATAGGACCTTTCCCTATTTCTTTTGGTTTTGTTTACATACTACTTGTTGTGGATTATGTTTCGAAATGGGTAGAAGCAAAGGCTACCTATACTAACGATCCTAAGGTTGTTATAGGATTTCTTGTTGTAAAAAGTAGACACACTGAATATAAACAAACTATAATTTGAGGTGTTTACAAACATTGTCATTAAGGATATTTCCTCAACACAAGGCTATCCTCCAAGATCCAACAATTTTCTCTTCTAAAGACAAGGGTTACAGAAATAATGACCAAGATTGAAATGAAATACCAGCAAGCTTTGCAAATACAAAAAAATAATACTATGATTTTTTTCAGCACACTTTGACTTTAAGAGTACATGGTATATATATAGACTACTAACATATAACAACTAGGCATAAAATAAATTAGAAATTAAAGAACTTTTACAACAGTTAAAAAAATAAAAGAGTTGCTAAGGAATTAGAAAGTTGTAATTATTCAAAAAAATAAAATAAAAGAGTTATTAGGATTTTGTGACTATTAGAAAATTAATTCCAAGGAGAGACATGACACTTTACTATGCCTCGACTACTTTTAATTTAGGAGATTATCTTGGGTCCAACACAACCATAAAACACCATAATCCTTGAATCCAAGTGTTTTAGGCCTAGCACCATTTCCAGACCTATGTTTGTCTTGGGTTAGGTTGATCGCTAAACCCAAGTATTTTGGATCTAGCACGTTCATCAGACCCATATTTACTTGGGTCTAGCATGATTGTCAAACCTAAGGGTCTTGTGTCTATCTAGGTTGTCAGACCCATATCAAGGTTCATTATATAAACACTAGATAAAAACCTTTTAAAATAGTCTTCATTATTTACAACATTTCTCAAGTCTAATATTTTCAGTAGGTTTGGAATTCCTAGAGCAATAATCAGTGATCAAGGTACCTATTTTTGCAACCGAACTGTTGAAGCATTTATACGAAAATATAGAGTGCATCACTGAGTAGCCACCACTTATCATCCTCAAACCAATGGACAAGCTGAAGTTTCAAAATGAGAAATTAAAAACATCTTAGAGAAAATGGTGAACCCGAACCAAAAGGATTGGAGTCTACGTCTAGAGGATGCACTTTGGGCATACCGAACAACATATAAAACTCCGATTGAGATGTCACCACATAGGTTGGTTTTTGGTAAATTGTGTCATTTACGTGTTGAAATTGAACATCATGATTTTTAGGTAGTGAAGAAATGCAACTTAGATCCTAAAGATGCAAGATCAGAAAGGAAGTTGCAACTTCAAGAGTTGGAGGAGATTCAGTTAGAAGCTTATGACAATGTAAGGTTTGATTCTTTTTTAAACCACACATATACATGCATGCATGAACATGATTAAAGTGTCATATATAACCTAGCAACTCATATTTGGACAGTTGCTTTGAATTATAAACCTGCACTACAAGCCTTAAACCAAAAGTGTCTTACCTAAGCCGTAAAGTTAGTGGAGCATCATTTATCATTATCAAAGTATAAAAATACATGGAATAAGTTTAGGAGTGTCTTAATTTGTGTAATGGAGGCAATAAAACAAGTTGTTATGTTGAATTTTTTGAGTTTTAGAAATTTATGTATAAAGAAAGGGAAAAAAGAAAAAAAAAAGATCATCATGTTCTAACTCTAATGAAGGGTTGGAGATTTAGAAGGTGAAAGATCGTTTCTTGGTTTGAATGAAAATTATTCTCTTGAACAATCAATGGATGAGGTTAATGTGGCTGTAATATTTTCAAGTTTAAAATGTCTAGATAGGGTGTTTGGTTTTGGGTAATTTTGCTTCATTAGTTTCTGCAGCTCTAAGCTACCCTACCAAAGATTTTTTACCCTGAACCGAGCCCTATTACAACCCTTGTAAAGACATTATGATTTGTGTCATGCATGTAATTCAAGTGGTGGAGAATGAGAAGATTTGCAAGCTTATGGTAGATCATTTCGAGTGGAAATAAATTGAGTGAAACACTAATCTTTCAAACACATGGGAAATAAGTGATTATTCCTGCGAGTTCTACGCATTTGGTTACTTTATTTTCAAATGAAAACACTTGTTGCACATTTTTTAAAGTTGTGTAAAGTGTTATTCATGATATGTTATGATGATTTGAGATTTTAATTGTTGTTCGTTGATAGCATTAAATTTTTGACATTGGAAAAGTAAAATTGAAATTTTGTCCGAGGATATGCAAAAGCTAAGTGTGAGGGAATTTAAAAAATGCAAAATATACATATATTTTTATTCCTTTTAAACTATGTTTTTTAATGTATTTTGAGCATATCCGAGCTTATTGGAAGTTATTTTTATGAGTTTAGCATGACTATGAGACTTTGTGAATTAATTGTTAAAAGATAAGAATTTATGCATTTTATGTTTCAAACCTTGCTTCTTGTAACAGGTTTTTCACCGAGTTATAATTTCAGAATATGAACATGGGCTAAATCAAAGTTAAAGTAAACATATCAAGCTTTCCAGTAAGGTATTATGGGAAGAAATCTGAGTTCATTTGGACTTCTAATCAGACTTGAAGAATCGGATTGAAATTCTATTTATAGCAAGATTCTCTGCTTTCACACGGCAGATTCAAACAGGCATATCTTGAGCCTCAAACATTGAAATCATGTGATTCAAAAGCCCAAATTTATCTACACATCCAGGACTATAACTTTCATAAAGGATGTCAAGTTAGATAAAATCATTTTGAAGGTGACAATCCAGACACAATCTGAAAGATGAAATTGGTCTTTTGATCTGATAAGGAAACTAACGGTGTCGAGCATCCCACTACGAATGAGAATCTGACATAGAAACAGTGGGCTTTAGACCCAAGAAAGGTGCAGATCAAGCCTCTAACATGTCATGAATGAAAGAATACAGTTGGGATGGTCGGATATTGCAAGAAACCAGGTCAGAAACCAAGTCTAAGTTGTAGCAGAGTTGGAATTACAGCAGAGTTGTGACAACAGCAAAGTCTATTTTCAACAAACATTACGAGGGATTTAACCAACCTTAAGGACCAAATAAAGAAGAAAGAAGTTAAATAGCATAAGGACTTATAATTAGCTTAAGAATTCTAAAGAAATTCGGCACCCAAGAGAGAGAATAAATAGAACAGAACACAATTAAAAAAAAGGGCTTTACAACATTCTTTTTGTAAACACTGGTAAAATATATATATATGTATATATATATATATATATATGTATATATATATATGTATATTTGAGAAAAAAAAATGGTCTCGAGAATTGAGTAAATTAATGGATATGACTTATACAAGTATGAAATATAAAAATTTGAATTTTTTGATGAAAAATCACAAATCGACTAATTTTATGTTATAGCACGTAACGTTCAATCCGGTCATTAGCTTAAGTTGAAATTTTGCGTGGAGTCTTATAAAATATTATTTTAACTTAGGTTAAAGTTTTAGAATTTTTGGAGTATGATAAGATTTTTTTCAGATAAAAGAACAAATAGCACAAATGAATGTCTAGAAATTTATTTAGGGACCAAATTGAAACTTTGCCCAAAACAACCCTATTTATAAGCTGCTAGCAATGAAAAAAAGAGAGGGAGTGTGCAGCCGGTCAAGAGAAGAAAATGTGAAAAAAGGGCTTTTGTCATTTTTCATGGAAATTGCTTGAAAAATCAAAACAAAAAAAGTGTAAGATAGAAAGAGTATTAAGTAATTAAAGAGAGGGTTTGATACATTAAGAAGACTACAAGGAGTTAAAAGATTTTAAGTGTGCTTTTAGAGAAAGAAAAATTGAGCTTAGAGGAAAGTGTGAAGGAGAACTTGATTCAACTTGTTTTGGCTTTTGATTCTTCATTCCATAAGGGTAAGAAAACTCTCTATTAATGATCCATTGTATTGTTTTTCATGTTTGTTCTTGGATTAAATAGAATTGGTATTATGTGAAGGTGGGTTCTTGATATTAGGGTGGTTTGAATGCATGGATTTATATTGATTATATATTTGTTGAGGGAATAAATGTTCGGGCTTGTCATTAATTAGGTTAATTTGTAAATAAAAAAGAAAGAAAGAGAAAAGAAGATGGAGGGGGATAAAGAGTGGTTTTCACCTTGGATTTGCTATTGATCCCTTATTATATTATGAGTATATATGATCTTATTATGTTGATTAGTGAAATTTTAACATTGATGCTTAGTTATTATTATGTGTGATTATGGAACTCTTAGATAAATAGAAATAATGGACGTAATTTGTTACGTTGTGCTAGAGTATTATATTTTGACATGAAAAAAAAAACAAATAAATGGGTTAAAGTTAATTAAGTGAAAAGTTGAAGAATTATCATGTCATCATTTTTATTTGAATTTTCGACAAAGATAAAGAATTTGGAGGGGTGGGTTGAATTGATGTAA
>Ga0307517_10004105_pt1 | contig 22471 bp, 22 predicted proteins | sample 23_EM_MG_FD_194515 | JGI IMG/M metagenome (GOLD analysis project Ga0307517, IMG submission 194515) | Populus trichocarpa ectomycorrhiza microbial communities from riparian zone in the Pacific Northwest, United States - 23_EM | ecosystem: Host-associated > Plants > Roots > Unclassified | place... | reverse complement strand
GTTGCTGCCCGAGTATGCTGCAAAGAGGGAGAATGAAGAAGAGTGGGAAGAGGATCAGTCGCAGCTTTTCGGTGGTGAGATTGTGGGCTTGAACTGAAAGACGTTTCCGCCGCGAAAGGAGTCGCGACAGGTGAGGTTGTGTGAAGGGGACCACTTGTATCTACCAAGCTTTGTCCAGAGATGTCTTCGCCTTGTGGTGTTGGGCCAGTAAAAATCCACAAGTCTTTTACTCTGGAGCGATTCGTCAAAGAAATCGAGGTCAGGAGTGTGAATGAATGCGAATCCAGAGAGGTCAGAAGGGAGAGAATGTGAGTCAAAGAATCAGTGGCAAACGTATCTTGCTGAAACCCTGAGAAATCGGTACGGTGGTGAGTGGGGAAAATGGTGACTTTGGGGCAACACTTACATTTGTAACCCTTTAGTTTGAACTCGTACGAGTTGTCACCAACCTTCTTCTCTGCTACAACTCCTCTCGGCCATGAACCGCGTACAGATTGAAGGATGGCTGGAGTGAGGTGGAGTGGTGGGGCTATTACCCTCATGACAGTAACTGATGAGAATGAAATGGCGAAAGGAACGCGACTCGTCTTGGAAGCGTCTGGGAGGGAACCTGTCGAGCTGTCGTTCTTGAGAGTCGAGGAGGGTGGTACCGGAGAGCGAGGGGAAGAAGGGTTGGCCAAAGGAGTGGCGGGCCGTGCAAAAGTCATAGCAAGACGGTCGTCAACTTCTCTTCCATAGTCAATAGTGGAGAGATAGGTGTAGCCGCACTGGTAAACGACGGCAATGATGTCAACTAGGAGCCTTTCGGTTGGTACAGACTTTGGATTTGCCCAGGGCTTGCCATCGAGAGTAAACTCGCACATGTTTTGAACTGCATCTTCACGGAAGGATAGGATGAGGTGGCTTCCGTCGAAAAGACGACGAAGGGCTGCGACGGCGGATAAGGAGAAAGCGTAGAGGCGGATGCAGTTTACACTGGAGAGGGCGAGAAGGGCGAATTGGTATGCCTGAGCAGGTTCCTGCCTGATGAACTCTCGCCGGGGCGTAAAGGCGGGCTCCATTAGATCTGCCAATTTCAATTCCGCACCCCTTCTTTTCTAACTTTCTACCGTGACGTCACATCCCACGTGCTTTTTGCGTGCCGAAGTACAGTCTACTGATCGAGCCGAGGCAGCATGCCAAGCACAGCCTTGAGCATTATCTGAAAGCGCCCAGTGGTGGAGACAGGCGTTGAATTGCGGTACTATGGGACATGAGAGTACCCGAAACAATGCGAACGACAGAAGAAAGTAAAAACGTAAGGTTAATGTGCCAATGCTATACTCGGAATACAGAGGACGTGAATATGGAGACCAAAAAACATTGGGGCCCAGTGGAGGCAGACCATTATCATTGGCACAGGGAAAGGAAGAAAGAACAAACCAGGAAAAGTATATGATAAGGTGAAGAATAAAATATACTGAAAACGAACGCAGTTGTAACGGGGCTTCCCGGGACGGGAGTGTCTGTCTTGAAAAGTACGCAAGGATGGATAGTTGGGTTCGGAGTGTGGAGGAGGTAGAAAATAGATGCATAGAGTGGCGGAGAATGAATGTAGAGTCGTGGGGGAATATGAACGACAAAAAGACGACGTGAGGATGGCATCTTTGGGGGGGAAGAGCCAGAAAAAAAGGTTCACAAGGGATGCAGAGGGTTAATGGGAGCAAAGGCAGATAAACTAAAACTGTCTCTGTGTCCTTCACCGGAAGTAATCACGATCGTTCGAGAAAAAACAACAGTGAAGGTGTCCCGGCCCTAAGCCCAAGTATCCGATTTTCGACCTTCAAATAGGTTGTGTTTGCCAGAGGTAGGATAATGGTGCGGACGATGAGATTGAGACTATTGCAAGGGAAAGTGATGGATGTATGCATGTTGATTGAATTGCAGAAACGAGTATTGCGAGGGTTGTCGGTGGGACTGTAAAATTACATTTTGCGGGGTTGCTTGCGTTTTGGACAAAGACAGAAAAACTTGGATGATACTGAAACAAGAAGCAGTCTACTTTTGGACCACTATGATACGAGTGTTGTTCGAGGCGACGATATGTTGAGGTTATGGAGTGCTGGACGACCGAACGTGACAAAGTCATGCGGGAGGAATTGCTCTGGAGGATTATCGATGCGAAGCTTGTTCAGAACAGGCTCGAATGTCGAGGACATGTTTTCTTTGTCGTCTGAGGAGTGTGAAGTTGAGAATGTGTCACTGCTGAACGCAGGGGTCACCGGGGTCAGAGGCATATCGTCTGAAATGTCAGAGGCAGACGTCGTGGAGCTCGTTGGGGTGTTCAGAGCGGAAGCCGACGAACGTTTAGGCGTAACTGGGAACGGGGCTGAGGTGCGGAGAGGGAAACGGTTGCCTTGAAGGTAATATTGAACAACAAATGTCGCAGCCTTGGAGTAGAAAGCATAGGAGTATTTCTTCACTAGAGTTTCTGATAAGTCGTTGACGTGTAGCGCCAACCGGTTATCTAAATGTTCGATGACTTCAAGACATTCGTCCGTCTCTTCCCACACACGACGGGGCTTGCCGCACAAGTATCTTGCTAACGTCAAAGAGGCAAGAGAAATGGTGGAAGGCGGGTACTTGACAAATTCTCTGTAAAAAAGGGTGATTTCCATCAAGAACCGGGCAACGTGTTGGACTTTTGGGTCTTCGACACAAGGGCCACAACACATAAGCCTCAACCATGCTTCTGCGGTAGGATGTCCAAGGGTCCATTGGATGGTCGAAAGAACATGACCTTCCATCTGAATGAAAGCAGACTCTTCGTATGTCTCGCGGCAGATTTGAACAAGATCCTGCACCGTTGGCACCCGCTCTTTCGCGTCTTCAAACTTGGCAGCGATCCAGAGGGCAGCGCAACCAACAAGCTGGTAGTGTTTGATATAAACAACGCGGCGGGAAACGTATCTGTCGACGATATTGAGGGTGAGGTAGAGTGTTTCTGGGCGAAGACGGAAGGTGAAATGAATTTCGACCAAAAAGTCAACAAGACAGGGTCGCATGTGCCATCTAATTTCAGGTTGTTGGTCCATCGACTGGGTGGACGACATGGTATACCGCTGTGGAGAACGAAGTCAGTGGACGGGCAGGGAATATGCGAAAAGAAATACAGACCTCCATATCGAGCATGTAATAACGAATTTCATCGCGATACTCTTCCTCCAAGAAAATCCCTTCTCGGCGAAGGGCTTGAATTTGAGCTTCGCGCTGCCGTTGTTGAATCATGGCAACTTTAGTGGAGCGGGGTGTCCGTCGGGCAAGCCCATTGGCAGGGAGAAGAGGTGACTTGTGGGATTTGGAAATGCCATGGGGAGAGGGGCGTTTCTTGGGATAGACGAGAGAGTTGCGGGAATGTTTGTTTAAGGCCACGTCTTTCATGTCGAGGCGAATGGCGTAGGGAGAGTATTCGAACGATTGAGAACTGTTGAAAAGCAGAAAGGGAGAAGGAAAGTCTTGGTCAGCCATAGTACCACAGGGCGGGCGCAAAAACAGCGAGAAAAACGCGTGTAGGCGGGCTGGCAAAGCGGCCAGGTGTTTAGAGTATCAGAAGAACATGACAGCGGGCACATCCATATTGGGTAAACCGATCGAAACCATTTGGGCGAAAAGCCCAAAGGGTGGCAAAAAAAGAAGGAAGACGAAGGACTCACGAATCAAGTCAAACAATTGAGCATGCACTGAGGGAACGACACAAGCAACAAAATGCGTGTCGGACGACAGTGGGCTGGAAGATTAAGGTCGTGGTCAGCGTGGATGGTCGTAAGACACACAGCGCTGAGGCTGGTGGATGAACAGACAAAGAAGAGAGTGAGGAAACGACGTCGTGGAGGGGGATAAGCTCGACGACGACGATGGGGAGGGAGGAAGAAGAGGACAATGGGAAACAAGAAATATCGATGGATGAGGGTCCCTGGGGTCTAGTCACGTCACGCTTGTGGACATCAACCGTAACCACTCTACAACCGGCGCCGCTGCGGACAATCCCTTTGCCTCATCGGGCAGATCTCTAGCCGCCTTCGGTCCGGCCACCACACGTTCCACGACGAGCAAACAAAATCGCAATTTGGACTTACCAGCTAGCTGTATACGGGCTGGTGCGTAATGAGCGAAAAGAAACAGCGTCAAGGACCGGTACACATACCAACAGGAAGGAACAAGGGAGGCGGGTTGCTTGCTTGCACGATTGAGATTATTAGGGAGTGTGATTATTCAGTAATGTTGGAGGAAATGAGAACAAAGGAATGACTGTGGGTGAGTGAAATGGGAGCTGTCTATGGTCTTAGATGGTCGCCACGTCGAGGATGGCGAAAAACAAAGATGGCGCTGTTGGCACACTCGAAATGAAGCGAGCGTGTCCAAGGGAGCTTTGAGCGGGTCAGTCCGAACTGGACCAGACAAGGACGCCAATATAAGGAGGGGGAAGTAGAAAGAGTTGCGTCGACTAAACAACCAACAATTTCAAGGACAAAGGACAAGGGCATGCAAGGTCTTCCCCAAATCCAGGTTCAGTGCCTTCGGCCATAATTCGTTCTATTCCCATCCCTGTTTTGATACAAGTTCAACACGTTCCCTGCCTGCAGGCAAAGGAATGACAAGATTCGCCCATATTATGTCATCCGCCTGCCTATCTTGGCTGGGAATTTGCCCTCATATGGGTCTAAGTTATCTTTTGAGGCACCATTCCTCTCAACCTCACAGTCCTCTCGCCATCGATCAACTGTCTCTACTTGCGTTGTTTCACCCTGCGATATTGGCATTATCCCACCCTGGCCGTTATCAAGTCCTGCATTCCTTCAACCACCTGCAAAATCCCACATCAGTTGCTTACGGGAGGGCTTCGTACTTGGACCGAATAATAAGTTAATTTTAACGGACTCACAGCGGCCAAAAGAACCTGACAAGGCGCCATTCATCACATGTTGCCGACGTTATTCATTAGTTTCTCCACGCTATGACAGTCGAATGCTGTGTATATGTAATTCTCAAGCACTCCGATTAATATCAATGTCCGACAACAGCAAGGACGCATTTATCCATGCAACGCATTCCGCATATACGATCGTCTTTTTCGTGCGCCCAAAATCTTGCGCCTTGCCTCGAGGCAAGTTAGGTCGTCGAAGTTGATCGCAACTCCTTGTCCTTTGTTGCGTGTCAGGAACACCGACATCATATTGAGTCCTCAGCGCTCAGCTACATTTTATCTGACTCAAAGAGTCCGCGTAACCTTTTTCATGATCCTTTATTTGTCCAAACTGACTGAGATGTCCGAGAGTCCGACCACGGACGCTTTCGTAGATCAAGAGCTTGTGGGGCTTCAAATTCACACCCTGGTCTCATAACCCATCATGACATGTGTATTTGATGAAGTCGGGCGGGCATCGCTTGCCAGGCTCCAATTTATATCCAAAGAATATTAAATTGCAACTGCATCGCTAGATGGGAAGTGACGAACTTCTCGAATACTATTACTAATGGTTAGGATCCTCACTGTTGCTCGTGAAAATAGCGGAGAAATGGACGTGCGGGCGAAAATATGGGGGTGATATTGAATGAAACTGCGAGCGTTGGAATTTCGATGTATGTACCAACCCTTACTGAAGAATAGTCCAGAATTACAGCCCGACAGTGGCGGCATTGAAAATCACCGTGCATATCCATGTATGCACTGGAAATAATCGCCGATGCTTAATTCACGCACGATGACAGATGCCGGGAATTCAAGGAACCACACAAATGACAAGTGAAATTATACTGCGTATGGTCTGAAACATCTGAGCAGACCCAGACTGAGTAAGCGCTCTGTGGAAGAGCGCACGGTCATCCTTACGAGATGAAGTTGACGGTTGTGAACGAAGAAACGTGGATATTACGGTCTGAATACAGACGAAGGAAGACAAAGCTGCTGAAAATAACTCAGTCTCTGTGACCACCCATGAGCAGCGCCATCAAATCATGAGTTGGCTGATTGTTTCCAGGATGTCCTTGTTGTTGTAGATGCGGAGGTAGCAAGTGTGGTAGCATATGAGGCATTAAAGGAGGTTGCTGCTGTGAGCGCATGACGGGATGAGAGGGTGCAGCGGGTCCTTGGTGAGGAAATGAGCCATTAGTTCGATTTCCACCAACGCCAGAGCCTCCCAATCCCATAAGGTGATGATGGTTAGCAAGTCGCGGGTCCATGCTGGGGTGTCCGATGTTCCCCAAAGGATGTTGCTGCGCGTTGTTGTTGTGTACATGCGATGAAGGTGCTGGACCTCGGGGCTGCACGCTGTTGAAACCATTATTGAGATTAAAATTATTGAAAGGAAGTTGCTGGGGCTGTTGTTGTAACAAGGGGTTCGTCTGAAGGCTGTTGTGCGGGCCATTGGAGGGAGGCCCGGGAAGCCCAATAAACTGGGAAGGTTCATGAGGAGGTCGACCGCCAAGGTTAGCTAGGCCAGGAGGTAGCCGTTGCTGCGGTGGTCCAGTTGGAAGGGGGCCTAGCTGGTTTAGGTTGGGTGAAGGACCGCCCCGATAATGGGGCTGCTGTAAAGATTGCATGGGCAATCCTGCCTGACGGTTTGTCTGCTGGCCATAGATAGGAATTGGGCCTGGATACAACGGTTCGAGGTTTCGTGATTGCTGCTGCTGAGCGATGCGTTGCAGGTTGTAATGCATCGAATCATCATCCCCGAAGTGCGCCGGATTGTTGTCCCGACGTAGCGGTGGGATCGGTCGTAGTCCAGGGACCATCCCGTCTGGCACAAAACTTCGGTCATCTGCTCGACTATCGTAAAGAGGCTCGAGACGATTGCTGTGATGTTGGGTTTGTTGGAGGGGGTGTTGCTGAAGGGTATACAAACCTGGTCCCTGAGTGCCCAGTGTCCCGTTGTTGGTTAAGGATGTACTGACGTTGGGACTTTGAGTCAGATTTCCTTGCTATGATTGGCATATAAGATAAACACGGATTGATAACAATTTTATACTTGCCTGGGTAGAATTCCTAAGCATTGCGAACAAGTCATCCATGGTACGTCCGTCGCCTGGATTAACGTTGAGACCGCCAAAACCAGATTGTTCCGGCCGCTGATTCTGGTTAGGCGAGGGAGACAGGAACATTCCTGGGAGCTGTTGTTTCGAAGAAGGGACTCCATCTCGACCCTTTCCGTCAAAGAACTTGGCAAAACGACTTCCTTTAGGACCTGATACCCCATTGAAATTTGGATCAGGAGAATTGGCATTGGAGTTGAAGATTGGTTCCACCGGTCGGTTATGAATATTCAAATGATTCGAAGGCACTCCAATATCTCTTGTATCTTCAAAACCATGTGCCTGCCTTCGGTGTTCCTCGAATGGCGAGAATGCAGAAAGTGGGTGAGAGGGTTCAGGCTTCGAATAATTTTGCGTTGATTCTAATGCAGCCCGTGGTGAGCAGCTGTATCTCAAGGGGCATATACAGAAGAAGAACTCACCATGAGGTGGATGCAAGTTGTTGTCTACACTACTAAGGTTCGCTGGCGTTTTTGCAAACGCAAGTAATCGAGAACCTGCTGGAGGTTGGAATGAGGACGCTGCACTAGATTCTGCTGCCTGTTTTGCTGGATTGAGCTGCGAAGTTTCTGGCGCAGCGAAACTAGTAAAAACGTTTGCGGAATTCCGGTTAGGGGATAAATCTGGGGTGGGCAAGACTTTCGTCAAGGAAAGTGGTTCCTTAGGATCAAGGGTTAGTGATGACGAATCTGTCGAAGAAGAGGGATCTTTCGACGTTCGGAATTGAGAATGGTCGATTTTTGAAACCAGTCCAGAAAGCCCTGTGATTGTAGCAGAATCTGAAAAGGAGGTATGGTCAGCATACATACACGACTTGCCTTGTCACTAACCTTCGTTCGATATGTCGTGTCGCAGTTTGGTCGAGGTCATCATGCCGTCGTCCTTACTTGATGAATGTATTTCATGCTGATTAGGGAAAGCATTGGGGTTGAGGTTCTGCTGATCCTTCAGCATCATACGTTTGAAAAGTTGAATTTCATCCAGTGGTTCTTGCTTCGTATCCGCATGCAGGACTGACGAGGTTTCTTCAGGGTCTTGTGCGACGGGTGGGGCAGAAAGGTTGGCAGCTTTGTCCCTAAGTTCCTTGTCCTTTTGCTCCTTCTTGAACGCTTGAATACCATCCAATTCGCCGCTAGGTCCATGCCCTCCAAGTATGCCAGGGGATGAGTCACCCGGAACGTATGTATCCATCCAGGCAGGTTCTTTCTCCTTTTCTCTTTCTTTGTCCCGCCTGTCATCTCTCTCCTTGATATCATCAGGTCCATTGGCAGTTCTGCGTTCGCGGCCAGAAGAGCGTTTATAGCGTCCATCACGATCGTCACCAGGAGTCCAGCGCCTGTCTGTGCCACCTTCCCAGTGACCGTCTTGATTACCTTTGTCACGGCCGCGTTCTCTGCGGGCAGCTATTCTCTCTTCCCGTTTACCATCGTCTCTCCAGCGTCGAGCATCTTCTTCAGTTTCAAAATCACGATCACGCCGAGCATCATCCCTTCTATGGTCATCGCGATCGCGATCGCCGCGCAATGTTCGCTCCCGCGGTTCGTCACGTTCACGGTCTCTGCGAGACGCTGAGGGTTCGCGTTTGGCTCCTGATGAGTCGCGCACTCGGGAACGGGCCCGTTCTCGATCTTCTCGTCTCCCATTTTCCGCGCCTATGGAATAGTCAGCGAATATGGTGTCAGATACGTATTTACAGACTCACGATCGTCACGGCTAGTGCGAGGTTCGGCACCTATGAACGTATATGAAAATTTTGAAAAAGGTTCAGAGACGAGGCATCCACCTCTTCTCCAATCTTCGCTTGCCTCACCAATTTTTTTCTTGGCAGACTCCCGAGTTTCGGCCCTACGAGTCGCAGTATTGGATGCTAGAGCCTGTGCAGGTCTTGTGGGAGCATTCAGATGAGGAGCAGGGTCCCTTTCTTTATTTCTAGCATTTGACTGGGGTTGAGCAAGTCTATCACGGTCATACTTATCTGAGAGCTGCGAGAGCGGTAAGCATCAGTAGGGTTGGAGGTATCGACAAGCTTACATGGCGAAGACGTTCTTGTCCTTCCTTGTCTCGTATATCTCGTTCTCTTTCCTTCTCGCCATCTCGGTCTTTGTCTCTTTCTCTGTCACGATCGTTTGCCCGTAGGGATTGGTGCTTAAAGTTACCCATTTGAGATGGCTGCGTAAGTCCTGAACGAAAGGTGGGTCTCGACGGAGCATCTAGAAGAAAGGCAGAAAAATTTCAGTCTGCCACTAAGGAGTATCTGTTGAAGCATGACGCACCCCCATCGTCGGCGTCACGACGAAAGCTGTGAAGCCGATGCCAACGTCAGAACTCCGTCTGCAGACAATTTTGGACAGAACTAACCGGCGCTCTCGGGCAGTGCTCGGGGTAAAAGGGTCTTCTTTTTTGACAAGATTTTCATTTTCAGAACTGCAAGAATTGGACGTTTAAATAAGATGGCGACTGAATCCAAAAATATGTAATTACCCAAACCAAACCTTGAGCTCAGGCATATTTGGTGGAGGTTTGACCAACGAAGAGTTTGAAAGGTGGACAAGCTGTTGTCGGGTATACTTTCTGAATGGAGAGGGGGGATGCAGCGGATTTTCGAGTTGTTGTTGACCATTGTGGTTCTGTGGAGAGCCGTTGAGTGTTGGCTGCGGGGTGGACTTGAAGTCTTCTGGGTTGGTGATGGGCAAGGATTCAGTGGGCAGGGTAGACATGGCTGGAATAAGAGTTAGGATTGAGGTTGGGTCGCCACACAACGCGGGCCTTGAAACGATCACAAGCGTAACTCAATTTGAACAAACCAATACATTGAACATGCTCACTCTCAAACATTTTATTCTAAAACAACAGGTTCTCAATCTCTACAGACATGCTGTCCGGGCATCTAACGGTGCGTCGTCTTTTCGCAAACCCCAACCCTCCGTCCTTTTGACAACCACCGCCGCCAACAGCCATACCAGACCCCGTGACAAGGAAAGAGACCGTAGCCTGGATTCGCAGTGAATTTGAACGCAACAGAAATCTGTCTGATGTGGTATGCTTCGAAATACCCCCCCGCTCAATGCGCTGACCGCCTTCGAAGGGTCTCATAGAAGACAGGCTGAAGATAGCGCGCCGGGAAATAAGAACCATCCTGCCTTCCAATTTCAACAAATAATCTATCTTTTGAAAGTCACAAAGTTCATCGGGCGGCAAGGACCGGCCTAAGCTTGATCCCTTCCGCAACCCAGATGAGTGGCGAAAGCTTAAGTGTGAGGTCCATAGAACCTGGTCCAGCGCCTATCAGAAGCCTTACATAGCTCTTTACCCACCTTATCCACGACCCCTGATAACTTCACCCAACGATGGAGCTCTTCATGCGTAACGTCGACTGGAACATCGACAAGCATGTAATAACACGACAGTTGGCAGATCTACTCCATGGTCCCAACTTTACCGATCTTTCCTCAGCCCCTATCAATTTCCATGTCCACCTACACCCAGATAAGAAACATGTTCGAAAACATGGAGGAACTGGTGCATTAACACTTCCTACAGTTAATATCGGCAAACGTTTTTTGGACTTCTGCCGGACACAACCCCTTACCATCGGGAGAAAGACTATCTCACTGTCCAACAGTAAAAATCTCCCTCGACCAGACGTTGTCGAAAGTATTAGACTCCAGCTCTACATTGACCCTGCCATTCTGGAGCAGCGCGAAGAGCGTGCTGCTCAGCTGAACGCGGGTTGCATTTCTATCAAAACCATACAGTTTGGATGGGATTGTCGAGACTATGTGTTCTCCATCGAATGCGAGCATCAATGCGATGGAAGAGCAGCCCTTCTCTTCAACGATGACCGAAGGGAATTAAGGGTCAAACTTCGATATAAAGAAGAAACTTATTTCATCGCAATGAACTATTCCCACATCAACACGATTACTATGAATAAATACCTCGGAATCGAGCACGCCATGGTATTCACCTTGAATACTTCTCCCTCCTACGAACGTGATCAACAACCCCCTCGCCAAATACTCTCTTTTCTTCCAATCCCTGATCACGAGCGACAACCCCCTCGCCAAAGACTCTCTTTTCTTCCAATCCCTGATCATGAGCGTGTGGCACCATATGCTTCTCTTGCGCTCCGTTTGGTGTGCACGTCCGCAGGCGATCTGGAAGAATTTCGGAAGCTAAGCATTGCTGCCCACCTTCGCAACAGAATCTCCGAATACGAATACCCAGTCGACCGTCGAAAGTTATTTTCACAACCCGCCTTGGAAAGGCTCCAACTATATCTTCGACAGCTCAACTGGTGTATAGCCTTCCAGATCGAATCCCTTGTGCGTGGAATGGTGGTTGATGTCACTGAGATTCTTGCTCTGATTCCCGAAGTTGTTCGGATTATTGGCCTTAAAGGGAGGTCATTTACAGCAAGAGTATTGAGAACCTTCTCGTCTCGTGCGAAACGCATGTGGAATGAAGACGAGGGGGAAGAAACAACTGTTTTACAGTGTTTTCTCGACGCAGAAAAAGAAGTTTTGAAATACACAACAATCCAAACCGTGAAACCGAATGAAGGAAGCCTTTGCGATACTTATCATATCAGCATAACCCCCACAACAATAAAGCTTGATGGCCCTCGTCCTGACCGGTCCAACCGCGTCATCCGCGCATATGAGACCAGACACCAGGAATCTTTTTTGCGCGTCAGCTTTCTGGACGAATCTGACTTGCGCTATCGCTTCGACCGTGAGGTGGATGGCCCTGAATTTATCCGCACTCGTGTGGGGCCGTTTCTGTTGGATGGGTTGACGGTTGCAGGTAGGAAATTTGATTTCCTTGCATATTCGCAATCTGCACTGAAGGAGCACGCAGTCTGGTAAGCAGTCCCTCCTTCACTTTCACATGTCCTTGGGCCTCAAATTGATTTCAAGGTTCGTCAAGCCTTTCCGGGATCGTAATAAAGGCTATGTTGATGCAAAAACGATTATCAAAAGCATTGGCACCTTCGACAATCTCCAATTCGACCAAAAACTGATATTTTGCCCTGCGCGATATGGAGCCCGGCTTTCACAAGCTTTCACCGCCACTGATTCGGTCGAGGTTGAAGTCGAAGAAATATTTCAGATTGAAGATATACATACGATGGATCGAAAATATCAATTTACTGATGGTGTTGGGACACTCTCCAAGGATCTTGCCCGCGAAATATGGGCCCAACTGAAAGCGACCAAACGACAAGGCCGTGCTTCCAAGGGGTCTCCAAGTGCCTATCAAATTCGGTTCATGGGATCAAAGGGGATGTTATCCGTCGACCATAAGCTTCAAGGAAACGCTATATGCCTCCGTCCATCCATGATCAAATTTGAGGCTCCTCAAACCACAAACATCGAAATAGCACGGGCGTTCGATCGCCCTGGTCTTTATTACCTCAACCGTCCCTTAATAATGCTGCTCGAAGGTCTTGGAATTCCTTTCGATGTCTTTAAGAGATATCAAGACATGGCAGTTCATGAAACACGGACCGCAGCCCATTCTCCGCCTCGGGCCGCTGCCCTCTTCGAGGGTCATGGTCTGGGGACCTCCTACAGACTTCCATCGGTAATACGGAGCCTTGAAAAGCTATCGAATGGAGGTCTTGTTGGAAACCAGTTCTATGAAAAAATGCTAGAATATGCCATCAACCACATCCTCCGTCTTCTCAAACATAATGCCCGCATTCCTGTGCCTGGTGCTTGGACGCTGGTGGGTGTTGCAGATGTTCACCAACATCTCAAACCTGGGGAAATCTTTGCATGCATAAAACCTGTCGACGGGAGGACAAGATATCTCAAAGGGCGCATCTTGATATCTCGCTCACCGACTATACACCCTGGAGACGTCATGATCGTCAATGCTATTGGGAGACCTCAACCAGGTTCCTGCTTTGACACCGAACCCTTGCCAAACACGGTGGTTTTTAGTGTTTTAGGTGAGTCTTTATATTACTTTGTCATGTTTATTGTCGATCAATGTACCGACCTTGTGTAGGTGACCGTCCCGTACCTTCTTGCCTTGGAGGAGGGGATTTGGATGGTGATGTTTATAATTTAATCCCTCTGGATGAACTTCCAGAATTCGAACCCTTAAGGCTATCTCCTCCTGCCGACTACGATCCAGCTCCCAAAAAGTTGTTGGATCGTCCCAGCACAATGGTGGACGTTGCTGAGTTTGTAATGGAATACATCAACTCCGATGTAAGTTTTTTTGTTTTATTCCTTCAGTTTTGTAAACGCTTCTTATCAGGTCGTTGGAATAATTGCTATCAACTGGCTCATTATTGCTGACCGAGAGGGAATTTTCGCTAGTGATTGCATGAAGCTCGCAGGTCTGCATAGCAATGCTGTCGACTACCCCAAATCAGGACAACCAGTCGCGCTGAACTCAATTCCGAGACTGAAAAGTCGTATCAAACCTGATTGGAATGCCCCCGAGACTGTTGACATTTCTTCGGGAAATTTTTATGAAAGTACCAGGGCAATTGGGCGCCTCTTCCGTGCCATCGATCTTCCTATCGAGCATCACAGATCAGAACGACGTCCACACAGGAAGCGAGCACAAGTCCAGCACCGCAATCGGGAACTTGAAGGTTTGCAAGATTCTCTCGGTAATTTCAACTTGGCGGACGCTCGGGAGGATGACTTATTTTCTGTTGTTGAAAACCACGTTCAAGAGTTCATTGACACAAATTGGACTCGGGACGAAGATGAGGCCGCCTCCGTTTCACAACTGTTCGATCGCTACGCGTTGGAACTGCATGGGATCTGTGCATCAAGCAGCTTATCTCACACTCGTTCTGCCCTCATATCGGAAGAGGAGGCAATTGTCGGGACAATCGCGCAAAAAAGTTCTCAACCAAGAAAGCGGAAGGACATGATGGCGAAACTCAGAGAAGATACCGATGTTCTTGTCCGCGGAATAAGGGAAGGACTGGCAGAAGGCGCCAGCACAACCTACCTGGAACGGGCTTGGATGGCATGGGAGCTATCCGTAACAAAAACACGAGAGAAGGAATTTGGGGCGCAGAGTTTTGGTTGGGTTGCCCTTGGTGCTATATTCGACGCAATTCGAGAGCTTAAGGAATCGGATGATAACTGAATATGCAAAGAAACACTTTTTGGAACAGACTCGGAGTAGTTCTGTCCCCTCTACCAACCGTGATTGTATATATTTTAGGCTTGGTTTCGCAAAACTGGTCCCAATGTCAGATTCACATTGAAAAATGGAGGGATTTACACTCACTGAGAATAACCGAATCGCCCCTGAAACATCGTGAATAGCATAAACATTTGAAAATGGAAAAGGCCCACCTGAGGAACATTTTACTAATGAACCGATCTTTGTTGACTGGCTTCTTGTTTTTACCCTTGGGAATCTCGGTCCACATCTGTTGTGATATTCAGTTGAAGTTTAAATAGTTTTCAGAGAACTGTAGTCATTGACCTCCTTCACATTTTCCAGAACCTGAGATGATGGGTATGAATATGGAAAGGCTTAGCATACTCCTGGCTCACCATGTTGCTATGCCTATCAAAGGCCTTTACTCGCGCGAGCAATTTCTTGTTATTCCGAAGTGAAATTAGGACTTGAGCATGGTTTCGTACGGCCTGCTGCAGCACTGATAATGGTCCCTGCGAGATCTCATGTTCTTCGAGTTGTCGTAATTGAGCCTCATCTAGCTCAGATTTGGGAACGTGAACATATTGACTTAGGATCGGTTAGGATTTAATAAAAGCTTTCAAATAATACAAAAGCTCACCTCATGTTGAAAGCGTTGAAGACAAGATATGCAGCTGCAGTTGGAAGGTTGATTGTAGCAGACGTCCTTACCAAACAACACTTTTTTGCGCCTATGACATCCCATCACTTTGAAAAATTAGAAGAATGGGTCGCCTCAGAGTCAAAGGAAAAGCTGGCGCTGCGAAGAACTACACTACAAGGAGCTCCGCAGTCAAGAAACTACAATGCTCTCTTGCAGATTTTCGTCGCCTCTGCATATTGAAAGGTGCGTTTCTGGGGTTCTCTTCTCCTGCACAACATCTCAAAAGAAATTTAGGGATATTTCCTCGGGAACCCCGCAGCAGGAAAAGAGCAAATAAAGGATCATCGGCCCCCACGTCCTTCTATTACACAAAGGATATTGCATACCTCGCCCACGAACCAATCTTAAAAAAGCTGCGGGAACACAAGGCCTTCGCCAAGAAACTCTCCCGCGCACTTGGGCGGGGAGAATGGGGCAGTGCAAAAAACCTGGAGGAGAGCAAACCCACCTACCGGCTAGACCATATCATTAAAGAGCGGCGAGTATTTCCCCACTGGAATTATGTTTTACGGCCATCTAATTTTGTGTAGGTATTCCACTTTCATTGATGCTCTCCGGGATATCGACGATGCCCTGTGCATGGTTTTTCTGTTTTCATCCCTTCCATCCAACTCTCGCCTTCCACCAGAGCTTGTCGAAAACTGCGCCCGTCTCGCAGCAGAATGGCAACTCTATATCATGCATTCTCGAGCGCTCCGCAAAGTCTTCTTGTCTATTAAGGGGGTTTATTATCAGGCTGAAATAATGGATCAAACAGTTACCTGGCTTGTTCCCTATATGTTTACGCAGAATGTAAGTCGATGTATTCTTTGGCTATCAATCCAAAGCTTAATCTCCCCCAGGTCCCGACGGATGTTGACATCCGCGTTATGCTCACTTTTTTGGAGCTTTACCAAACACTTTTAAGTTTCGTATTTTTCAAAATTTTTACAGATGCTGGATTACTTTATCCACCTCCTTTGGATACGAAGAAGGATGAAGACGGTGCTGGTGTCAACGCCCTCGTTCTTCAGGATAGTTCACGACAAACCGTCCTACCTGCCAACGCACTCTCTGTGGAAGGCCGCCAGATCTCGGGGAAAATCGTTCGGCAGATGATCAAAACAATTGATGTCAGTTCGGAAAACAACATTCCAGATGTAGAAATGTCGAACGTTGAAGCAACAACTGTGGACCCGGAAGAAGAATTCGTTCCTCAGCACTCGGCTTCTGATAAAACAGCCCATGCTACCTTACCGACGTTACAATCTATTTCGACGTTACCGCGAACATTGTCCGTCAGCTTATTCTCCCCTTATACCTTCTTCTTGTCGAGAGAGACCCCTCGTCCCGTCTTCGAATTCATCGTGCGCTCCTTTGGAGGTCGGATTGGTTGGCCTCTCTCGTCAGGGAGCTGTTCTCCCATCGATGAAAACGACCCAAGTATAACTCACGTTATTGTGGATCGGCCAGTTGTTGCAAAGCAGGAAACTCCCGAACAACGGGAATTACGGTTAAGGAGGAAATATGTTCAACCACAATGGATCGTCGATTGCATCAACGCAGGCAAGATTTTATTGGAGGAACCATACGCCCAAGGCAAACCCCTCCCACCTCATCTCAGTCCCTTTGGCGAATACGAAGGTGCTTACATTCCTTGCGATGAACCTTCAAACGAGGAACACATGGAAGAAGGTGAAGAAAACAGTGGCGAGGAAAGCGGAGAAGAGGAAGCTGGCGAGGCCTTGAATGAAATCATTGCTGCAAGTCATGACCCAGCCTCGCTGAGAGCGGCAGAGCTTGCAGCGGAAGCAGCTGGTGTTGATTATGGGACCTTTGAGACCACCGTCAAGCAGGCGTCCAAAAAACGAGGCAACGTCACGAAAATCGATCTACTTGAGGATACCGAAGGTGACATGAACAAGATGATGATGAGTAACAAGCAGCGAAAGTTGTACGAAAAGATGAAGTACAGTAACAAGAAGAAGGAAACAGAGGTACGAATTTATTGGCAAGGTTCGTGATGCATGCGCTGATCCCATTTTATTTAGCGACAAGAGCTGGAGAGCAAGAAAAGGGAGTTGGTAAAGAAGAAACGAAAAGTGTTGTAATAGAGTCACGTGGTTTATGTAAATAATGCACCCTTAATTCGTTTTCGTTCTGCGCCTCCATGGACATGTCCCCTGTCGATGAATACAGACCCCCACCTCCTTATGCTGCCTCCCAAACAACCACAACTCGGACAGAAGTCGTGACCACAACAACAACCGAAACTACCACCCATCTCTTCTCTCTGCCACACTGGAAGAAGCGCAATGCCCCAAGAAACAGTGTTGAAAGTCGTCATTCTGCGAGCTCCTTATCAAACCTCTTTTTCGATAAGGCCCTTCCCCCTACACCTCCCAATGAAACCATTGGTCCGCACTCCGCGCACAGGCCGAGCAATCCTCCCTACTCTGCCACATTCCCGTCCTCGGTGTCACATCCAGAAATATTGCTAGCACGGTCTCGAAAGGTCAGCGCCGGCCAACAGACAGCTGCTGCCTTGGCTCATGCTGCGTTAGGCATAGGATTGCCCCATGCTTCGACGTCCTTCTTCCGCACCGATACGAATACAATCACGTTTGCGGCATCCCCGGCATCCCCAACGGATCTACCCTCGGCGAATATACGACGAGTCAAGAGTTCGCAGCGCATTCAAGCTAGACACATATCCGAAACCCACGAAGGCGCACCGAGCAAACAACCCGGAGAGCGAAGACGTCGGGGTCTTTCCTTTACAACGAGTTCTCTTCTGAATATTGCTAATACTGATATCAAAGGGAAAGGTCGTGAATCCGAGTCGTCATTAATTTCCCCGACACCGTCTCCGAAACCTCTCGCTCGCAAATCTTCTTTTTGGTTTAAAAAGAAAGGCTCCAACCCATCTGAAAGTTTTGCGAAACACAGTCAAGATGAATTGGTTCCAACACCTCTGCCACCTGTTCATCACATCCCGCCTTTCAAGTTCTCAGATTTCACTGCACTTTCAACGCTATCAGCTACTGAGAAGGCGATACACTCTCCCGGGTTACCCAGAAGCCCCGATGATCATGTTTTAAATTCGACTTTGTCGTCGCCAGAAATATCCGCCAAACTAACATCTCCTCCAAGCGCCTCGTATGAACACTTTCCATTTCCAGATCCACACCCTTCTACACAGTCCAGTTCACGACGATCCCGTACTCAATCCAATACCCCGCTACTTCACCGCCTGTCGATGGGGGTATTTTCATCTGGAGAATCACCTCCAACGCCCGGCATTCGCTTGAACGGCTATTCCCAACCTCCAACGAACTCTTTACCTCATCCACATGCTCGACAACCTGAAACTCCTATTCCAAAGCCCCTCAGAGAGGAAGAGTCTCCCGAGGTTTATTTAGAACGTCTTAGAACGGCTGTAAGCAAAGCAGAGGTGGCTGGAATTCTAGCATCGAGGTGATTATCAGGGTACTCTGGGGTGAAATCATTGCTGATTAATAATAGCGCCGATCCTTTCTACTCTGAAGCACTCCGAGCGTATATCAACCAATTCGACTTCCTCGACGTTCCTCTCGATGTGGCCCTGCGTAAACTACTCATGGAAGTTGGTCTGCCTCGTGAAACACAACAAATTGACCGAGTCATGGAAGCCTTTGCATTTCGGTATACACAGTGTAATCCAAATGTTTTCATTTCAGAAGGTATATCTTTTTCCTGCTTAGTTACTTGTGAGTCTGATTCCTTTGAAAAGATCATCCATATATTCTGGCTTTCAGCCTAATCATGCTTCACACGGATGCATTCAATCCGTCGAATAAACGGAAGATGACGAAGTCAGATTACATCAAGAATACGAAGCTTCCCGGCATTGCAACTGAAGTGCTTGAAGTAAGTTCCCCCTTAAGCCTTTCTCACCCTCTGGTAATCTCGATTTGCAGTGCTTTTTCGACAATATTGTTTTTGCGCCGTTCATCTTTATCGAAGACCCAGTTGACTTCAATGGCCAGCCAGGGTTAATCGCAGACGTCACACGATCAATGACTCTCACCACATCAACATCGGTTTTGCCTATTTCCAATGCAGTTGCCTCATTTAAAATGGGAAACAAGATCGATCCATATTATCTTATCACCAACGTATGTGTGGTTTGAGCCTTCCAACTCCATGTGGCTGATGAATTCCTTCTCTAAGAATCTGCTGGGGCCTTTGCGAGTGGATGTCCAAACACACATTCCACTGGAAAACCCTTTCACATATCAAGGCACAGCAGGTTCATGGGATGAACAAGAGTTGCACCAGGCGTTTGTAAAGGCGGATGTCATAGAAGTTGAAATGCCTGCCATGAATCGGGTTTCACCGATCTTCGATATAAACTCTAGTGGAACACCTGCCACAGAGTTCCCTCATCCCAATGAAACCTGGAGCCTGAGGATGACGAAGGTGGGGGTGCTCAATAGGAAGGATGATATGATGGAAGGCGGAGCGAAATCCTCGAACAGGAAGTGGAAAGCCTGGAGCGTGATTTTGACAGGATCGCAGCTCCTCTTTTTTCGCGATCCTGGTTGGGCTTCCTCTTTTTCCCCAATTTCCGCCTCTTCGGTGGACCTCATATCACCGCCTTCGAACCTTTTCAGACCTGACGAATCTTTCTCCTTGAAAGACACTCTGGCCGTTTATGACCTCACCTACACCAAGGTAAGGTGTCTCTTCCGTATGGATATATTCCGAATCTCTTAGTAACCCTTCAAAGTACAACCATACCCTTAGATTCCTATTACCCACTGGCCGCCAGCTTCTCCTCCAAGCAGCCGACGACAAGGATCTCAACGAATGGATATCCCGAATCAATTATGCAAGTACATTCAAATCGGTTGGAATCAAAATGCGACCACCTGGGTTATCTGGGGAAGATGTACATCTAACTGGTGTTGCCGCCGCAACGTCGCACCTTCATGACATACAACAGCATTCTGGCATAGCGCGGGCGCATTCATGGGATTCAAATGCTCCACACGTTTTAATGGATATGCTCACCGGCCAACCTAACTACCGACCAGCTCTTCAGCGAAGAGTAACAATGGCTGCCAAGAGTATGGATTTCGAGCTCGATGTACCCGTTGCCCTGGAATTTGACGGGGCCGAGCAATTCAAGGCCACCTTTGACCAAGTGAAGGCCGATCTGGCAGCTTCTTGGCCCTCTTCGAACAATGACTCTTGGTTTCCTGAGCAGGGCGATGACACCGTTCACGAATCTCCACCCATATCTCCTAAATCGTTCGACAGCAAATTTTCTCGACTTCCTTCTCGATCACATATTATTCAAGCCAAAATCCATGACCTGGACTCCAAGATTGTGGCATCTCAATCGCAACTTGATTCGGACGTGCGATGTGTACGAAACATTGCCATCCTCACTCCTTTCCAGAAATCTACTCGATCAAGACTTTTCTCCGCTATCCAGGGCATGGCAAAACGCGTTGTCCTTCTGCGCTTGGAATTGGAAAAACTGAAGTGTTATCGCACCGTTCTTCTTTCTGACCTTACGTCAGAAGGTCGCACATGGCACCGTTCCAAACAAGTGGCCCTCCGAGCTGCGAAAGAAACTCTTCAAATTCGACGCGCGCACACTGTCCCAGCAATGACATTATCCCTACTGAATGATCCTCCTTCGACCGACTCTCAATTCCCAACTACGCCCTCTTCGCAAGGACGCAAATCGTCCACAAGCGGTTCTTTCCATTCCGCCACAGACTTTGGATTTGATTGGCATTCCACCGACGATCCAGATTTCCTTACCACACGATATGAGCCCACAACTCAGTCACATTCAACTTCAACACCCTCGCTCCAAATTTCCCGCGACGAACTCGACGGGCCTGAGAACCTTCGAAGGTCAATATCTCTGTCTTCCAGCTCCAACCATACCCGTTCAGAAGCGTCCAAAGTTTACGAGAGTAACAATGCATCGCAAGGGGACGAGGAACAAGCCGAAGAATGGAATCGAACCCGTTGTGCACATCGCGTCTCTCTGATTCGCGTTCCGTCAGACATCAGGATGTTGAAAAAATCTATTGGTCCTTGAATCTTCTCTCTTCTTGATTTGAACTTGAACATAACTTATATCTAATTCTTTATTACTTGGAGACATCAAGATTAATACCTTCGGGAGCGGCGTAGCTTCTCTGTACTCCGATCTTTGTACCAACATTTAGATTACACTGCCGGAATCAAGAACTTTTACTCGGTGCTTGTTCATAAGCTCTCAATTTGGGTTTGAAAACTTGTATATTCCTCTGTAAGAGTGGTGCAGGGTTAAACGATAGTTGTGGTCGAAGTCCAAAGAGGTTTGTAGGTGGAAAAACTACTTTCGCATGAGGAGATAAATGGGGTCCCCAAGAACGATACTCGTCATATGCCGGAATGATCCAGTCAAAGACATGAGAAGCCCACCGAACGAGATGTAGGCCGTCCTGTGATTGATAAGAAATAAAAAACATCAATTAAAGGACAACATACACGATTTCCCCACTCCCTCCATCGAACTTGTAGATCTTATGAGGAATGTAAGTCTCGGAAACCCTAATATATTACCTGGAGGCACACCTTTCCATACATCACGTAGTCGTATTCGTCTTCCAAACCTCTGCTGCCCTTGCCGTCTGGCCTCCATACATCCCGTTCATTCTCATTTGTTTCATCCTGAGAAGCTTCGGCTGTCTTCCCAGATGTACCTCCTCGTGCTAACGACGAGGCCAAGGCAAGAGCAAAGCTTTGATCCTTCTGGAGAGGGAAAAGCTCGACGTTGTAATCCAGGGTCAAATCCATATCATAGTTTTTTGAATGGGCGTATAATCGCGACACTGGGCACTGCGTCAAGAGGGATAAAATCGATAAAATGCAAAGGCCGGACCTCTGTCAAACTTTTTTCCTTCCTTGTCTATGGCATCTATAGTGAATATATCGTCAAAGACGATGCTTGAGACTGCTGCCGCCATAAGAGGTGGAAGAGGTAGAATTTATGTAAGGATCGGCCCGTCGGCCATAATTTATACAATTGGCATAGTAAGTAAGTGTGCCACGGTTGACCTCAATTACGAATCTTTCCTTCAACCTGAGAATTCATCTAATGGGTGAGTTGCTATGCAAAACGACCCAACTTTCCGATTGCTATTAGCACACCCGCCATGTTTGATTCGGAAGCATCCTCATGTGAATTCCACGCATTCAGAATCCAACGATTAGAAATAGGCATCACCGGAAACTGCTTTGAACAAAGGTAATAAAGATATAAGATACAAGTTTGCTAATTATCATCCTTGGTGGTGATTTATCTGTAGGTAGGGTATGACATTAAGGACGGATGAGATTTTGCAGATCGCTTCAATGTATGCTATGACTTTCTTTTTCTGTGGCCGATATGGAATTCAGGCCAGGTAAAGCAAATTTCCATGTCGCTCGAGCCGCAAGGACGCGTCTAACTTGATGTTGAATTAGCTCGTGTAATTTTGGAACGTTGGCCAGCTTGGCACGACTCCCCATCAGAGAGGTGGTGGATAG
>Ga0307517_10004104_pt1 | contig 22478 bp, 17 predicted proteins | sample 23_EM_MG_FD_194515 | JGI IMG/M metagenome (GOLD analysis project Ga0307517, IMG submission 194515) | Populus trichocarpa ectomycorrhiza microbial communities from riparian zone in the Pacific Northwest, United States - 23_EM | ecosystem: Host-associated > Plants > Roots > Unclassified | place... | reverse complement strand
TTTTTTTTTGTTTCTTTTAATATACGAGATTATGAACTTATATGTAAGACAATACCTGATATTAAATAAAAAGAAAGTTTATTTTTTTTTATGTTGGCATCAGAATAATTAGGTTTTTAATTTGATAAGATAATGACTTTTTTATCGAGGAGGACTTTACTTAAACTTTCGACAAACAAACGGTTAGAAAATATAATATTTTCTTAGTTTATATCAGACAAATAAACAACAGAGCTTAATTCATATAAGACGTACTAGAGGTGTTAATATATTTTCTTTATGCAATCAATCCCCTTACTAAAACTCTAAGACTAGTCAAGGTTTGTAGTGACTAAAATATTATATGGCAACTTGCATTTTTTTTTACTAATAAAGGATAAGAATTCCTTATCTTTTTCACTCATATCATTCCCGACGACGTCAATTCAAAAAAATGATTACGTGCAACATAATTAAAACGATAAAGAATGAAAACAAGCAAAGGGAAAAACCCTTTCAAGGATGAATTGCGTTCCTTGCCTTATAAAAAAATAAAAATAAAAACAAAATAAATATAAAAAATAAAAATTGCATCTCCTACTTTTTTTTCCTTTTTGCCATGCCTAATATAGTACTTGAATGAAATAAATAAGAATAAAAATTATAACTATTTCGTACTTGCAATATTGTATCTATATTTTGACTGATGATGGTAAAGGTTTCTGAATCTAATCTTTTAAAAATATTAATTGTGGACAAACCTGAGACCCAAGAAGGTGGAGAGATTCTCTTGGCCTACTTTCTTCCACTATTAAGAAGATTTCGTTTTAAGGGTTTAATATAGTTAGACCTAACCACATAAATATTGGCAGCTAGTGATGTAAATTCCCAGTCAAAACACTTGAAAATTTTTCTCCTCTGGTCTTTAGTATCATAATAACCACTGTAAAATAATACTGCTAGAAAGGCCAAAAGCAAAAGCAGCGGATGGAGTTTAAAATCTCCATGTGATTCCCTTCGACAACTTGTAAGCTATAAAGAAAGCGTGTACGACACCAATATCCTATATATATATATATCTGTCATACCACACTCTTATGGGAATCTAGCTAAGATGGCTACGATACAGGATTCCAATGTAAATCATAGCTTTCTATAATTTGCGGCTGGCTAGCTGTTTAATGCCAACCAAATTATAGCAAGTTGGTGCTGTTCTTGTTTTCGAACCTTGTGATTGTAATATTTTCATGGCGCTTTGGGTCATATTTCACATGGTATGCGCTACTTTTTTTTTCTGATCGTTCCTCTAGCAAAATAAAGCTCACTTCTACCCAAGATATCATGCCAGACAAGTTCTTATTCAATTGGGAGTGCTCGATTTGCTTTTACATTGAAGATTATTTCTTTCCTCATAATTTTAAACAAAAGATTCTGTCCACCAATTTTTTCTTTGAACAAACCTTTTTTTATGAATAATGCTCAAGATACCAACACTTTATTAACTAAACTAATGTTCTTGTAATAAAGAAAAGTTTTTAAATCATTTTAAAATATGGATTTACCACATTCACTGTTTTTTATTAACGTTATTTGATGAATCAATTAATAAACCAACCACTATTAGTGTAGGATATAGTAGATTTTGTGATAAAGGATATCATAGATTTGGAGGATATGAACTATTTTGGTTGGTATTTTGTGTGTAATACTTAGAGATTATGAAGGATATCATGGATTTTATGATGCACTGATGTGTTTAACTTGTCGAGGGTAAGCGAAAATGATTTGCTGGGAAGCACTTGATCTTATAGCTGTGGCTATTATTAGACCAAGACAAGGGAGTTGTGCCTTCCCAGGACTCTACTACACCTGCTCGCAACAGTATAGACGTTTCCGGGAGGCGAACCTCTTGATAACTCTATGTATAGTTAGCTATATTTATCTATGTGCGACAAGCACATCACGCAAGACCTATAAACTTTATACTTTGTATAGTCTTTCTGAGATCACATGTCTCTCCGTTGCCGCGAACTTATTAAATAAATATATTTAATAATATTAGTGTTTTGTGAGGAAAGATATAGTGCTTTCCCCACATGATTTAGCTTTTCTGTTAATAAAAAAAATAAAATTATAAAGCTAAATTCTCTACCAACTTAATATTAAAAAAAAAATCGACAAAAATAATTTTGGAAGGAAAAAAACTTTTAAATTATAAGAGAAAAAATAATATTTCTAACACATATTATTATATTAACAAATGTTGGTGGGCGTGGACGCGTTTAGCCCCATCCCCATCCCCATCCCCAAGTTGGGTGTGGACATCTCCACGTGCACCTTGGGGTTGGGTGTGGAGGTGTTCACGCCCACCTTGGGTTTGGGCGAACACGCGTCCAGACCCAACTTGGGTTGGGCGTGGACTAGTTGGGTTTGGGTGTGGACGCGTCCAGGCCCACCTTGGGTGTGGGCGTGGCTGTGTCTAGCCCCACTTGGGGTTGGGCGTGGACGCGCCCAAACTTTTAATTATAATAAAAATAAAAATAAAAATAATTATAATCCAAATAATACTATTTTTAATATTAATACTTTTAATCATAATAAAAATAAAAATAATTATAACACAAATAATATATTTTTTCCAAATTTATTAATTATTTTATTAATAATATAAATTACAATAAAAATAATAATATTTATAACATACCCATGCACCAGGTGGCGCTCGGGTGAAGCCAATCGGGCCTTTTGCTATGACTTGAGTGCTAGGTGGCGCTCGGACATAGCCCAAGCTGGACGTGGACGCGTCCAACCCACCTTGGGGCTGGGCATGGATGCGTCCACGCCCACTTTGGGTTTGGGCGTGGACGCGTCTAGCCCCACTTGGGGTTGGGCGGGGACGCGCCCAAACTTTTAATTATAATAAAAATAAAAATAATTATAACAAAAATAATACTATTTTTAATATTAATAATTTTAATAATAATAATAATAATAAATAATACTATTTTTAATATTAATACTTTTATTCATAATAAAAATAAAAATAAAAATAATTATAACACAAATAATATTTTTTTTCACAGTAATAATATATTGTTTAAAATTTATTAATTATTTTATTAATAATATAAATTATAATAATATTTATAGCACACCCATGCGCCAGGTGGCGCTAGGGTCTGCCTTTCGCATTGGAGCCTCCTCAGCGCCAGGTGGCGCTCGGGTGTACCCAAGTGCCAAGTGGTGCTTGGTTGTGCCCCAACGCTAGGTGGCACTCGGACATAGTCCAAGCTAGGCGTGGACGTGTCCAACCTACCTTGGGGTTGGGTGCAGATGCGTCCACGCCCACCTTTGGTTTGGGCGTGGACGCGTCCAGGCTCACCTTGAGGTTGGGCGTGGACGTGTCCAGCTCCAACTTGGATGTGGGCGTGGCTGTGTCCAGCCCCACTTGGGGTTGGGCGTGGACGCGTCCAGATTTTTAATTATACTAAAAATAAAAATAATTATAACACAAATAATACTATTTTAATATTAATACTTTAAATCATAATAAAAATAAAAATAATTATAACACAAATAATACTATTTTTAATATTAATACTTTTAATCATAATAAAAATAAAAATAATTATAACACAAATAATATATTTTTTTCAAAAGTTTTAATTATTTTATTAATAATATAAATTATAATAAAAAATAATAGTATTTATAACATACCCATGCACAATGTGGCGCTAGGGTCTGCCCTTCGCATTGGAGCCTCCTAAGCGCTAGGTTTGGGGGTGGGTCCTTTGTTGTCATGAGCCAAGAGAGTTGGGGATGTGTCCGTGGCCGGACCCAATGGGGTTGGGGTTTGGGTCCTTCTAGTGCCGGGCCCAGGAGTGTTTGTTTTGGGTTTGAGGTTTGCGTCCGGACCCAAGACAGTTGGGTTTCGAGACATGACCCAACAGAAGGAGGCTTGCCAGCAGACTCCGCTAGCTTGGTTGGGCAACCAGCTCGCGGGTATGGCCCCAGCGCCAAGGCATGACAACCCAAGTGCCAAGTGTCTGCAACCTAGGGTGCAACCCCTCCCCCCTGCAGCCTTGGAACTTTTGTGGCTAGGAATGGACTGTCCTTGCGCCAGGTGTCTGTGCCTGGGGCTGCAGCACACAATGCCCCCACAAATTGTGTAATCCACAGTGCAATGATTCTTGGTGAACAGTGCCCGTTTTTAGCATTATTACAATCCACAGTGCAATGAGTCTTGATGAACAGTGATTTCCCCATATGTTTTATAATAGTAGTAGTAGTAATAATAATAATAATAATAATAATAATAGTCAAAATTTTATTAAAAGAGAACCAAATTACCAATAAGTTAATAGCAATCTAATTGATAGGAGAAAAGAGTTCTGAATAAAAGAGAAAGAAAAATAACAAAATAAAAGACAAGAAAACAAGAGCAAAATCCTTTGTATAGTCAGTTAGGAATTCTTTAGTTTAATCAAGATATTTGCATTTATAAGTGTCGTGGGGTGCGCCGCGACGTCGTAGGCGATAACGAGGCTTTTTATCGTGTCTCTTGATGAGGGGTGTGTGTGTGTGTGTGTTGGGAAGGAAAAAAATTTCGGGTTTAATAATAAAATTATGATTAACATTCAATAGTCGCTACCTAGTATTATGGTTACTAGGAACCTATGGTCAATGAAAGTCTAGGTAAGAGATTGATAGTGTAAGGGGAAGACGCATCACCCCTAGTGCACCCTACCTAAAGTAAGCTGCATTTTGATTTGATTGTTTTTCTAGGTTGAGTTTCTATTCATTGGTGTTTTCTAAGGTCTAAGGCAAATATCCCTTTATGAGAAAGTCTCTATCTTATCGGGTTAAATCCTAACCGCTCTAAAGTCTGAATTTTAACATCACATTTTTTACGCTTTGTATCTTTAATACATGAAGGTGTATTTTATTGTGTAGTTTTATACCCCACATATTATTAAAGTCAACATCTAAACTCAAAAAAAGATTGGAAAAGAGTTTTTAATATTTTGGCCAAATCCTAATGGATGATCATAAACTGATTATGATATCTATTTTTTTTTTGGATTTTTTAAAACATGAGAAAAATGCAATTTTGTTTGTTTGCTGGTGGTGGCTATGTGAGGAAGAAGAAAAAGTTTTGCAGAGAAGAGAGAAAAGCCGGAAAGAGAAGAAAGAGAGCCGCGGTGGCTGCTTGGTGGCTGCTTGGTGGTTATGTTGGCTTTCTTTGGCGGACGAGGTGGTGTTAGTGTGGTTCGACGGCTAGGACGATAGAGAGAGAGAGAGGGAGAAAAACATTGGCAGAAATTGGGTTAGGGGGCTGGTTTTTTGGCCAACTTTGGACCAGTTATTTCTTCATGCTCAGGCCATGAAATTCACATCATTTACAGGGAGAGAAAGAGGGAAGTTTTGTCTTTAATGATGCCAAATCTTGGCCCTTGGTTCCGCTGGGAAGGATCTCAACTATTGGTTCAAAGTAGACACCATGAACTGTCAAATCTGACAATTTAAGGCTGCCTAAGTTGACCACTTTAGGCTGGTGTCAGGGCCGCTGTGGTATCATTCAGCCCGAACGGGCTGCATGGGGTTGTAGAGCAATGTCAGGTGATAATTTGTGTGCAAGTTTGGTCAAATTTGGTGGACGTTAGAGGTATTAAATACACCTTTTTCTTCTTGTGTCCAAGATGTTATTTTAGAGAAAATTGAAGATGAAGATGAATTGTAACCAAAACAACGCCGTTGTGGTAAAGTTCATTTTGGTCCTTTGAGTTTTGATTTATCTCATCGACACCCCTGATTGGCTTCAAACTTTCAATTCCATGCAATTTTATCCCCGGACAAACTTCAACATCAGCCCCATATTTACATGTTCTTTTCAATTTGATCCTTAGTCTTGAATTTATGTAATTTGACCCTCGATTGACCATTAAACTTTTAATTTCTTCAATTTCATCCACGGTTTTAATCAATTAGGCTTCTATAATTCAACACCTTTCACAACATGGTCCTTGGCTATGAAATTTCTCAAATTGACGCCTAATTGACCTCAAAACTTTAAATTTCTTGCAAATTTTCCCATGATTTCAATCAATTAACTTGTTAAAAAGTACATTTGATCTCTTAAAATTTCAATATTCTCAATTAAGCTCAAATTGGGCTCCCAAACTTAATTTTTTTTACCAATTAAACCCTTAATAAAATTAATTTGACCTATTTAAAGTATAATTAAGTCTTTGTACTTAATTAAATAATTCAATTGGACTTAAATTAATTCTTAAACATAATTAAAATTTAATTTGGCCCATGATTAAATCACATTGGCTTATTAAAAATTTAATTATTTTCTTGGACTTAATATTTATGCAAATTCATTCGATAATCATTTAATGTGACCATGAATTTGCATTTTTCATTTTTAGGCATAGTGAGGGTACAATTAGGTCTCAAATTTCCGTCAAAATTGCAGCTTGATTTTTTTCTATATTTTCTAAAACTCTCCCTGACTTACTTTCTCCATATTGTGGTTGGAAAGCACACTCAGAGTATAAACTAGAAATGTTTTCTTTTGAAATGGTGAAATTCAAAGATTTTGGAAATGGTCGAATTGTCATGGGTGACCTTCCCAACTTAAAAATGAAAAGAGTTTTAAAAGTGGTCTCATTGTAATGTGTGATCTACCCAGTTGAAAAATACAGAGATTTTTCAAAGTGGTGGAAAATGTGAAGGTTTTTCAAAGTGGTGGAAAATGTGAAGTCTTAAAGGGATGACATGATAGGGCTCAAAGGCATATTTGAAAGGTGGTAGGATTAGAAAACGTACTACTCAAGAGATAAGGGCTCAAAGGTGCACTCGAACAGAGGTATGGTTAGAAAATGCACTACTCGAGAGATGAGGGCTCAAAGGCGCACTCGAAAGGAGATAGGATTAGAAAATGCACTACCCGAGAGATGAGGGCTCAAAGGTGCCCTCTAAAGGAGGTATGGTTAGAAAATACACTACTTGAAAGATGAGGGCTTAAAGACGTACTTGAAAGGAGATAGGGTTAAAAAACACACTACTCGAGAGATGAGGGTTCAAAGGCGAGCTTGAAGAAGAAAGATATGGCTAGAAAGTGCACTCAGAAGAAGGTAGGGTTAGGAAACGCCTTACTTGGGAGACATGGGCTCAAAAACACACTAAAAAAAAGGTAGGGTTAGAAAATATACTACCCGGGAGATAAGGGCTCAAAGGCGCTCTCGAAAGGAGCTAGGGTTAAGAAACACACTACCTAAAAGGTAAGGGTTCAAAGGCACACTCGAAAAGAGGAATATAGGGCTATAAAGCATATATGAGAAGCGAGGGCTTAAAAACGGATTCAAAGGGAAAAAATAAGGCTGTAAAGCGTATTATCTAAAATGGTAGAGGGCTCAAAGGCACACTTAAAGGGAAAGAGGTCGGGCTATAAAGCATAAAACCTAAGATAGTGGAGGGCTCGAAGGTGCACCAGTTAGGATGATTAAGGGCTCAAATGTGCCCTCAAAAGGAAGGAGGTAGGGCTTTAAAAAGCATTATCCGAGATGGTCGAGAGCTCTAAGGCTCACTCTAAGGGAAAGAGGTAGGGTTCTAAAGCGTACTATCTAAGATGGTTGAGGGCTTAAAGATGCACTCAAAGGGAAGGAGGTAGGGCTGTAAAGGAGATGGTCGAGGGTTCGAAGACGCACTATAAGGGAAGGAGGTAGGGTTATAAAGCGCACTATCTGAGATGATTGAGGACTCTAAGGCGCATTCAACGAAAAAAGGTAGGGCTGTAAAGCACACTAGCTGAGATAGTTGAGGACTTTAAGGCACACTCGAAGGGAAGAAGTTAGGGTTGTCAAGCACTATCTTAGATGGTCGAGGGCTTTCAGGCGCACTCAAACAAAAAAGGTAGGGTTGTAAAACGCACTCTAAAGGAGGTAGGGTTGAAAAATGCACTACCTGAGAGGTGATGGTAAGACATCGATCTGTCAATGATGAAAGTAATGCATTATGATCAAAAGGCATGTATACTTACTTGAGAAATATAGGTCCTTTTTTTTTCATGGAGTTTTCCTTTTCTCAAAAGTTTGAGTCTTTGTTAGTAAGCTTTGATGGCTTTTTGCTCTTGCTTACTCAAGTCACATCTTGTGATCTTGACTTCTAGGAGGGATATGATATCAACATACTTCTTTACCTATAAATCTTTATCTGAAGGGTTGCCAGCTTTGCCCAACATTTTCTGTTTTTTTAGAAAGGGAATCAATGCGCCACCCCTATTATGTGTTTATTGGATTGCCCTCCAGCTTCATCATGTCTCAAGTGTTCAATTCAAGTTTTATTTGGGGATGAGGCTGTGTGAAAAAAGATTTGCTTATTTGCAAGTAGTTGCTTTCACAATGAACTTTTGAAATTTCAAAGCTATTTCATAAAACAAATCATATTGATGTTTGTTTAAAACAAACTTGTCCTGTAAGATTCAAGTGATTTTCATGGGTAGGTTTGCATAAGTGTTGAAAATTTTTTGTTATGCTTTTGGTGAAAAGGGAAGTGATGTTTTGTTGGTCAAAGAGGTTCAACCTTCAATCTAAGGGTTTTAAAGAACCAGTTTTCAAATCATTCATTTTGCTTGTATGAATAATGACTTATTTTGCATGGGAAAGCATTGCCTATGGATCCAGATTACTTGCCTTTGATTAAAAAAAGGCTTGATTAGACATGTAATGTAGGCTTAGGCTCTTGGTTATGAAGAAAAAGAATATTTATAGGCTTAAAACGTGTTTAAGGGATTTTATGATTAAGAATCACTAATGCTTATTTTCCAACCTCTTCTTTTGGTTTATGGATTTTCTAGACCTTGGAATTGATGGTCCATCATGCCCCTCCCAGTGTCGAGTTATGGCTTTTTCTTTGTTTTTTCTTCATTTGATTTTGAGTATCATCATATTGGTTATTTTTAGTGGTATGCTCAAATGTTTTGGATTCTTTCATACCCCCCAGCTTTGTTTGAGCACTTTTAATCATTGAGAATTTACTTTCATGCCCTCTAGTGTTTTTTAGGCACTATTAATCATTGAGGATTTTCTTTCATGTCCCCCAGTATGGGTTGTGGTCCTAGCCAAGGTATTTTCCTTAAAAAAAAAGTATTAGGCTCAAAAGGGACTGCAAAGGATTTTTCTTAGCATTACAAAAGGATTATCAAAGATGGTCTTTCTTCATTTCAAACACATACACTTAGGATCGGTAAGCTTTGCTTTCTTTCATGCGAATATACATAATGGTTTCTCATTGTTCATGCAGCCAAAACTCAGCTCTAAAGTCAACTTAAGGTGTTTGGGTTGTTCTTTAGGTTTTCTAGGTGTATGGTTAGGATAGCACTTGAATTTCCAGAACTTGTTTGTTAGAACAAACACAAGTTTGATTTCTGTTTTGTATTAAAAGTTTGATTTCCCAAAAATCCTTATGAAAATATAGGATCATGTGTATATAAGTTTTGAAGAAAAGTGGAACACACCAAAGAATTCTTGGTGTAATGGTTTTTTGAGTAAAGGGTGTGCTTATGTAGGTGTGTTGTTTGTATAAGAAAACCCATGATCCTTTAAAAAAAAGGTTTGTTTGACAAAGAAAGTCTTGTGACATTATGAGTCAAGCTATTGATATGAAAAAATAGATTGGGACATGACACAATCAAAGTAATCTTGTAAGCATGATCAAACAAAGATAATTATTTTGGATATAATAGGGGCAAGTTCATTCTTCCTATCTTGGTAAATTCTCCTTTAGTCATCCTCCCTATAAAAGCTCTTGTAGGAATTTTATCAATGATAGGGACAGAAAACTGCAGTGGAATTCATAATGCCTTCTTCACACCCCTCTTTGACCATTGGTGTTCTCAGATTTCCCAGGCATTCTACCTCTAGTGCATCCATTAATCCACTACATGAAGTGTGATTGGGTAGGGGGTTCATAATCACGTTTGAAGCTTCTTCAAATGTTACCCACTCAACTTTAATTAGATGCATGAGCCACTTCTTAAAAGCATTACATGAATGAATATTATATCCTACAACACCAGTATGGTATTCACAAGTGAGATCTGACTTGTACCAATTAAGATAAGGTGGTTGCGGAGACGTGAATGGTTTTGGAGCTACATGCCCGATACTCAACAGCTTTTGGTACATCTCATTTAAGGGTAGTGGTAATGAGGTAGCTGTTTTTGAACCCTTTAGTAATTTTAGCTTTTAGCTTGGAATGCTTTTCTTCTTTTTTCCTTTTTTTGTCTCAGGTTTTTTTGGTGGGAAATAAAGAGTTGAGATTGATGTTGATAATTTGGGGTGAAGTGTGGTAGTTTTGGATTTGGTTTTTCCTACCCCTGTGACCACCTTTAACATGCTCAGCCTTCTTTCTTTTCGCTTTGAAGCCTCTTTTCTTAGTGGGCGTGAAAATTCTACCACTTTTAACCTTTTGCTCTATACGCTTAGTCATTGCCACTGCGTTAGTGTAGCTAAATCTAACGTGATTATGAACTACCCATCACATGCTTGTAGTATGGTGTTTTGAATGTGTTGGCAAATAGAGTGACCAGCTCTTTGTCCAAGAGTGAGGGATACACCTGTGCAGCTAAATCTCTTAATTTCTAGGCATATTCCCTTTGTCCTTTTCCCCCCCCCAGATTGGACAGGCTGGTTCTGTCAGGAGCAATATTCATGAAGCTGGTTCAGTCTTCAGGTATTGAGGAGTGAAGGGGCTGAGGGTACTTTGTATTTTCTGGTTCTTTATTTTCGGCCTCTTTATTTCTCAATTCAACATGTTCAATTTCGGGTGGTACATATTCAATTTTTGGTGGTACCTCGTGCGGTTCTATATTTCTAGTTTCATCATGTTCACTTTCTGGTGGTACTTGTTAAGTTTTTGGTGGTACCTCATGCGGTTCTATATTTCTAATTCCATACTCACCCATGAGGGTCATCAACCAATTCAACTCTTTTACTTGAGTAATCTCCCCTTGAAGTGAAGAATTAGGTACTAGTGAAGGATACAAATTCTCGGACTTAAGAAAAGTAACATCTATGGTGATATAGGTTTGGTTGGTAATGGGGTCATAACAACTGAAGCCTTTTTATGTAGATTATATCCCAAAAATAAGCATATGAAGACGACACAAGGGTCTAGTTTGGTATGTTGGTTCTTGTGGAGATGGACAAAAGCAACACACCTAAAATTCTAGGAGGAAGCATTAATATTGAGGGAAGGGATATATGGGTAGAGAGGATTTGTAAGGGGGTTTTAAAGTGTAAAAGTTTTGATGTCATATGGTTGATTAAGTACACAACAGTAGCCGCAACAGCTCTCCAATATCAACTTGGCACCATTGCTCCAAGGAGTAGAGCATGGGTTATTTCTAATATATGCTGATTTTTCCTCTCAGTGACACCATTTTGTTGTGGTGTTTGAGAGCATGAGGTCTCATGAAGGAGGTTATGTTGTTGGAAATATGCTTGAAATCTTTGGTTGATGAATTTGCAACCATTATCAGAACGAAGAATTTTTATCTTGAAAGAGAATTGAATTTGAACCATGGCGTGAAAACATCACCTTTGGTTTTCATCTAATAAAGCCACATCATTCGAGTGCAATCATCGACAAAAATTACAAACCAATGGATGCTAGAGGAAATAGTTATTAGGGATAGTCCCCACACATCGAAGTGTATCAATACAAATAAAGTATTAGTTTTATTCAAGCTGACTGGATAAGAAACTTGTTGGCTTTTAGCCTTGATACATATATCACATATAAAATTGACATGCTTTAAATAGAAAAAAAAGATTGGAGTAGATGTTATAGATAGCTAAATGAAGGGTGCCCCAAGTGCCTATGCCATAGCCAAATTTATCGTTCATGGCTACTAGTTTGATGATGCATGCGATTTGCTTTACTTGGGCTGGAGTCATCCAAGTAGTACAATCCCCCCTCTTAGTACCACACCCAATAATCTCCTTGCCGAGAACATCATGGAGAAGGCAAATAGTATAACAGTACAACACAATTAAGCTCTTTAGTAGCTTGACTCATAGATATCAACTTGTTAGTTCCAACCCCTATGACTAGGTATGTTACCCCATTAGCATTCCCAATACAAGTCCTCCTTGGTTGAGTTATGTTGGAGAAGTCATTGGGATCAAATGTCATATTATTTATCGCTCTAAAGTCGATAATCCAGGCACCATCATTTGGAGTAGTAAAGATGCAAAAAAACTTGACCATAATTACCTTGGTCTGAGATTGAGGTAGAAGGTTCGACCAAGGGAATAAGGGATAGGTAAGAGTCAGTCGTGACCACTACTGCTCTTCCAGGAACGCCTTCAGTTGCAGAAGCATCTTGTTTATTTCAGGCTTGTAATTTATGCCATTAGTCTGGATAGGTATGCAATTTGAAACAGGTGTCCTAGGTGTGTTTTGTACTTCTATAATGAGTGCACTTATTCCTATTAGAATGATCTTTAGATCGTGAGGGTGACCTAGACTTTAGCAAGATTTGTGAATGGCCAAATTTTATTACTTTGATGGGTATAACAGCCCCACTAGCCACTAATTCCACTCCCGATACCATCACATATTGTCTAAGGTCTTCCATTTGAATGTGGGCATATGCCTGCTTGATTGAAGAGAAAGATTTCAAGCAAATAACATCACTCCAAACATGATCCTATTGATCATCTAGTCTGTTGAGAAAATATATACTCGCTCCTCCTGTAGAATGAAGTTGTAGCTTTGTATGTCACTTGCATATTTCATTGAATTTGGTCGATGAAAACCGATCTCTCACCACAAATCCTGTAGATTATTGTAATATTTTTCTATAGATTTGCCTGCTTATTTCATTTGAGATACACAACGTCTAAGCTCATATACCTGTGAAGTGTCAGTTTCATCAAAGTATGTTGTGGCAACAGAATCCCATACTTGCTTAGTCAATGGTTATCGAATAAAGTTCACTATCAAGGAATGATCTATATAGTTGATTAACCAACCTTTAACCATGGCATTCTCAGTGCGCCACTTAAAAAAAGAGAGGTCGATTTTTGGTGGTTAGGGATAGTCTTTATTGATGTATCCCAGTTTGTCTTTTTCAGAGATATACTCCTACCTTACAAGAAACCCATCTTGCTTCGATACCATATCAGTCGTAGCTCTCGTATTCATTATATTCCATTAATCAAAGTCCAATATATAGAGTTACAATCAACTATTTTTGGAAGCTATTCTATGTCCATACCATATTTATGTTGCAATTATGTTCCTAAATCTAAGATTTTCATAGCTGGCTAATTGCATGACTCACACAAATAATTTATCAAATAAAAATAAGTACTAAATTTAAGAACAAGGTAGATTAAGTACTTATATGCTAAATTTTAGATGAAGAGATAATAATAATAATAATAATAAAAACATTGTTGCCAAGGATTATATCCTCTATTTTGAAGGCCATTTTACATGTTAGTGTATATATTTTGATTTTTTTAGAGAATTTTTAAAAATGTCTTTGGAGTAAATTTAGTCATTTAGTTATTTTCATCATTTTAATTAATTTTTATGTGTTAAAAATAATTATAAAAAATAGAAAATACAAAAATACAAAAATCATAGATGGGTTGAAACTGAACTAATAATTAAGTATCATAGGCAAAAATTGAGTTTGAAAATTTTTGGGCCATAATCGAGGTTTCAAATGAAGAGGAAATTGAGAAAAAGACTTATTTTTACCTTAATTTGGCAAAGATTAGGAAAATAAAGAGCAAGGGATGAATTTGAAAAAATTAACCAAATTAAGAAGTCATTTAAAGACTTATTTGAAAAGGAAAATCAAAATTGAAAGTCAGATTAGTCAAAATTGCATAAATTTAGGAACCAATTATGAATTGGAAACAAATAGTTAAATCTAGAGGTCTAGATTGATTCAATTAGGAACACCATCGAAAAGAAAGGTGATTTAGAACAATTTCGATTAAAACTAGAAAAACTCAAAAGCCAAGGACTGTAATGAAAATGCGAAAGTATTCCAAAGATCAATTGACTATTTATATAACTTCATTTTAGTCCCTTTTGTTTCATTTTGATCAATTCTATCAAAATAATTTTATTGAATTAATTTATATTTTATTCCAAATATTTTTAATTGATTCAATTTAGCCCAATTTAATCCAATGATTTTGTTAAATTAATTCAATTTAATTCCTAATTAACTCATGATTCAATTTTTTAGAAGAATAGTAACAACCAATTCTTAAAAGCTTAGCTTAATTAGATTCTGTTCAATTTTCTATTTGGTTGCAATTTGGGCAAAATGTAATGGTCATAAGAGTTTCAGCTATATGGGATCATTGTTATTATATTCATCAAATTATCTTTCTCTGTGGAATAATAGGATGGAAAATAGGGCAGATTCATCTTGGATACCTCCCCAACAAGTATGCTCAAATGGAATGTTGATGGTATGTCAAAAGAAAAACCTGGACCTTTAGGAATTGGTGGTGTTCTCAAGGATCATGATGGGGAATTCATTTATATTTTCTCCTGCTCTATGGGTAATATGAATTCTAATGACTCTAAGGTGTTGGCAATTCAAAAGGCACTCTTTTTAAGTATTGATTACTACAATGCCTCTTATCATCAATGGATTATGAAGTTAGATTCTTATACTGTCATCTCTTGAATTAAGAAAAACAATAATATACAGCTTTGACACTTGGAAGGTATATTTAATTTTATTTTCAATACATGCAATCACCATTTTTTTGTTGATTTTAAAAAATGTTCATAAAGAGAACAATTAAGTAGTGGATAATCTAGCTAAGCAAAGAGTTCTTAAAGATACTGATCTAATAGCCTAGCTATAGCTTTTATTCAATTTTATTTTTCTTATCTTTTGAGTAAGGGTTTTTATTTTGTAAGTAAGTTTTGACTTCATAAACCTATTGTATTTTTTTTATTATTAAGATATGTTCTTAATGGCTTTAACAAGTGTTTAATAGATCAATCATAATTCATAAAAAAAAGACAAGACAATAAGCAAAGAAAAAGAAAACAAAAGGAAGTAGGAGAAAACATGCTCAGTTTCTATATCTTTGAATATTCCTCTTATCCCCTATTTATATAGAGTTATGTTGCCAAAATTAATTTTGATTAAAAAAAATTAATCTAACATTTTTTTTAAATAAGTATTGATTTATTACAAACTTTTAAAATAATATCAAGTTATTTAAAGGTCTTAAGGTTTAAAACTTGATGTTTTTCTTTTAAACTAATAGGTATTAAAAAAGATGGAAAATTGATCAGACAAGGTGAAAAAAACTTTATAGATTCAATGAATGTAGACAAGTAAAGAACATGGTCTAGAAAAAATAATTTTATGTACCAAATTATTGTCTTACAATTAACTCAAACCCAATCCCAAGTCTAAAGGTATGCATATGGTTTTAATAAAAAAAAAACTATATTGCATAGGTCATCTCTCTTAATTTTAAAAGTTCTAGTATCGTATGGGCTTGATTTTTACATTCCAATACACCACTATATAAGAAAGAAGAGAAGTTCGTAATAGTTCAATGTTAGATTAAGGATTTTGGGTTTGAGAATTTTTGCCAACTAAGAATTTTTTAAAATCAATTTCTCAATTACCCATAATTGGTTTTAGACATGTTAACATTTCATGTTAAAAAACTTATGGTGAGGAATAGTTTTCACCAAAATCTTGACCCCAAATGTGATTCAACCCCACTTTTAATTTGATGTTAAATATGCCTATTAACTAAGTCAAAAAACCAAAATTTCAACAATTTCCCACATGAATGGAAATTGTCTAACCAAGGGTTGATTTTACATTTATGTTACTTATAGACACATAACTACTCTATACTTTCAACCCTAGGTATATATTATTTTTTTAGAAACAATTACATTAATTAAAAAAACTAAATAAAGAAATAGAAAATTCTAGTTCACTTTATGTTGAGATTTCTTGATTTTTTGTGTACAGATTTATAATTAATTTCTTTATTATTATTATTTTTCCCATATAATTAATTTTCTAAGTTAGTTTGATTAGTAGTGTGTGTGTATAATTATACTTTTCTCATTCTCTCAATAAAAATATCAAAATAATATTTTCTTTCTATTGAAAATATGGTATCGAAGCTAAGTTTCTAAATTTCTTAGACACTTGATTTTTTCCACTATTGTTGTTTATTTTTTTCTTTTTTTAAGTCTTTGGATCTTTGGGGGAAAAAGCCAACACATTGAATCACTCTCTCTTTGATGTATTAAAAAAACATAATTTGTTTGTTTGTGAATATAATAGTAAAAAAAAAAATGAAAAATTCACAACTTCCTAAAATAGTGATTTGTAGATTCATCCGGTTTTGATTGACCTTCTATTAGAAGCGTTCGTGGTCTGATTGAGTTGAATTTTTATAGGCACATTTACTACATAAGGTTTTATAATTTAAATAATGGATATGATATTTAAATATGCCTAACTAGTATTTGTATCCTTGAATAGTAATCATGAGTTTCTGATTACACAAAAAGGGAGCAAAAAGTTATTTCTTTTATTTTATAATTAATTTGGATTTCTCAAATTAGAGAGAGAGAGAGAGAGAGAGTAGTCATGGACTCATTAAAAGATCATGAGAACTTCGTCTTGTTTGCAAAGCTCGCTGAACAAGCATAAGGCTATCATGAAATTGTACATGTAATGAAGGAAGTGGAAAAACTTTATGTTGAATTTGTTAGTGTATATTCCTTATAGCTAATTGGATGATTACACATGACACTAAATCTATTTATTTAAAAGCATATTTATCATTAATAAAAGCTTTTTTTTTAATCTTTAATACTCATTTATGTTTGATTAATAAATCTAGAGTAAAGATAAAGTTCTTGGGATATAAATGTTTTGCAAAGAAAATTATAAAATGATTATAATTATGAGATTTCTAATGCATCAAAATATTATTCCTAGTTGATGCTTTATTAAAACTAGACATTAGTTAGAGCTGTTGAAACTAATATATATTATATTCTTTTCTTTATGAAAAAAGCAAATAATCTAATAAGCCGAGTTATAAGATATACCTATAACTAATATGTAAGTATTTGTCAAATGACATGTACACTAAACTTACCCGTATAAGAGATCTATTTGGAGAGATCACTTATGTTTATGAAAATGTGAAAGTGACATACGTTGATTATGATTATACGTTGTCTTAATCAAGGGTAACAGACGGACAAACTTTACATATACATGAACTATATGAAAGTATTTGAGTAATAAATATATGATTCATCATCTTAGGTGAATTATAAAAAAATTCTACATGTTCTCAAATAGTATAAAAAATAAATCAAGTTTCTATATATGATTTCTAGATATAAATTTGAATTTCAAAAACGACGATTCATAAGCTAGACAAGTTAATCAAGACAAAGGTGAATTGAACTTAAGTGGTATAATTTTAAAACAAAGTCATGATGAACACAAGAAGCTAAAAATATGGCTCCAAAAAGTGCTTTGTTCGAGTTAGAATTTCTTGTAGATAATATAACAAACTGATAGAGTGTTGAATATGTTCCTAACTTAATATCTGAATCATTTAGAAAATTACCACATAATCACACTAGAGGTATTCCTAACCCATTTATGAACTCAAAATTTCTAGTAATGTCAAATATCCTATGAGTTGTTAAATGTCTAGCCATCATTTATCATAATCAAATATGTCATTTATAAACCAATTATATACTATATTTGTTCCTGATAATGTGGATGAAGCCTTAGCTGATAAGAGGTGGAGAGCTATAAATTAAATATTGATGAATTTACATGATAAAGTGCAAGGATGAAGGCATCATTGAATGCTCTATAGTGTCTTGGTGGTGAAATGTTACACTCAAACCTATAACTTCGATTACAGAGAGACATTTATACCTATAAACAAAATTAACACATTTTGAGTTTTGTTGTCTTTAGTTATGAACTTAGATTGGCCATTACAATATTTTAGATTGGCTATTACAATATTTTGATATGAAGAACACTTTTTTACATTAAAAATTATTTAAAAAAGTCTACATGGATCTCCAGGGCGTATCATTACTGAAAGGTGTAATTTAGATTGATCATTACAATAATTTGATATGAAGAACACCTTTTTACATTAAGAATTAAGAATTATTTAAAAAAGTCTAATATGGATCTCCAGGCGTATCATTACCGGAAGGCATAATTCAAAGGTGTGCATGTTTAAGAAATCAGTGTATAAATTAAAACAGTTTTCGAAAGCATGATTTGGACACTTCACAAAACTATAATAGCTTTTAACTATCGGAGAGCAATTCAAATTACATATTATTCTTGAAGAAATATTAAGAGGAGAAAACGTAGCCAACAAAGTAGTGGCTAAAGAGTACAATAGTATAAAAGGTAAGAACGACATCCAAGCTACTAAATCAACATTCATATCCAAGCTTTGCTTGCCCAAAGAATCTATCACTCCATTAGCTTTTATAGGAGCGTGCATGAAGGAAACTGATTATAGAGACCTCTGTAAAGAAGAGATTTCATTGAACACGTTTTGGAGCCTCAATGTCTCCCATCATTTTTTTTTCCCTTGGGAGCCACTAAACAGTATTCACTGAATTAATCTAATTCTAAAGTCCAACCCACCTTATTAGTATTTTTAGATCGTGGGTAACCATTTAAAATAATATTTTTTTAAAAAATTATTTTTATATCATTATATAAAATTTTAAAAATATTAAAAAGTTAATTGTAAATATTTTTTTTTTAAAACAACATTTCTACGCAAAAATAAACAAGATATTAAAACTAGCGCTGAGTTCCAAAGCTTTTCTGAAGACTAATACCTCCGTTTCATTGGACTCTAAATAAAATATTTTTGTATATTATTTATTTTATTTTTAATGTATCAAATAAACTTAATAATCCGTTGAGCAAACTGATCTATAATGGGAAAAAAAATGTACAATTCTATGGAGGTGCATATGATAGATTTTATTTTTCACCTCCAGAAACGAAGTAACAAATGATGATACTTTCACCTTTCATTTTCAATCTTGTCACCATCACAAGCGTACTATCGAATTATAAAGTCGCAAAGATTTCGTGATGTTGGCGTAATGAAGTGGTCATGCCCTCTATTTTTCGTACTCTTCATAAAAAGAATTTTGCTAATTAATTATAAAGGTATGACAGAGATAAAAGAGAAACGAAAAAGAAGATAAGCAAATACGAAGATTTTTATTTGAAGCAAATTTGGATATGAAATGGCTTATTTTACATGGATATATATAGAGACCATATTGCTTTATACATTCAACCCTAGCTATACACTATTATGCAGAGACAATTAATTCAAAGGGCTTAGCTAGGAATGAAAGGATTCTAATGCACTTCACAATCTTGATAATATTGACAGGATTAATGGAAATCACTTATGTGACTGATCTGACATTTACGTGTCTTAGTTACCAAATAATAATGCTTAATATGCAATCGATATGTCCATGCTTCTTTATGTTTATTCCTTAGAATGTACCCTTTCATATGAGACATCCACATTCCGTGCCTTTTAGTTCTTCGTTTGTGCTTGGAAAACATGACCAACCCCAGGGCCCTGAATTGGTACCGCGGGTCGGAAACCATCTGGCACTCTAGCGACAGAATGTTCAATGTTGGTTGCCTTTCGATCGGTCTTATCACTTTGATCTACTGATGACATATGGCCAATGCCAGGGCTGTGACCTGGTGTTGTGGGTTTAAATGCTGCACCAGAACGTTTTATACTGGAGCCAGTACCGGGTGCCTTTGGATCAACATCTTCATTATCATCTTCATCTTCATCTGAAAGAATATGGCCAACCGCGGGACTATGACCTGGTGTTGTGACAGAATGTTCAGTGTTAAAATGTTCAATTTCGGATGCCTTTGAATCGATCTTATCACTTTGATCTACTGATGACATATGGCCAATGCCAGGGCTGTGACCTGGTGTTGTGGGTTTGAATGCTGCACTTGAACGTTTTATACTGGAGCCAGTACCGGGTGCCTTTGGATCAACATCTTCACTATCATCTGCATCTTCATCTGAAAGAATATGGCCAACCCTGGAACTATGACCTGGTGTTGTGACAGAATGTTCAATTTCGGATGCCTTTGAATCGGTCTTATCACTTTGATCTACTGATGACATATGGCCAATGCCAGGGCTGTGACCTGGTGTTGTGGGTTTGAATGCTGCACCAGAACGTTTTATACTGGAGCCAGTACCGGGTGCCTTTGGATCAACATCTTCACTAGCATCTTCATCTTCATCTGAAAGAGTATGGTCAACCCCGGGACTATGACCTGGTGTTGTGACAGAAAGTTCAGTTTTGGATGCCTTTAGATCAGTCTTATCACTTTGATCTACTGATGACATATGGCCAACGCCAGGGCTGTGACCTGGTGTTGTGGGTTTGAATGCTGCACCAGAACGTTCATTACTGGAGCTAGTACCAGGTGCCTTTGGATCATCATCTTCACTGTCATCTTCATCTACAAGAATATGGCCAACTCCAGGACTGTTACCTGGTGTTGTGGGTTGGAAATCATCTTTGAAAGCAGTGACAGAATTGTCATTGTTGTGGCCAACACCAGGACTCTGACCAGATGTTATGGGTTTGAAATCATCTTTCACAGTAGTGACAGAGTTAGCCCCCGGTGTCTTTGGATGCCTAACACCAGGAGAACCGCTGAAGCTTGGGACCATAGGAGGGGTCATTTCTTTTCTGCCTGCCTTGGAATGGTGAACAGTCGGAATGTGAACTGGGGGTGAAGGGAGAAAAACTTTTTGATTATTTGCAGTGTTGTGGTGCAAGTTGGTATTCGTACTTTGGTTGGCCATTTCTTTTAGTGGCTCTATTTCATTGGTAACATGTTCCTGCTTATTCGTTTGCTTAATTGACCTTCCTTCAATAAACAGGATTTGGAAGCAGGTAACAAATGCAAGAATAAGGAAAGCGCATTTACATGTTTCGGCCATAGTTAACTATAGAAGAAAAGATAGTGAAGGTTTTATTGTACGATGGTATGGAAAGGCTCGAGGAGCAATTCAAGTTGCAGCAAAGAGTAGTATTAGGAGAAGCAAAGATGATTAAGGTGCAAGCCACCACATTGAGAACAAGTCTTGGTTTGGAGTTGGTATTTATAGCCATAATAAGTTAACCCTGTGGCAATCCTCACCTCAAAACCCTGTTTGTGGACCTCAGAAAATGAATATAAATTTGGACGGTTTGTATGCTAAATGGTCCTCACAAGTTTGACAATCTTACAGACTTTTTCCAACTTTGCATGTCGCATGCACTTTCACTACTGCTTATAATTATGAAGGCCATTTTGCTTTTCACGACACTTTGATGTATAGTAATTACTTTAGCATGTAAAATTAGACTTTGCAGAATTTCAATAAATGTAGGATTAGACATTGATATATTATGAAATATCATGCTCTCTTATATATAAGACGAAACGAATAATAGTGGGATTCATTGCAAGAATCATTCCAACTGTTTTTGAAATTAGTTTCGTCTAATATATTGACGAATTTATGCAGTATAATTTTTCAAAAATTTAAGGACGAGTAAGACTATCTCGTATAGCTTAAAGTCAGTACTTAAACTCTTTTTTGTGTTGCGAACAAGCTACAAATCCATTAGCTTGATAAAACTTTCCTTGTTAAGCCAAAAAATGGTAAATCGAAGTTATATTGCTTGTAAATTTCTTTGTCCAATCACATGCATAACACTCGTAGAAGCTTGTAGCTTGAGGCTTGATCCTTGATCCTTGACCTTTCATTGTGCTGAGATGTTGGTTTATTGTTTGAATACGTTACTAAGGGCGGCGATATAATTAAAATAAATACTTTTGACAATTAGGACTGAAAATGTGTCGATAGTCAAGTGCCTCCCCCCACCACCAAGATACTCCAAAATGACTGGGATTCTCTCTGTACTCTCCACTTATAGATGTATAGTATAAAATGTTGACGGTTTATATGCAAAGCTTAAAACTGCTTTTCCTCGACAAGTTCAAGTGAAACACATCTGTCCTTGGTTTGCTAATTTAAACCTCATTGTTTATGGTATTTCTAAACTTTCAAATGGGGTTTTGAATTATTACAGGCCGCTGAAAGTTAGAGATTCCTTTTGAGTGGTGACCACAAAAAAGAAAATCTTCTCCTCGATCATTCTTCTTCTTCTTCTTATTGACTCTCAAACATTTCAAACATATCTAGTGCATTTGAAAGGTTTGTAAGTGACTCATAGTATAGACCACAGAATAGAAATGCTTATTGCCATCAGGAAGAACAATCTAATTTATATCTGTCTTTGCTAGGTGGTCATTGGAATTACATAAC
>Ga0307517_10004103_pt1 | contig 22481 bp, 16 predicted proteins | sample 23_EM_MG_FD_194515 | JGI IMG/M metagenome (GOLD analysis project Ga0307517, IMG submission 194515) | Populus trichocarpa ectomycorrhiza microbial communities from riparian zone in the Pacific Northwest, United States - 23_EM | ecosystem: Host-associated > Plants > Roots > Unclassified | place... | reverse complement strand
TTGATTATTATTTATTTTATTTGAGATAATTTATGAAATTATATTTTTTTTCAATTTCATTCTCATTCAACTTTTTAATTTGTAAGATTTGTTCCTCATTATTTTAATAAACTTGAAAAAAATAAAATATTAATAAGTTATTTTTCAGCTTATTTTTCATAACATAACCAAATATTGGAAAGATTTTTCCAACTTATTTTTCATTACACTACCAAACTTCAGAAAATAATTTACTTTTCTGGAATTCATTTTCCAAAAAAAACTATTTTCCAGCAAACAAACGGGGCTTTAATTAACAAAGTTTTAATATATTGTAAAAACTATAAATTAAAATGAAAAACTTAAATTTTTAAATAAGATAAAAGATATAATTTATATATTATTCTCACCTGTAAAACTATGTGAAGTTAAATATAATTTTGAAATATTAACGTAAGGTAAATGCACAAGTTGACTTCTCGGAAGTGTTACCTCGACCGAGAATGAGTTGTTTTGTCAGTGACTAGCATCTAGCTACTTTTTTCCAACTCTTGTCAGCCATGATGAAAGCATAATATACTATATGATAAAATAATATTCATGGCCTGTATTAAAAAAAAAATTATTTGTATTTGTTATATGTTATTTAATGTTATCTTAAGGAATGGGCTATTGCAATCTGCAACCTTTCTTCTTTCTCTGTTTTGGGTTTCCATATTCACTTGTTTCCTATGGATAAATATTTAATATATTTTTAGAATTTCTTCCATTTTCTTTTTTGTTTTTCCTTTTCAATTTGCATAAACATGAATAATATAGAAAACATGAATTATTATGAGTAAACTAATGGGATGTATGGCATGTGCATAAAAATGGGGACAGTTGCATGGAAATGCATGTTCTCTTTTGTCAGTATATCGCTGGCATTTTACTCTTTTCTCACAACACATGCCCGACACATTTGAAAGGAGGTTTGTCTACTTGATTTGATCTTTCCCATAAGTTTGTCTTTCCCCTTCCCAATTTTCTAGCTTGCTCCTTTTCGTTTTTTCAACTATATTTGTTGATGAATTTTCACATTATTTTAGTTATTTCTTCTTAATTAATTAGTTTAACAAATTATTATAACATTTGCTGCTCGCAGGTAACTCATGAGCACACAAGTCAAAGGAAGAATGCACATGTCTATTAACCAAGATTACCTGTCTTAGGGTGTGTTTTGTCCCCCCTTCACTTAAGAAATTGTGTTTAATTAGTGCCTAACCTTGTGGCTATGATTCATTCTTCTTCAAGTGACTTGATCTAAGAACATGATCTCAAGGATAAATTAAATTATGACTTAGATGAGTGTGTTAGACAGTATGTAATGCTATGGCTTTAAAAAATACAATTTAGATAGACTTTAGTTGACATTGGATGCAGCAACATTTATGCAAAATGTCGAATAATTTGATGGTAATTAGTAACGTCCTATTAGTTATTTTTATAAAAAAAAATTTTTTAAAAAAAAGATAAATACAAGTAAGAAAAAGAAAAATCAAGGTAAAGATATTTTTATTGTTTTTAGTGGATCATAAATTTGATTCTTTATCTCTTACATGTGTTCGTTTTTTTTAAAAAAAAAATGGATCCAAGAAGTAACTAATAGATCGTACTAGTTACTTATTAATCACCATAAATTTTTTTCAAAATGCCACTAATAAAAATTAAAAAGGTATTTAATGCGAGATTGATACATAATAAAATGATATTCTGTTTATCTTTTCTAGTATCCCTAATTTGCGATGAGGGAACAATGATTTTCCACGCTCAATATCCAAGGGATTTTTTTATTTTTCTCTAGCTAAGAATCCAAGGGAAATCTATGTTATATTATAAAATGATATTCTGTTTATCTTTTCTAGTATTGCTTGGATGCTTAACTTTTAAAAGGTAATTAATGCGAGATTTATACATAATAAAAGATGGTCTCTAGGTATTAACCAAATAAAAAAGTCCGGGAGATTATATTAAGATAAGTTTTTCAAAATTACAAATTTTTAATGAAGAATTTTTAAAATATGTTTATTATCAAGTATTTTTGTTTTTACCAGATAAAATATTTTATTGTAAGCTTTCATTTAAGATGCATGTTATATATATATATATATATATATATTAGGTTCTGGGTTGCTTTTAGTGTAGGTTGTATAATTAGCCAGAATAATGGCTGTACAAGTCAGGGTAATGGCTGTAAAGTTTATTTCCCCTCCAATTATAGCTATCTTGTTAGTTACTACAGGCACCGATTGGATGAAAGAGATCCTATATATATATATATAGTCATGATGGCCTAAAACAGGGGACCTCTGTGGCTTTTCCTAGATAAAGTCTTCACACCCCCCCTGTTTTATGCCTAATTTGTGATGGTGAGCTGTGAAACATGCAAGCCACGGGACTAGCTGTTGCTGCAAATTTCTTTTTGTGGTCGGAACATTCTTTTCGGAAAAAAATAATAATTTTTTATTGAATTTTTATTTTATTGTTTTAATATGTTTATACCAAAAATAAATTTTAGAAATAAAAAATATTATTTAGTGCATTTTACGAGCAAAAAACACTTTAAAAAACAATAACTACCGCGATGTTAAACAGGCACAGTCCTTGTTATTAAAAATAAAAAATAAAAGAGGTAGGATTTTACTGCACCTCTTCTCGCAAAACACTATTCACTTGAATAATTTTTTTTTTCATTTGTTTTTTTTTAAATTTTAATTTTATCATTCAACATCAAGTTTATTAGAGATTGGGTTTCATGTTTTTTCTCAATTTTTTTAATGAGGTTATTCTAGACTCATGATCAGGACCGCTAGTTTAACGGGTTTACTCGAGTTTTTCCCACTTTTCTAATCGAATTTTTTTCTCTGGATTTCATCCTTTAACACCGAGTTGATTGAGAATTAGACTTTGTAATTTGTTTTTATTTGCATTTTATGAGGTTATCTCTATCTCATGACTCAGGTCATTGATTTAGCAAGCTAACTCGGGTTGACTCGAGTTGTTTTTTATGTCATTTTTTATTTGTTTTTTTAATTCTATCTCATCCTTCAATGTCAAGTTTATTAAGGATTGGACTTCATAATTTTTTTAAATTTACTTTCTATGAGGTTATCTTAATCTCATGATCCAGACCATATGGTTGACAACTTAACTTGGTTGACTTGAGTTTTTTTTTCCTTTTCTATTTAACTTTTTTTTATTTCATTCTTCAACATTATATTGATTGAGAATTAGACTTCATGATCTGATTTGGTTTGCTTTCTATGAGATTATCTTTATCTCATGACTCGAGTTACAAGTTTGGCGGATTAACTAGTTAATTCGAGTTTTTTTATGTACTTTTTTTAATTATTTTTTTTAATTGCATCTTTCAATACTGGGCTGATTGGAAATTGAGCCTCATAATAAATTTAAATTTATTTTCTATTTGGTTATTTTGGTCTCATGACTCGGGTTGCAATTCTGGGTTATTGGTATGAGTCTTTTTTATTTTATTTTATTTTATTGATTTGTTTTTCAATTTCATCCTTCAACTTTAGGATTATTGAAAATTGGGTTTCATAATTAGTTTTGATTCTCTTTCTATAAGGTCATAGTCTCATGACTCAACATAAGGATTGACGAGTTAACCAGAGTTGACTTATATAAATCAAATATGTTGATGTCTCAATATTTATAAAAAAATATCATCTTGAATATTTGTTTTAAGTCAATTTATGTTTTTATCAGTCGTCTAAGTTATCTTTGGATTTGTTAAATCAACCGAGTCATATCGGGTCAATCACCACACTATTTAAAATCTTTTTTCTACTGGAAAAATATTAGCAACACGTAATTTTTTTTTATATTAAAAAAATTAATTCGAATCGTAGTATAGCGCGTGCCAATTAACTAGTCTTTAACTAAAACAAATAATAGAAACAAGAAAGTCATTTCATACTAAAAACAAATCTTATATATATATATAAAACTTGTAAATGGAATTTCCCAATTTCCTTGTCAAAGACTACCAAATTCTAGCAATTAGGCATAATAATATTTGATCTATTGTCAATAAAAATCTATTATTATGGTTATTAAAATTGATATAATGGCTTTTAGAATAAAAAAATGCAATTAAACACTATATATTTAGCATTTGCTTGAAATGCTATTATAACATGTATTTATAATGATTATTTTTAAATGATGGTATCTCAAAATTATTCTCTCTTTTTGGCAGTTTAGGTGGTGTGCAGAGAGCAATGAATTTGCCTTATATTGAATGGCTAAAAAATGCTTGAATACTCAAATATCAATCAAATGAAGGTATACATTTTATAAACCAAGCTCGACCTAGGGAATTGGGGCTCACACGAGCCAGCAGGCCCATACTACAGGAAATTTCTGTAGAGGGCGGTGCCTGGGGAATCCCTACCCTTGTTTACCTGCACCATAGTTGCATGCCTCCTCAACATAGTTATTAAATCCAGTTTCAGTGGTTAAAATACTACATCTCAATTATATAGAGGTTAACTCAAATCAATTAAGATTTATTCAGGTCATCTTAAAAAAAAAAAATTAAGGTTTTGATATAAAATGTTTTTATCTTACATTCAAAATATATTATTTTATCCTTCTAAATTAAAATATTTAAACTAAAAAGATTGTTTATCTCATATTGAAAAAATATAATTTTCTTCTTGTGATATGGAATATATATACTAGTAGGCTTTCAATTCTATATTAAAAAAATAAAATTTTTTTTTTTGGTGTTTATATAGTGAACTTTGATATAAATTACTAATTAACAAAAAAAAAATGATAGATTCACGTGTATAAAGTTAGGTTGAGGAATCAAAAAACCTATAATTGCCCCTTTCATGTACGCAAGCAATGCCTATCCTCTCTTGATCTTTTTTCTATAGACTTGATCTTTTAGTTTGTTAAATAAAATGCTTGCATAAAAAAAAAGTTTATTACATGTTGAAATGTGGACATGTAAAAAACAGGGACGGTCTCTGCTTTAAAAAAAAAAAAGGTCTCTTTCGGGTTTTGTCGGATCACCTAGGTTCCAAATTGACCCGGCAGGTCAGGCGGTTTTCTCCGAACCAGTTGCAAGCCCTGGTTTTGCCAAATTTAGACCTGGCCCTCGGTTATGAGCAAAGACCAATTATATCTCTTTAGTGGTTGGGTTCTGAATTGTGATGAATTATATCTCTTTCGGGTTTTGTCGGATCACCTAGGTTTCAAATTGACCCGGCAGGTCAGGCGGTTTTCTCCGAACCAGTTGCAAGCCCTGGTTTTGCCAAATTTAGACCTGGCCCGCGGTTATGAGCAAAGACCAATTATATCTCTTTAGTGGTTGGGTTCTGAATTGTGATGAATTAATATCAAAGAAATGAGGTTTAGATTTGGTTTTTTTGATTGTTTTATGATTATGGTTTTAAAAAAATATTTTAAAAAATATATATTTAGTTAAAATTAATATGAGAATAATTTTTATATGTAAAATAAATGAAAATTTATAGATAAAAATATATATATTATTTTAGTTTCTATATAAACACAACTAAAATTTTAAACACATAAAAAATAAAAGTTATTTATTTAACCAAATAATTTTTTTTCGTAGTAAAAAAAAAAAACAGAAACTACCAAAAATACCAATCAGTTCTTCCATGGTCACATAATCAATAAGTTTTAGAGCTCGTTCGGGAACACGGCTGCGGCTGCGTTCTCAAAAAATTTGAATTTTTTTTTTACTAAATTTAATATGGTTTGTATGTTTTGGATTGTTTTGATGTGCTGATGTCAAAAATGATTTTTAAAAAATAAAAAAACATCATTGGCATGCATTTTGGCATAAAAAATTATTTGAAAAGCACTCACAACCACACTGCCAAACACGCTCTTAGTTGCTAGTGGGTTATAATTTTGCCCTTAAAGGCCTTTATCATGTTTTATGTATTTAATATTTGTTGTTGTTTGAGTTGGAATTGGCTCCTTTTTTCTTTTTCCACTCGATGAGTTAAATCAGGTCCAATCCATGATAATCAAACACAGATTGCATCACACCTAATTTGAGATCTCAATCATCTCACGAGACTAACATGTTTCTATTTTCATTTTGATTTGATTTGTCTTGGACCACCACTTGATCATCAAAATAGATCAATTTTCCACTTCAAACTTGGACTAATTTATAAACCATTTGATTGTGCAAATAATTCATTAGGTAAATTTTCAAATAATCAAATCAATAATAAATCACCCTTTAATTGCTCACCTAACCCTCATAATCATCATGGGTTAGACTTTTTCTCATTTGGGTCATGGGTCTACTCAAGACACTCGTGAAAGCACCTCCATTTTCCAACGCCTTGTCCCAAGCTCCAAGCCCGAGTTGGGTTCGATTCAAAATGAACTCACTCACTCACTTACTGACGCCACAGCTCTACAAGCCTGACAAGAGCCATCTCCTGGCACCTCCTCTCCTTGGGCTAAACTAGCGGGGGCTAGAGAGAACCAAGGCAAAACAAGAAATTTTGAAAAGTGGTGGGGTCCCTTTACCCAATAAACAAAAAAAAATCCATTAATTTTCCTCCTGTGGGCTACCTTCCTCACACAAACCCTAAACATCAAAAAGTCTTATTACACTCTCCCACGAACGCACTGAAGACTAAAGACAACACAGGCATGGCTAATGTCTTGTTGTCAAGTGTAAGAAAATGTGGGCTTTTGTGGTCCATTTTTCGGAGGTAACAAAAATAATTCTAATTTAACAACAAACCTCTTTGGACCCTTAAAGTCCAAAAATAAAAAATCTTCTTTCCCCTCTCTCTCTCAAAACTTTCAAGTCTGTCTCACCCAACCAAACTAACCCTTATCTCGTGAAAGGAAGGAGGTCTGTTTACCCCCAATTTTAGGTCCAATTAGGGTTTCGGGTCTGGCTTTCAAGCCCATATCAAGATCTCTCTGCAAAACCCTAGATCGTGCCTGAGACCCATCGGAGCTCTGTTCCTGGGCTTCTTTTAAGCTTAAAGATCGCATCTTTCCCTCGTTTCCACCGGTAAAAAACCCTAACCCGAACTTTTCTTTCAGTCTTGCCTTGTCGTTGTGATTCTCGTGTTCTTGTTTGGTTTCGAGTCTCTCTGTTGTTGTTATTCTTTGTTTGGTGGTAAATTGTTGAACTGGTTAACTTTTCTTGCTTGATTAAGGAACTATTGGAGGTTTTTTCAGTGTTTTCATGTTAAATTCGTTCCCTTGATGATTGTTTCGTGTTGAATTTGTTTCCTTTTTCATGATTAATCGATGGGTTTGCTCTTTTTCACATGGGCTTGTGATTTCTTGTTTTGATCGTTATAATATTTGTGAAAGGAGATGTGTTAATACTTTTATATTGTTGATCATGGCGGTGTTCCCTTCAATTTTCTGTTTTTGTTCTGGGCATGTTTTCTGTCTTCATGTTTGTTGAATTGTGCAGCCCAACAAAATCAAACTCTAGATCTGTTTTTCCTTCCTTTGAATCGTTTAAAACTGTTTATAATAGGCGAGAATACCTATTTTGACCCTGATCCATTTGGGTCCCTTTACACGAACTTTTGACGAACTCTTGGAAGAACCTTATATTGGACCTACAATTAACGTATGACTCCTAAGTGGCCCAAAGGGTTCGCACATGGTCAACTTGAAAGCTAGCTTGGTGGCCCATAGGTCTGCACCCAGTGGCCTTATAATCAACTTATGGTCTGTGGCTGCTGGCACAAGCAGAATAGCAGATATGCATATCACATATGTTGTAGTCATGACCTTGTAGTTATAGGACCTTTCGCCTGTCCTTGCCTGGACCGGAGATGTGGATTTAGTCTCAATGCTAAGAGTTGGTGCGAGGACATCACCTGGCCACAAAACTGAAAAGAAAGAAAGAAAGGAAGGAGGTTCAGAACCTGTAATATAATGTGGAAGTGTCTTTAATATGTTAATTTCTTTCAGGTTTTGCTTCAATGTTTATGTTTGAGAAGGTGTGCTATTTAGTTATTAATGGAATATTGGTATTGAATGTTTTGAACATTTACTTTCCACGAGAGTTTAATATAATGATTGGAAATTGAGTTCACAAGTTTGTAAACTCATGGAGTTCACACTTATTCGGAGGATCAGCCCCTGAAACTAAGGTTGGGAATTGAGGATGTTTTCACCATCTAAGATTAACACTTGTTGCTAAAAATGGTAAAGGACATTTTTTGTTTCTTCAACAATGGAGTGTTATATCAAGGGTCAAGAAGCTCTTCCACTTTCCTTAAGGATAGAGGGGAAGGGTTGAGCATGCATCTTCTACTCATTGAGTATCAGAAAGCTGTGACTTTAGATGGCAGGCTGGTTGTCTGTTAATTTATTTGTTTTTATAATACCATCACAATGACCCGGGCCTTATCAGATGACTTGAGCTAGTGTTTGCATGATTATACTGTGGAGGTGCCTTTATGTTTATTCTAGTACTTAGTTATCTCCTGTTACTTATTTGGTCTAGTCATCATGTAATTGTTTGTGAATGGTTGGCTTATTCCTATTTGTTGTCTTTCACTGGACTTTCCACCAAAGACTTCTAAAATAATTCCGCATTAATACATTTACATGGAACTTTACCATCTGAGATGTTATAATGTTTTGTTTGGATTCAGCTTTGTTTTCTTGGGTTCATGACTATGCATCACTGTTTATCTGAACTACATGTTTTCATCTTGAATGTTAGTATAGCTCCTTGCGATTTAAGCAGCAGTCAATTTTTTTTATTATCATTATTTTCTTCTTTAGCTGCCACATCAAAATGATTTGTGGTTATCATTATATTAAGTGAAATTTTTATGCCGTGGGAAAAATCATACACTAAATCTGCTGATGCTTCTTATTTTACTGCAAAGTCACTTTCTGAGACCAGATGGCAACCCCTGAAGAGAATAATCAGCTGGTGATTGCTCCTGAATCTACTCCAGAAACACAGCCTAATAAGCGGAGGAAGAAGAAGTCCATAGTCTGGGAACATTTCACGATAGAAAATGTAAGCCCTGGATGTAGAAGGGCGAGCTGTAACCAGTGCAAGCAAAGTTTTGCATACAGCACGGGATCTAAAGTAGCTGGTACCAGCCATCTCAAACGTCATATTGCCAAAGGAACTTGCCCAGCACTGCTACGCAATCAATCGCCATTTACCCCTGGGATGAATGGAAATGGCAGCATGTCCGATCCACCTAAACGTCGCTACAGGTCCCCGAGCTCTGCCTACATCTCCTTTGATTCAGACCGTTGCCGCCATGAAATTGCCAGAATGATGATAATGCATGACTACCCTCTTCACATGGTAGAACATTCTGGATTCCTAGCCTTTGTCCAGAATCTTCAACCCAGGTTTGACATGGTGAGCTTCAATACCGTCCAAGGGGATTGTGTCGCCACTTACTTGAGAGAAAAGCAAAACATTATGAAGTTTGTTGAGGGCATGCCTGGGCGTGTCTGCCTTACATTAGACATGTGGACTTCTAGCCAAAGCTTGGGTTATGTGTTTATAACAGGACACTTTATTGATAGTGACTGGAAGCCTCAGAGTAGGATTCTCAATGTTGTGATGGAGCCATATCCTGATTCAGACATGGCAATCAGCCATGCTGTTGCTTGTTGTCTTTCTGATTGGAGTTTGGAAGGCAAACTATTTTCTATCACTTTCAATCATCCAGTGGGTGAACCTGGGCGTGAAAACCTCAGATCTCTTCTCTGTGTCAAAGATCCCCTTATCATCAATGGTCAGTTAATGATTGGGAACTGCAGTGCTCGCATTCTAAGTAGCATTGCAAAAGATGTCCTATGGGCAGGACGAGAGATCATCAAGAAAATCCGTGACAGCATAAAGTATGTGAAGACTTCAGAATCTCATGAGGAAAAGTTCCTTGAGCTCAAGCAACAGCTTCAAGTCCCCAGTGAAAAAAGCCTATCCCTTGACAATAGAACTCAATGGAACTCAACTTTTCAGATGTTGGTCGCTGCTTCCGAGTTAAAGGAAGTATTTTCTTGCTTGGATACTTCTGATCCTGATTACAAAGAAGCCCCTTCCATGGAAGACTGGAAGCAGATTGAGATTATATGCACATACTTGAAACCTCTCTTTGATGCAGCCAATGTCCTTACGTCCAGAAATAATGCGACTCCAATAACATTCTTTCATGAACTATGGAAGATTCATGAGCTGTCTCGTGCAGTAGCAAGTGAGGATCCCTTTATCAGCAGTCTTGCTAAACTAATGCGAGAGAAGATTGACAAATATCTTAAAGATTGCAGCCTTGCTTTGGCAATTGCAGTAGTCATGGATCCTCGGTTTAAGATGAAGTTGGTTCAGTTCCGTTTTTCAAAAATCTTTGGTGACGAAGCTCCTTTGTATGTTAAGATTGTTGATGATGGCCTCCATGAGCTGTTTCTTGAATATGTTGCGCTTCCTCTACCCCTTACTCCAACTTATGCTGAAGATGGAAATTTTGAGAACATGAAGACAGAAGATAACCAGGGAACTCTCCTTTCAGACCATGGACTTACAGATTTTGATATGTATATCATGGAGACTACTAGCCAAAATACGAGGTCAGAGCTGGATCAGTATTTGGAGGAGTCTTTATTGCCTCGCTTGCAAGAGTTGGATTTGTTGGACTGGTGGAAAATGAACAAGCTCAAGTATCCGACCCTTTCAAAACTGGCCCGTGATATTTTGACCATCCAGGTATCTACTGCTGATCCTGACTCTGTATTCGATACCGAGATCAAAGAGCTGGATTCATACCGGAGTTCTTTGAGACCTGAGACAGTGGAAGCCCTTGTGTGTGCTAAGGACTGGCTTCAGTATGGGTCTGCTGCACCTGCTGAAATTTCAAATGCGATTGTCAAAGTAGGGTCTTAGATCTAGTGTATGCATGTGTATGATTGTAGGTTTATGTTAGAAGCTGCTAGTTTTCTCATTCACATTAGGCTACTATGTGTAATTTATGTATCATTGAAGATGATTATCTGGATTGCTTGGACGTGATAACTTAAATTTCTTGAGTAGATTTTCGGGAAGTTTACTTTTCGTATGGTTTTAGTCGCCTGTAGAACATCCAATTTATCATGGCCGGATGCTAACAGTCGACTACAGAATTGAGAAGTGAATGAAATATATGTAACTTGTATGAACAGAAAACAGGAACAGCAATGGGGAGTAGTGAGATACAAGGTCTTGGCGCCTTAGCTAGTGGTGGAATTTACAGGCGAACATGACAACTGTTGAGGAACATGAATATGGTTTCTGACTGTTTCACTTGCAATTTGTTAAATAAATATATCACTAGCTCAGAACTTCTCAAAATTAGGGATGTGGTCAAACTGGTTTGCTTGGCAGGATTTTGACTGAAACCTAGAAAACGGACCAACATGAGGATCCTATGAACTTCACTTTGAAGACATCTGCCTCTTCTTTCCAAGGCTTTATAGAATTGATCACTGTGTTTTGTACTGTATAGACTTGGGCCGAATCAATCCAAGTTAAAAATAAAAATAAATGAGTAAAACGAATTAGCTAGTTAAAAACCCTCATTGATCTAAGTAGACGGGTACAATCTGATCAATTTACTTGTTGATTTTTTTATATAAAAAAATTATTTTACAAAACCACATCTTTTTTATTTATTTATTTTTTTAAAAAAAATTAATGATTTAAACTAGATTGACACTCATGATTTGATTTGTGCTCCGAACCTTGCCCCTAATCGGTACTAAATCGGGTTTTATAATTTTGATTTTTAATAATAGAGTCGCACAAAAATTAGTCTTGGTCTATCGAGCAATTTTCAATTAGATCCCTTAACTATAACTTTTTTCAATTGGGTTTCTAAACTATAAAAGAAATTCCCCGATCAAGTTCTTCCACGGTTATTTTATGTAATAAACAGTGACATTTTGAAGAAAATCCAGTGCTTTCAATTTAAAATTGTGATGAGTTTAGATGGACGTATTTGCTTGAAAACAATCATTTATGCTAAACTTAAAAATAAAATACTTTGGATGTATCGAGCATCCACAAATTTGAGATCTCTCTCAAAAAGTCTTTTTGTTTATAAAAGCGAGTAGAAACTTGGGATGTATCGAGCCTCCACAAGATAAAATGCATGTGTGCATTTCACTCATGGATGGAAATCTTCTATCCTCGTATGAAATTTGGATGCCTACCTCTCTGATTAACATTTCTCCATTGTATTAAGAAAAAAAGTGTTCTCTCTTAGAGTTACAAGACAGAAATTGTTAGAAAGAATCTGTCATCAAAGTAATGACTGATCCCAAGTCCTGACCTTAATTAGTTGGATTCAAAAGAGTGGCAATAAGAAAAGGGGGAAATCCACTTGTGGAAAGGCCTACCTTTCCTTAAACAAGAAAGTCCTAAATTCACACGTACCAATTCAAGATACGGTGGGCTGAGACCTTAACAAGTCCTCAAAATCAATGTAAAACCATCGATTAATTCGTGGGTTTTATTCTGTTTTGATTTGTAACTTTCGTCCGTAATCTTCAACCCAGGTTTAGCATGGTGATCGACCCTTCTTTGACGGAGAAGCAAGACATTATGAAGCTTGTTGAAGGCATGTCTGGAAAGCTTAGGTTATGTGTTTATAGCAGGACACTTCCTCGATGATAATTAAAAGCCACAGAAAAGATTCTCAATGTTGTGAAGGAACCATATCCTGATTCGGATACAGCTAGCAGCCATGTTGCTCGTTGCCTATCTGATTGGAGTTTGGAGGGCAAGCTAATTTCTGTCACGATCAAACATCCAGTGAGTCAACTTGGGCGTGAAAACCTTAGATATCTTCTCCGTGTCAAGAATCAGCTTATCATCAATGGTAAGTTACTGCTTGAGAACAGCTGTGCAGCAGATGTGTTTTCGGCAGGGCAAGCGATTATTGAGAAAATCCGCAAGAGGGTGAAGAATTCTGAATCACAAAATCAAAAGTTTCTTCAAGTAGCCAGTGAAAACAGCCTGTCTCTCGACAACCAAGCTCAATGGATCACGACATATGAGATGCCGGTTGCTGCTTCAGGGTTGAAGGAAGCATTTTCTTGCTTAAAGATTTCTGATCCTGATGACAAAGAGGTTCCTTCAATGGAGACAGGAAGCGAGTTGACATTATATGCTCAGTATTGAAACCTCTCGTTGATGCAGCAAACTTCCCTGCTTCTTGAACTGACCCGACCCAAAAGGATATTGTTTCACGAAATCTGGAGGATGCATGAGCTGTATCATTCTATTACAAGTCATGAGGGATCCCTTTTATCATCTAACGACTACTATCCCCAGGTCCTAAGCCTAATTGGACTAAAATGAAAAGGAAAAAACAATTAGAAAAGGGAAAGAAATCCTTAAAGTGGGCTATATATCCCTCCACTACTCTCTTTCCCAATTCAGGAGACGGTGGGCCGGGTCCGTGTTCCCATAGGTCACTAAAATTAGTTGTATTTAACAAAGCTAGCCGTGGACCTGAAAGTCCAAGTTTTAAGAGCTAGGGGTTTGGGTTTGCTTTCAAGCCCAAAATCTGTGTGCGCAAAATCTAGGGTTTCGCCGGAGCTTATCGCTGGAGCTTCTTACATAATCAAAGATCGAATCTTTCTCTCTTTAAAAAGGGTAAAAACCCTAGCCCTTATCCTAATTTCTTTTACTTTTGTTTAGTTGTTGTGGTTTTTGGAATTTTACTCCTTTTTTGTTCTTGATTCTCTGTTTTGTTTTCTAGGTTTTTGTTTGATTGTGTTAAATCAAGATTTTCTTGATTCTTGATTGATTAGCCAATCAAGAAATTAATCGTTAATTTCTTGATTGGTTAATTACATTATCATTATTATGTGTTATTTTTTTTTTTTGATTACATGCTAAATATGTCTCCTTTTCAATGATTAATCGATGGGTTTTTTCTATTTTGATCTGAACTTGTCTTTAATTGTTATTATTTTTAGTAAAGAGGAGGAGTTGTGTTCTTAGGCATGTTTTCCTTCCTGTCTCCTACTTTGATCAGATTACTTTTTTTGAAACCATGCCAACAATGTTCTTACTTCTTAGCCTGTTTATAAGGGGGTTGAAATACCCGTTTTGACCCTGAGACCATTTGTGTCCCTTTAAACAAAAGTCTTTATATTGGACCCACCTTGTTCCATATAGAGCCCATATAGTGTTGAAGGCAGTTAACATAATACTGAAAGCTAGTTTATTGGGCCATTGTCCTTCAGCTAACTTGTAGGTCTTACAATCTGTTTTAGGCAAACAGGGAAGTCAGGCCCTTGTATTTATACAGGATTTATATGATGTAATAAGGAAGGCCTTGCTTCTGTTTGAGAGAGTTGGTTATGTCAAATAAGGTACTGATGATGGTGAAAATTTACCATGGATTTGTTTCTGTACAATCAAATGGTCCTCTCAAGGACAGACAAAAATTTCCTGTCGTATAAGGATCAACGGAACTTGAAGTTGGTGATCTTGCATCTGCTGCCTGCACAATATTAGGAACCTAAGAATTCTGTAATGCAGGCAAGTACCTGCTGGACTAGTGTTAATTTTTGCATGGTATTGCAATGACAAAACAATGATCCAGGCCTTCTCAAATGGCTTGAGCTAGTGTGTGCAAAACTTGGTATTACATTGACTGGTACAAGATAACGATGTTGTGTTTAGTTTGTTTGCTTTCGTTCATGTGTATCAATGGTTGTCTCCATTGCATGTTGAACATGTTCTATATCAATGGTTTCATGAAATTCATTTGCGATTATTATCACTACAGGGGAAGTCAGTTTTCTAAGCCGTCGTCAAATCCTATACTGGATGTTCTGTCATTTCTTATTTGCAGCATAAAGTAGGAACTCATTTTTTGAGACAAGATGGCAACCATTGAAGAGAAGAATCAGCTTATTAGTACTCCAGAAAACCAGATGGCAACACTTGAAGAGAAGAATCGGTTGATTACTCCTCCAGAATATCAGATGGTGACTCTTGAAGAGAAGAATCAGCTGGTTGCTGCTCTAGAATACCAGATGACAACCCTTGAAGAGAATAGTCGCTCGACGCATGGTCCTGAAACACAGCCTAGCAAGCGGAGGAAAAGGAAGTCCATGGTTTGGGAGCACTTCACCATAGAAACTCTAAGCTCCGACTGTAGAAGGGCATTCTGTAAGCAGTGCAGGCAAAGCTTTGCTTACAGCATGGGTTCAAAAGTATCTGGTACCAGCCATCTTAAACGTCACATTGCCAAGGGAACTTGTCTAGCATTACTAAACAATCAGGGGAATCGACAAACACCAGGTACACCAACGATGAATGGAAATAGCAGTATGTCTGATCCACCAAGACGTCGTTGCAGATCCCGAAACTCAGCCAGCATTTCATTTGATTTAGACCATTTCCGCCAAAAAATTGCCAGAATGATGATAATGCATGATTACCCTCTTCACATGGTCGAACATCCTGGATTTGTAAATTTTGTCAAAAGTCTTGAACCGAGATATGACATGATGAGCTTTAATACAGTCCAAGGAGATTGTATCTCAGGTTACTTGAGGGAAAAGCAAAAAGTTATGAAGTTTATTGAGTGTTTGCCTGGACGTGTTTGCCTTACATTGAACGTGTGGACATCTAGCCAAAGCTTAAGTTATGTGTTTATAACAGGACACTTCATTGATGGTGACTGGAAGCCACAGAGGCGGATTCTCAATGTGGTGATGGAACCATATCCTAACTCGGATGCAGCTCTTAGCCATGCTGTTGCTAGTTGCCTATCTGATTGGAGTTTGGAAGGCAAGCTATTTTCTATCACTTTCAATCATCCAGTGGGTGAACCTGGACGTGAAAACCTCAGATCTCTTCTCTGTGTCAAAGATCCCCTTATCATCAACGGTCAGTTACTGTTTGGGAACTGCAGTGCTCATGCATTAAGCAGCTTTGCAAAAGATGTGCTGTGGGAAGGGCGAGAGATCATTAAGAAAGTCCGTTACAGTGTAAAGTATGTGAAGACCACAGAATCCCATGAGCAAAAGTTCCGTGAGCTCAAGCAACAGCTTCAGGTCCCCAGTGAAAAAGGCCTGTCTCTTGATAACCAAGCTCAATGGAACACGACATATCAGATGCTGGTTGCGGCTTCAGAGTTAAAGGAAGTGTTTTCTTGCTTAGATACTTCTGATCCTAATTACAAAGAAGCTCCATCCATGGAAGACTGGAAGCGGGTGGGCATTATGTGCACATACTTGAAACCTCTTTTTGATGCAGCCAACTTCCTTGCCTCTAGAACAGGCCCAACCCAAAATACATTCTTTCACGAAGTCTGGAAGATGCATGATCTGTATCATTCTATTACAAGCCATGGGGATCCCTTTGTCATCAGTCTTGCTGAAATAATGCAAGAAAAGATGGACAAATATTTGAAGGAGTGCATCCTGGCTTTGGCAATTGTTGTAGTCATGGATCCTCGATTTAAGATGAAGTTGATTGAGTTCAGTTTTCTGAGATTCTACGGTGAAGAAGCTGGCAAATATGTAAAGATCATTGATGGTGGGCTCCACAAGCTGTTTCTTGAATATGTGAGACTTCCTCTCCCTCTTACTTCAGCTTATGCTGAAGATGGAAATTTTGAGAACAACACGAAGACAGAAGAAATTTCAGACAACGGGCTTACAGATTGTGATGTGTATGTGGAGACTACTAGCCAAAATACGAAGTCGGAGCTGGAGCAGTATTTAGAAGAGTCTTTGCTGCCTCGCCACCAAGAGATGGATGTGTTGAAATGGTGGGAAGAAAACAAGCTCAAATATCCAACTCTTTCAAAAATGGCTCGTGATATTTTGACCATGCAGGTATCTACTGCTGAACCTGACACTGTATTTGATACCGAGATCAAAGAACTGGATTCGTACCGGAGTTCTTTGAGACCTGAAACAGTGGAAGCCCTTGTGTGTGCTAAAGACTGGCTTCGGTACGGATGTGAAGCGTCCACAGAAGTTTCTAATGCGCTTGCGGAAGTAAAGGGTCTTGGATCTTAGTGTTTACATGTCTCTTAACCGTAGGATTTTTATTAGACTCGATTAGTCTTCTACTTCTCCATATTAGGCTAGACATCTGCCTCAACTGCAAAGAATATATAGATTGCTTGAACACAAGATGTCAAAAATCTATAGTATCTTTTCTGATTTCACGAGTCCCTTTATTTTTCTTTGTTGTTGTTTTAATTGACTAGAAGATTTGGACAAGCTCATGGCACACTAGCAGCAGTTATCTATTATCAGCGCTAAACATATACAGGTGCTTGGGCTAGTTGTTGATGTCTAGCTAACCACACAACACCATTGAGAAGCTAATGCGATACCAAACCGGTAACGGCAAAGGCTCTGAAGATGGTGAATTCTGATAATTAGCTTCTAACATGATGGGGGGATGTACATCAGACCATAGTTCATACTTGTATATCCTAAATCTTCATTACTGAAACTTGATTTTTATTTTATTTTTCACATTTTTCTTTGCTTTTTGGTTGAGGGAACTGAGCATATGTAGGTGGGTCTTAAAATGAAATGGATCGCTTGACTTCACCCCGAACACAACTATCCAAAGCTGATTCTATATTTTTTGTTTTCTGGTTTCTAGCAGTTGCTTAAGTTGGATTACTGAAACGAGGAAGTAGTAGTTGTTTCTTAATCATCATCGACATTTTCAGTGATTCCGGTTGTATCTAATGATGTGGAGATAGATTTTTGCAAGAGTCAAGGTATATGAGCTTAGTCCAGAACAGAGTATTGATCAAACAAGTAGATGGCAGAGATCTTATTTAATCCTCCCCCCTTCAATTCCTTGCATGATTACATTAACTAGCAAACCACAAAGGGAAGCAAAGTAGAGGGGATACATGGCACGCACGTACAATAAATACCCCAGTACCCAAACCACCACCAGTCCAGCCCTTGACTCTATTCTAACAAAAATTCTCCTATAACTCAATCTCAACTACATGAAGCTTGCCCTCCTCAGGCATGCTATCCAAGCTAAGACTAACCAAACTAGAATCTGAATCGTACACAAATTCGACCACATTTGCGTCCACAATGCACTTCCTTGGCTTAGCAGATGAGTAAGCACCAAACTTGCCGCATCCTTTAACCTCCATGCTAACTTTCCCTACCAATTCATCGCTATAGTTTTCCACCCTCTGTTCACTCACACAACTACTTTCACCCTTATATCCATCATCAAGATTTAATAATTCAGCACCACCTTTCACTTCATACTTCAGCCCCTCAATGGCTCCACCAGCATTGAACATGTTGATTAGCCCCAGGGGTGCAAAGCTGAACCCGGGTGCCAAGTCCTTGATGGGTGTGACTGTAAATATGTCATGCTCAAGGACTTTGAGTGACATTGGCAACGCTGCATTGTATGGGAGGGTGATAAGTTCTCCAGTCCGATGACAATAGACAGCACAATTACCATCCCAGTTGGGGTCCATGGCAGCTTCAGCGATGAGGTGCACATCACGACCCCTAATGGCGCCTGTCAGTACCTCATTTTTGGTTTGGTGGAACGTGTTCTTTCTTTCAGTGTTGTTCCATGCTGCTCCTTGGCAATTGTAGACTCCTAGGACCCCTGTGAACTTGTTCATGTTCCATATTTTCAATAAGCTGCCATCAAAGAGATTTTGGTTAAGAAAAATGCCTAATAATTCAACATTTCTAGGATGCAAAAAATAGCTAAAATTCAGATTTTTTTTATCCATGTTGTGCTAGTTAGCTTAGTTGATAAAATTATTACGGAATAAAGATAAAGGTTACCTAACACCGTCGCGGGCTGGGTCGGAGAACAAGCAGTCACGGGTAGGCCTACCAGGCAAACGGGCTCGAAGAATTGACCCATCAGGAAGGATCAATTTCTTTAGTAGCTCAAAGTTGTGCTTCCCAGGTGCATCACTGTTCATAAAAAATGTTACCACCACCCACCATTTAGCAAATTATAGAACACAAGAACTTGATCATTAGTAACTTTCATATCTTAATTTTACATGGTAAAATTGAATGATGATGATGATGAAGGGCTATGATTTATTACCTAACATAGATGGGTCCACCACTAATAGCCCTAGCAGAAGCATGATATTCAGCAGTTGGATGTAGAGAATGGAACATGTCCCAATCAGGCTGCATGAACTCTCCCAAGAAAACACTGTTATACGCCACCGCTGCTATATGGATGGTGTGTGATACTGGATCACGCGGGTAGAAATCATCCGATGCTCTCACCACTGCCGTTTGTTTGGAGCTGCACCATAACATTTCAAAGCACCACATCACATCAGATTAAAGCCCCAAACTCACAAACAAAACAAAAATGGTGGTTTTTAACAAATTACCAGTACAAAGCATCAGTATTATGGCTCATGCAAGCAATGCAGCCGTTATCAGGGAAGTTCCTTGCGACAGAAGCATCAAGGGCCTGATGGTATTGCCTAGTCAATTGAACCCTACCACCCAAACCAGCACCAAGTGTCTCCAATATACATTGAACATCCACCTTAACCCCATCAATGCCAGCAGATGCCAGATAACTATGCAACTCGTTATAAAACTTGTACACATTTTTTGGATTCACCAGCCCTAATCCCTGCAACGCCAAGGCATCGTTTTTCCATGTGGGATCGTTCTCCACCACCCCCTTTGACACCATCAGATATTTCAGCGTTGAACCATACTCCTCCATCTCCTTAACTTCTGGGCGAACCCCACCCCAATATCCAGTAATAGCATGCCACACATACACATATTTTAGCCCATGTTTTTCCTTTGCTACATTCACTATGCTCTTAATCCCCGCTGTTGGATCATCTTTCTTTTGGAACTTTGCATTTTCTTTAATCCCAGTCAACCTAAGCAACGGTTTCTGATTTTCTTTCTTCTCATCTTGATCATTGCTTTCCTCTTGTGGGTCACCACCGACCGATTGCCATCCATCATCAATGATCACAAACTTTGGTGGGGTACCACCAGAAGCCAGACTTTCTAGCCCGGCTTCCACCCCTTCTTGTGTAACTTCTTGATAGAAGGCATCCCAGGTACACCAACCAAAATAATCAACAATTCCAGGCAATTTTTTCTCGTGCCGTTGACGGAAAGTCTTCAGATGCAACTTGACGGCTCTAACAGCCTCCGTTATAGTCCTAAACGGATCCGTCCCAGCATGAATGAACACAGAATGAGAAAACGATGTCCTTTTAGTCTCTGCATCACCACTTTCCAAACAGAGTTCAAGCTCATCGTCAACATTCCCCTGCAAACAGGCCCTGAATGATCCTTCAATCAACGGCAGGAAAACAGTGTATACAATCTGATTCTCTTCATCTCCACCGTCTGATTCAAGGTGGGAACCGTCTTTAGTTTCCACCAATAAAAACTGTGTCTCTAGAGGAATATCTCTCCCTTGATCTCCCATCTTTTGAGCCATCCACCATAGCTTAAACCGGAAACAAGCCATGAACCGGACATCACGTAGAGCACCCAAAGAAACCACATGTCTACTATTTTCTTGATCGAAAACAACACCTAGAAACACTCCGTCGACCGGACCTGAACTTGAACCGGATGTTGCCATAACATTGTCTGGTACACCAGTCAATATCGTCCGGTCTTTAACGACCAATTTGCTTTCCGAAATTCGAACCGCCGGTTTGATCGTCATTGCTTCCTTTTCCTCTTCCTTTCTTAAAGGGGTTGATGGGATTTCGCTCCTCTACAATTATAAATACATACATTATTAATGCACAAAAAAAGCTTCACAAAAATCATCAAAATCAAAATCTGTATAGATAAAGGACAGCTAACTAACTAGAAAGAAGATGAAGAACTTACCTGAAATGCTAACAAAGAGAGTGATTTATAATTCGAAGAATACCTGCAAACTCCAAGAGACGAGAAAGGGTGTCAGATTTTGTTCAAATTTTCTCAGAAACCCAAAAGAAAAATAAAAATAGCAACAAAAAGAACGGATGGTGTATACCAGAAAGAGAAGGCTTTTTGGTTTTTGCTTTGAAGAAGTTTAAAGAGAACCCAGTAGAAGATGAAGGCAGGTGAAAACAAGGTCTGCTATTTATAGTGCAAGATCGTACATTAATATTACTGCGACAAAATTTTGACAACATTTTTTTTCTTCTCTCTACTATGATCCTTGTCGCTGTCAGTTTCCCGTCCCTGTAAGAAATAAGGAATCCTTCTTTCTTGAATTTTTAAAAAAAAACAGCTTCGATTATTAATTACCACGTAGGATCCACGATGTACCAATCCATTAACTCGGTTTTGAGAACATAAATTATCATTCTTTCACATGATAGTTCACGGTTTTTCTATGGGTTTGCGGCTTATAGATTGCCAATTGTAAGCGTGTTTTAATGTTTCGGGTTTGAATATAGATGTATGAACACTCGTAAAAGATATTGAATCATTAGAATATTAGATTAACTATAAATTATTTTTATTAAAATAATATTATTTTATTTTATTTTTCAAAAATTATTTTATTTTAATTTAATTAAGTTAGAATGAATCAATAATAATCTAGTTAATTGAATTTTTGATGTTTTTTTCCAACTTAAAACATGATAGAGATAAGTTTTAGATTATGAACTAAATTATTGTCCTGCGCCACACTGCTATGCCAGATTAAATTTTTTTAAAAAATATTCATGTATTAATAATTTGTTTTTTAACAGGAAAAAAATTATAACTATATGAACATTGATCTAATGTAACTTAATCGCTTGACAAGTTTAAAAACAAACGGGATAATTGATAACAATATAGTTTAACTAAAAAATAAATAAGATGATATTTTAAAAAAAATATTAAAATAACAACATATCATATTGACTCAGACTACCTTCCTTTTGTAACCTGTCAAATTTGTTATCCAGGTCATGAGTCCATGGTAAATAATAACTCTATAGAAAGCAAATAGAAAAAATTAAACTTATTTTTTAATTAACTCAATATTAAAAACTAGATTCAACTAGAAAAATAAATTGAGTCAACTTAGTTAACCTGCTAAACTTGAGTAATGGAATGTGATAGTTTTATAAAAAGTAAATTGAAATAAATCATGAAATCTAACATCTAGTAAATTTAATATTGAAAAATAATTTTTTTTTTAAATAAAAAAGTCCTCGAAATTTTTTAAAATCAAAATGAAAAAAGCCTTAGACATTTCATTGTGCATTGCTATGAAATGGAAATTTTAGTGTATGTTAATAATAATTTATGATTCTGAGTGTTTGACCTGTTTTGTGGAGCATGGAGCGTGCAATGTATCGGGTATGGGTTCGGTTTTGTTTCTTTTTAAAGTGCTGATCTGTGTCCACGTACTCGGTTTTTGGCGTTTTGTTCTTGAAAGGAAGTTAAGTTGTGGCTAC
>Ga0307517_10004102_pt1 | contig 22484 bp, 27 predicted proteins | sample 23_EM_MG_FD_194515 | JGI IMG/M metagenome (GOLD analysis project Ga0307517, IMG submission 194515) | Populus trichocarpa ectomycorrhiza microbial communities from riparian zone in the Pacific Northwest, United States - 23_EM | ecosystem: Host-associated > Plants > Roots > Unclassified | place... | reverse complement strand
ATATCGGAACGCGGTCAACTTCGGTTCGTTCTTGAACGTTCCACTTCCGTATTTTTGTCGACAGCTGATGGAGAGGCGATAGCGGACGTGCTGAAGATCATTATTGAGGGTTCCAGTCGCATCGGGGACCTCGTTCTCGAGACGAACCCTTGGACAATAAATCCGTTCCATCCACTCGCAACTGTACTTAAGACCCGTTCTCTGTGTCCCGCTCACTCCCAGCCCGGGCGACGGAGATCATTAATCCGTTTTGGCTCCCTACTAATCGCAGCTGCATGCCATCGCAAGTTCTGATCCGATGCGCTTTCTTCTTCGTGTCCATCTCCTTGACAGAATTGCGTGGAAATATGTCCGACCCCATCCCAGCCGGTCCCTCAAATGGCTACCCGCTAAGTCTCTCCTCGCAATTCTCGCTGGCCATGATTACTTTGAGTTCTCTCATGACGATCTCCTCAAACGTGAGCTAAACCTGTCTTCCCGTGTGCTCACCTGTTAATTGTCTTCTTGTGGCGTCATATCCAGGTCATCGCTGCTCATGTTATCCCAGACAACAGGCCTCGCCCGTTTCAATAACGCCCTTGTCTGCATACCCTCTGCTACCCGTTGTGCGCAGGCCGTGTGCTACTAGCGGATATGATTGAGCAGCCGTGAAAGGTCTGTTTGACATTTCCTACGCCGGTTTTGCTCATTCATCCTCTCCCACCCATAGATCCGCCCCAAACTCTGGTATTCCGGTCAGTAATCGATTACGGGGTGGACCGGGCTACCGCAGCTCCCGATTTCTTGGTTCAAACTCCTCTCACTTTACCTACTTCCATTGACCTCTTCCCTCGTTGATGCCGTCTTCCATGGCGCGTTTACTTCAGCAGTTGTATGATCCACCTGCCCGGTCCCTCCCCTAGGACAACTCCTCGATCTGTCCACCCCCATCCCTATCTACCTTCCTTGCCAGTATGGCTGCCCATGCTTTGAAGTTTCGCCCAGGTTCGAGGGCAGCGGTTCCAAGCCTCGTTACAATGTCCCGTTCCATGCAGATACCTCTTCCTTCTCCCCACACCAAACAAGAACCATCTCGTCGCCCTCACCGTAGTAGCAACCGCCACCTCGAATCCACCCCCCTCCTCCAGCACCAGTTCAGAACCCGACAATACTATCGCGTATGTACCGGACCAATCACATATACAAAACTCACAAAGATGCATCTGGAACAAGACGAATGTCGGGGGGGAGCAGCGGGACAAAGGCAATAAATGGGACACTTCTGGCAGAACTCGCCGCTATCATAGACAATCTCACAGAATTCACAGGGAACAAGATCCGAAAACTCGCCTACGTGGAATCCATTCCAATGCTGAACTCCCTTCTCGAACGCCTCCGATACCCGAAGCAAGTCCGGCACCTAGCTGTAAAGTGACCAAGACTTCAGCTCCCCATCACGCGACACACCTAATTGACATTGCGAGCACCCTTGGGACGAAATCAAAGCAGAACACCTACGGAGGTTGGAGGGCGCGAGCTTTGATTGAAACTTCGAGGTTTGGGCTTTTGCATGGCGTGTGGGACAGTTCAGAAATGTGGGGTCGAAGCCAAACGCAAGGACGTTCCAACTCCTCATCACCGATCATATTCGCAACAAAGACCTCGCGGGGGCCCGTTCTTGCATTGCCCCAATGGAAGAATACGGCTTCAAGGTGGATGACTCGACACACAGCCTGATTCCCTCTGCGTACCGACGACAACTCGGACCAAGAGGTTCAAAAGACTGCGTTAGAAAAGTTTACGATACATCGACAATAAATAGGCCACTGCTGCCCTCAGCCGTTTCATGCAACTCTCCTTCAATGAACAGGACACATCTGCCGTGCTCCGTCATCTTTCACCCTTCGACTACCTACAGGGCGTCATCACTGGAAACGCTCCCCCTACAGACCCCTACGTCTCCGACAAACTCCCCGGATTTGAAACTTTCTCACGCGGACTCATCGTTCTCATCCCAGGCTCCTGGTCCCAACTTCGCCAACACGCGCAATGAGCTCAGAGATGGGCGGGGGGAGAGGCGTCAGTACTTTCGCCATTCCCATTGATCGAATTACCCGATCAGTCGGGTGAGGAAGGTGTCGTTGACACGCACAGCGGTATAAACGAACTGTCGCGGGGGAAGAGGATTCGAAGATCGAAGTTGAGGATGTGAAGGGCGAAGCCGGACCCAGTGCGCTACCTCCTACTTCTCCTCAGGATCAACCCCACCCCGCAAAGCTGGCGAGGGGCTTGATAGAAGTTCGCCGCCACGGTTCACCACTCCCTTCGGATCTGCGGGTGTGGAATCGATGATGTTACCTGTCATGTCAACACCTTACGACGATCTCCCAAGTAGCCCTCGAGTGGCCGAATCCCACTTCCCATAATCTGTGGAGATTGAACCACAAAATACGGGCCACCATGAAGCTGACAGAGAGGCAGAGACCCGTTCATTACCATTCCTCCCTAACCGTAAGTCGCCTGCGTTCTAGGACACTAAGTTACACTCAGTCGTTCATATCTCCGACAGAACTCAATACTTTAGCGGCGTTCTCACTCCGTAAGCAGGACTTCCCCATCCGTCACGAACCCCCTCTGATGTTCTTTTGAGGGTCCTCTGCTATCGATATGTGCCTTACACCTGAACCCAAACGCAGACCCACACCGCCCCCACGAACGACTTATATCGTCAAAGTACGCGAACGCACGGTAATCTCGTGCACTGAACCCCAATGTGATACCAAATTTTCCTAATGAGTGACCGAAATCCGTCCCACTACCCACCACAGACCTCGACACGTCCAACATCCCAGTGCAGACGCCGGTGTCATGTTTAAAAAGGATCCAACCCCCCACCCAGCCGCCCTCCCCCCCGATCCTCAACGGTAAAACCGCTCACTCCCCAGCGAACCCCACTTTAACACATACTCAACTGTTAACATCCGACTTGGCCGGACTCTGCTTACGCCAGCTCAGCTCAAGTTCTGCGCATTAACCCTGAGAAACCTGAAAAAGTCGAAGGATGCGCGGCCGTTCCTGTTCCCGTTGACACCGTGGCGATGAATATTCTCCATTGTCCAGAGATAATTATCTACCCCATGGACTTCTCAACGGTTGAGGAAAGGCTGAATAACTCGAGCGTCGCGAAACCCGATTCTCCCCGGACCGGCTTATCACGGATATGTCAAGTTCGATAGCCCAAAACTTGCAACCCCGCTGACGAGGAGAATTATTCGATAAGTTTATCAAGAACCTTCCGCCGCCTTAAGAGGTCGAACCCGCCCCTGTTAAGATGTCCCATCTCCCTGTTCGTGCCCCGCTGCCACCACCACCGCTCTTCCCAAACAACCCGGGCTCCATCGTCCCTCAACAGCGATAACGATAATCAATGGTGTACGTTCTTCTCGTCTGTTCCGCTTTCTGTCGCTCACAGTGGCTTCTCCTGGTATTGCCGAGAAGGAGAAACAAATTGAGGTTATGCGGGACACAACAGAAAGCGGCTCGTCAACATCCAACGCCTATAGTTCCTCGTCCAGCAAGCCTGCAAAGGTCACTGCCTCTTCCTCAAAGAGGAGTGTTGCCATCCCTGGAGAAGATGATGTTCTGACCTTCGAGCAGAGGAACCGTCCTAAGCTATCCAAACTCTCGATGGCCAGAAACCGGAGGGTGACCCACAGAGACATTCCCGAGACTCGAGATGTACTTCCTCCCCTCTCTCCGGATCTCCGCGTCGCCGACACCCCATCCGCAGGGCACCGAGGAGATTGAACACGAGACCAACCCTCCCCCAGCCAACGTCCGGACCGGACTTGGCAACTCTGTCGTTCGACCGCTCAAAGCTATTCAACCCAAACGGGTGCGTGCTGGCGAAGGTATGGGTACGGGCGGACTAATACTAGAGGGCGTAGACGAGGGCGCGGAGGCCGAGGAGATCCCCTCGCTCGAAACGAGGACGGCGTCCTTCAAGAAGTGTGCTGTCGCAACGGGCAACGTGGTGGTCATGGATCCAGAGAGGCAAACGGAGAAATGACAGGTCGGGTGACTCGAGCGATTCTGGAAGCGGCTCGGGGTAGGTTGCCTCCATGCTCCGGAGGCGCAACGGTCATTTGTTTTCGTCGTCTTCCTGGCTCACGCCTAACCATCACTCTGTGGGGTTTCCCTCTCTTCCCGATGCAAGACCAGTTCTGGAAGCGATAGGAGCCGCCACGGCATCGAGTTACTTAAATACTGGGCAGGTTTTCTAGGTCCTTAGGTTCTGAATAAAGCCTTGCGTTACTGATATGCCCAACATTTTTATTTATTCCCGTGGCGTATTTCCACCTCCATCTCACATGCATCCCCCACTTCTACTATCTGCCGCGCCCGCAAAATATACCGAGACTCTAACGAAAGTTTACAGGAAGGGGGTCGGGGACATCAACTATCTAGTATTAGGCATCTCGAGATTCGTTTGTCAGTCTAGCTAGTTGTTTCTTATATAGTTATTATCGAAACTGATATCGGTTTCCCTTTGGCAACGGTGGTGCCTGAACCACAGAACAACATACATGGCGGGATCGGTCACGGGGAGCGTACACGAGTATACATAATTATACCTGTGCGATCCAACTTTGGTTAACATGCTGTAGCATCAAAAGTTCGACCCCACCTACCCTGAACAACGGCAGGACGTGCGCATGCTTGCGTTTGATCCTCGGAAGTACCGCTTCTGTCATCGTAAGATGGGAGATAGCGCTGGACATCGGTATCACCTCTTTCTTACAGCCCTCCCCCTCCACATAAACTACCCGACCCATCCCATCGAATTGACGGTAGACATCATTGGGGATATCTTCTGCCGTTATCTCCTCAAAGTATCGTACCTTCAGGAGCACAAACACTTTTCTCTCTCCATCTGGATATAACTCCACATCAAATATACTCTCGATTCGAGCAGCCGACCAAATCTCCTCCGTTCCAACGACCACCAAACTATCTGAAAATGATACACTTCCAGGTTTCAGCTCCGAACCATTATGTCTTACGCGTCTGTGATACGTGACCTTGGAGGGGGCGTGAAGCGTCGATAGGTCGCCATTCCGAGATTTCCACTTAACCAGGAGCGATGCCGTTTCCTCATCCAAAGACGTCTGGGTTGAAGAGGTGGATCCTAGGTTCTCTGTATCGTCGGCGAGGCTGTCCGTGATTAAGGTTCCGCTAATGTTCGGCCTGAACCTATGTACGAAAGCTCCGGTAAGCGCTTGTAATGCCTTGGGAATAGTCGTCGAAAGCGAAAACAGATTTTGTGTTTCACAAAAGCGCCTTGTCATCGTCTTTTCCAGCTCGCCTGGTGGACTTTAGCGTGAGACTAAAAATCGTAGGCCCACACGCACCCAATAGGCTGTTTGTGGGGATACCCTGGAACAGTTGGTTCAGCCGTTCGAAAGCAAATGTCCTCCAGGCATGCACCGGGCCGAACCCTTCCAGCATCGTGCGAAGGTGCAAGGACATGTGATGTTTTGGCACGAGGTTAAATTCCGGGTATAGGCGCCGTATGCCTGTGAGATAGGCGTAGTTTTCTCGTTCTATTGCCTCAATGCGTTGCGGAGTTAGGGTGCGGCGGTGCAGCAAATTCGTAAAATTTACGAGGTGCAAGAAATTTACCAATATATCGCGATGGTAGTCGCCAGGGGAGTGAGTGGCCCAAAGCGGGATGAGAGAGACAACGAGGTGAACAGTGCAAAAGGTTCGCCACTGATCTGCAGTGAGTTTTCCGGCGCTAGGAGCACCAACCTCACGCGGAACAGGTGAAAGCCACGATGGAAGGATTGTCCGCTCCATGTCGTTCCGTACCAGTCGAAGTGTATCCTTACACAATATAGGTATGTCTTTTGGAGGGCCGGAGGGTAAGCTTGGCGGCAAGAAATCATCAATGCCCTGTCCGTCGATCTGTGAAGGGTTTTAGAACAGGAGAGATGAATCCGGGCCGGAATTACCAGCTGCACTAATTCTCTAACCAGATCTCGCTTCGAAAATTTGCCACTATACAATTCCCGAATCTTCTTGTTACCCACTTCCTGGGGATGTACGAGTGTTCGCACAGTCTGCACACACAGCGCCACCAAAACAACTTTTTCGGTCCTTGTTAACCTGTTCAGAATTTCCTCCTCGGATAGACCAAGTGTAAAGTGCGCCCCTGTCTCTCGAAGGAGGGTTCCAGGGACCGTCGAAACCTTGAATGAGTAATCCGGTAGGGTTACTGGAACGTCCTGATTCCTTTCGGTGAACCACCCCTGGGTTACCCTCTGCAACAAATTGAGAATGCTTTTTGTCGAGTTAGAACGTACTCACATATTCGAGCACTTTCTCTTGTAACTCCTTCTCGTTGTAGCTTTCCATAGATCCACTAGTGATTAATCCATTCGCCAAGCAAAAGCCCCACAGGTGTGTTTTCTCCCTCCCACGAATGGTTTTTTCAGGAGCCGAGCGAATGTCTAGTGCGATTGACATAACGGCTTTGTTCGAAAGGCCCACCCCTTGAGGCTTGCCCGAAGAGGGGTAGGGATGCCCGCCGGTACCATTATGACTGGTTGGATTCATCTTCCAGAGGACGGAGCAGTGTCGGTGAAGGTGCCCCAATAGAACTGTATGCATTGTATCGATGACGGTAAAACGAGGGGGATCCCAATACGGCAACCTAAGAAGCACGGACCAACGAACCCCATACTTCTTGAAGATTTTGTCACGAAGGGGTTGTGATCCCGCATTCTTCCATTTCATCGCGCGTCTTCTGTACTCAGCAGAAGAAACGGCGGCCAAGCTGTTGTGATCCGTAGCATTGATTTCGTCTCGAGGAAGTTGGCAAATCGAGCAGAATTTCCTCGCAGAGTGAGACCCATGTCCCATCACCTGCCTGGCCGCCTTAAGGTCGCAAATCAATGGAACGAGCGCAGCTCTAGCAAGGCGGCCATGCTCCCATTGAGGAGTGCAGGTGTACCAGATGCCAGGAGTCCAGAATTCGAGTAACTCTTCGACAAGGGGTTCCAGCAGATGGTTAATCTGTGTGAGGGAGGGCTCGCGCGGACCAGGAATGATCCCAGCAAGGTACATATTTTCTGGTTTGTACCGAATGGAAGGAGGGAGATTTAGGCAAACCATATATATGGCCGTTGACGACGCCTTTTTGCCTGCTTGCTTGTTTAAAAATGGGTTGAATGCATCAACGGAGAGACCGAAGACGTATCGCCCCTCCGACCCTCTAGAGGGGAGAAAAGGCAAACCGTCCGGACCAAGGAACCCCTGAAGCACAGTCCCCCCAAAAATGTCAGAGATAGTACTTTTCCGACCTTCGGCAAGCACGTCACGGTCGAGGAGGTCCTCCATGCCTGGTCTGCATATCAGCGCGCCGAACCACGATTTGAGGCTTTGGTGAAGGTATTCACGGACGAAGATAGTCCGAGTCTGGTTCCCAACTCGTTTGAAAGTGACCAACGCTTCGCCGCATGGCTCACTGGATGTTGTCTCCCGATACGAGCAGGTGTCGAGAATATCTTCGTCTCGGGGGTACAATGCGAAACATCTTGGGCAGGTAACAAAGGGTTTTACAACCGGTGCGAGCTGGAGAACCTTCTTCACTGTTCGGATGTCTCGAGGAAACGCCTTCAACAGGTGTTGCTTTGAGGTAATGTGGTCGGCGCTCAACTCAACGATGAGCTCAATACATGGCAGCAGAAAGGAGCAGTCGTCAACGGAGAGCCCGCACAGCAGGTGAAGAGTTGCCACGAGGATATAACAGGCAAATATGGCATGGTGCACAGAGAGAGTGTGGCGGGAGAGAAACGAAGCTTGAACCTCCATCAGAGGTAGTAGATAAGTGAAAGTAATAAACTCACAGGTGTCGACAACAACGCAGTGGCCAGGTTTCGATATCGTTGCCTTCAGTGTCCCAATACTCTGTTTACACTTCGCTAGTGCCTGCTGACGCTCCCATTCAGAGACCTTTCGAAGCTGCAGCTTTCGAAACTCCTCTTCCAGCTTTGCTAGGGTTCCGTCGATCGGGGAACTTGTACCCCGCATGGCATCACCGCTCGACGTTGAACGTTTCGTGGAAATAAGCCACTCTTCATAAGTCGTGATCCTCGCGTTCTCTAAGGCACCCTGATCGAGGGCAAGAGGGCTAAGCCGTAGTTCGTTTCGGTCCATGGAAGGTATGGTAGGGGGATCCTCGTCAATACGTGGGGCTCTCGCGAAGACCAATCCGAGCGTATTGATCTGCTGAGAAGAACGGAAGTTTAACTCGGGGGCGATCTCGTCCAAGGATGTTTCGTCCCCAAGTTGATCTCTTGCACGATCGCAGGGTTCCCGCGTCACCGCGCTGAGAGGGGTGGAGGGACGGATGGTACGACTGTAAAAGGTATAAATGAGGGACGTGGAGTATCAAACGTGCACTACCTCGATTTCTGGTGCAGACCGTAAACCCTACCAGTTACCATCATCCCATCGATAGTACCAGCGGCGGTGGAGATCTGGTGCTTGGAGCACTCTGGACATTGACAGACCCGCTTGCCCGAGGAAGGCATGGTGAATGGCGAGGTTCGGTGAGCAAATCGTCAAAGCTGAGCCTTTTGTATCACGGCGGGGCAGAAGTGACATGCAGTTCATTCAGAAGAATTGCTAACTGGAACTGACATGATTTGCGTTCGGTGACAGTTTGCAACAAGGAAAGTACACGAGTGGATATCTCTGATCCTGGGAAACTGTAGATAGGAGGAGTGACATAAAATCGCCCGCCCAAGCCTAGGAGAGGGAAAATTACCATTCGGATGGCTTCAATGGATGGTTTCAACAAACGGAGCACACAATGGTAATGATTCCAAAGAGGTTGGTGACGAGCTCGACGATTAACATCTCATACTTCTCGAACCTAAAAATATATCAGTTCGCGCGCCCTTCATCGAGTAGGAGAGAGGGGGAAGCCAAGTCGCATCAGTAAAAGGGAATTGCTCACATAGCTGGATGGTATCCGCAATCAAATCGGCACCCTCCGACGAACATAGGCAGTTCCGATTTCGGGCTCTGCGAGATACCCGTCCATTCCTATGCCTGTTTCCATTTCTGGTCGTCTCACCTCCGGCTTCTGGCCAATCGTGACATTCTCCGTCGAGTCCGGGTTCACGTCCAATGCTTCAACATCACTTAGGTCAGGGTTCGGGAAGGAATAAATATGCTAGAGGGTCTAGAGAACTAGTTTGATGAGCCGAAATGAACGTGGCAGCGACGTGGAGCGAGCTGAATCTGTTCCTGAATCAGACGCATTTCGTGTAGTTTCTCTTACTGATATTAAACATAACACACTTCCTTCATTTTGTCCATTGTAAAGTGACGGACAGATGGGGAGGACCTGAAGATAAATAAGGGCGTCATGGTAATCGTTGATATGGTAAATGTCGATACCCGGGTTACGATGCACCGGGTTTGTTCCAAGTCGAGTAAAAGATAGCGGAAGATATGTCATCCGTACGAGTGGGATATGGATTGGCCTTGGTTTGGGCGCGGAAGTCGAGGGAATCCGGAATGACGTAGGTGATGTTACCCAGGGTACACTTCCCGACCTCGACGAGATGGGGCTTCCCGAAGATGACGACCTTAACTAACTTGATCGGCTTGCCGGGCGGGTATCCAGGCTTGACCGCGGGTTGCTAACCGACAATAATGCTCGAGACCTTCCTTCTCTTGTGCTTGTATTCTGACCAAGTTATGATCCCAATTTGCTTGTGACCCGAGAAACCGAGTTGCTCTCTGATAAACTTGTTGTCATCGTCGTCCTTACTGAGTGTCTGATATCCCTTCGAAATGACACCGAACTGATTGAACTTGATACCGTGGTGCGATCGTATGAAAATACATGTAGCAAGGAGGGCGGTGAGGAAGGGGACGAACAGGACAAGACCGTGGAGGATAGCGCCGATGGAGAGGTAACCCTCGGCTCGAGCCTCCGGGTTATCGTCGCTTCATCCACAATAAAAGTGCGTGAGGGGTAAGGTTTGGGCGGGACGGTCATGTTGATGAAGTCGATAGCAAGGAGTTCACGGGTGGTTGATCAAACACCATCACCATCGGTATCACCGTAGAAGCAGTCGTCGGGATCGTAGATATCCAACCGAATAGATGAGGGCCACCCGTTAGTGATGTCGAGTTCCCACTTCCCATGGTCGCTTTGCTTAAGCTTCGAAGGAGCGCCTGAATCGAAGCCAAATCGACCGAACTCTCCTCGAGTGAGGGAGAGGGGGACTTGGCGGGGTTCGTCGTGTTTGAAGTCAGCGTGCAAGACAATCACGACGGAGCTTCCGGTCTTTGACCAATCTAAATACAGCGCACATCATCAGCATATACTCGGTGACTGAACAGGAGAACCAACCCACAGTTCGTGATCACGTAGCTCCCCTTCCAGAAGAACTTGTTCTTGAGGTCCGACTTGGGTGCAGTGGTGGTGTCTTCACAGCCTCTCCATTAGGTCCAGCCCTTCCAGGAATTATGTACCTCAACTTCTCGGCTCTAATCACGCCGTGAGTAAAGGCGAGATTCTCGCCGCTCTGGAACAGCGCCGTCGTGTCGTTACCAGAGTCCGGGAAGACGGTTTCGGGGGAGATGGTCGGTAGCCTGTCGCCCAACTGTGGTAAGTGGTCAGAATCGGTGCAGGAAACCCCGATTTCAACAAATGGCTTACGCCCGTAGCAACTCCACTCTGGCCTGATCGTGGTCGTCAACATCCCACCCGCAATACCATCGATCGTCGCTTGCCAGCACCACGAAACTGCGGCAAGTTGTGTGACTTTTCATGTGGAATCTGTGCCGCAGTGCGCATCGCTGTGAATGATCCGATAGCGCGTGTCCAGTCGGCCGTCTCTGGTGATAGGGCTGAAACAACGTATTTCGGGCTGAGACAGAAGTCCTGTTCTTCGCCGTAGTAAGGCCGCATGGGGCGATCACGTCAGCTTACAAAAAGAGGAATGCTCAAAGAAAGGAAAAACTGACCAGTAGTGCGCCAGGGCGCAGCAAGTTTGCGATGAATATCCGAGGGACACCCTTTTGAGTTCCGCTGACCAATCCATCCCACCAGAGGACATCGGAGTAAGACACGCGGTGAAAATGTCTTAGGTTGATCTCTCCGATGAACTTAGTGGTGGAGTCGTTCTGAACGAAAAGCGTGCTCCATGCGTTGGCGAAGTTGGTGGGACTTGAGTTACCATCCAATCTGAGGAACCTCTGGAAGCCGCGGCAGGCAGGGTAATGGGATGCAACGGAGTGGGGACCGCTGCTGTGACCATCGCCACGGAAAAATCTGGGGGTTTTGATCTGGAATTCGACCGCGTCCGCTGAGGGAGGCAGGTTTGGTCCGTAGTTCCAAGAACATGGTTTCCACGGCACGAAGGACGTCTCCACCAGTAATCTCGTCATTGATGAAGGAACCACTCCTTCCCATCCACGCTTTCTAACCTCAGCAGCCCAGATAGCCATGGCTTCGACGGTAACCTGAGTTTCCCGATCGGTAGGAACAGCTGCGGCGGAGCTCGCGGTTTTCGCCCAATCTGAAAGTGACGCATATCATCAATATATACTTACTTGATGACTGAACAGGAGAACCAACTAACAGTGAATGAGAAGTTTTGCAGCATGCAGGCAAACGAGAAAAAAGTCACGAGACTCGAACCAAGGACTTCCAGACTGTCTTTTCCTCAGGGTGGACGCCGGCGACTTCGCTACCGTTGAATTAAACGGCCGCCACAGGGGACTCCGCCCACACGCCCAGATTCACCAACTGTTAGGCCAGAAAGAAAGAATGGAAGGCGAAGGGGGAAGGTACGTAGATTCCCGGACTGCTCCGGGAATGTAAGCTGCAGATATTGGGAATCGCTCTCACGATCACGTTGCGAGAATCTCGGTGCAGCAGCTGAACCAGCCGCCCAGTGCTTAGTTGGACGCGATGCGAAGGAGCTGCTCGGGAGGGCGGGCCTCACCTCCGCAACTCCTGGCGCCACGTTAGACGAGTATCTTTGGCAGGCTAAACATGCGCGCTAAGCAACATATATGTGTGGGAACTGAGAATCGAGGTGTGAAGAAACATGAATCAACGAGGATTACGGAACGAGAAACGGCTACGAGGATAGTGTAATGATGAAGAGGCTCAACGATCCAACTACTCAGCGCTCAGCTCCCCCTCTCTGTTGAACCACTGGTTCACGACACCTTCCCGATGACGTCGCAAGCGTCATCTAGTGACTACAATATTGTAGTATGCCTACGACCCTTCTCGGGAGACGTGCGTCATGTTACCAATAGAATCGCTACGACGGTGCATATCAACAGTAGAACCACTATCTCTACCGACCGGGTATTGTTCTTATTCTTCGGTGGCACCGACGGATCTAAATAAAATTAGTGAGGCCATGTTTATCAGAGAGGTGACAATTACCTAATTCCGTTGTATCCCAAAGATATATAGCGTAGTAGGAGTTTCTGCCCAATGCAGTCGCTATGAGAAAGTGGTCTGGATCTTCGAATGCATGAGACTTGGGGGAGATTTCAGCGAACGTTTCAACCGAGAGACTCATTGACCACAAACATCGAACGCAATGACATCGCCGTGTCCTGTCATGTTTCAGCCGCAGGATACAAGGAATTTCTGATTTACCGACCTTCATGGTCGAGTATTTGTAAGCATGACGAGAGGTCTGAGTTGTATAGCCTTGCTTGACCGTCATTAGAACCGACCAATATTGCGTTGCCATCGTGGACGTATGTGATTGGGGACGAGACAGACAGTTGCGCATTGCGGATAGAAAAGAGGACATGGGCCGATTCGAGATTGTAGACGGTAAGTTCTCGTGAACCATTCGTTACTAATACCTTTCTCTGGCAGGGGGAGAGCAGGGATTTATATCTTCGAAGAATGTTAGGACAGGGCCGGAGATTTACACGACAAACATACACGGGGGTATGGATAGCAACGTGTGCCAGGACGCTCTTAGATTTCCCATCGATGATTCTTGAAGATAGTTAGTTCCAGGATAACTGAAGGTGTTTATACTCACTCGGCGTGGTGGTCAAAGAACGAGACCAGCAGATGGGCACCACCTCTGATCCAAGAGAGGGAAGAAACACAAACAGGCTTTTCTTCCTCAGATGCGACAGACGTCTTCTTGGCAATAATGCGGTCTTCCGGCGCCATGTGAAAGGAAGACCCTGTGAGTTCAGCTTAAGAAAGTATCAGGGATTGCCCCGTAACGGGGTACCCACAATTGTTCGGTTTCCATTGGATGAAGGCAACTTCGTTGTGTGTCGCAACTGCCCAAAGTCCGTTAACTTTGCTGTATACCATGTCGTGGATGGGCAAATGGGCATGAGCAACAACACACGTTCCGTCAATGGATCTCTGGAGAAAGCCTTGAGAAGCACCCCTGTGTGATGGTTTCCAACATACCTTCCCGACGCGTATTACCCCCATCAGACCATTGCAACGAGCAGAAAAGAGCACCCCGCCCTCTAACCACGTCATAGTAGTGATTGTAGCTGCGCATTCCCCGCAGATACACGTCGGAGGAGACCCTCGACAAACGAGGTCGCGGGTGCTCAGGCACCAAATGAATATGTCCCCGCTTACGCAACCAACTGCAATGAATGTTCCCTCCGGATTAATGGCGAGGGCGGTAGGATGGCTGTTCGTTGGTATTGGAAATGTGTGGGCCAAGCGATATGCGAGGTGTTCCTGCATGGCGAGGGACTTGCGATGGGCGCCGGGGTGAAAGTAGAGTGGATTAGATATAGCACTGGGGGGATTGACAAACTCATCCCGAACGAATGTAATTTTCATGCGGCACAGTTTCTGCGGACATGTTGACAGTACTGGGAGCAGGACTTCAAAACTTTGGCTTGAAGTTTCAAAGGGCCGCTGATGCGTCACGGTGTCGGACTTCAGCCTAAGCGATCAGACATGAACAGTTTTGCTTTTTCCCGCGTCCAGTTCCCATCATGTCTCTCCTCGCCCCTCCCCTCCGAACTGCCGAGTCCCGCTTCTTATAAGCCCAGATGTCATATACCCTGCTGTTGTTCAGCTCTCACCGACGACATGACGAAACCGGGTCGACGTGGGCTACGGAGTCAGAGGAGATCAACGCGTGGCATTGTCGGTTTTCCCGATTCCTACCGTTTTTTGGGATCTGAATCAACCACAGGACCGTGAGCACCGTGAAAACGATAGGACACCGGCATCCAGCCACCGTACAGCCTCCTCCACCGCGCAAGATGCACCCCGCGATCCATTCAATCATGCGGAGTCTACTTCGAATTTTATGGAGGCATGTTCCAATTCTTACCACATTCGAAAAGCCCTTCTCATCACCAGTTTCTGTTCACAAGCCACCACCTCATGACCTCGCAAGCCAGCTTCTTGACTTGCATGATACGGAGTTCTCCGACGCTGGTTTTGGCGATCAATCATCAGACGATGAACCAGACGGTTCTTTAGAAGAGGGTCCTTTTGGTTCAATCAATAGCGAGGGTATCGCTGTGGAAAACAGCCTTCGGGTAAGTTTACAGCAAAAAACTTACGTGTTGGTGCTCAAGAGTTTCAGGGACTGGAGTTATTGGTAGACCAAATGCTCCACCAGAATATAACACAATACGAAAACTTCCGGGAAATTCTTCAACACTCTTTAGAGAGGGTACGACAATACGGCGAATCAGAGGAACCTCATAGGCCCGCCTGTCCACCTCGCCCCCCTCGATCGCGTACAAGAACTAAGATAGACTCCCAGCTGAAGGTATGAATCTGTTTTACACCCGTCCTCGTCCTCTTCCTGACGCCCATCACAGGCCGATGTTCGGCGGCATGCTCTCCTAATGTTGGGTAGGATTAACGGGAAGGCTCCCGTTCCAGAACCACCATCCCCCAAGGAGCTTGAGCACTTCAACGAAACTGGGAGAAGAGGGCCGAGCAAGAAGATTGGCGAACTAAGGATCGATGTTGTTGGCCCTGTGAGGTCCGCCTGGAATAGAAGAGCCGCCCAGCGCTTTCGGAGAGCGTTCCACAAAACCCGAATCTATGCTCGTTGGCCAAAGGAAGATATTGAGGAGGCATTCCTCCGCCACGTTGAAACCATACGATCTCACTATCGCCAGCAAAATGGTTCTGTATCCTCGGACGAGACTAATTCCAGGCGAGCTAGAGCTGCCCGCCGCAGCCGGTTGAAGACCGTAAGAGCTATTTCATTGAGGTTATTCGCCATAATCACTTTCTCTCAGCTCACCCAAACTCGGATTGCGACCTGTTACTCCGTGCCGGAATTGGCCCCATTCACCAAATACGTCGAACAATTAGCAGCAGGAGGCATGAGCGGTGACGAAAGCGATCGTTCCGAGGAAGGCCAAATCAGGGAGCATCGCAGGTTCTTCGTCGTCAGCCTGGCATGGAGATCGCCCGAGGTGACACCTTGGCTACAAGTGATTGATGACGCACACCTTGACAGCCGGTTCTCTGAAAGTGGACGGGCGTCCAGAGGCAATTGGGTCCGTCACCGAGTGCGTTCCAGTAAGGTGGATCATATGCGTCCACCTGTCACGGGGCTCCCGGAGAATTTTTACGATAAAGCATGGTTGGGTCGTCTCTCCCAAAATGAGCAAGAGGCTTTGGAGATGCAGAAAGAGATCAGGCTCGAGCATGATCCTGGTTTGGTGGAGTAAGTACCCACCACTGGATTGTCTTAGTCATGTCCGCTGACGCTAAATCAGGATGGTTTGTCGCAATACGAAGTGTTAACTTCTTTATCGGACTGCCACGTCCATAATTAGATCCACGATAAATGTTGTCGAGTAAATGCAAACTCTGGCCGCCCATATGAGCAGTGTAACCAATGACCCGAACGATCACGGGTATCGGGAAAGTTGTACCTTCTATACTCGACAGGTCCGCTTGCTTCTGCTCGCAGTCCATGCCAGGGTCTTTCAGAAAATTCCCGTGCCCCAAGGCCAAGGGGTTGGCGTATCTTAACCGCATCAATTAACAGTACGGTGGTCCGGATATTGCAGCTCCCCAACCTCATGAGGGAGAGATGCGGTATACTGTCGTACGATAGATAGTACATGGAAGCGTGTGGTGCCGGCAGAACCGTACTCCTTGGTTACAATTCCACGGAGGGACTGGTAGGTACAATACGTCGGAAAGTTCGAAAGTCTGTCTGTCGTGCCCCTTGACTCGCCTCTTGAAGGGCACTTAAGAACTGATCGAATGTTCGAACACGATCAGCTCGCTGAGCTACAAAAATCCGAAAGCACGCTCAGGCTCTATCTTTATCATCATCTCTCAAAAACAAATTGTGGGAATGTCCTGTCAATGTTTCAACGTTCAACGGGTACATCAGGTCTCCACAGTGGCAAGAAAAGTACATCCATTACCGCCGTACCCTCATAAAGTGTATCTTCTGTAAAACAAATGACCTATGGAATGTAGCCGGTATGATAACATTACCTACGGAATGGCCTTAACCCTGGGAGAGCCCTTCAGCCTTCGCAACCGCCCGTGTAATAACTTCTTCCCTTGAGCCCTTCTTGAAGTATATGGGTCGTGATGGGGGAGCTTTCCAGCAGAGGAGCCCCTCCAACACTTCCAGAACATAGGCGTCCACTCCAGAGGATTCTGGTAGAAACTCTTGTATCCGTGGGTAATACCGGCCATCGATATAATGTAAGGAGAGTTCGATCTCCCACCCATCTTGCAACACAGGTTGGAAAGTGAGACCCTCTGGAGGACAGGGTAGCACCGGACGTCCGTCCCCAGTTAAGGGGGGTAGGAGTCCAGGGCCGACAGGAACCAGACGATACAAACCACCAAACCCGTGGAGGGCCCTTCCGTTCCTCCCGTCAATAATTGCCAAAGATCGCAACTTGAAGAAGAGCTGTGCGTCCTCCATTTCAGAACCTCCGGCCGGGGTAGCCTCAGCTGATGGTTCGGGGAGTGGGCCAGGGATGAACAATATTCTATCTGCGCCAAGCTTGCCAAGTTTACTTTCTGGAATTTTTAGTCTTATGAGATCCCCCAACATGATTCGCTCAGCGCCCCACCACAGTTCATGGCAAAGTGCGGGAGTGACGGATGTGTGAGGATAAGCGGGAATAGGCTCTCCCCCAGACCGGGGAGAGGTCCCGGGACTGGTGCTCCAAGAGCGCACGACCTCGGATGTTACTTCGATGTCGTGGAGGAAATAGGAGAGCAAGTCCCCCGTGGTGAAGGCCAAGGCCGTTTCTTCGTCAGACTGACTCCCTAAAACCCTGGAGAACCCTGCAAAGGCGTCCTGGACGTCAAGGAGGGTTTTGTGGGTCTGGAGACGAAGTTTCTGGATCCAAAGCTCGTCTGGCGAATGTGCCCAGAAGGGGAGGATATGGTGTTGCGGGACGTGGTACACGAGTCCAGAGAATAATCGAATCCTGGGAGGAGCGATAACAGCTGTCTGATGGTCGCAAGGTACTCCTAGGCGACTTTCATGGTCTTCGCACATCTCAATGATGCAAGGCCAGAACCGGATAACGAAGCCATCCACCGCTCCGTCTGCATAGTCCAGCATGACTGGGTTGTTGAGGACTAGCCAGACAATTTCCCCGTTACGGTAAAATGAACCTCCCTCGGTGTCAGACGGGCTGGGCCGTGGGCCATTCGGATCCACATCTCGTGGGGCCTTCGACACCCGGAAAAGTCTTTTTGCCTCCTTTCCAACGGATGTGCGTGAAGTTTGGGTCAGGGAAGAGGATGTCCTTGAGATACGTTGAGCCCGGGTGACCAGAGATGGTGTGGTGGGTCGAGAAATGATCGATTCCGAACGTTTCACGGTGCGGGTCGGTTTCTTGCCACAATATTTGCACAGGCAGTTGATACATTCGAGGGACAGATCATTGAGAAGCCAAAAGGCGTGAGGGGCGAATTCTGCAGGGGATCTAAACCTTTTCACATGGCGAGAACCTGGAGGGGCGTTAAAAACCTCTTGGCGTACGAGTGACGCCGCGACGTGCCTACTAAATAGCGATCCTGTCGTGACCTGTTCGTGGTGTGCTTGATGAACAATGCATATCCATCCGGAAGTGAGTGGATTACGTCTATTGAAAGTGCAGGTCAGCGTGCAGGTAGGAGTTGGAAGCGAAGGAAGCGGATTACGCGGCCGACCAAACTGATCGCTAAGCTGAACTGATAGCTTGTCCAGATATTGCATGACAGCGTCATTGTCGTTCTCGAGGCGCTCCCAACGTTCACCATCGCTGGATTGTTCGCAAGCTGGCCAACAAGATGCATCCCCGTCGGACCGGGAAAACTTGAGCACTTCCTGCATGTACCGGTGTGGCAAACTTGTATAGTCTGTGGAGAAAAGAGAGGAGAGAGGGGGGGTTGAGGTACTGCGGAGCGAGCAGGCGAACATGTATATATACGAACGTGATTGAGAAAGGGTAGAGGACTGACAAAGGAATGTCAGTGAGGAGTGTCAGTATCGTGGAAGCTAAAGAAAAGGTCTGACAGTAACGCCTTTCTTTTAGCGAAATATTTCTTCCCATACATTCCCTGACCGTACAACACACCCGGTTACATCGTGCGTCAAGAAGACAATGATAAAAATGGATAGGAGCGAACTGCAGAATAAGGCCCAGATTCGATCGAGCGACCATCCCTTCGTGATGAATGATGAATTCGGACCTTCCACATTAGGCAACAAGGAGCAACAGTTCGCGCTTGGGACTGTTCCAGCCGTGTGTAAGGCCGTCCAATTTGAGAGAAATCAGTCATGAAAGCTGTATCAAGGATGAATCAGATAAGTTATCGACACCGAGAAATGCAACAGGCCTTACACACCGTTGACTGTATGGTGCTGGGCGCAAGGACGGATGTCGAGGCAAGCGACTCTCCACAAAATCCAGCTGTGTTAGAGGTCACGTCATTCAGAGCACGGATGGCGAGGGTGCGGGACTTGCCACGATATATGTGTAGAATGCAGCTCAGTTGGACACGGGACTATGAAGCGGAATTTCTCCTCAGGCGCGTGGGGTGGTGCGGGGCGTGTCACCCATCAGGGGCGTTCACGGTTGCAGCGACACTGCAGACGCTGACTAAGCGATCAAATTTCTTTATCTGGACGGTTACAGCTGTTTTTCCATAGCGGTACGGCACTTCGGCAGGGTCTGATTTTCGTTGCTGGGTTCAAAGTCCGCCGATGTACGTGATTGCGTTTTCTAGTGGTTTGTAGTCCCACTACGTTCGATAACAAACGCAATACAATTCCTGGCACCCTGGCAGAACTCGTAGAACTCATCAGCACCCAGAACTCATTGAGCTGTAGCCGCATCCCTCCTCTTATATATGTTCGCAAAAATCATTCTCGTTGAGAATACCTGCAGCGCTAGAAGATTCCAATATAATTGTTCGTCCCTCAACTGCAAGGGGAGGCGCAGAGTCCCATGTTCGTCATCGCTTGTTACCGAACGTAGTGGGACTGAAGACTACTACAAAATGCCATCATGCGCATCGGCGGACTTTGAACCCAGCAACGAAAATCAGACCCTGCCGAAGTGCCGTACCGCTATGGAAAAACAGCTGTAACCGTCCAGATAAAGAAATTTGATCGCTTAGTCAGCGTCTGCAGATACTACAGTCACTGCAACTATGAACGCCCCGAATACCCGGACGCGCTTCTGAGTTGAGTACCGCGCACCACTAAAAGCTGGGAGATCGGGTGTTGAGGTATGAGTGAGTGGGATCGTAATCCATCGCAGCGCAGATTGTCTGTAAATATTAGTATGTTTTCGAATAGAACCGCGGGAGTGCTGACAGGTGTTGAGAGCCGGATGGGGTCCCGATGGGTCAAAATTTCAAAGGTTGATAGATATTACTCTCATACGATATCACGTTACAGTCAGCATGGACGGTAACCCACAAGCCATCCTAAATTAACCACCGAGGATGTGTGCACGGTATCCATCGGTCGTTACGACAGAAAAATCGACAATTTGGTGACTATCCGTAAGGCTAGGGATATTTCCAAGTGTCTCACTCTTATCTACGAGCGGGTTGAACGAGCCCCAACAGAGGAGGGGAGGGTGCCCCAAGCCCGCTGACGAACCTGCGGTAGCTAAGGGAGCGGAGACGTACTAGGACCATTCAAACGAACTAGCCACTCCGAGCGCCATAAGCCTTTATTTTACTAATGAAGCTGCCCCGGGCCGAGTGTACGCGCGTTTCATCTATGCTGATAGTAGCGGTCCTACCGTATGGTCTGGATGGACAAACTAGTTCGCTTTTCTGGACAAGGTCTGGGCCGTTTGACCTTCCATATTACGGGGGCGCCTCAAAGGACTGTTCCTCGCCGCTCTTCATGCATCATGCATCATGGAGATATTGTGTGGGAAGGTGCGTCACACAAGTACTTTTCTTTCATCTCGTAACGAACAGTTCCTAGCAGGCCACTCGACGGAAGGAAACCGCAACAACTTCAATATATGAGTAGTATTCGCAAGCTCTCCGACGGCGTTGCACCGTCCCTCACCTCCCGTCCTCAAACCGCCCGCAGGTTACTCGTGGGCTCTCTTTCAGCAACATCTCCCTACCTGATCATACGACCATGCCGCATGAAACCATGTACGCGTCCGACCATTAATTCCCCCATGGCCCGCTAACCGTTTGCCGAAGTGTGGCTCCACGATGTCGATTACCTATCTCTCAGGTTTCTGTCGAGATTCTCTGTTTGATTTTCTCCTTCTCCAGGAGTAAGCTACAGCCGCACCTTGGTTCATTCGACATCCATCGCCAGAACCTCTCCGTTCTTCCGTTGACGGCAGTGTGTCGCCACTGGCGCTCAGCGGCAATTAATCATGCAATTTTGTGGAGCAATATCGCATTTACAACCTCGGCTCTGCATACAATCGACTGCGCCACAACCTTCCTGCAAAGGTCCAAGAAAACGTCTCTACATGTGCATATATGGGACAGAGTACGGTCTAAACGTCCTCCCTCGAATATGCCCCCGCACTACGCTTTGGCACACCTCTTATCCCTCATTTCTTCCCAACGAAGCCGGATCGTACTCCTTGAGGTCATCGAGCCCTCTACCTACCTCCTCGACGCCTTGCAAGGACCCGCGGAGAACGTGTCCCAATTGGTTATCCAGGGCCATACTCCAACGAAACGCTCGGATCCCTTTTCTGCAAAGTTCCCCAATGTTCAGCAAATTACTCTCACTTGTCCCACTCCATGCCACTTAGGCTCCCTCACAAGCCTTACTCAAGTCACGCTCCACGGTGGTCCTAGGAGATGGAACATCGACGCATTCCTAGATTGCATGGATGGTTGCACCGCACTAAGGTCTCTCTCCGTCATACAGTGTCTCGGCTTCGACTCTGGGAGGGACTCGACCAGAACTGTTTCCCTCCCCTCCCTGGTCAACCTTCGCCTTAACACCTGCGACACCGTGACCATACTCGGTCGCCTCAAGCTTCCAGCTACTGTTTCCGTCTCTGTCTGCCTCAATGTCAAACATGTTTCCAACAACTTTGATAGCATCTTCTCGTGCCTGCCCCCGGAAATCGATCGCGTCAACTTTCTACAGAACACCAGGTACCTCACGGTCGTGTTCGACAAATTACATGGCGATTTTCATATCTCGGGGTTCAACGGTGCAACCCCGGTTTTCCTTCTCCAAGTTTGCGGCCCCCTGGCACGGTTGAACGATGGATGGGTCCATCGATCATTTGTGGCAGCTACCAGTATCTTGCCATTCTCCGACATAACTTCCCTAACGCTGGTGGCTGGGAACGTACGCGTTCCATGGGAGTCGTGGTTGTGTCAATCCATCAACCTCTCCACACTCGACATATGCTGTGCCGACCTTGGGGGATTGGCAGCAGCTCTCAACCACATGCAAAATGATGCACCACTCTGTCGCACCCTCAGGAACCTCTCAGTTAACATGTCTCATAACTCGTGGTTCCACGACGAAAAGATACTGGAGTCCGCCATCCTTATGCGCAAGACACGTGGGAGTGCGTTATCTTCCCTGACGATAAATGCCGGTAGATGGGATAACATCCGACGATCGAGCCCCACCTGGAAGGCTCTTGTTCGGCATGAAGGTCTGGCTCAACCCTCTATATATTTGGACATTATCTCACAGAGACGTCGTTCTACAGTTAGAGAAGGGGACTCCGTGACGTTGGAGATGACGTAGGACCTGTTGTGCACAGTTTGTGTAAGTAAATGTAGCTTCGAGAACGGAAGAACCGGCAGTGTCAGGGGTAAACTTATGCGAGGTAAGTAGAACTTTCGGGGGGCGAACAAGGACATGGGCGTGACATTGACACGGTGGAGACCGCATTAAGAGAAACGCGAGGAGACATTCTCGGAACTCAACGTCCGGAGCGATGTTGGGAGCTGGCCGTACACTGTGAACACCATGGCGAAAGCG
>Ga0307517_10004101_pt1 | contig 22487 bp, 13 predicted proteins | sample 23_EM_MG_FD_194515 | JGI IMG/M metagenome (GOLD analysis project Ga0307517, IMG submission 194515) | Populus trichocarpa ectomycorrhiza microbial communities from riparian zone in the Pacific Northwest, United States - 23_EM | ecosystem: Host-associated > Plants > Roots > Unclassified | place... | reverse complement strand
TTAGTTTTTTTTTCATGATTCGGTTTTTTTAATTATTTTTTTTTAATTTTCTCGGTTTAATTAATTTATCAGTTATTTTGTTCACCCTGTCAAATAAAAAGTATCGCGTCTATTTCTAAACTAAGAGAGTTCTTCCAAAAAGTTTCGATTTTTTTTGTTTAAAATAATTTTTTTATGTTTTTAAATTATTTTGATATGCTAATAATAAATATAATTTTTAAAAAATAAAAAAAAATTATTTGATGTATTTTTAAATAAAAAAAACTTTAAATCTTATTGGTCCCACAATTTCAAAGATGCTGTAAATCCTGACCAGTGAAAAAACAGAGAAGGAGAACGCCCAACAGTTTTTCGGTTCCTCCCGTACCTGGAACTAGTCATGCATCCTTTTCTAGACAATGTTATCATCACTCGGCGCGGTCTGACTCGGTCATTGTTAACACATTATAGAGCATCAAACTAAAAGATGAAAGGCCATAATCAAAGCTCATGCTTCCTTGTCATGCAGACTGCATTTGCACATTCTAATAGATTTTCAGGAACAACCATACTTTGTCTAGCAGATCAAGGGAATTTTTGGTTTGCGAATCAAGAAAGAGAAATTGCCGCTTCTGCTACTATGGCATCTTTGTCAAATCAAAGAAACAAGAGCTTTAAGGACATCAAAACAAAATGTGTTATGCAATATCTTACCTGAGAAATTACACTACAATTGCTACCACAAAACCAGCCATAAGATTTAGCTTGATCATGCCTGGAAAAACTATGAAAAACAGGCACTATTTACATGCATTCTAGTTGTTGGGTCATCTCCAGCCCATTGTTTTAAAAGTCCAAGCTCGTATCTCATCCCATGACCACAATCTCACCTCGTAAACCTGCCAAAGTAAAGAATAAGGACACAGGTTAATAGAAAGTGGAAAAGCAGTGACTGAAGAAGCAAGGATGAATTTACATTTCTCAAGTATCTCGTTGGCCAACTGTAGTAGTGAATTTGCATCTTCAGCCATCTTTGAAACCCTCTCTGACTCCTTAACTGCTTCAGTTGCAACAAATGATTTGTTTTCTGCTTCTGCAACCATATATGCAGCATCATCTGCTGCTTCTGCGACGGTATCGCCAGAATTTATAAGGCCAGTATTCTGTTCAGGCTTGGGACGCACCTCTTTCTGCTTAGGAGTTGGTGTTTTTGTCCCAAATGAAGAAGCTTTCTTTATCTTGTAGAAATTTTGGACCTGCATTTTAATTCATTAAAACTTTCAACCAGTCAGCACGTACTCCCAATGTCTATGTAGCATAACTTTGTGTTAAATATTCTCGTAAGAACAAACTGTTCCCTTCCACAACCAAAACAAATTCCCTTTTCTGCTTCTATAAATGTCTTAGTTTTTCCTTCAGTTCGTTGAAGGATAAAAGAAAATACACAAGAGATTGGGTTTTCTTTGCAGCGATCACTAGCGACAAGTTTACTATCATTTGTTTCCAATGATATTATTAAAAAGAATTAATGAACAAATTTTACAAACCCATACATGAATCTCTATCCTCTCCATTCATTTTTTGTGGGGTGTGGCGGTGATGGTCTTTGAGGAATACAATCAACTTGCTACAACAAACTCTTCCTCTTCAATCCCAATTCTCCTCCAAGCAATAAAAGTATGAACAAAGAGGAGAGGATCACAACAAAATGCAAATGGAAATTAAAAAAAGGAAACAACTTGATTCAACATTTTAAATTAAAGAAAAATTATTTAGCAGTGTGACAAGGTGAGCTGATGTATTAGGGATATCATCATCAGCAAAGAAGTTACATAGCAAAGATAAACAACTCACCTTTTCAAGTTTTTCCTGAGCTACGAGCCTCCTCAACCTTGAACTTAATTGCCTTCTAAAATTTTGTGGTAACTCTTGCCTTCTCTGTGTGAATTATCGAGAAAAAACAAACACACACCCATCATATTTCTTAAAACTCATAGAGCTGGAAAAATCACCAATGGTAAATAAGAAATAATAACGAGCAACTAATGGTTGATTTACATAATTTACGTTTTCATAATCATTCACTAATCTCATCCAGAAACGTGGTTTCTTATTCTTTCCTTTAATTTTCCTTTCTCAGGATAGCAACCTCTGAGGCATGCCCAGGGGTGTGGGATATGGATGAAATGACTTGCTCCTGATACTGTTTATGAATCAGAGGAATATTAACAATTTTCTTCTCTCCTTTCCATGCACAACATAATAGATGAGAGGGATTTCAAGGGCATTGGTTCTCTTTCTCCTATTGCAGCTCTAGGAGTTTAACATATGATATACTTAGCAAGTCCAATTCTAGCCCATATCTCAAAAAGAATAAGAAAACAAATGTATACAACCCATATGTATTCTACATCAAGTCCAACTACATGATTGCCAGAGCTAACAAAATCACAGAGATTCATGTCCCATATCGCAAGTACAAACCAATCTCGATGGGAAATCTATGACTATAAGATACAAAAACAGAAAACATTTTAAGGAAACAAAATTCGTTTCGACCTCAATGTAGCTGATGATTGCACTAGTGTCTGCTCCATTTGGCTCATTCAACGCTGAAATTGCTTCAAAAATCATTGCATTGTATCTGCCAAATCAAGTAATTCAATCAAATATCATGGCATTGTTGAAACTTCTCCAAGTGTAGGCAGGCCACGCCACAATTCTAAATTACTTTATACTGAGAAAGCAATGCTTGACTTATGATCCATACAAATTATGTCATAAAAATACATACACTAATTGCCACCAACTCAAAAGAACTCACAAAACCATCTTGTTCCACAAAAAAATATAAAGGAATTTAAAGCACCTACTTGGGAGCAGTTTTTGAATCTGCTGCAGCTTCTGAAGAATCGTCGATAACGACATCAACCGCAGCAACAGCAGAAGTATGAGGATTGGACAGAGGAGTTGAAGCAGCAACAACAGCAGCAGCATCGGGACTGGATTTCGCTTTTAGCGTCCGTGACTTGTCCTTAACGCTTTGGCTACCGGCACTTACAGTCATATTCCTCCATTTATCCTATTGACATTAACATTATTAATATTATATCATCAAATCATACAGCAATTACAATAATAATAAAAAAGAAAAGAAAACCTTGAGATCGATATTAGAGCGAGAACGAAGGTAAGGATTGAACTCGGGGTCTCTCTGTATGTTTTTCCATTTTCCAGTACCGTGTTTGGCAATGCCTGCTCTTAACGCTTCTTCTTCCTCTGATTTCCACTTTTGCTTTGGATTACCCATCTCTCCGTTTGCAGTCCTTCAAAATTTCTTATTTTAAAGGGTTTGTTTATGCCTTCATGTGATATGATCCTGTTCTTCTCTGCTACTCGACCTTGAGGTATTCAGCAGGGCAAGGCGACCGTTGATGTGTCAGCCCTAATTTTGCAATTGAGAAGGAAGATATGAGTATGGTGTCGTAGTTTCCTTATTTGACAATGCAAGGAAAAGAGAAACGACGTCGGTTGGACAGTTAACACCGGTCCTCCATAGGAGCAGCATTGTTCAATTGCTTTGCCAATCTAAGACGTCCATATGGCTGTTTGAGGATGACAGTTGAAGAGATGATGAGCAAGGTAAAGACCAGACAGGCAGTCGCGATTTATCTCCATTACTTTTTTTTTTTCAAGAACAAAAAATTATTTTCAACAAATTCAACAAATACTGCGAGAGATAATAAAGAGGTTTCTCTCAAGTCTAAAGACTGTCACTAGTAGATATCATCTTCGATTTTCAACAACAGTAATGGCTTCTTCTTTTTTGACACATTAAAAAAAGAAGAAGAGAGAAAGTAGAGTACCATACGAGCAGAAAGCAAGAAAAGAGAGTGGGAATTAAAAAAGGTGGAGGGCGTAGGAGCTCCACATTTCGGAGCGATGGCGGCAGTGTTTTCTTGTCCTAGGGGCATGGAGGTCAAAAACAGGAGTAGCTGCACAGCCACAGCCACAGCCACGGAAGAGTAGTACACAACTATAATATTAAATAATACCGACAAAATATTCAGTCGTATTTAAACATTCATTTGTATATTTATTTTTGCATTTTAAAAATATTTAATTTTTTTATTTTAAATTAATATTTTTTTAATATTTTTAAATTATTTTGATGCGCTAATATAAAAAATAAATTTTTTAAATAAAAACTATTATTTTAATGTATTTTCAAATGAAAAATAATTTGAAAATCCACCACAACCACACTTCTAAACACTTTTATAGATGAAAAAACATTCATCTCAAATAAATTTAGAGAATATTTATTATTTCATTTTAAAAATACATATTTTTAATTTTTTACTTTAAATTTATATATTTTTAATATTTTTCATATCATTTTGATGTGCTGATGTCAAAAATAATTTTTTAAAAATAATAATAAAATATTATTTTGATGCATTTCCAAGCGAAAAACACTTTGAAAAACAATCGGTATCACAATCTCAAACACATTCTTAATCATGGATGGGCATTGGTAATAGAAAAATATATCATTGATGTTTTCTATCTTATAGGTCATGCTATCAGTAATATAATTATCAATTGATTTACAGATGAAAAAAATACGTCAAACGAAAAAATATTACTAGCATCATTCCGTCTGTAATTTCATTGGTGAATATGACATATTAAAGATAGAATACACTGTTAGTAATTTCATTGGTGATTGAATCCATATTACCAATGAAATCAACTCGTTAGAGATTCATATATTGTCAGTGGCATGGTCCTATAATTTTTTTTTTTCCAATTCTTTTGAACTTTATGATAGACTTGGTTTATTAGTGATTCTTTCTGTAATTGTCAGTAACAAAGTTCTATAATTTTTTTCAAACTCCCTAGAACCGTCCGAGAGACTTAGTCCGTTGGTAATTTTGTATGTGATTATTATTTTGTTGGTAATTCATTTTGTGATTATTATTTCATTGGTAATTCCATTAATATTGTATTTAATATTTTAAAAAATTGAAATAAACAAAACAAAGAAAATTAAAAGAAATAAAACTAAAATAAAAAACCAAAATTTTATTATTAATTTAAAAAATATTATTGAATACAATTTATCTAGAATACATAAGCTGAAGAAGAAGAAGAAGGTGGAGGTAGATCTTTGCCTAATCAGGTGGGTGATGGGGTAGACCACATGTACCACCGAGGCTTGACAACAAATCCTCGTATAATCGCCAAAGTTTGGCCATCTTGGATCTAAGTTGGGTTGTCTCAACATTAAGCTGGGTAGTATGAGCTTTAATTTATTCTTGTATAATTGTCTGGACGACCGAAGATTGGGAGCTAAAACTCGATTGCGAGGAGCCAACGATCGATACATATCCTCGACCGCAGTGTTTGAGATACCATAAACCTGCTTTCTATCAAGTCCATTGGACGATTCAACTTTTAACCACAAATTTGGATCGCATTCTGGATGGGTTAAAGGATTATCCACGTATCTCTCCTGCAATGGGGTGTTATGTGCTTCCTAAAAGACAATCAAGAAATTTTTAAAAATAATAACTTAAGAAAAAAATTATTGAAATCCAACTAATCACAAACTTCTGAGTTCGACTATCGACGAGCTGCTGCACCTTTTTTAGACTACCCTCATTTTGCATGTGAGTTTCAACAAAAAGTTACATTGGTCTTGGATCGCGTTCAAGAATCGTGGCCTGTAATAGAAAGCTATTGTCAGTTAAATATTTTCATTTAAAACAATAATTAAAAAAATGTATATAATAAAAAAAATCTTGCTATCCGCTTCGCATACGAAACAAACATAATGGATCCCCCTGTTACGATTTTTTGCATTGGATTGCGACTGCCACACAAAACGATTAGACATCACGTGCTGGATATAAGCTTTCCAGATAGCCTTCGAGATGTGCGGAGGTCTGAAGTCCCTCCATACGACCACATCTTCCCAGCCTGGAAGACCTTTTTCTTTTGCATATTTCTTTGATTTGTTTTGCACTTCATATTAGAAATCACACAACTTATATGGTAAAAATAAATTATTGGTTAAGATAATGAAAAATAAAATTTGAACATTTTTTTAAAAAATAACATTTTAAATTCAATCATACCTAATAGCATCGTGATTCTCCCACACCCTCTTGGCAACAACATTGTAGCCTCCTCCTAGTAAATTTTTTCCTTGCATATTAATTTCATAAAATAATAAGTTCAATAAAACTTTGAACTTTCTAAACCAAGCATAAGTTTCCATTCAAGATTTTTGAAAACTTGACTCCACTGAAATAAAAGCATTTTCATCAAAGATTTCATCGCTGATGTTATCATGCAAGCAACCTCCACTTTTGTAAACTAGAAATTCCATTCGTCCATTGAAATTAATTATTAAAAAATTATCTATTGTTGTTTATTTTTTAATCATGCAAGAAAGGAAAACAAACTTATATGCTATGGCCAGACTTCCACTAAGTAATGTACTTTCCAGTACATCATGCTCAGAAGGCACACCCTCTCTGCAAGGTGACATAGCACTCGACGAGCTTGCATCAAGAGAGGGTGCTTGTGCCTGGTTATAATTGGCACCTAGCAACGCGTGGTCATCTAACGCGCTGCCAGAAGAACTAACAATACTCCTGTTCGTATTACTAACTAATGTTAAAGCTTTCAAATATAGAGATCAAGACTTGACCATATGAAAGAGACTTTTGTTTTTGTTTTTGTTTTTTTGTTTTTTATCATATGCCATGATCATGTTCTTCATCATGATAAATGAAAGATTAATTTGATAACCTCTAATCATGCAATCAATTAAGCATATATCCTTAAATGTAACTTTATTATAATGCCCTTTCTTTGACAAAATATTATGTGCAATGATTCTATGAAGGATCTTAGGTTGTAAAAGCAAATCTTTGCTTTTGATTTTAGCACTTGGTGTAAAGTTATAACTACCGGTATTCAATGCTACTTCTTCATTATACACAAATCTTTCATTAGTAGGGATTATCTTCATTTCAAACACTTTAAGACCATCATTACTAATTCCTAAAATATCAAGCATTTTAGGCCATATCAATTTAGTGTGATTTGAGTGGGTTTTGAGAGAGAATTAGGTTAGGTTTTTTTTTTTTTTTCGACTTCTATTGAGATAGGGACAATTATATATATACTATTGAGCAACTGGTCAACCAGTTGCTATGAGTTAAGTTCAATCGGTTAGCTGGTTGAAAGCTAAACGAGAGTTTCCAAAAATTTTGTTCGCATTCTTTCTTTGCACTTAAAATGGAGCCTTTCCATACATAAATTATGTCCAAAAAACAAAGAAATTGAGGGAATAAAAATTCACAATTTAAGCCATAGCCTCACTACCAATGCTTTAGCTTAATCGGTTGACTGATTGATCTAGTTGTATGAATCGGTCGACTGGTTCACATAAAAAGCAAAAAATTTTAAACCTTTTCTTCAAAATAAGTTTCATGAGTCAAAATAAATACATACATACATACATATGCTTGCCAAACTTTTATACTAAAAAACAGTCTCCAACTACAACAAAATTTACAGCATAATAGATTTTTAATGGTTTTCATGCTTAAAGAGTATACCATTTATAATGTGAATATGTCCAATTTATTTCCATTAATGTATACAAACAAAAATAACACCTCAAACATCTTTAGCATGAAAAAAGCCTAAGTTATTTCTTGTTTTGCAAAAGCAAACCTTACTTGAAGGCTTTGCAAAAACATTTGCTAGTTGGTGTTTTATGTCCACAAACTCAAGTACAATGTCTCATTTCACAATGTGATCCCTTAAAAGTGATGTCTTACTTCTATGTGTTTTGTATGTAAGTGTTGGATAGGATTTTTAAAAAGACTAATCGCACTAGTATTATCACACTTAATGAGTATGTGATCAAATTCAAGTCTGTAGTCTTCTAAGGTTTGTTTCATCTATAATATTTGAGCACAACAACTACCCGTCACTATATATTTTGCTTTGATTATTGATAGGGCTACAAAGTTTTGTTTCTTATTAGCCTAAGATACTAGTGAGAATCTTAGAAAATGACATGTTCTACTAGTACTTTTTCTAACTTTACATCTGGCAAAATTCGCATCCAAATTGCTTATGAAACTCAACTCTTTTCCCTTTGGATACCACAACTCTAAATCTATAATACCATGTAAATAAAAAAAATACATTTTACAACACTAACATACAACTCTTTAGGGAAAACTTGAAAATGTGTACATCTATACCCAAAACATAATATCAAGTCTACTTGTAGTTAAATAGAAGAGTGAATCAAACATGCCTTGATATTTGGTGATGTCTACATTCTTACTGATTTCATTCATATCAAGCTTTGTTAATGTTCTTATAGGTGTGTTGGCTATTTTGACATTTCCATCCTAAATATTTTTAGAAGATCCTTGATGTAGTTGCTTTAATTGTTGAAGATGTCATCATTTGTTTGTTTGATTTGCAATTTAAAAAAGAAGTTCAACTCTCCCATCATTCTCATTTCAAATTCATAATAGATGCACTTTGTAAAATCCTTACAAAGAGATTTATTAGTAGCATTATATATAATATCATCAACATAAATTTACACAATCAAGATATCTTTGCCTTTTCTTTTTGTAAAAAAGATGGTGTCAATTTTACCAATGTTAAAATCATTATTAACAAGAAAAGACTTGAGTTTATCATACCATGCCTAGGTTTTTGTTTTAAATCACATAAGGCCTTTTTAAGTTTAAAAACATGATTGAGAAAACAAATTTTTTCAAAACCTCGTGGTTACTAAACATACACTTCTTCCATGATAAATCCATTTAAAAATACACTTTTAACATCCATTTGAAAAAGTGTGAAGTTATTATGATAAGTATAGGCTAATAACATTCTTATTGATTCTAGTCTAGCTATCGGTGTAAAGATTTCTTCATAATCTATACATTCTTCTTGATTATAACCTTTACCAACTAGTCTAGATTTGTTTTTAACTATTGTTCCATGTTCATCAACTTTGTTTCTAAACACCATTTTGTTCCCATTATAGATTGATTATTAGGAATAGGGACTAGTTCCCAAACACTATTTATTTCAAATTGGTTTAGCTCATCTTGTATAGCCAAAATTCATTTTTCATCTTTTTTTTTTTATTTCTAGAAATGATTTAGGTTTTATTTGAGAGACAAATGCAAAGTGACCATTAATGTTTCTAAGTGAAGCTCTAGTCTTAGTCACTTCAAAACAATTACTGATAATTAATTTAGGAAGGTAAGAGCTTATATACCTTAGCTTCTTTAAGGGTACAAAAAAGTTACTTACAATTTCATATTGATTGCTTAAGCTTAGTTGGTGGTCTATGCCTTCATTATTTGTCTTCGTAGGAGTCTTACCATTAAGACTCAAATGTTAAACAGTTTCATTCATGTTATCCAAAATCTCAATAATTATGTTATTTTGAGTTTCTTCAAAGATGACATGCATAGATTCCTTATGATAAAGAATTCTGTTGTTATAAACTCTATATACTTTGCTAGAGGAGGAATAACCAAGAAAAATTCCAACATTGGATTTTGAATCAAATTTATCTAAATTATCTTAAGTATTGAGAATAAAACATTTTGAACTTAGAACTTTAAAGTAAGAGATGTTGTGGTTCCTTCCTCTCTAAAGCTCATAAGAAGTGTTTACAACTTCCGTTCAAAAACATTTAGGTGTGTAAAATTCATTTAACATAGATCCACTATTTCTTGAAGAGGCTGGTTTTTTTCCCACAACCTTATTTTGTTAGGGAGTTCTACGAGTTGAAAAGTTATGGTGGTATCATTTGTCTTCACAAAACATTTTAAACAAATCACTTATAAATTTATCACCATAATCACTTCTTATGTTTATTATGGAAAAACTTTCATTTTCAACTTTCTTTGAAAACTTCACATTTTCATAAATGGTTTCATCTTTAAATTTCAAAAACAAAAACTCAAGTATATCTTGTAAAGTTATCAACAATTACAAACACATATTTGTTACAACATGTACTTCTAGTTCTAATGGGTCCAAAAATATCTGTGTAGTAATTCTAAGGCCCTGTTTGTTCCATGGAAAGTGATTTCCTGGAAATCACTTTCCAAACTTTCTTGCGTTTGTTTTCCATTAGAAAAGTTGGTCAACGAAAAATACTTTCTAGTTAAAGAAAAATTTGGCTTGGTTTCCAGGGAAGTGTTTTCATTTTATTTTTGGTGGAAAACACTTTCCAGAAGTTGTGAAAAATTTAGAAATGTCATGTTATTTGCTGATTATATCAAATTTGATCCTCAAACTTTTGATTGCTATATATTTTGTTTCGAATTTTTTTTTTCAATTTCACCCCTTCGAATTTGATTTAATTTGATTTTTATATCAACTTTGGTTCTTATTTTTATGATTGTTATTTGCTTTTCTCTTATCATTTTCTTAATTGAAAATTTTTATCTATCAGATTTGGTCCTCATTCTTTTGATTGTTATTTATTTTATTTGAAATAATTTATGAAATTGAATTTTTTTTATTTCATTATCTTTCAACTTTTTTATCGATTAGATTTGATCTCCATTATTTTGATTGTTATTTATTTTATTTGAGATAATTTATGAAATTAGATTTTTTTTTCAATTTCATTCTCATTTAACTTTTTAATTTGTAAAATTTGTTCCTTATTATTTTAATAAACTTGAAAAAAATATTAATAAGTTATTTTCCAACTCATTTTTCATGACATAGCCAAATAATGGAAAACATTTTCCAACTTATTTTTCATGATACTATCAAATATAAGAAAATAATTCACTTTCTAGGAATCTATTTTTCAAGAAAACCACTTTTAAAATGAAATTACTTTCCAGCAAACAAACAGGGCTTAAATGTCTATCGATTGAAATATCATTTTTGATCTTAAAAGTAGTTTTCACTTGTTTACCCATTTAGCAAACATCACACCACTTTTCCTTTTAAAATGCTATATGTGAGAGATCTTTAACTAGTGTATAAATGATATCCATACTAATGTGACTTAGTCTTTTATGCCCAAGAAAACTATCATTAATGCTAGTAATAAGACAACTTTCTATTCTTATGCATGCATCAATTTTAAATCTTGTAGACATTTCCTTTTCTATTTTCTACATAGATTACTTTATCTTCTTCAAGAATTAAACAACATGCGTGATTGAAAACAATTTTATAGCCTTTAACATATAGTTGACTAATGTTAAGCAAATTATATTTTAAGTTATTAACAAGAAAAACCTTTTTAATGAAAGGAGAAGATTTACCTTTAATATTGCTAACTCCAATTATTTTACCTTTTGAGTTGTCTCCAAATGTGACATTTTCTCCATTAATTTTGGTAATGCTTGATAATAATGAGTTTTCTCCAGTCATATATCTTCAACGAGCACTATCCAAAAAACCATTCTCTATACTCCATTGATTCCTACACATAAAAATCAAGATGACATTTTTGGTACCCATACCTTCTTGGGTCTTTCGTTGTTAGAGGTGGTTCCATTTGGAATCTAAATCATTTTATAAACTTTATCCTTCTTAATAGGACATGCATAAATCAAATGACTTATAGCTCTATAATAATTTCATTTATGGTTAGGGTCATAGGATTGTTTAGCTTTAATAAAATAACTCTTTAAATACTTTTAGTTCTTTTTAGGTTGGTAACCTAAACCTCTTTTGTTAAACACACATCTTTGGCTTGAAAGCATAGTTTCTAGGATTTTTTTAGCCTTGTGTGAATTTAGCTAAAGTTATGTTTAACTTGTTTACTTTTTCTTTTAATGATTTGTTTTCATCTTCAAGTAGATTTACCTTATTACTATCACCAATCACAATGTAAGCTTTCTTTTCTAAAGTTTCTTTCTCTATAAGTAAACATGCATAATTCTTTTTCAATGAACTATATTTTGAACCTAATTTCTTAAATTGATCATATAGTGATTCAAGTGCTTCATACAACTCATCATAAGTAGGTTTGGATTCATCATCCAAAGATTATACATCATTTCACTTTCAATTTCTATAAAGCACATGTTTACCATATGTTCTTCTTCATCGCTTGAATCGGCAAAGTCAACAGAATCGGCTGTAGGTGCTGACGGTGAGTCTGGACAGACTTTCATCACTTCAAGTAGCTTTCATTGCCTTCTTGTAATGATGTCTTTTATTCTTATTTTGAGGAAGTTGACAATCTACTTTGATGTGCCTTGCTTTGTTGCATTTGAAGAATCTTAGGAGTTTCTTGTTTGAATCTTCCTTGTTCCTATCTTTCTTAAAGTTTGAGAATTTTTTCTTGCATTGCTTATTCCTTAGGAAACTTTAGAATTGCTTTATGATTAAGGCAATGTCCTCTTTAATGTCATCATAATGTGATGAACGATTTTGAATTCCAAATTCTTCTTTGGCTTTTCTTCTTGTTCTTGTTTCTCCATGGTAATCTCATGGTTTATTAAAGAACCAATGAGCTCCTTCAATAGAAGTCTGGTGAATCCCTTACTTCTTGAATTGTTATCACCTTTACTTTCTATGTTTTTGGTTGAGACTTAAGAATATTTCTCACTATTTCTCTATTAGTGTATGTCCTACCAAATGCATCCTAACTATAAGTTATGGTAATCATTCTAGTGAATATGCTAGTTATGGATTCACTAGGAAGCATTTTAAATAATTTATATTAGTGAACTGACATGTTGATTTTAGACTATTTGACTTGCTTAATTCTTTCATGAGTTACTTCTAAAGCATGCCATATATCTTTAGCATTTTTACATGATGTAATTCTATTGAATTCACTTTTACTCAATGAAAATTATAATATGTTTATGGCTTTAATATCCATAGAAAGTAACTTTTATTATTGTCTGTATATTCACTTCTAGTTTTAGGAATCTCAATATCATTTTCAATTTTAATTGGTCTATAAGGTCCATTCTCTACGGATAACCACAAATAAAAATAAAAATTAATAGAAAATAGATTATCATTCTAGCTTTCCAATATGCATAATAGTTACCCTAAAAAAATAGCCTAGATGTAGACAATACTTTATTTTGGAGATTATAACTAGTGGTTGTAATTCTACTTAAAGTCCAAACAAACTTTATATATGAGAACTAAGCTTTAATACTAATTGTTGTTCAATGATTAAGGCAACTTAACATCTAAGAGGGGGGGTGAATTATGTGTATCACTAAATTTTATAATTAATGCAAATTACTTCAAGTAAACATAATAGCTAATAATATAATTAAAGTATGTAAAGTAAAGAAATAAGAGAAAGAATTTACAAACTCATTTTTAACGTGGTTTGACAAGCGGACATCCATACCTCAAGTACCAAATCATACTTATATATTGTATTCCTTCACTAATCCAAGTTCAAGAGTACAATATCCACTTGGTGATATATTCTCTTCAAGATGTTTTCCTTGGTGAAATTCCCTCACTAATACCAATAGTTTTTACCTAACTCTCAAAGGTTTACAATGATGATTTTGTTTTCTAAAAAAAAACACTCTTACTAGAGTGAATAACACAATTTAAGTTCTAATATCTCCATAACTCACTAGATAGCACTTATAGGACTTATAAGTGTTTAAGTGTAGTGAGAATGAGATTGAATACTCTTTGTGCTAAAATATAAAGGTTTAAAAGCACAAAATAAAGTATGATCAAGGATTGATGATTTTATAGTTGTTTTGCTCTTAGAATAGCTTGTATATGATATTCGGATTCTACACCTAATTCTGTAATTAGACAAGTTATATATATAAGAAAAACAAATTGTTTATAGCCATTACTATTCGTTTGATAGCTAAAACAGTTGACTAATTTAGATTGGTCAAGCCAATCGGTTGACTAGTTCCTGCAAAATTTTTAGGTGTTTATCATTGATGAATAAGCATTGACAGGTTCATTTGGTAACCCTAAACTGTCAAACGATTCATGCAAAATTCTAGATTTAACAATTTAAACTAGGTGAATTCTTAGAACCATTTATCCTAGTTTTAATCTTATCATTATCAGTCCTTTAATGCGTGTAGAGTGAAGTGTGTTGTTACCTATTTTTGACCACACATACACACACACACACACAATAATAATAAAAATAATAATAAAAATAAATAAATAATGCAAGAGGACATATATGAAGAAAACCTATAAGATTGCCCAAGATTGGTGGTGGAGGACCAAGGTGACAAGTGAAAAAGTTCAAGGACTAAAATATATATGATTGGAAAAATAAGCAACCCAATTTTGACTGACAAAAGGCCCCACTAGTGAAAATATTTATCTGGGGTAAAGAAACATAAATCTAGATGGGTAAGAGCTCAATGAGAATTTTGGAACGCTTAATTAATTTTACTATAGACTTAATTGCAAGGGAAATTAGTTTTTAGAGTCAATTTGGGTGTTAATTGGAAGAAATTGAAGTTTGGGGATTAAAATTAGACTTTGAAAGGTTTAATTGGTTAAATTAGGGACTTAATTATGAAAAAAATTAAACTTTAGAGGATATTTAAGGACTTATTTGTAAATTCCCAAGACCAAAAACCAACCTGTAAGTGGAGCGTGATGTAGGGGCTAAAATTGACCAAATCAGGGGCTAGATTGAAAGGAATTGAAATTTTAATGGTTAATTAAGGCTAAAATTAAACAAATTAGAAACTAAGAACTTGTTTGTAAAAGGCGCTTGAATAAAGAGATTCAAATCTCGATTTCTTGTGGTGTAATTGGAACGATTAAAAGGATTTCGAGTCAATTAAGGGTGCATGTGCCATGATTAGAAAAAAATTAAATTTATTTTTGGCAAAAATCAATGAAGAGCCCTAGCTTTTAGGGTTTTTAGTAGACAACATGTCATTTGGTTTTAATGAAAGGACATGAATGACACATCATACACTGGTTTTCTTCTTTTTCTTCTAGTAGAAAATGATGATCAAGTTGGCACTTTCCAAGAGCTTTTTGTGAAGTTCTAAATCTTCAAATGACACAAGGTTCTTTTACAAATTGAAGAAGAACATCCCCTTTACAACCCCATTTTCATGAAATTAGACATTTACATTCTAATTCTTTTATAGAAGTCTCTAACATCTTGTCCTTGATTAACCATCACTACAATTTCATATTTTAGGCTGATCAAATTGGCACCTTTGGATGAATGAATGTGAAGTTACAAATTTCCAAATTAAGTAAAGTTAGATCCAAACAAAAGATATGCACCTCTTATATTTCAGGCGGTTTCCGATGACGTTTACATCGGAGTTGTTCTAGCGAAGACTCGAAAGCGGTCAATCCAATCAGCCTTGATTGTGACATATAATTTTTTTTTCATGTTTTCACACTTAAAGCTTCTCAAAGGGTTCTTATTAATGGCTTTAAAACCTTCCTCTTAAGATCCAAAAGGCTAAAAATAGCTCCTTGCCCTCCAAGTCTAGCAAAACCACTAAGTACTCCTAAAACTAAAGCCACCATTGCAAAATCAACCTAGTACATAAGCTTTTAGCTGTTAGCTTTTGTCTAGAACCATCTCACTTTGATCAAAGTGCTAAGTTTTGAGGGAATCCATCAAAAAACCTAGAAAAACCCTATAAATATCCCTGACAATAAAAGAGAGAGAGAGAGAGAGGAAAAACATGGAGAAATACTTTGTTAATAAACCCTATTGTGAAGGTTCAAGAGCCTAACATGAAAGGTCTAACAAAATTTGGAAAGAAAGAGAGTGAAAGGGAAAGAAGGAAGGAAAAGAGAGAGAAAAAAAAACAATAGCATATAGTCAATAAGCTTGGAGAAGGTATAGCTATGTAAAAACTCAAGGGTAGAGTCCATGTGGCTTGCCCATTCATGTTTTTTTAATGTTTAAACCTTTTTTGATGTTTTTTTGAACTTGTTTAGTGTTATGATGTTTTTTAGTTTTGTTTTGATTAATACGTAAAAATATTGTTTTTATTGTTTAAATCTTATTTGGAGTTGCTATTGATGTTGCTTGGTGTCAAGACAATATGTTTGTGACTGATTTTGATAAAATAGGGTAGTTTTGGATTCTGCTAAAAGTTGGTAGTGGGTGTTTGATGCCTTTTCTATTTTGTTAGTGTATGTTCTTAGTTCTTGAGCATGGTTTGAGTTCCAAGTGTTCAAAAAGTTAATTTTGAATTAAAATTTGATGTTTTTGTTGACTATCATTAGGGCTACATTTATGAAGTTGGAATTTAATTCATGTTTATGATGATTTGATATTTTTTGTTAGTTTTTTTTATTCAACTATACTTGGTATTGACAATGTGGTTGTGAAGATTAAAATCAATGTGTTTAGAAGCCTAAAATGTCCATTTATAGGGCTTGACAATGCTAGGTAATGGCTAGGTTTTTAGACAATGTTCTTTATGTTCTTAGTTAGAGCATTGCCTTAGCCCCTGAATTTAGATCAATTTTGGTCAATTTCTTTGAACAAAACCTTTCTTTATACTTGATCAATGAATAATCTAGGGTTTATTTGCATCAATAACATGTTTTTTTTTGTTTTATTCCTAGGGTTTTGATTTTGAACTAAAACCTATTTTGACGAAATTGTGATTTTAGAGTGATAATCAAAGTAAATGGATGCTAAATTATTGATCCTTGCTTGATTCCCAACATGTCCATCTCCTTGGTTTGTCCATAACTGGTATGATTTGAGAGTTATGTGGTTGAGTTTGTTGTAAATATTCTTCGTGTTCTTCATTTTTTGTGTGTTTGATCCATTTGGCTCAAGTTTTTTTTAGTTTGTGTTTTTTAGGTGTTTAATCTTCTTTTTTGGCTTTGGTTTTATTTTGGGTTGTTTTTCAGTTTAAACTATAATTTTTGGGTTCGGTTTATGGTTGAACCAAAAATTTCAAGTTCAGCTAGTCAGGTTAACCTGGCTGGGTCAATGACTCAGGCTTTGTTTGGTTTGCCATTGTTTTAATAAAAGGAATTTTGGCTTAAGGACATGTTTGGCAAACACACCCTTAAGCTTGTTTTGACAGGTTTGTTTTGAATAAAAAAAAAGGTTTTTGCCAAACAGGTCCTAAATAAATTCCAAAAAATTTCTAAAGAATTTTAAGGATAAATTTAAAATTATTTGTGGGTTGTTTGCATGTTTTTTCAGCAATTTTATTTAATATTAAGGTCGTAGACTTATACTGTAAGATACTAACCTAGTATTAAAATACTCGTTTTTCATCGAAACCTCAAAGATTTCCAAAATTGCTAAAAACTTTTCTCATCTCAAAATAATACAAAAAATGATTTTTATTTGGTGTGCATATGGTCAAGTCTCTCAAAAAATAAAAATTATATTTTGGCGTAAAAAAAAAAATACTTGGTATGATTTAACATTTTTTTATATACACAAAAATTAAAAAATATCTTTGCATGTATTTTTTTATATAAAAATCATATTTCGGATTTAATAACCAATTTATTGAATCCATGAGAACTTGACCAATATTTGAAAAATCTTAAAATTGTTTTTCTAAGAATTAATGGTCAGCATTCTGATATGAATACTGGACCTACAAGTAAGCTGCTATTTAAATAATAGGAGTTGATTAGAAAATTCTCAAAATTATTTCAAATATTCAACAATTTTAATCAAGAGTATTTATTACCATGACATACGAGTTGTTGAAAGCCCTTTCTCCTTCTAGGATAAGTGAACCTTGTCAGGGCACTTACATGGAGTTTTTCTCATAAAACGTGCCCATAATAAACTTATTCATAAGTATAAATATTTATTTTAAACCATAGACAGACCTTCGGCTAGGAACCTATCAATACCTTTAAGTCATATCTAAACCATACAATGTAGCTTACCTTAGGTAAGGTGCACTAGGGGTGATAATACCTTTTCTAGCCACAACTAGTCCATTACCCTAGAATTTCATATAAAATCAGTCCATCTAGGTCTCCTAATGACCATGAACCAAACAACTAGGTGTCGACTTCTTGATCCCGACATCCCGCCACGTCGCGTGTGCACGTGCGACAAAGTATGTGAGTTTATTTTAATTGTACTATCAAGTAAGATATAAGGATTTACATTTGAGAACTAAAACGAACACTTAATCTAAGTCTTCACTTTGTTTCTTTTTTGGACTTCCTACTTGATATCTTAATGAAATTCATCATGTTTGTTGATATGTTCTTTGTATAAAATCTGTTTAAAGTTTATTCTCAACTAAGCATAATATTAGTCTATTTTTTATTTTATTGTTATTATTAAAATATATAAAAACATGAATGTGTGACACTAAAAGTCAACATTCTCTAAAAAAAGTATACTAGATGAAAGAGAAGTTTTGGTTAATGACAGACTGGTTCAACTCATTCTGGACATCGAACAAATACATCAATTTGTTGTTGGTGATGATAAGGAATAGGATCCAAACCAAGGGGGGAGACAATGATATATGCAAGGAAGAGGACACAACTAAGCTAACAAGCCGTCACAATGTGTTTTTGCTGTTATGAAACTTTACTATTTTTTAATCAGTAATGAATATTGAATATTTTAGTCATTAATAAATATGATATTTTTTAGCATAGAAACCTTTATGTTGAATACTTGATGCATGTAGTTATATAACAATATTTTATAAATGATAGTTGCATTTTGAACATATTATGAACTATTAGGATGCAACATGCTACATGAAGTATTCTTTGAATATATTATGAACTGATTGCATAAATATTATTAATTGTTCTCATGATACATACCACTGTTTCAATTATACGTGCAAGAATACTTTAATGAAGTATTTGTTTATGATCAAACTATCTGAATTACTTGCATGATAATTTATCCTTATTATGTGTTTTCACAAATCAACTAAAAAGAAAGATTGTACATGTCAAAATAATTGGCTTTGATTAGTGAAAGATTATTTGCGTTGTTAAAAATGAATTTGTTTAGATTGTTAGTTTATCCAAAATTAGATAAAAAATTACTCAAGCTTATCTTTTAGGATATGACGACGTTATTTTTTTAATTATCAATTTTTTTTGGATAAATTCTATAAGAAGTTCATATAAAAGATAAATGTAAATTATCTGAGAACAATTGTCAGAGAAGTGTTTTTGTGAAACACAAATAACAATCTGTTAAGAACATAATAGACTATAAAAGCTTAAAGATAATATTATATCCTATCATATAGTGTTTTTTAATTTTTTGAAGAGTTCTTTAAAATATTTTCCATTTGTAATCAAATAATTTGTTAATTACTTATATTTATTTGGTCAATGATCCATGTCTTCAAAGTGTTTGATTCTTAACATACAGGAACATAAATGTCACTTTCAAGTTCTATGTTTAGAAGCTGAATATCCAACATTTCTTTATGCAATTCCTATGTCATCGACCATAATTTTCTTTGAGATTTGTTCAATATGATCTGTTTTGGGTATGAGCAATTTTATTTATAACAATTATGTGCAAAGGTTCAAGAGATACTAAACTTCAGGAAACTTGTTTGGCCTCAAAATATGCCATGCCTTTCGACTTGTTAAAGAGGAAACTCATGTCAAGGTTAGAGACCATGGGAATCCGAGACTTAAAAACCTATGAAGAGGTTATCTTCACAGCCAAATCTGTGATGTCTTCTAGGAGTAAGTTCCCGTATCTTTACTTTTGATTGACTCCCAAGACGAGTCTTCATGCGCATGCGTGTACAAATACAATCATGTTTCCATAACCAGCAGGTGGTGGTCATTGTCATTTGATGTGCTTTCTAACATATTACATGCATATGGTAAAAATGGTTCTGTAGAAATTTTAATTCTCTTAGCAGAAAATAGAAACTTTTTATAGTTGGAAATGCAATCCACAGTGATAGATGGTGTTGTAAAAAAACTTATTAGCTTGTCTAATACGTACAGCTTTGATGCTTTCCTTTTACTTCTTTCCCTCCCCCCTAACTTCTATGTTCTCACATATGACTCCTTAAAAGATGTGAAAGCAAGCTCAAATGCAGGAATTTTTAATAGTTTATTCTCCTAATATCAATCAGAGGTTATCTGGTTTGATTCCTCCTAATTTGGATTTTTGAGGCATAAATGTTCCTGGGGTGCTTATGCGCATATATAGGTGTATGATTTAAATGCTGGTATTGCTATTACTAGATGATATACGCTATGTCAAATATAATGCCAAAGCCCTCAAGAACACGCGCCTTTGTTGTTCTTTTCTGACTGTTTATGCATGCACTGGAATTCATGTTGTGTTCTAGGGAACATAGCTATTTCACATATATTTTATTGGGTGGGTGCGTGAAGGGAAGTGAATAGTTTTTCAATCTGTTATGCTGGAATGGTTTCTTGCCATTCCAGTTGGTGGATTCTTGCCATATACTGAGCAAAAAAGCCCTGCATTTGGTGCTGCTGCTAGCTAGCATGGTGCATCCAGCCACTGTTTTCTGAATAGTAATTGAAACTTAAAGGCACCTTTTCATTTCTTGCATCCTCAAGCAGGCTATTCAGGGTGAGATCTTTGTCTGAGGCTCCAAATTATGCTTCTGCAATTGCAAATATATTGAAATATGATCATTCTAAGGGCAAGTTTACTTTTGAAAGCTGTAATGCAAATATATCAATGCTGGTATGTAACTGTGGGGACTAGTGCATTCCCGAACACCTCTTCTTCCATATTAGCTGGCTACCTTAAAGATGGTAATATCGTAATCTCAGCAATCAAAATGCGACATCACAGATCACTCTAGTTAGTTGCATCAAATTCTTACTGAATTCGTCTATCTTTATGCGTGAACAAACGCTTCCAGCTCATTGTAAGGAGTTTCTTCATTCCACACCTTTTCTTTGGGAAAATCCTCTGCAACATGGATTCAGCTTCCTTTTAGGACTCTTTTTGAAACGATTTTTCTGGTCCAGTTTGTGAAATCATAAATAAAGACAAGATAGCTGATTTTGATGAACTCATGGTTAGAGACTAATTTATGCTGAATGCTTTTCTTGTTTCTATGCTTGGAATACTCTTTGGCCACTGGAGAGAAAACGTCAAAGGGCATTCTTTCTCTTTAGACTAGCACTACTATATTGCAGCTAGATATTGAAAGTGATAAAGACATTAAAAAAGGGTCTGGGCTTGGTTGAGCTTAAAAAGGTTTTGGTTTGGTTGGGTCTAGGTCTAACCAAGCTTTTAATAGTTTAGTGTTTGTCCAACCCATCATTTTTTCTCTCTTTTCTTTTATTTTATCACTTATTTTTTATTTTTATGAGCACGTCAAGTTATACATATTATAACTTCATTACACTTCAGCTAAAATTGTCATATGCTATAAATGACATGTGTAAGCTATCCTATGTCAAGGTAAGTTACGCAATAGAATTGTTACCTTACCAGGTAAGTAGCTTCAATTTTTTTCTAAAATAAATTATATATTCCTAAGTTTAGGAGAGAAGATGATGATTTTTTCATCTCAACATAGAAGTATAATATTTAACTCTCTCAATCCATTTTTCTTACATAATATCTACCTAAAAATCCCTAAACTAATTTCAATATCAGAGCGTTCTTTTGCATGTTACACCCCCATCCAACCTATTATTGTATGTGAAGAAAGCCTAAATCTAGTGAAGTTTTTCGAGCTCCATCATTGGCATCATCTGTAGGAGACTGAACAAAAGCCTTATTTGTTTTCTCTTTATTACTCCTTTTCATTAACAACATAATTTTTTCTTGAAAGATAACATTGAAACACCAGGAGGACGAGTTCCTAACCTCCCACCATCCTCATAAGCTCTAGTAGACCTTTAACAGCTAGTGCTGAAGATGAGATCTCTTACTGGAGTTGTGTTAGCTACACAACAACCTATGGCTCTCCATGCTTATCTTTATAGTATGCAGGCCGCTATACGACCACATACAACTCCACCAGTCTCACCTCTTGTGCAATGATAACTCTAGTTCCCGGAAGAGACTAACCAAAACGAGGTAGAATATAGTAGATAACATATTGTTACTCCTGCAAGGAGTAGATCGTATTATCATGAGGAGCCTTCTCATGTAAGATCCTCGAGATATGATTTCTATAGATAAAAAGGCAAGACCTAAGGCCATAACATTTTCTATCGACCCTATTCTCTTACAAGTCTCTTGCCAACATCCCACAACTTAAAAGGCTATATATCAAAGAATAAGGAAAGGACTCAAGTGATAGGAGATTCGTCACTATGAGGTAGCATATTAAACACTCCTCTTTCTAGAGAATTTGTAGTGGAAAAAATAAAATTGGATTGCTAAGATGGTCTATCTATTCTAAAGAGCATGTTCAGAATGTAAGGAGCAACTTGAAAATGGTGATCCAAGATACCAACACCATGTGTAAAATACTCCTTACCCCTTTTCATGGATCCACACGAGTTTAGTATTACAA
>Ga0307517_10004100_pt1 | contig 22489 bp, 21 predicted proteins | sample 23_EM_MG_FD_194515 | JGI IMG/M metagenome (GOLD analysis project Ga0307517, IMG submission 194515) | Populus trichocarpa ectomycorrhiza microbial communities from riparian zone in the Pacific Northwest, United States - 23_EM | ecosystem: Host-associated > Plants > Roots > Unclassified | place... | reverse complement strand
AAATATATTAAAATAATATTTTTTTTTTATTTTTTTAAATTTATTTTTGATATCATGAATCCAAAAATATATAAAAAATTTCTTCTTACAAAATCAAAATCATGCGTCACTTTAGCCTGTGCTGATTGTTAAAACTAAGATTTCTGGGGATGTTTGCACAATCCAAGATTCCCTGTCTTTGTAACCGACGGTGATTTCCCTGATTTCATTTTGTAATCGTACAAGTATGTAATAGGGATAACTTCCCTATAAGTTTTTCTTTGATCAATGAAAATTTCTATAAAAAAAATGTCAAAGACGAGTCCTCGTCTCTCCCGTATTGTATTTGAATTCCAGGAGCAGCAACCTCAGCCCACTTTGAACTGTCTTCGAGTTTTCTCTTTAGAGAAATCAGATCATACATAATGAAGGACATTCAATCATGTATTGAATTGACAGGCCATGCCGTTTCTCATCGCATTTGAATCTTCTTCCATGCTTTAGGAATCTATATATCCAGTGAAATAAATAAAATTTAAACTGTTTATGCTTTCCCTCCCTCCTCTCTGTTGTTCAATCAAGAAACCCTAAAGGAACTCCAAGAAGACAAAAGATAATGAGAACAACAGCATGCAAAAACATCTCTCAGTACAACACCACTACCCATAGAGCAAAACCCACCATCAATCCTTTGTCCATCGCCAAGAACAAGGCTTCTCGGTACTCTTTTTACTCTGCAACAGCACTTGGAAACCCGTGGCCTATAGGGGCCGCTGCACTTCATGACAGTACTATTTCTGTTGATCGCCCAGTATGGAGCCTCAGTCCTCTATCAGCAGCTTTGCCAGAATCCCCACCACCCATTTGCAGTGACTGCTCTAGCCCCCCTCGTAGTTCTGCCACAATATTCTATTCTTTGGCTCCTACTGTGCTCTCCACTTCAAGATTCCAGGTTTTCCTTCAAGAAACTGGTTTCTCATTTCATGAATAACATAAACTCTTGCTTTCTTGAATAATTATTCAAAGGATTATCTGTTACCTTGATTTGAAATGATATCCTTGCTTGTGTTCTACAAAGTTTTGATCATCTTATTTCTAATGCATGTCGTCTTTGATTTAAAGAAGGTTCTTTTTGCCCTGGTCAACTGTATTCTTTCCTTGATGAATTTACTAATTCATAAAGAGAAGTCCTGTTGTTCTAGCTTAAATTATTTTGTTTAAATTGTCAGAGTGCCAGGTCCAACTTTAGTAAACCACCCGTATCAAGCAATATCGAAATAGAGGAATGGGTTCAGAGTGGCATGAATTTGAATGGCTTCCATCGTCTCACAGGTCCCTCTTTCTGCATGCGACTTTTTGTGTGTCTATGCAAATTCTGTGTTCTAGTTTTCATTTCTATGTTTCATTAGACGATGGAATCGCAACGCAAAATTGCCACTCAAAATACCGCTCGAGGCAATCTGCGGTGGCAGATGCAGAAGTTCATAGCAGGACATTATCTTCTTTTCTTGATGACGACAACGAGAAGAAGCATGATGATTCCGACCCAAAATGCAACTACAACATAAACAGCTCAGATGCTGACAGCGTGGATTGTGGAAACCACAAACTGATGACTCGACCAAAACCTTACATTGATTTCTTAGATGAAATCAAGGCCCAGGAGCTTGAAGCTCAGATGGGTGCATGGAAGAAGGCTAAACATAGGGAACTGATGAACAAGTGAGAAGCAGCCTGCCAGTAATTCATGTTCATCAATCTAAAAAACTCTTTTGTACACTAATTTTCTATCTTCCCGTGCATTCTTTTGCAGGTTGAGAAGAAACGAATCTGTTATTCGTGACTGGGAGTATAAACAGACACAAAAGGCATTGAAGGACATGAGGAAAGTAGAGGTATATGAAATGTCCTTACACCAAGATACTTATTCATGCCCTAAATGGTCCACGGTGTCTGCTTCATAAAATCTCAGAGAGTAATGGATGAGTAATAATTACTAATGAAATTGGTTTTTATATAAAAAAAAAAACTCCTGCTCCTTCACTGCACACAAAATCTGCAATGACGAGTCACAAGACTGTCAAAATCTACAGTGCTTGACATTGCAACTAATGCTGATACTCCGATGAGCACGTTATCATATTTTACTGAGGCATCCGTTTTTCTCATGGGCGCAGAACAAACTTGAAAGGAAGCGGGCTGAGGCACTAGAGAGAGCACAGAAGAGAATAAACAGAGCAAGGAAGGAGGCAAATAAGGCGGCGGGCAAGGTAATTGAATCAGCAATGAAGAAAGGAACAAAAATTGCAAAAGAATCTGAAATCCAAGGCACCAAAAACCCAATCTGGCGGAGGCTTATGAACTTATGTCCCTGATATTAGAAATCACTTTGTTTCCTGCAGCCTCTCCTTTTTATGAAACTTATCTGTTTTGTTTCCTGCAGCCTCTCCTTTTTATGAAACTTATCTGTTCTATTCTCGTGTCCACCACCAGATATGAATACAAGCTTTCCTTGCACTGAACAATGTGACATCTTTTTTGTATAAAACACAAAAGTATTGATTAATTGACCATCAGGATTCACTTTTGATTGGAGGCATAAATCGGGATTCCTGTCCATTTTCCTGTATACCGACGTCCAGACAGTGGATCTAACGACAGACAGCATCACCTTTCAGAATCTAGGAGATAGATGACATGGTTGCAACTTGCAAACGTGAAAAATCAACATTCAAGAAAATATCAACTATTACAAAAGAGTTCCTAGCACATCCAGGGTAAGATACATCAATTTTGGCAAAGGCCAATATTGACAACTTGCTATTACGCCATACATTTGTACAGTATATTACACGTCAACATGATGTGAGAGAGATCTCTGACCGCAGTGCCTTCGAGCATTACCAAAGGGAATTGATCCATGATGAAATAGTACATGTACAAAAGGGGAATTTTGAGACCTCTAAATATGTTCACAAAATGCTTTTAGTCGCAGACTAATTTGTAATTTGAAAAGTTTAGGGAGGCATAATGCATAATCAGTACCCTTCAATGTGCGCTCTCAGAAACCCAACTGGAGACCATACTGTCATCCATGGGCTTTAAGCCTCCACATGATCTTGCAACCGATTCAAAAAGTTTCTCTATCTCCGGTGCACACCTTATGAATGATCGATTCCAAAAGTTGTACCTAGGATTCTGCAAAATACACTGTATCAATCTACAGAAGAAACTTGCAGTCAATTCAGATCACACAAGGCAATATTCTGAAGTGTGTTTCACCTTGATGAGCTCGATGAAAGTAATCAGAAGGCCCCATGGATGTGGTCGATTGACAATTAGGCGTTCCAAAAGCACTCTTGTAATCTGCTCTTGGATAATTTCCTGCCAACCGAAAAAACTGAAGTATCAAATGCATGCATTTCATGCCCACCGAAATAACTCAATAAACCACTTAATTCTTCATATACTGAAAAGCCTATTTCACATGTCTGGAATCTGGAAAAGAGGTCTTTCAAGTGCTGTTGTCATACATGTTACCAAAGACATTCTCATTAAGCACTCTCCTTGATTAAATATATATATATATACACACAAGGAGTTGTAAAAAAACCTAAGCAAGTCCCACAGTCAAATGCATCCCTCGCAAAAAAACAAATTCATCTTCTTTGGCATTGAAGATCTAGAATGGACGCTGATTCATATTTAAGTGCCATTTATCAAGTTATCCAGCAAGATTCAGAGTGATTTACAAGTGTATGTGACAGGACAAAATAGAAGGCACATTGACCATCAAACAAAACCATGTTTTACCTGGTTTGATTCAGCAAACAAGTAAAGCAAGACAAAAGAGAAGTAATGTGTATGGTTGTTCGGATAGCGTAGTTGATTGGCAACAGCATTTAGAAAGAGGTATCGGCCTTCAGTGTCTAGGTCCAGTATTAGCGTCTGGTAAATATCTAAAGCAGCATCCACCAAAAATACAGCTAAAGGAACAGTATTTCCAGCCGATTGTCCATGAGGTGTTCTTGCCTGAAGCTGCTGGATGGCCTGTATAATAATTCCAAATTAAAAAAAAATCATTTAATTGTTTCCTGACCCTTTATTATACCATCCCATCTAACCAAACAATCAAGCACAACTTCTGAATCTAAACAGAACTAAAATGTGAATAAGGGACATCAAGAGGAAAAAAGAAATGCAAGCATTCTTAAGGTATTATATTATTTTCTTAGTATGGTATTGTCCTGTGCATTAGGAAAATTCAAGTATATTTATCTCGCGGCTAGAAAAACTAAAATTATCAATCCTCATATAAACATCTAAAGACAAAATACACCATACTATATGCATAGATAACAGCAGATAGTCTGTGAGACAACAAGAAAATACAAGAAAATGGCCAACGGAACAGAAGATTACCTGCATTCCAGCATAAAGCACAAGGGAGTTGATCAACGGTACATTATAGCGGGTTCCAGCAGACGCAGCTTCACTGGGTATAAGGAGCAATCTCTGCTTCAATTCAGTCAGGAATGAAGAACCCTGTTGCCTCGTCTGCAAAGAGCTCCAAATTAAATAGCTGAGAAGATAATACTAACAAGGGTGACATCAAAACAATATACTGCAGATCAGAATGTGAATACTTAGAATGGTATGCAGTGTGAAGAATAGAACAGAAATGCCTGGTTACAAGTGATTACAGCGAGTGAAAATAGTAATAGATGTAAATGAAGATGCATCAAAAGTGTTATGTAATTCATGAACCAAGACTCAAAGCACAGAAACAAGAGAAATTATAAAATACCTTGAGATACTCATCTACATCAGCTTTCATCTGCTTTGCTTTAAGAGCTGCATCAACCTCAGAGAAAATGCGAGGAGGTTCCATAATTTCCGGTAGCAAATCAATCTGGAAAAAAAATTAAACAAAGAACCAAACCCTCTGGCATCAATTTTCACAACCATTAAACTCAAGATGGGATCTGTTAGATGAGTAATTGATTATTGACAAAGAATATAATTAATAGACCTTTAAGTTGGGAGTAGATGGATCCGGCAGCCTCATATTGAGAGGGAAAGCACTGAGAATAATATTACGCATTTGTATGCAGCTTGGAGGAATCACATCACAGAAAGTGAAATGGTAATCACAAAGGAACTCTGGGAAATCATGCAGCAGCACCAAAAGCACCCTAAGCGTACCTTTATAAAGCAAGTGAACCTACAAAGAACTAGATCAGACACATCATCTTAAGCTTATAATGAGCTGCAAACAAGTAAACAGAAGTGGCATACTGGCACTGCTAGCTCGGCGTTCCTCAAATATGGCTCCAGGAACTGGAACAAGTCCACCAGCAACCGCTGGACATAAGGCCAGCCCTTCTGCGCGTTTCCTGTGAGCAATCTTGGCATGAAACTCCTATGACTCACTAATGAGAGCCACACATAGCTGCAGAGGCATTTTAATCAGATAAGTGATGCACAAAGAGCAGGGGGGAAATAACTTTCTGAAAATAAATTTCCAATTCTGAAATGCTAATGTCCTAGGCATAGCAACTACAAGTAGGATGGTTAAAAAACTAGATCTCTTTGCTCATAAGTTTCAAGAATGTTTAGGGTTTAGGATTTAGGGTTTAGAATTTCTAATATTGATGGTAGTTAATCCTGCATATCATCTTGAAGTTACGAGAAATTCAGAAAGCAATTTCTGTGCTTTGTATTTTTAGGTGGTTATCGTCATTCTTGAAAACATTGTTTTACAACTCATGGTTTTGTTAAATGGAATTTTTTCCTAGGGTCAATTTTGAGCTCTATTCGCCCCCTTCATCTTCTTTTTGTTTCTGTTTGGAAGTAGTAGGAAGGGAAGGGATAGTCTTGTAAGATTAAAAATTGGAAGGATCATTGGCTATGGCCAAACACTGATGATGGTCTAGATGCAAACAAAGAAATTTACTATTCATGGAACAAACCTAAGGTTCAGAAACAGAACAGTTTTGCACAAAAACCTTCCCAGTATGTTGAAGGCGTAACTGAAAGTTCTGAAAGAGGTGACTTGCAAGTTAGCGCAATTTTATCCTAGTATCCTAATTTTAGCCACAGTATCCAATCCATATATTTCTGTTTCAGATAAGCCAGAAACTCGAATATATGTTCAGGATATTAACGCATTGTCGAAGAGCTTATCATTAGCATTAGCTATTAGCTGCACAGTTCATAATACTGACCTGAAACCAGGAACTTTAAGAGGCTGCAGATTATGGAATACACCAGCAAAGGCTGTCAAGATCTGTAGCACATGCAATCAACATCACTGAGCAAATACTTTTTGAACAGACAAAATGATGTCTAAATGAATCCAAATAAGCAATACCTGGAAGTTTACACCATCAATAACAGGCTCTGGGGAAAGGAGGTCTTGAAGCCAGCTTATAAACAATCTGAAATATGGTCTTGCATTAAAAGAATTTTTCCTCTCCTCTGAATCCTTTTGTATGAGTTTCATAGTGACACTCAAAATCTGTTGAAATACCATAAATATCATATAAAACATACAAGGCTAAGAAGAAACAAAGAGCAACAGTAGTGATTTTTCCCAAAGAGAAAATTCTTATGGTCTATGTGTAACTCAAAAATACAAGCCCCTATGGATAAGATTTACCTTTGACAAAAGAAAAAGTTTACTTGATCCCTGCTCCACCTGACAGAAAGAAATATAAATTGAAAGATGTTACAGCATCATAAACTAAGTACAAGATCAAGGGGGAAACTGTGAAAATGCTGTTAATCAGCAGAAAAGTTTACCTTTAGGATTGAAAGGACCAATTTTGCATAAATATCAATAGCAAGGAAGGAGAGACTCTGCACTTGCTGAGGTGATTGCAGTGCACTGGAATTGATCACCTCAGAGGACAAGCAGTGCGCAACAGAGAGCTCCTGAAATATTTTTTAGAAATTATAAATGAGCATATTCAACATTATTCCTGCAATATAAGTTCAAAGGGAAGAGAAAGTACCGTGAGTACACGGAAAAAGCGATCTGTCATCTCATCCCCCTTCAATAATCCATTTTGATGCAGCTGAAAGATGTAATGGGTAGAAGCTGCATCATTTGCACCAGGAAGTTCACATATCCGGTACCATTCCGCAAAAAACATGGAAACCTACATTACATAAGAACAATATAAGCATTTGAAAATATCAGAAAAGTATAGGAATTTTCTTATACACCCTCCCCAACTATTAACGTAAACAGAAGATGACAAAACAAGGAAGATAGAAGTCATCAATATGTGAGGAATGGGTTGCATAAGAAAGGGAGAGAGAGACAAATGTAATCTTTAAATTCCTCTACTCTCAGGAAGATCGCATGGTCCCTTAAAATTTCAATGATCTTCCAAGAAATCCTTAGAGAAGTTTGCAACTTTGATCAATCTCAGAAAACAAGTGGCCTTGCATTGAACTCTATTAGAGACCAACATGTGAAGTTTCTCAGAATTACAGCAAGCTAACAAAGCAAACTCTTAAAGTGTTAATAAAACAAAAAACTTGCATATGCCAGTTGGAGAAAAATCTAAGAGTCCACAACTTCTCATAAAACTACTTAAGCTCAGGATACCTGCTCACGAAAACCTTCTGGTTCCACAGATTCGATGTTGCCATAGTCTTCCCTGTTAGCTATCAGCTGACTGATAGGCTGTTTCAACAAAAATATTAAGATTTAGAATCAGACCAAGCAAACAAGGGAGTGAGTTATAAACCATTGCATCTTCACTGACCTTCTTGTCTCTAGACTGTCTTGCCTTGTCCTCCTTTCCAAGAGTTAAACTAGTTAGAGAAGCCGCATTGGCACCAGGATTCCTGACAATCTCAATCAGCTGTTGTAATGACTCGGCAGATCCAGATTTTGCGGCAAGCTGCAAATCAGAATCAATACGAAAAGTCAAACAAAACAGTATGTAATGAACTCTAACATAAAGATGTAAAAATATGACCTTGGCCAGTGCATCAACAAGATTGTGGAGTTCAGAGATGACATTGGATTCTTCAACAACCAAAGCTTGGACAAGGGAAATGGCAAAGTCCGTTGCAGCTTCTGTACAATTTATGGAATTAGTAATCAAATCAAGTGCAAGAATGCCTACTCTATACAAGAAGAATTCCTTGGACGTACTATTCCTTCCCCCATCAATAAGTTTTGCCATATGAACATTGTACTCTGCAAGATTGAGCAATTCACTGCTTATCAGGCCAAGAGTAATATCTTTATTGAACTTTCGCTCCTCATCTGAGTAAATCACCTGTAAGAAAAGGTTGAAAACTGATTAAGTAACATGCACAAATGCAAATAGAAGAACAATTAAACAGTATCAAGACAAGAAAATCTTGATATTATCCGAAATAACCAAGAAAGAATACAGGTTACTGCATCAGGACATTGAGCTCATTCTGCTACCCAAGTTCATGACTACCATACAGCAGAGCCAGAGAATGTTATACATAACCTAAAATTATGTAAAAATTCACAAAGGCATACCCAACTAGTGAGTTCTTTAACCACAAGCTTGCACACATCACGAATAGCAGCCAGAATTGCAAGGCAAGCATTAACGTAAAAACTGTTCGATGCATTCTCATATAGACCCTTGAATACCTGTATGATAATTAGAAAAACTCAATTTGTGAAAAACATAGAAAAAACTATGAGCAATTGTTCATTTCAATGGGTATTAAGCAGCAGCCAACTGAAATCAATAGATAACAAGCAACAAAGATGGCCTGACAATAAACCATCACATAACTAGTCATCAAAGGAAGCGCACCTTTTGTGCCACAGCCAATGCAGCCTCATCTCGACTGACACATCTGAGTATGATTTCAGGAACCTCTGTAACTACCCCCTGAACACCAAAAGGACAGTTATACATTAGATAACAAAAACTCAAACAGGAAAATTCACATTAAACAATATCACCACAGTGGAAAAAGATACAAACTTAGGTGAAGCTCAAGGACGTGTAATTTGGTGGCAATACATACCAACAGGAAGGGAAAAAACAGTACCTGGATTTCAGCTTCTCTAGAATCACTAGCCACTAAAGTCTCCAACTGAAACCATTTCAGACGGGATTTCAGCAGAAGTATATAACCACTTTTAATGCAACTAAAAATACAAGAAAAAAAAGAGAGAAGAAACATATTTGCAACACTCACATCACCGAGGCTTCTGGTTACAATTACATTCCCTGTCCCTTAACCTAATTGGAAGGACAGTGTGTGTGTGTGTGTGTGTCCTCCCAAACGCAAGTCCAAAAGAAAGGGCAAACGCATCTAACATAAAAATGAACATGCATACTATGCATTCAATTATCCCCTTGCTCAGACATAAGAATTAATAGAATGGATGTCGCAAATGAGACACAAGCAAAAGGATTCAAAGCAACCTTCTGCGCAATAATCTGGTACTTGTCCAATGCATCCCTAGTGTTCAGGGAAGCATCTGCAACGCTGCTCCCAGCACGCTCAGAAGCAGCTAAAGATGGCTCAGAAGAAACTCCCAATTCCTTCAAACAAAAAGAGAGCCACAAATTCAAAAAAAAAAAAAAAAGAATGACCCCAAGCACATAAAAACAGAAGCAGCAGAAATTCTTCCAACCTTTACATCTGAGGATTCCACTGGGTGAAGTTCAGAGGAAGCAGCAGTAGCAGAGAATGAAGCACTGATTGAATTGTTTTCAGAACTTTGTGGGATAACACCATCAGCTGCTGCACTATGAATTGAAGAAGCACTGAAACAGAACATGCAGAAATTCAAAACTTCAGCAATTCAAAATTTTGAAAATAAAAAATATCAAGCACCAATCAATAGCAATAGAGCACCTAAGAAGTGCAGCTGAATTAGATTCAATAGCTTCAGAAGCCACATCTGATGAAACTGAACCATATGCACTAGCAAGACCAGAAGCACCAGAAGAAGCAGAACCCGCAGGAATGACATGTGAGCTATGGCTAGATTGGTTTTGCCATGGAAGACGAACAAAATCCTGAATACAAGAACACGGGGGGGTGTTAAGGAGATAAATAACTTTTTTAAGTGCTTTCTTTCTCAGAACCAAATGTACCACATGGCGAAGATCAACAGGTATATACCTCGTAAACTCGCTGTTGAGAAACAGACAAGTGACCAGGCTTGGGGCGAAGGGCCTCAGGTACAACACCCATAGAACTTTGGGTGTACATGTTTGCGTCAAAAAATGTTTGGCCAACACCATCTCTATGCTTCCTTCTTACTAGTTGTTGAGCTATTTCAGTGTCAATGGTTTGTATGGCCTGCATGAAATACTGTTCCATTAAAAACCAGTGACAAGAGGACAGAATTAATATACCACATTTCTGATCAAATGGTGGAAGCCATTTAGTAGTGCTATTTTTCATATTATTTCTTAAAAATAAGTTTAATCAAATAATGATTCCCTGCATACCAAGTTTGGTTATTTCAAAAAAAATAAAGTACATTACTAGAATGAAAAGCAACCTTCAAGTCAGGGACCAAGAACAGAGAACACTACCCAACAACAAGCAACACCAAAGCAAAACCGTTACAAAATAGAACTTAAATTCTGCAAACTCCTGAAAGTGTTGTTGAAACAAAGATCCACATGGAAGCCAAAAAGACTACTGAATACCACAGTTGCCTCCAATGTGACTAATTTTTAAGATTCTGGAATTTCATTCCATCAAGCAAACTGTTTAGTGCTCCTAAGAAATCAAGCAGCTAAACATATCCTACTCTCCTGGAGTTACTTCATATACAGCCATGCTATGTTGCTCGGACTCACCACTTTGTCCAGTAATACCTGTGTCAACACAGCTCGAGTGACTTTGGACACTGACAACTCGCTTATCAATTGGCATAGACTCAATAAAACGCTTTAGGCATTGAGCATGAGCGTGAGTAAGGGAGAGGGGCAAGATACTCAATAACAAATAGGGCCAGTGGTAAAGAGTGTAAATAAAATAGCAGCATTTAAACCAACTATTTGGATGACAAAGCCCAGCTGTTTTGTGATTTAAAATGGCCCAGGAATCGAGTTTAGTATCATAAAGAAGGAAGCACAACACTTTTGGACCAACCTAAGTAAAACAGCCCAAGTGTTAGAAAAGCCCAATTCAAAACGAGTTTTTTTCCCCACAAGTACAAAATCCAATATTTTAAAGATAGATCTATATATGAATACTTATCGTAAACATATTCCCTTACTCGTGTTTAAATCACCATATCCTAAAATTTAAAATTTGACAGTTCTGACACTTGGATCACAGTCCGACACCAGACACACATACCCAAGTCCAAGCAACATAGCCAAGGATACATGTCAGACTGTTCATCAAACACAAAACAGAAGGTGTTACCAAGGAACAACCTAACAAACCCTTGCCTACTCTAAGCTACTTCTGGGATCTGACACGAGCACCGGAAATAGGAGAGAGCCAGAGCAGACATGAGATACAATTTACACACATTGCACATCACTCAAGACTACAAACACCCCCAAAAGAAGGAAGAGGATAGTGCAATAGGTATATATCAAAGCTAAAAATGGAACCTTATCTGTGGCAGCCTGTTCAATCACTGCACACCCAAGATCAAGGTTATCATTGGTAACAAGTTGCACAGCGTGCTCCAGAATTTCACTTGTTAAAGAGAAACTCTGAACTGAATTCCTTAGCTGACTTGATATTGAACTACGTAATGGCTCCTGGCAAACAGACAGAACACCAAGAATGAAAAGTTCAGTAAATCAGATAAATGATTTCAAGTTCCAAACAAATAAAGAAGAGAGAAGCTAAAAAGTTCTGTGACAGAAAAAACCTTGCATGTTACATGAGCTAAGCTTCCAGCCAAACTGGCAACCATTAAGTGTGCTGCATTATATATTCTTGTTTCATCGGATTCCATGGCATAATCCTATAATTGAGTGCAATATGACGGGAAGGTATCAGAAATGTCTGGGAAATAAGACTGGTAAAAGTTTCTATAAGATGTGGAGATATTTGATTTAAACAAACAATAGTATGATTAGATACAAAATATGTATGATTTAGCAAGCAAAGACAACAAGGCATTAACTAAAAGAAGAAGTGCCTATAGAACTTGCTGCCAAGGTAGATGCAGCAAGCCCCAATACAAGGGACCAAATGCTTTGTTTATTTCAGCATCCAGACCTTCAGAACAAGCTCTTTTGTTGTCTGTGTTGCAATAGAAACACTTCGTTGAACAATACCAGAAACGATATCTTTGATAGCTCTATCCATTACAGCAGGAACCAGTCTGTCAATTGTTAATGGGATATAGATCATCAGAGAAACACAAACCAATGTAACTACAAGGCATCATAAGAGTAATGTAGAAACAGTTTGAACCTTTGAAAATGCACATGTAAGCCCCAAGAATTTAGTTTCTGATTGATAATAACATGAGTTCCGATGTTGGGTATTGCTGTGGGAAGCTGCCAACAACAGAGAACTTGCAAATTAGAGAACAAAGAAGTCAGTCTATTGTTCAACTATGAGCATGTGATATTAAACCGCACCTGACTAGCAGAAAACGTTGACTGGGATGGAGTCGCTTGGAATAGACCTTGAGCAGAAGGGAGCTGATCAGACAAGCCTAATGCAGCTAGTTTGTCATCCTCCATCAATGCATGAACAGGAGAGGTATACTGAAGACACCAAGCAGATTAACTTCAGATATATAAATATATATATATATATATATCAACAACTGCTAGACAAAAAATAGAAAACAAAATGCACACAAACCTGAGATAACAAATGAGCATGACCACCAGAATTAGGTGGGCTTGCAACCTCAAGCGGTAGCTCAACATGATTTAGTGGAGATATAATTCCAGATTTAACTTCAGGAACCAGCTGTGGTTGGGATGCTCCAACATCTTTGTTGGAAAAATCAGGATTCCCTTCAATTTCCCTTTTCCGATCCTTCAGGAGAGAAGTTGGTGCAATGTCCTTCATATCTACGCCAAGATTCTTGAACAAGACCTGAAGTGCCACAAGAAAATTATTGATAATCAACCAAATACAGCCTATGTTAGTGAGGCTTTCATAGCAGAAAAAAGTCCACACACTTGTGCAAGTCAGTGCTCATGGTATCCCTTTACCTCTATGTCAAATTTGAGGTTCATTTTCAAGTTTGGCATTGAGTAGATCTCAGCCAGCAATCCAAGAATGCCCATAGTCCAAGGATTAGGAGGTTGGTATGCTAGACTGCTTTGACATGGCTCCAGAACCTACAGCAAGTAAAAGAAAATATAAGAATTACATGACAATTAACTTCAGAGACATCTAATTGTCAACATGTGTACCTTGGATGTAAATGGTATAACTGCAATCATCAATCCCTTCTCATATGCCTGCCCAATTACAAGATTAACTCAAGTGAACTTATGATTCTCAAATGACAAAAAACAATGATGAAAAAGAAAGATCTAATGAGACTTGTTAACATTGAAGCACACATTGTCTCCATGTATAAGAATCACCTCTATGATCAAAGATTTAGGATCTATTTCACGTGCCCTCAGAACTTGGTTCCTTCCAATAGTTAATTTTCCAAGCCAGCTTCCCAAATTTTTTAGCAATGAACGTTCTTCGGAACTAGATTTTATGAGCTCTGATCCCAAAAGAACCTGAAACAGAACAAAAAGTAATGCTGATCTATTCTACTTTTAAACTGAAAAAGACTTATCCATGCCACTTGATTTTCTGAAAAGGATGTTGATCAACAATGTCCAATGCACAAAGATACATGTGATGACACAAACCTTGCAGTTCTCATATGAGTTTTGGACAATCTCCTTACTTAAAGCTTTTGAATAAACTTTATCAAGGAACTTCAAGTACAAATCGTGAAAATTGGGCTCAATGCTTGCTCTGCACAAAGACATTAACGAAGACCAACAAGGAAGGGCAACAGCACAAAGAATTAATATATTACATAGAGACAAACATAAATATGCTTAGAAACATTTACACACACTAAAGAATCGGGAAAGGTAATTTAAAAAGACTTCTCACCTTTTCATGACCATGTACTGGGCAAACCAGGGATAGTGCTGCTCCTTCAGTATTTCAATGAATTCTTTTGCTTTAGCTTCAACATTTGCAACTGAAATATTATTAATTATGAACGATATTTTGTCCTGAATCTCTGATCCTGGAGCCTGGAAACAGAAAGTGAAACCAGATAACTACAGCACACAAGAAAAATGAATCCATCCAACGAGCCTCACTATTTTTTATCTTTGAATAATATATTATTAGAAAGAGAAGTTACAAATTAAAGTCTAAGCAATCCTTCATATCAAGAACAAATAAGAAAACAGAACAATATCAGTAGAAAATAATAAGAAAAAGAACTTTGCAATGTTAAAGGCTATCACTGGAAAAGTTCCAGGAAGCAGAACCCCATTAGAAGGCTGAACTTAGAAAATATCCCATAACAGCTTCTTTAAGAGCAATTCATTGAAAAGTCTCTATTTTCACCTGTAGAAATATCCCAGATTTAAGAAGTATTTTCTTTCTTACGGCCCACTAATGCACGGGATAAAAAATCCTATACCCGCTAGAGAACACCCACCTATTTATCCAAGGTAAAGAGCTACCTATGCAATAACCTTATAATCCAACCATACAGGAAGGCCACCCAAACAATACATAAAGATGACATTTATCATTACACAACATGCAGTGCACCTCATATTTCACAATTGCTAGACCACCAATAACCATGGCCCGTTGAAACATATGATTTCAGGGACTCTCACCTGCTAACAATTAAATAGATTGGTCAAAGCACGACCCCTTAAAGACTTTGAAGACTTCAAATAACCACCACTTTTGAATAACAAATAGCTCCATTCAAAGTTTGGTGCTTAAATGGCCAAGAAATTTTTTCCTTCCCAGATAAGTTATCAGCAAAAATAAGGTACGAGGATAGTAGTTGCTTGTAAAATAACATCTCTTGTAAAATAACATCTCTTGATAGCTAAAATTAATAAGGATAAACCAGGCAGTAGCTGATGAGTCGAGTTTTATACTCATAGAGGCTTCTATACATCTCTATAGAAACAAATGAAAGCTACCATAGACCCCACGCATCTATGTAAAAAATGCTACCACTTGCGTGATTTTAAAATAAAACATTGTACCTCTATATGTGTTTCTCTTCTCTCAGCAGCAGCTACAAGTGTTTCGATGTTCAATGCAGAGCCAAACCCTGTATTAAATAATGATTCGTATGTAATGCTGATAAAGGCATTTTTAAAACAATTCAAGGCATGGCAGCTTAAAGTAAACAAGAAAAAATTAGGATCATTAATGAGCTTACTGGTAGAGGTAACTGCACGGGAAGGACGGACAAAACCAGGTGAAGAAGACAACAAAGATGAAGAAGTAACTGTATTCTGCAATCACAACTTACGAAAAGTGAAGAACTACGGGAATGAAATTCAAATATTGACATCAAACAAATCAGTTGTGAAAGCTACCTTCTGAATGCTAGAAGCATCACTTGAAGCAGCTGAAGATTGCCCACCGGAAGATAGAAATGGTTTAGTGTCATTAAATGGAGCTGCAGATGCTTTCAGACGGTCATCAAGAGAACTTTCATGTCTCTGTTGACTGTGGAGTGTAGATGAAAGTTGCTGCCCGAGCTGTGGAATGTTAATGCTATTTGACTGCAATAATGGCACAAGGTTAGAAAAGCAAAGGCTGTTGAGACTACTGCTTAGTTTAACCAACTAGTTTGGCCCCTAATCAAAGTTACAATGTCATAGGACCAAACTATGATATAACAATGTCAAATAGCTCCCAGTCCACATATATTTGCAATAAAAGCAGTGACGTGTCGAAAGATCAGTGCAGTAGTGTTAGAGAGCTGGAGGTGCGATGGTCCCAGTGAGAAGCAGATGCAGAGATGATGATGCCAAGTGTGTCCGTAACATGCAAATTAGAAGTTTTTACCTGATCATCGCAAACCAGCTCAAGATGTCCTCAATCACCTTAATTTTATTTCTTTAAGAGGATAGTTGAAATACAGGATATTAGTTGGAGCACTAAACATCCTGGACGAATGTTATGAAAGATCTGGTGCAACTAGTACATTCACATTAGACAATAGAAAATGCAGGGATTGATCATGGCTGCAATCAATGGTTGAAAATAAAATGGAAAGGAGAATCAGATGTGCAATGATTTATATATTTCACATAAAGCAATGAGCATGTGTTTGTGCCCAAACTCTAGCTCCCTGACACTATTGCACTGACTTACCACCAAATTGCTGCTTCTATTGCAAATATGTTTGTGTATTGAAAATAAAAGGTTTATGCCAGAATTTAATAGACTCCACCACATTCAACAAACTAAGTTTGATGTGAATTTTTTTTCTGAATATCTCATATTGAACCCTTGCCAAACATTCATCATTCATGTATCTGGTTTCCATCACTTTCAACAAAGTTTGATGTCAAATATCTTCTGCACATCTCAGATGGTAGCCTTGTCAAACATTCATGGATCTAGTTAAAAATATGGATGCACAAGACAGGAGGAGAGGGCACAAAAAGTACCATAAACAAAAAACAATTTCTTACCTCTCCATTTACTGAGGCAGCCTGTAACAAACCATGGTGATGAGCAGCAGAAGCATTGTTAGTTCCATCTGATTCCAAATGCCCTGATGAAATCCTGGCAAGTGCTCGTTCAATGAAAGCAACAAGCTCAGTATGAGTACCACGCAGATGAGATATTTGTAAGATATGATTGCAATACTGTGGCCATTCAATCAAACGATCCACAAACTGCTCCAAAGACTTGGTACCAAACACAAACATCTGCAAAGAGCAGTCATTGGAAACATTATATACACCCATATACATATACAGTTTGAAGGTCGCTTAGGGATGGTACAGACTTTGGAATCTGGAGGTTTGCGAAGTGCATCTAAAACACCACGCAAAGCAATCCCAAGAGTGAGATGAGTAACAAGCTGGTGCTTGATAACAGAACCTGAAATACAATTCACAAACATGACCACATAAATCTGCTGAAGACATTCCAAATTACACTTGTTCGAATAATCACATAAATCTCAAGATTACTTGACTAGTTAATCATGCAGATTTTCACAGCTTTATGCCTCATGCTGCAAAATGCAAATACAAGTAGCAATCACAGGCAAACAGATCAAATTCTTTCAATCAAGTAGTAAGCTAACAAATAACAAACAATGTCCTAGCATTAATGCTGCAATTCAAATTTATATCAGTTTAAACTATGTAGGACCCATCACAATAATTTAAAAAAAAAAATGATTGACAGAATAATAATAAAATCAGCATTGCAGTTTTGAATTACCTATATCAGAAACCAAATACCATAACATTTTTCTACATAGGGACCCTACTCTGAACAAGGGAATACATGCAAAAAATCCAAGCTCATGAAAGGACAAAAGGAGTAGGTTTGATATTATAGCAAACAATGATGTAAAAGATAGCACAGTTAAAATTGTACAGGCAGCATGCACACTCAAGCTCTAAAGCATAATTGTTAAGACGAGAGCCAATCGAGGTAACTTGATATCAAGCATTGGACTAGAACGCTAGAAAAATAAGCCATGCTATTAACTTTAATCTCTGTAATAAATCTCACCAAAAAGAAGAGCAGCAATTTTTAGTTGCCTTTCTGGATACTTAGGGAAGAATCTATATTCTTCAAATAGATTGCCAATCATGCACTCGAAAATCAATTGTTCCCTGTCAGTGATTTCAACAAGAGATTAGTCTTACCACTGAAATCCAAACTCTCTGATGGGTCCACCAACAAAGTAAAATATTAAACACCCAAACTCTCAAATGAATATCACATAAAATCATCTAAAACTAAGATGGCACTGGTCTGAAAAGTATCATTGGCTTTCACATCCTCGCAAGGTCGAGACTATTGCCCATACTTGTCAGTCAAAAAACACTAATAAAATAACTACAATCATTCCAATTGCTTGGAGGAGATACAGACAACGTAAAATATTCGATTCAGGATATACGAATAAAATATGGAGCATGCATAAAAAGCATTTAACTCTTCCCCGAAAATTATTCCAGGTAGAATAATTCAAAGCTAACTTCCAACACTATAAAGACTCTGTTATTATAATTATCATCAGAGAAACCCTAGGACGTAGTTCAGTGATTTAGACTCCTAATGAACAAGGCATAGTAAGATACCAAAAAAAGTAAGCACTTTTAAAGATTAACATTATACCTTTTCACTGAAGATTCCTTGAATCTAGCAAGCATTTGAACCATTGCATCAATTGTCAGCTGACCAGAAAACATTTGCTGGAAATAAGAGTTTGCCTCTGCCTCAACATCATCTGAAAACCCATCAGGGGTAGATGAATCTGCTGAGCTACCATTTTGCAGCCTTGGATTAGAGTCCATAACTGTCACATGCAACCTTTCCATTTCCTCAGACAGTTGGGTAGAGATAATTAAGCTGGTGTGAGCTTGAAGGACCTGCAAAATATGCAGAGAATTAGAAAATCACTATGCAATTGTATGGAGAAGACCAGAATAAATGAATTGTAGAAGTTGGAACCTTCAGGAAGGATGAACTAGTTTCTGAATAATGATTCACAATATTGCTTTGATGATGAAAAGGTTTCGCAGAAAAATCCTGTGATCCACCGAGCTGAATCTCCTTCAGAAACCTGAGACATTCCTGCAGATTTGAAAATACACACCAACATGTCATGTCTCACCATGTCCATAACTAAGCTGTAATTTTACTATGTCATAGTAACAAAAATCCCAAGATACGATTTGACACGGCCACTGAGTATTGGCACCTTAATGAAGAGTTTGGAAGGGCAGCTGAACATTACCTCAAAGAATGAATCCTTGTATGTAATTAAATTATTACTCAGCCACTTTTCAAGGTCTATAAGCTCTTTTCTTGAAGCAAGGGCTGCCAATCGGATACCAGAAGGAAAGGGAATCATGTCTAATACTGATGGCAAAATCTGCATTAAGGAACCAGAAATTTGAGCTCAAAATGAAATACACCAAAACAAGCAACAAACAAACATAACTAAAAGATGAATCCAAGGATGATCAGATCAGTACGAACACCGCAAGGTTATGGTAAAAGTTCCAACAAAATGGCAGCTTTAAAATTTTGGAGGAGATGATGGAACATATGCATTATTATTAAAGCAAAACACTGCAAAAGGGATGATTAGAACAAAAATCAAGTCACAAATTCTCTCCGTTTACCTTTAGCTCTTGACATACATCCAATATCTTGGTCATGATGTTTGATTCAACATTCCCAGCCTCTACAAATCCCCGCAACACAAGATTAGGGTTCAGATGCCAAAGGTAAAGCATCATACCACCACAAGCAGGGCTTTTGAGTATAAGGGGGAAAACCCTAAAAGACACTTCGTATTGGAGGAGGCTGTAGGCAGTCTGCAATAAGAGAGGTAAAATTGATCAGCCAAATAAACATGTAGGGTATCATTCCACAAATCATGAATGAAGTATGAGAAGTACATTGATATTGAACATCCCAAGAAGCAACAATTCTGGACAGTGTTTAAGAGGATACTCGAGAATTGATCGGACAGAACTAGCATGACCTGTCTCAGCAAGTTGACAAAGCACATCCAAAAGGTCAAGACACAGCCATGCATGATTAGCATGCCCAACTTGGAATTTATGGCCATGCACAGCATCCATATAGTTCTGCAACAATAGCAGATAACTAGTCATAATCAGAACAGGGGGTTGCCTCAGAATGGAAGTGAAAAACTGATAGAAAAGCACCATACCAGCTGCCTTCCAGAATGAGCAAAGGTGAACATTTCTGGTGGTGCAAGTACTGCATGTTTCAGAAAAGATAGTTGACCTTCAGTATTCTTCCAAAGAGACCCACAGATTGCATGGAGAGGGAAAGGATTCTGCAAAGATCAAAGATACAAATTCGGAAAAAGCAAACAAAGATGTTGAAACTTATCTGACAGTGCATGTATTTCACATATTATGAAGATATACCTGGCATGCCTGTCTATATGCAGACATCAGAAAGGAGAATGCCTCCTCATTAGGTATGTAAAATCCTTCATGATCCAGATTTTCAATAACTTGAATCCAGTTAGTACCAGGAGCCTGTAAAAAACATTCGTATGCAATAAATCAAGGAATTTTTTATTTTAAGTACTAGCAATTTTCACATTTAAAAAAAAAAACTAGGATAATAAGAACAGAACTGGACTCACAAGTTGCTTGATTGTTTTTACAAGGATGTCAACGTCCCAGGAGCTTAACTGTTGAAGATCAGTTGTAATGTCACAACCAAGAGCCAAGCCAAACGTTGAAAACGTGCTCTGGTTGTCCTCAAGCCCGGTAAGGTTGCGGGCAATTGTTCCAAGTATCTTAGAGATTGTAACTTCTGACAGTGGCAGAAAAGGGGATAATATTTCTTTGCAGTGCAATGCATCAAATGTGCATCCATAGCCTAACTCTTTCACAATATCTCCCAAGCTCATCTCCTTTTCCATTTCAGCTAAAATAGCATCAAATTCACTCTCTGTACTTCCATGGAAGAGATCCATATTCCTGCAATACAAAAAAAAATGAGCACGTTGCATGTGTTACAGACCACAGAGCTTTACCCTCATTCAATTACAAAGCCAGGAAAGAGAGGAGATCACCTCCAAAAATTGGCCTCGCGCAGTTCATCAGAAATCAGTGGAGTTAAAACAAATGGGGTAACATCTTTTGACTGCATTAACGACAACATCTGCATAAAGTTATCAACATGCTTGGATAGCCCCTCCGACCGCTGTAGGAACATAACAATATTCTGAACTTGATCAACTGAACTTATCAGAACAGGATTCGCACACAATTCCTCAATTTGAGCCATACAAAACTTCTTTGCTGGAAAAACAACAAACCCATCAACAAATGCAGTCCAGGCTTCCAAGCCAGTAAAGGGGCAAAAAAGGAGGAATAAACAAACAACTCACCAAACATCCTGGTATCAGCGTTCTCCGCATCGGTGAGCGCGAGACCAATGCCAATTTTCTCAGCCACAGATAGCTTCAGCGAATTAGACAACTTCTCTAAGAAATTTTCAGTGATCTCCAAACTTCTTAAAGACTGACAAAACACAGTAGTGGAATTCGGTTTGTCCAAAACAAACTTGAAAACCGAAACAAGTACGGGTTCCAACTGAATGTTTTTCAAGTCAGTCTTCAAATACTCCAAACATGTTTGGAGCGTCAGAACACTTCCTTCAAATCCATACTCCATGAACTGCAATACATCAACAACACCCAAACAACGCGTCGACCTTTGAGTCACCAACAAACAATAAAATTTAAAAAAAACACCTCAATTTTAACCCAATAATAACTAAATTAAAATTGCAAAACCTAAAATAATTTTTTTATTTTAATCCAAATATAATCCGGTCAAGCAAAGAGTAGAATGTTAAGGTTTTTTTAAAAAAATAAAAGATGAGAGAGAGAGATAATAAACGATCGATTGCAGAATTAGGGGAAATGAAGTAATGTAAAGAGAGTACCTGACAGAGGTCGCGAAACACGGAGTCGACGTTGGCTTCGTTCAAGGTGTGAAGAAGGAACCGAATCTGACTCGGTATTGTTGAAGATAGCTCGATCATGGCGAGTGACTCGGTAAGTGAAAGACAAATTAGGGTTTTATTTAGTTTTTTTGGTTTTGCAGTAAGAGAGAAAGCAAGATGTCGGTGATTTTGAAGATTTACACTGAGAATTGATGAGGGAAAGGGGAATTTTTTTTCGTGTCGAGCGGAATATTTTAGAGTAAGAGACAAGTGTGGTGTTTGTCTGGGTTACGCGCTGGTCACCGTTAGGTGTAGGTAGGGATGAATATGTCGAGTTGTTTACATGCCACGTCGCAAATGAATATGATTAGGGTTTCGCTCTTTTTTTTATTATTATTAACGTGGGTGTTCGAATCAGCTTGCACGTACCTTGACTAATCTCACGGGCCCTGAAGTTAATGACTATGTAAACCTCCAGTGGTCATCATCTTAGTAACCACAAGGTTCAAATCTGAGATTAAGGGTCTCTTTCTTTTATAAAAGAGGCTACGTTGATATAATTTTTGTTTCAGAAAATATAAAATATGGAATTGGTAAGATTTTCAAAACTTTAAAAAATGGGTTTTAAAAAATTGTGTGAGCAATGGTTGGTGTTTACTTTTTATGTTAAGAAAATCTAAAAGCAATTTTTTTTGTCTGAGAATAAAAATTAATAGAAAAAATATATAGGGTATGAGTTTTTTTATTATAGTACTATAAATTGTTTATTGTGAATTGCTATAATGAAATTACTATTTATTTTATGAAAAAATGGGTGTTTTGGTGGGGAGGG
>Ga0307517_10004099_pt1 | contig 22494 bp, 7 predicted proteins | sample 23_EM_MG_FD_194515 | JGI IMG/M metagenome (GOLD analysis project Ga0307517, IMG submission 194515) | Populus trichocarpa ectomycorrhiza microbial communities from riparian zone in the Pacific Northwest, United States - 23_EM | ecosystem: Host-associated > Plants > Roots > Unclassified | place... | reverse complement strand
ATAAAAATAAAAAATATATTTTAAAACCTGAGGCGAACACCTTAGGATTGGTAATGGAAAATACTGCGACTACTTGTTTGGATGTCTTCGTCCTAGAGAAAATATCCACATCCTAAGTTGATTATGAAGTCCCATCAAGTCTTAGTAGAATCTTAATGCTATGATTACAAAAAACCTTGTTTGTTTTTGTGCTTTTGAAAAAAAATCAATTTTTTTTTATTTTTTTCTTTACTTTAAATTAATAATTTTTTAATATTTTTAGATTATTTTAATGCGCTGAAATTAAAAAAATAATTTAAAAAAAATAAAAAAATATTATTTTGATACATTTCTAAATAAAAAATATTTTGAAAAACAACCGCAACCACAATCCCAAATAAACATTAATCACCAAGAGAGAGAACAAGTAAATTAACTTCTCCTAAGTAATCAAAGCATGAGATCTTATTAAGATATTCTCTTGCCTTTGCAATCCACTGGAGATGTCTTTAAGATGGAAACAATATAATATTTTTGTTATGTTCCCCTAATGCATGGAAGGTTCCGATTAATTAAGTAAGTAATATATGTACTTTAACATTGAATGACATAACGTAATCATGTTTTTGCTTTAATTAGAATCGTGTCTTAATTGGTAATGATACATCCACCGACTAAATTAGTTGCTTTAGTAATCTAAGACATAGATGGTTGGCTTTCCCCAAATATTTGGTAAAATATCAACTAAGTTATCCGACTAAAATTAAGTATAATTTTCCCCGTATCTATTAGCACAGTAGATTGTAATAGTATTTCATAATATTTTTCTTTTGTATTTTTCCTTTGTTATTGATTTTATTTTAAAATTTTGTTATTACATGATGTGTGTATGGAGATTTAGAGTTCATAATTTATTTTAATTTATCATTTATATGGTTATCGCGGTATAGTCTATTTTTTTAAATTTTTATTTAAATAAAAATGATTTTTAAAAAAAATAGGTTATTAAATTTTGTAGAGTGAATGACCCAGTGTGCGAGTTTGGTAAGGTAACCCTGGTTGTCCCGGTTCACAGGTTTAGCCGGGTACCCTTTTTTTTAAATTGAACTCGATTATGTGATCATCTATTTTTCTTTTTATCATATAGTTAAAAAAATATTTTTGAGAAAAAAACATGTTCTAAATTTTAGAAAGTCCATGGGCCTATTGACAGGTTTGACGAGTTTAGCTTTCCTTCTCTTTTTTTTTAAATTTATTTTTTTTCAATTTTATCATTCGATAATTGGTTAATTGAGAATTGAGTTTAATAATTTTTTTTTTCGTTTTGCTTTCTATGAGATTATCATAATTTTTTAAAAAAGTCTTGGTATTGGTTTGATGCTCGATTTTACGATCGTTTATTTTTGTTATCATATAGTTAAATGAAAAATAGTTTAGAAAAAACAAGTTATTAATCCTAATGGAGTTCATTATCTAATTGCGGGTTTGATATGTTGACTTGGGTTAAACAGATTTACCCATCAAACTTGATATGTTTTTTTGTTTTTGTTTATGGTCCTTTAATTTTTCAATTTTTTTTATTTCACTCTTTTTCAATATTGGATTGGTTAGGAAATGAAATTTATGATTTATTTTTCTCTATTTTTTGTAGGGTTATCATGATCTTAATACGTCTGTTTTAGAGTTGGTGCTCGATTTTGCAAACATATAATTTTTATCATAAAATGAAATAAAAGTAATTTAAAAAAACACTAAAATTATTAAACCCTTTGAAGTCGATCCAGGTTGCAGGATAACTGAGGTCAATCCAATCTGTCATTGTCTCAATATAAAAAAAATTATCGTCTTAAAGTTTTTTTAAAAGTTGTATCATGTTTTTATCGGTCATTCAAGTTGTATTTAGACATATTAAATTGAATGATTTACTTTGGATCAGCTCCCACATGATTTAATTTGAAACTCGAGCTAGATAAATAGTCGGGTTAATAGGTTTTAAGATCGAACCGCTTGATTAGATTTAATAATACTACCAATTTTTTTTAATAAAATTACAAACATACCAAAGATACTAATATTTTCGTATCTTAATTTTAAAACCATTTTTGTCCATATTATTGATTATATCAAGAATTTCTTTTTATATATGTGTGTGTTGTTATTTTATTTTATTTTTTGAACTTAAGAATAAATATAATAAAAAAACTTAAGGTTAATAAATTATGAATCGTTTAACATATATAAAAAATATATGTTAAAATATTATAATTAGTATATATCTTGTTGTCATCAATAATCATTTTATACCTTAAAAATACATTAATAGTATTTAACCAAATACTATTTAGTTGTTTTCAAATAAATGTAAACATAACACAATTATTAATTTTTTTTAATTTGTAGAACAAGATGGTTTTTTTTTTTTTTTTATAAAATCAAGAATATATAAATAAAAGGAAACAGGAACAAAGAAACAGGGTTTTAGCTACTTAGATTGTAGCCAAAGCCAAAGATTAAGAACATGAAAATAAAAGACTCAATCCTACTACTAGAACATCAACCACAAAATCCAACTAGAATCAAACTTAACAGATCAACGAGATGCATTCATGGTTTCTACATACCTATATACCAAAATAAGATACTCAGATTTCTGATCTATCCTGCAACAAAATAGAACACATGCCATGTGGCATCCTCCTCAATAGGTTGCTTTTCCTTGAACACCAAATTGTTCCTCGAATTCTAACGAGTCCAAATAATGCTAAACATAAAACCACCCCAAATAGATCTTTCAAACTTGTAGTGATTATCTTGTAGAAGGCCTTGCCCTTGACATTGAAGGTCATCTAGGGTGCAAGGTGTTACTCAGTTCAAGCCTCTCTAAGCTATAATTTTATTTTAAAATTTCCAAACCACAGGACAATGCATGAGAATATGGAAGACAATTTTAGAATGTTGTTCACAAAAAAAGCAATAGTCATATTGATGACTCAAAATATGTCTCCTGATGAGAAAAACTCAAGTGCAGAGGCCTTCATTTAGACCCAGTCATAATGTCATTTATGTTTTTGGAGGACAAATTGATTTCCAAGTGTCTGTAGCATATGGTTTAGTTCCAGCAAACCTTTTCCTGTCAAAGACAAGCAAATAGAAGTTCACAATTTACTCACCTTCCTTCCCCTATTCCCAAATTAGTTTATCTTTATTCGTTCGATGAATTCCTACTAGATTTAGATCAAACATTAGCCCATGAAGATTCAGATTCTCTCTAGCTCTAAGGGGTCTTATCCAATTCAAAAAGAGAGCCGAAATAGTGCAGGATAAGAGTCAGCTAAACAGAAACCAGTCAGCCAGGTGTCTTTCCAAAAATTTACCTAATTACCCTTTCTCATTTGAAGTTTGCAGCTATCTCTCATCAGGTTGTTATCCTGATCCTTGCCAGGAATAGTTAAGTCTTTTGCTAATAATACCTCTCCAAGTCACTGAGAGTCTTTTGCTAAACTAAGGTAGTCCATTGCTGAAGCCTGGTCTGTATTTTTCTCTAATAATGACAGACCAGGCTACATTAGTCCAATTTTGCAATCTTTTGAGCTACTGTCTTTGGGATACAAAACATGGACATGTAGTAAAGTGGGATGACAATGAGCACACTTTTGATTAAAACAGCTCTCCGAACCATAGACAACAACCTGCCCTTCCAAGAGCTAAGTCTCCTACAAATTTTGAAGAGCACAGGTTTCCATGTGAAAATCCTATTAGGACTAGAGCCAAGAGGAAGACCCAAGTAATTAATAGGAAGTGTGTCGCATCTGCATCTGAGAACACCCGAGATCCTTGCTGTGAAGATCTCATCCACATTTACAACCACCAGACTACTCTTACTGAAGTTAACATAGAGATCCAAACACATCTTATCATTCTCTTCACATTAAACGGGCATTAAAAATGGTAGAACAAGATAGTTGAGGTTATATTTTATTTTAAAGACTTAAACTTTATATGATGGAAGGTCGATTCTCAATTTTTATATTGATTTGTGTTTTTATACTACATATTTTCATTAACATCAAGCAATAACACAATGAATTTCTTAAAAACTATATAATAAAAATCTCTTTCTCGTCAATTTAGTCAATTGAACACCTGTTTTGGAACTTTACAGTCATCCCCACCCCATATAAATAAAGATTGAAGACATGCTTTGTGCCTCCCAGCTCCTCGCCTGCTCAAAAGCAACAGGAGAAAATATTCGAGGACCCAATCTTCATTGCATTCTAAGAAGTTCAAGATTCAAGATATCTATGTGTTCACATGTTGTTTCTTTTTTTGAACTAATATAATATATAAGGTTACAATGACACAATCACAAGATACACCAAATCTAAGGGATTATCCATTAATCGATGCAAAGGAAGATTTAGTATAACCTAACAAAAAAATTCCACAAGGAGGAGATCTTGATTCTTGACTAGTGAAAGATATCCTCCATGTACAAGTCGTTCTTATGATTTATATAAATTAGGTTTGAAAATAAAGACTCAATACCTTCTTCTTCTTTTTTTCTCTCCAGAAAATGAGATGAATTGAATAATAAAGCACATAGACTTCAAGGAGATGAAAGAAACGTTGACCACTAAGAACGCAAAAGCTAAGCACTTGGAAATAGAAGTTAACTGGCAGCAACGGAGCTTGTTATAAGATCAAGTAAAGGGTCAATATACTTAATATTTTAGATCAAGGAGTCATAAAGCATTAATATTTTATTGATATGTTCATATTTTTCATTATCAGTGCAAGGAACTTATATATATTAAATGATACACCTATCATCTTCTGAAATTTCTAAAACATAGTACTAAATTTAATTCTTTGATTTAATTTAACGAATCTAAATAATACGAGTATTATCATCAATAAATAAAACAGACCAATACACACCGTTCAAAGAAAAAAGTTTTTGTAAAACACGTACATTTTTTTTTTGGATTCGAGAAAACCCCATCTCCGGAAAGCGCACTTTGTGGGTTCAGGTAAGCGAGTAAAACCCCGAATGTCCCAGGCTCTTACAAGAGGTACACGTTCTGACTCGAACTCGAGACCTGCCGTGCAGATCTCAAACCCTTTACCATCATACCACGCCCCTTGAAAACGTAAAACACGTACATGCATCAGAGTGAACAATTATAAAAGATATTGAACTTTTATTCTTATTTATAGGAATTAAAAATAGAAAAAAATTTGGAAACAATTATTTTAAAATATCCGATAGAGATATGAACTAAGCACCTGTACCACTGCCAAGTTTCTAAATTCTGATGTTTGTTAAACTTATCAACAAAGTAAACTTGTTGCAATTGACTTGAACTTTCCATCATCAATAAAGCTTTCTCTTTTTAGCACCATAACCAATTTTCTTTGGAGTCTGGATATCTTTAAAAACATAAAGGATGGGGAAAAAAAAATCAAAACATAATGTTTCTCGACAATTTAGGCAATTAAACACCTGTTTTGGAACTTTACAGCCATCCCCCCCCAATGTGAAGATTAATGAAATATGCTTTGTGCCTCCCAGCTCCTCCCTTGCTCATGTGTATGGCTGCAGTAATTATTTTGTCGTCCCCACATGTCATGCAAAATCAACAGGAGAAAATATAAAAGGACTCAATATTCTTCATTCATTGCATTCATATTGTTCAAGATTCAAGATCTGTGTTCACATGTTGTTTCTTTTTTTGAACTAATATAATATATAAGGTTACAATTAATGACACAATCACAAGATACACCAAATCTAAGAGATTGTCCATTGATCGATGCAATGGAAATTTAGTATAACCTAACAAAAATAAAATTCCACAAGGAGGAGATCTTGATTCTTGACTAGTGAAAGATATCCTCCATGAACAAGTCGTTTTTATGATTTATATCAATTTGGTTATTTGAACAAAAGAGAGAACACATGGATAGCACTTGCGGCATTACTTTTGTTTACAACAATTTGATTTAATTAATTAAAGGTTGTATTTATAAATTATTTCTTCTTCCAATACTCATAGATGTTCCACATCATATAAGTAATTTAGGTTTGAGATTTTTATTAAATTGTATATAATTTAAACTAACTATGAAACCCAATTAAGATCCGTTTAGCTTCTTCCTTATATTACATATTAATTAAAAAGAAAAAAATAATCTTATTTGCATGGAAACTAAAGACTCTACCTTCGTTTCCATAATTAAAATGAAATAAATTGAATAATAAATCACATAGACTTAAAAGAGATGATAGAAAAGTTGACCACTAAGAAAGCAAAAGCTAAGCACTTGGAAATAGAAATTATCTAGCAGAACCAGAGCTTGTTATATGATTAAGTAAAGGGTCAATATACATAATATTTTAGATAAAGGAGTCATAAAGTATTACTATTTTATCGATATGTTCATATTTTTCAAATCAATATTGATTTACGCATTGAATATAGAATAGCAAACCAGTAAAATAAGCTTAAATATAACATGGTTAAAGGTTGTTACACAATAATATAAATTATATCTTAGGACTTCACCTAACAACTTAAGCTATTGGGTTTAGATGGTTATTTGACATGGTATCAGAACTTGAATGATCAAGCGGTCACGAGTTCGAATCTCACAATCCCCATTTATTTGATAAAAATTAAGCACAAGGTAATGTGAGCATGTGCAAGTTTCAAGCCCAAAGAACTTTCACTTGAGGGGGTGCGTTATAGAATAATATAAATCATATCTTGAGACCTCACCTAACAACTTAAGCTATTGGGTAAATTAAGATAAATTCAACACTATTTTATATTTAATTTTTTTATAAAAAAATAAAAATAAAAAAAATAAAATTTAAACTCATGATTACCCAATTATTAAAACTCTATTATATATATTAAAAACTCATTTCAACTCAAAAAGTTTTGTTAAATGAAGTACTCAAATATGATTAATATGTTATTTTATAATATTTAAAAAAACACCTGTCATATTTCTTTGTGTTCAGTACCATTTGATGTTTTTGGTTTTTATAAAACCATCCGATTAAGTCATTAGTCCATTTGAATGTTAGAATTTAACCTGACATAATAATGGTCAGGCATGCTTCTGCCCTGTAGCACTGCTCCAGTCTTGTATTTAATAATTCGGTCCATAATTAAGACATCTAGAGTATCCACAGATTATAATACTTTCTCTTCTGTCATTTATTGAGTACAATATTACTAGTCTTGATTATCTATGTCTGGAAGAATATTTTGATTTTCTAATACATACAAATATGATAAATATTGAGCAAAACAATTTAAACTATGTTCATGTTGGGATGCTAAATAATTACATTCTTCTCATATTGTTAAAGAATATCTTTATATCATTTTTAATTAACGCCCCTGAGTATTAATCTTAAAATAAAAATTTTTAACTGTCTCATCTACCAAGAGTATTTTTGCTATTGTAATTACTTTTATGTTTTTGATTTAGAAAAATAATTTTTGAAAGAACACTTTTTTGTGTGGTTGCTTTATGTAAATTATGTGTTTGGTAAAAATTATGGTTGAAATTATGAGTGGACATGAAGTTACTAAATATGATATCAATTGTTTCCATACTTGAAATTGAACAATTAATACATATTTAATTCTAACTACTTGAAAATAAAATTCTACACTAACACACTTGGTTGTACATGAAGAAGAGATTACAAGATTTAATAACAACAGATCTGGTGTTGGTTTTTTTTTATTATTATTTAAGTTGGTGTTCGAACTGGTTTGCTCGTATCTTTACTAATCCCACGAGTCCTAAAATTAACAATCATGTAAGTTTTTAATAGCCTTGAGAGGACTCAAACTTATGATTATTGCGGAGCAAACCAAAAAGCTAACTAGATGAGTTACCTCTTAAGGTTAGGTGTTGGTATTTATTGATCTTGGTTGTGGATGGGTGGCATGTAGATTTGGTTTTGATTTATGTGTTTTGTAGTGGTTTGTGGCTAGAAAAAAAAGAGAGAAGAGAATGAAAACACTGGATATAGAGAGAGATTCCTTAACGGTGGAAGAGGTCGGCATAGATTTGAATCACGGGACAATGAAAGTCTTGAACTGGATTCTCTAAGGAGAACGAGTAGAGAAGATAGGGATATTTTGGTAAAAATAAACGGCCTTCTAGGCTTATTACTTTTTGCACATGAATCTTAAAAAACGGTGAAACATGCTTTTCATTAACATGTATTTGGATCACAAATTGAACATGAATCCCGCATCTTTAAGCCTATATTTTACTCATTTACCAAACCACACCATGCTTTCTAACACAAAAACATAGTCCTCAATCAAGTGAAAAGATTATATCAAATGCCATCAAGGGACAAAAGAACAAGATGCCCATGAACGAATGAGCAAAGATGTATGATTGATGATGATTCCATGTCAAAGACTACTTGCCTGGGAGAAGTACAGGCTCCACAGCTAGCAGTACCATGGACAAATGAGCAATGATGTATGATTTGATGATGATTCCACAGCCAGGACTACTTGCCCCAGATAAGTACAAGCTGTACAGCTAGCTAGCATACCATGGACGAATGAGCAAAAGATGTGTGATTGATGATGATTCCATATCACAGACTATTTGCCACCTCTCATATATCCGTTTTTTTTTTTCCAGTTCTCGATACAAATAATGAATAGTTTTGAAATATATAAACCATGAATCCAAAACAACATATCTTAAATAAATATATTGCATCCAAGATCTGAATTAGAGGATCGTCAATAATGTTTTTTTTCAAAAAAAAAAAAAAAAATCCCTGAAATTGTTTGAGGGATCAGTTTTTCAAAACAATACTAAACTAAATTATTTCCAGATTTTTATAAAACATTGTTTTATTTTGTTTAAAAATAAATTAAACAAAACAACTTGTTTTTTATTAAGAAAAAACTTGGGTTGAACATAACTATTAATTTAGATTTATGTCAGACTCGAGTGAGTGTAGATTATTAGATTGACTTGTTAGAATGGACCAGGTTTAAAAAGTATGTTACGTATGAATGATTACATTTACTAATATATTTTTTTAAAATTTTAACTTAAATTAAATGTATTTAGACAAATATTTATTGAATGATCTCATTAGCTTTTTATTTATTTATTTATTTATTTACCATTCATAATCTTGCATATATCAAACCAAACTCATTACAACCATATAAAATTGACCGAATATTAAAAGTGGTCCACTAAATTACATATGGCTTAGGATTCTCATGGATTCTCATCATAATAGGCTTTTTCTTGCATCAAATAATAAAAGAACATAAAAGTACTGAGTCAACTAAAATCATTAAATTAATTAAGTTTTGAATCAATTGTAATCTTGGCTACTTAGTTGCTAGTAATCCTTTTCATTTCCTTACCTTTAAGTCTTATTCTTGGGCCCAATAATTTCTAGTGATCTATTATTTATTCAAATGGAGTGAGAAATCATTAAAACGAAGAACAAAAGATACTGATCTTGGCACAAAATAATACTAGCAACTAAGAAGTTTCCTAGCTGATGATCCCATACACCTTTGGGCCCAAGAATATGTATCTAGTGGAGGTCAATTTCATGAGCTCCATCAAGCTAATCAAGCCCTTCACTTTCCAGCAAATGAATCTTTGCAAATATTTGCCTTTCTGTAACTATTTAGACCTTAAAGTGACAAGTAGCTAGGAATAGGAAAATGAAAGACCTGGTTGATAATTAGGGAAATTCTAACCCTTTTACACGGCGTAAGCTATAGCAAAACAGCATCTTGTGCACATCGCGGTTTCTTTCCTTGAGAAACAGTTTATCATTCAATAAATAAGAGTTGTTCTGGTCTAATTCTGCGGCTTAAATTGTTAGTTTATGTTACTTGGAAATTATCTCCAATTTAGCTATTGTGGTTGTATAAGCTCGACCAATAATTACTCATGAATTTTATTTCTGAAAAATTATCATATATTCATCACATCTCGTCAATTCAACTCGATAAAATTAAATTATATTAAACAATATCGAGTTTATCAGATTAGAAGGAAATATGTATAGTATAAAAGACAGCTCAATTGGACCGAATTTAAATTTTTTTTGGAGCTTATTTGCTGAATTGGTACAAATATAAAGCCTAAATTAATTTGGAGAGTTTCCAAGCTATTTGAGATTAATACAAATATTATAAGAAATAAGAGTTGTTCTTTTACGCTTCAACGTGAGATAAGAGTTGTGATGAAGCTATCTCTCGACCGATGAAATTCCAACATCCTATTCAACCAATAGATTGCCTTTTTTCTTTGTTTAATGCTCAAGATATTCTAATGAAATTAATACATATGTTATTCATCAAAGAAAATGTCCGACATGTTTTTAGATTAGTTTTTGTATATCAAAACCAATTTATTCCTTGATGATCATGTTTTAACATGCCTTTGGCAACTAGAATATTGATGCATTGACTAGAAATTCTTTCTTGTAACTTTTTTTTTTTATTCAAATCCAAAATATAACAAATGAAGAGCATATAATAAAAAAAAACTTTCTTTTACCTCACTATGCATTCACTAGAGGTGGTAGCTCACTATCAAAAAATTAACAAATATAAACGGAAATAATAACGTAATTTTTCTGTCGGTATATTGCAAAGACCTTTACTGACATAATTTTCCATTCTTGCATCGATCAGTAAACACCGACAAAAAAATTCTCTTAGTATATATTAAGGGAATTGCAGTGGGAAAATAAGGAATTAAAAAAAGCCAAACAACACGATGATATGTAACTTTTACATATGACATTACCAAAGAAATTAACCTGACGGTAAAGTACATTCATAATTATGCCAACAAAAAATTTTTCATCGTTATATACCGAGAGAATTATGAAGAGTATTATAGTGGGATTCAAAAATATAAATCGTACGATGGCGTGAAATGTTTTCCTATAGAATGATCGATGGAGTTACTGATATAATAATTCCATCGATAATGTCATCGATGATATTTAATTTATGACCTGACGATTGACCATCCTCTCCCCCTCCTTCATTTCTCTTTTTTTCTTATGCATTTTTTCTACAACAAACAGAACCCCCCCATTTCAACATAATTCAACCTCCCACAATAAATCCGGCCACCATAACACTCAGTTTGTCAGCATTCATGTTCTGATTCAAATTTTATTAAGGATTCTCCACTTTATGTAAGTAAATTTTCCTTTTTTTTTTTATTTGAACTCAAATTTAAAATGTTGATTTTTTTTTTGTATATTTTTGTAGTATATGTATTTTATTTGGGTGTTTACTTGTTTTATAGTTTTTTCTCATACAAATTTATTGTATGGATTTATGATTTGTACATGTTAGGGTTTGTTTTAGATTTTGTAAAATTATATTTGTTTGTAAATTGGTGAAACTTATGTCGAATTTTTGACTTAGGTGTTTTGTGATGAAATAAAAATAGCTCATTTAATGGGTCCATTTTATATTTTATCAATTTTATTGCTGAGTTGAATTTTTTGATAAATGTGTAGAAATTTGAATTTATGTAGATAATTGATAATGAATTAAGAGTACTATTAAAATAGATTGAATAAGTTTAAGCTAAATCAATATTTTTGCAAATTGTTTAGTTAATGTAGTTAATTAATACATGTTGGTATCATTATTTTATATAGATTTGATATAAGCAATGAATGATTGTTCATGGATGTATAGAGATTTACTCTAAGGGTTACAAATGATGGGTTATTGTAATGGGGTTTAAGGTTTTATTAATTATGCACTATCTAATCTAAGAAATATTAGTAGAGGAGGGTATTACATGTCCATGCAAGATGTATAAAAATAAAAAAAGTTTCTCGATCCAGATGTTGTAACGATGCATATTTTACAAAAAAGGTTCATAGAGAAATACTGTGTTGGTATGCATACGAAAAACCATATGTTCCTCATGATACCATGGTAGAAAGGATGGTTGGGTCAACTTCTAGTTCTAGTAACGTGCCAAGGAGTTGTAGATGACAACAATAATTCTTATAGGAATATGGTTATAAATGCAATGAGAATAAATCAGAGTCATACCGGTCAATGTCTAATCATAAATAAGAACCTAATGCAGATGCGACCATGTTTTTTGATCTTTTAAAAGATTATAATGAACTATTATGAGATGGTTGCACAAATCACAATAAATTATCAGTCGTTGTACAGGTGTTCACCATAAAGTTAAATCATAGGTTGAGTGAGGCCACTTATGACACAATTGTTGAATGAGCGAGAAGCTTTTTACTTGAAGGGAATAAGCTGAAATAAGATTTTTATACTGCTAAGTCCATGATGAAACCTTTTGGCCTAGGACACTAGAAAATTGACATGTGTCCAAACTTTTGCATGTTGTACTACCTTGAAAATACAGAGTTGACCGAGTGTAAAACATGGGGGTATTCTCATTATAAACCCATGAATGGTAGATAAAGGACTCTTATTATACATAGAAAACTTATATACTTCCCAATCACACCTAGACTGCATAGATTATTCATGTCACCAAAGACTGTTAAGCACATGACAAGGCACCAATCATATGATATGGTGGATGAAGTGATAATGCACCCTTCCGATGGTGAAGTCTAGAAACACTTTAATAATATGCATCCTCAGTTTTCAATGGAGACAATTAACGTGCGTCTTGGATTATGTATAGACGATTCAATCCATTCAGGTCATTCATTGCTCTTTATTCTTGTTGGCCGATGATACTCACGATTTACAACGTGCCATCATAGATGTGTATGAGGCTGAAGTTTATATTTTTATCTACGATCATACTTGGTTCTAATAGTCTAGGTCGAAATATAGATATTTATCTTCAACTATTGATTGATGAGTTGAAGCAGTTGTGGTCATCTAGAGCTTTAACTTATGATTTATCGAGGAAACAAAATTTTTCGATGTAGGAAACTTTGTTGTGGATTATCAGTGATTTACCAGCTTATGGAATGGTTTTTAGTTGGAGCATGCATGAAAAACTAGCATGTTCATACGATATGAAAAATAACAAGGCATTCATGCTAACAAATAGTGGTAAAACATGGTTATGGACGTGAAGGGGAAGACAAAGGATAACATTAAGGCTATAATGGATATAACTTTATTTTGTCACCGTAAAAATATAAAGTTGATTTATGTTGGGTTAAGGGTCACAAAGCCCAAAGTCAGCTTCACCTTAGACAAGAATGCACAGTTACTTGTCTACCAATAACTTAAAAGTTTATATTTTCCTAATGGACATGCCTCGAACACATCAAAGTTAGTGAATTTAAAGGATTGTAGATTGTTTGGAATGATAAGTCATGACCGTCACATGTTTATACAATCACTTATTCCATTAGCTCATTGAGATTTATTGCCAAAAGGGATATGAAATGCACTCACAAAGATTAGTTACTTCTTTAGAGATATATGCTACAACAAGTTGCAGACACAACACATAGAGAGACTTGAATTGAATATCCTCCAAATAATATGCAAACTTGAGATGATATTCCCTCCATTATTTTTCAACTCGATAGAATATCTACCTATATATTTACCGTTTGAGGCAAAAGTTGGAAGCCCAGTCCAATATAGATGGATCTATTCATTTAAGAGGTTAAGGATTACACATGCATCGTAATTAAATTTTTATTGTCTTTCTTTGCATATTTCAAAACATTTATTTAATTCTATCTAGGTACTTATTCAACCTTAAGAGGAATGTGAGAAAACAAGGCACACGTTGAGGCTTCGATATGCGAGACCTATATTGTTTAAGATATTTTAATATTTATCTAGTACTATTTCGAGCCTTAATTAAGAACAAGAATCAACCGCATTCTAAGGCATTATAATGGTGGGGAAGTGCCTTCATATGAGAACTTGTCAATATTCTCCCATCCTGGACGACCCGTACCAAAAAATATTGTGAGAGGAAGATATTTGTAAGAAATAGTATTCAGATAAGAACATAATTATGTGCTATTTAATTGCGATGAACTAAGACCTTTTATTCAATAAGTATACTACTTAACATGCTATTTTTAAAATTTTTTTTATCTCTTATAATATCATAAACTGATATATTGTTAAATTCCTTATAAGTAACATTGTCAATATTTACTGTCCAAAAACTCACAGCTGATTGAATCCAAAATCTTTCGATTACAAGATGAACAATTTTCCATGTGGTTCAAAACATATGTAAGTACTGTTTAATTATTCTTATCTCTCGATATACTTAATTTCATTACATATTTCTCGCTAATTATTCATAGTTGTACTTCATGTATGAGGTTTATCAATTGGGAGGGAATGCTAGTGTTACTTTGTCTTTACTAAGTCTGGGTGCTGAAAGAAAGGTAAAGTGCTACAACAGGTATTTCATCAATGAACATGTGTTTCATACTAAAGAATATGTAGAAAGATACATAACAGTGAAGTTTATGTTAAGGGATCGACTTTTAATGAGTTTGAAGTTGACTACTATGAGAAGTTAGAAGAGGTCATTGAATTGCAATATCATAGCGAGTAGAATATAGTATTTTTATTCAAATGGTATGACACCACTGATAGAAGAATAAAAGAAAATCCCCATCATGATTGGTTGAAATTAATTCAAAGGCTAGACTCCACAACATCGGCAATATCTTTGTTTTCGCTAAGTAATACCAGTAAGTTTATTACACATACATTTTTTCCTTTATAAATGATCGTTTAAGAGTTGATTGATTATCTGTAGTGAAAACCAAACTCAGGGGTCTTATCAGGGTTTTTCAGGATGACAACGATGAATTAACTATGGGGATGATTTTCTTTTAACTGGCGAGTTAGTTGATCTATATCGAGTTGCGTTGTCTAATGACTTAGATGAAAATTTAAATTTTTGCATCACCAAAAATATTTTTGTTGATGTTGACGTTGAGAAGTTGAATGATGTTTTGAGCTTCAGTGGACATATACAAGTTGATGAAGATGATATTAACGAAATCAACGTAGAAGATTGCGATAGAAATGGGGATAAGTCAATTGACAAAAAAGAAGACAATTTTGATTAATTTGCACAAGCATTCTCTTCTCTTTTCATTCTCAAGTATGTTGTCTTTCTTTATTTTTCTTCTTATTTTTCTTTTTTTTTTGGTTTATTAACTATCTCTTCTCTTTATTTTTTTAATTATCAGTTGAAATTAAGCACACAATTAAGGTAAGTATTTTTCATTCATTTTTCTTCCTTTTTTTATGTTTTTTTGCATTATTGTTTTTTCATTATTTTTGTTAAATTTTGTGTTCTTAATAATTTTATAAATTAATAAATGTGTTGAATTTTAGTTGTTATTGAAATAAGTTTTGCATTATTTTGTTCAATTTTAGTTGTTTGTTTTTCAAATTTGTTGTTCAATTTCAATTAAATGTGTAGGATTAATTTTAATGATTATTATTTATTTATTCTATTTAGAATAAATTTTTGTAAATTTGGGATTAAAAATATTATCACTTAGAAATAATTGTGTTGAATTTTAGTCCTTATTGTAATAATTTGCATTATTTTGTTGGATTTTTGTTTTTTTTTTAATTTTTTTTGTTCAATTGCAATTAAATGTGTAGGATTAGTTTTAATTATTATTTTGAATTTTTATAAATTTAGAATATTTTTTTTGTAAATTTATGATTAAAAATATTATCACATAGAAAATAAAATTTTTTATGAAATTAAATTATGCCATATTGTTAGAAGAAATTGAATAAAATCAATTGGTTTATGGCATATATGTTGTGTTATTTACAGGTTTAAAAATCTTGAGTAATCTATAGTATAAGGGAGATGCTGCTGAATTGTTTTTTTAAAATAAGAATCATCTAATTTTTTTTATCCGTTAATTTGTGTAGATGCTTAGAGAAAAGTCTATTGCACGTCACAAGAACATGATCACTCCTAGCAGTGATGCTGATGACTATGAGTCATTAGGTGTCGATCAAGAACACACTTGAGGCACATGCACCGACTTAAGATGCAGGCTCGTCGAGTGCGATACCACAACATTGAGGTGGGGTCCCTTCACAACGAGATTCATTTACCTGCAAGTATGAGGCCTAGTGAAATGACGACCTTTCAATGTAAGTTTATTTAGCGTTCACAATGACATGTTTAATCATTTTTGAAAAAAATAATTTCATTTAACGAATGCTATTTCAGGTTTACAAATATTGAGGTTGCGAGAGCAATAACATTGGCCTTTAAATCATTGATGAAAATTCCATTGTTTCAATGGAGCCAGGTTTTCAAACATCCTGAATGGAAATCGCAGGTCGGTGCATGGTTTTCAAGGTTCAAGGTTTGTATTAACTTAAATATTCTTTTATGTTAATTTGGACCGTTTATTGAAATTATTGAAAATTTTCTTTTATAAATTTTTACTTCAAAGAAAAATTTGAATGGTAGAGAGTTGATAATAATATTGCGAGGAGGGTTTGAGAGAATCATGTTGCAATTAGGTAAGATTGAATTCAAGATAATTTTTTTTATTCCAAATATTAAAATTTTATTTTGCATTTACTAACAAATAATTAATTTGTACCATATAGGTTGTGTGATTTTTGATATGAGATGTAAAAGAAAGCTAAAAAATTTGCAAAAAAAGAGAGAGTTTTCAAGCTGGAATGACATGGCGGTTTAGAAGGATTTCAGATTGCCGCACATCTCAGAGGCTGTATGGGCAAAATACATTCAGCAAGTGACATCCACATGTTCCACGCAACGGTCACAGTCTGGTATAGAAAATCAAAACCAGTGTGTTCACGGTTTCGTTACCACACACACCGACGACTCTGTTCTGTTCCTTTTGCATGCAAAGCAGATGAAAAGATTTTTTTTATTAGATCCATGTTTGATTAGTTGTTTTTTTATAAATATATTTAGCTGACAATATTTTTTTTCTTTTAGGCTACGGTTCTTAGACGTGAGTCAAGTCCGATGAAGCTTTTTCTTAAAACACATATGCAAAGTGATGACCGCCAAAAAAAGGTGCAACAGTTTGTGGATAGCCGAGCTCAACACTTTGTAGTATGTTGGTTTTCAATCATTTTTTCTTTAGTATTTCCTTGAATTTAATGAATTTATTTTTTCTTTCTAATATACATATAACATTCGGTTAAAAGAGAGACACATGGACTATCCTTTAACCTATCTAGATCTTGATCTGGATTTGTGATTGGAGGTAAGATCATCCGGTGGACTCGATAGAAGTCATGCGTATGGACTCTCTAATACTACGACCAAGAAATTGTGGATGACCTGTAGTGCTTCAACCGTTGGATGCTCGCAATCGATTCCAAGCACTCAAACTCCGGAGTTCACAGCAATGTTCGACCAACGAGTACAGGCTCGGACGACCCATCTTAATGATAAATATGAATGACTTACTATTGATAATAAAGAACTCCATTAATTGGTAATGGAGATGAGATCACAGATGAGTGGTTCATGTGCACCCCCTAATTGGCCCCATGATCCCGACGACTACCAGCCTCCTCCTCCTCCTCCTCTAGTGCCACCTTTATTTTAAATTTATTGTATTTGAATGTACAAATGTTTAAATTTGTAATAAATATTTGATTTTTATATTATTTTAATTATTTTTCTATTTCTGTTAAATATATTTTTATTAATTTTTTAAAAAAATATTATTGACGGGGTTACCAATGACACAACTCTATCATTATATTCTAGAGAGTTGGAAAATAATTACTAAAAATTTCACTATTACTGATGAGGTTACTGACAAAACTAGCTTGTCGGTATATTACATAGAGTTGGAAAACAATTACTACAAATACCACTGCTACTATTAACTCACCTACATAATTACAGATGATATTTTGTCGGTGATATGTTATATTTACCAGTGGATATATTGACATACAAATAAAAACACTGATAACATTACATATGATTTTCCTATTAGTGATATGTTAAATTTACCGATGGAGTTACTGACAGAATAAAGCGAATAAATTTTTTTTGGCATGCTTTGTCCGTATGTAAATCCATCAATATATTTATTATCGACATACTCATCGACAATCTATAAATTACTGATGAAAATTTTTCTGATGGATTATTTTTGTTTGTGAGTCTGTTAATAATATAGATACCGATAAACTACTAATATAAATTATAAATACTGATAGAAATTTCTATCAATAAATATGTTAAAACTACCAATGTTAAATCTGGTAGTTGCTTAAGGTGTCCGAAATCTAACTTTTGAGTTTGATTTGATCTAACTGGATCTGATTGGATCCCTTGTATATTATCTGGCATCAATTCAGGTCGGTTGTCAGATTATCAGATTTTTTTTTTCGTTAGAACTACCGGTTTTTCTCAGGCTAATTTTTAGGCCATTATTAAAGTCTTCTCAAGTCATTGTCATTGCCATTGACTCCATTTTTCTCCTTTTGGACAGCGCAAAATTTCTAGTGGTGTCCTTATCAATTGTGCTTGCGTTTTCTTCTTTGAATAATTTGTTATATCTACCTTTTTGTCCCTTTTCTCTATATAAGGAAGCAGCATTGTAGGCCATTTTTCAGAGAATTAGCTCTCTAAAACGAAAGGGAAATTACTTCATTGTATGCCTTGAAGATGGTGCCGCATGGGTTCAGGTTCAATCCAACTGATGAAGAGCTCATCCAATTCCTAGACAGAAAAGCTTCTGGCCAAGAAATGCCACTTCATTTCATTCTCGAAACAAATGTTTACGAGCGTGAACCACAGGATCTTGAATGTGCGTAATATGCACCATGTATTTCTTTGTTTTCTACTGCATGTAGGGCTCGTGATTTTTCTTCCCTTTTCTCTGTAATAATGGTATAGTGGAAATGATTTTTTAAAGCTTTTTTGCATGATACTATATGGTACAAATTAATTTCAGGCTACCTATCTATTGTCCAGGGTTCAAGTTTAGAGGGATAATATCATATTCCGTGATCTTGTCCATCCATTGAAATTTACAGTATCAATGTTGAGTTTATGTTAGTTTCTACCTTACTATGAGATCTGACTGCTTAAGTCAGATCTCTATAACAATATTGTTACATGCAGGGAATCAAACCACGCCTTTAAGCAACGGTGAGAGATACTACTATTGTACGAGGGAGATAAACTATTCGAGGGAAGTACTCGGTCGAGGATGGTGGAAAGCTACGAGCCATGTCAAGAAAATACATGCTAATAATGATGATCAACTTCTTGTTGGGAACAAGAGGCCTTTAACATTCCATAGGTTCAAGGACAATGAAAGAAATCGCAATAATGCCGTCAAGACTAATTGGATTATGTATGAATACAGCCTTGAATCAAGAACCACGGTACTAGTTTTAATATTTTTGCGTGCACAGTTCTAAGTTAATTGGTTTTAATTAATTATATGCATCTTCTTATGTTTGTTTCATTTGTACTACTTTCATTTTGTTAGTTATGGAAGCTGTGCAAGATTAAGCACAAGGGGAAACCAAGCGTGCAAGAAGAGATGGAGAGTATGAGGGAACAATATTCATCGAGGAATGATTTCGAAGCAGGTAGTTCGACCAATTTTGTTGGTGGGCAACAGCAACAGGAGCAGACCATACTGCCTACAAATTATGAAGGATATGATCAACATCAATCCTATTATCAATGGAACAATATGCAGCAGTTACCACCATCCCCATATGATCCTTATCTACCGGCACCACCGAGTACAAGTAGTGGTCACTATTATGTGGAGCAGCAAGAGAAGTTAGAGCCCAGTGATGAGCACCCATTTCCTAGTCTTTGGTCTTGGACGAACTAGGATTTTGTTGCTTCTAAATATCCAGGTTGCTATGAATGTAAAGAAAGAATTGCTTATGCATGTTTTGGTATAAGGAAGGATGTCTCGTTGCCTTTCTGTTACTGTAGTCATTATCGCGCGCTATGTTAGAAATAAATACGGTTGTCTCGAGTAATTGTAATATGATGATTGTTCAGTACTTGTTTATCCTCCATCTTGGTCCCCTCATTCACTACGTTGTACTTCTTTCTTGGTCCTAAAAATAGAAGCCACACCCCTTAATTACCCTTCATACATACTAAAATACATTGATGCTACTATTTTGGTAAAATTGGGGAATATCCTTTGTAGCTAAGATAGGAAATCAACATAAACTAAATACACATTTGTTCGAACAAGAATCAACATCAATTCATTTTTTTATTTGATATTTGTTGTGAAATAATGATGAATATTGCACAAGAAATATATATAAATTCAATGTTGTTCAACAATATTATATGTCTATATTCACAGAAATCATAAATTTTATTTCATTATATGTCAACTTAGAGTTAAATAATATGTATTTATAATAAATCCTAATCACTCTAGGAATATCAATAATTTTTAATAACATTTATTTACCGTGTTAGATCCACACCCCCAACCTATCAATCATTTTACTTCCCTCATTTTAATGCAACACTGCTTATAAGCTACAAACTATAACGATATTTATAGGATTTCTTAGACCTACATCAATTGAATATATTTGAAGGATAATGAAAAAATTATGTAATTTTCTTAAAAGTTATTAACATACAAAATTTTTTTTATAGTGAATTATAGGTCATACTGTACTTAGCTAGGTTGTATGTTTGTAATACTTGTAAATATAGACACGTACATCAATCAATCGGCTACATAAACCTAATTGCATTAGTCATCCAACCCTTTTTATTTTTTATTCTTACAAAAAGAAATATACTTTTCTTTTAAGTTTTTGACGTACAGTACATTTGCATTGTGAATTATCATACTATCGGTTATAAAGTTTGTAATACTCTTACATCAAGACTTTAAGTATGAACATGTACAGATAGATCAATTGAAACCATTGAGTGAAGGAGAATTTTAATGTTCATATTAACAGATTTAAATATCGTAACTCTCATTCTCTTTAAGAAGTAAAATTTAGATTCAGCTCTAATTCGCATTATTGAATTTTGTAGGGTCAAAATTCACGCAAATGAGTAATATTCCTACACATAACTATCAATCTAACATCGTCCACTTACTTGCTGCTAGCTACATGTGGAATGAATGCCAATGAGTGTTGTATATATGTACAGTGAAAAATGTGAATGCATCCTTCCGTTCATACTAATTTAGCTCTAGGAGTCAAAGGTACGTGGATTTTTGTTAGATTTCAATTTGTAAAAAGGAAACAAGAGCAAGCACCCATGCATATACAATGATTGATGATGATGGTCAATAAATACCTTAAGCCGACTGCAGAAGCTGGTGCATGGATGGAAATGAATGTGAGTGATCCAATCATAACACAAGTGACTGTATCAACAAATCATCTGTAAAGGTGTACTAGCTAGTATTGTCAAATACTAGCAATATTAGCAAATAATTCGTGTTCCTAACCAACTGGTAGCCAACAAGCAACCTTTACACTAACCCGAAAGACAATATTTGATGAGTGGTTAGAGGGTATAATGAAAAGGAGAGAGACCTAATGATAGCATCCTAAGGTATGAAACATCCCAACACATGAGGAAAAGGAGGGTGGTTTTACTTTTCCTGAGTTCAAGATGATTGAAAAGACCCCAATGTTGATTGGAACAAGGAATAGGAACAGTCGGTCATCATGGAATAAGAACAGTGTTGGTGTACAAAATAATATTAATTATATTTTGAGATATTTAATAATTTAAATTATTAAGTTGAAACGATTTTTTTAATATGACATTAGAATCTTGATATTAAACGGTCACAATTTTGAATTTCATCATCTCTATTTACTTGATAAAAATTAAACATAAAATAATATGAATTTATATAAATTTTAAACTTAAAAAATTTTCATAGGATGTTTTTAAGAATAATATAAATTATATTTTAAGATTTTACTTAATAATTTTAATTATTGCGACAAATAAAAATTCCAATTGATGTAGAGTTTGATGCAAAGCTTGAAGGTTTCTTTATAGCAGATGTAACAGGGTTGGTGTAAGTAAAACCAACCCTCAATGCTCCTCCATTCACCCTGGTGGCTTCAGATAAAAGCCATTGTGGTGCTTTAAATGGCCTGGTACGAGTAGATGTCATGCCTAGTTTTGATAGCATTAGCTTCTCGTGGAGGAGAACTATTTTTGGGATTCGTTTAATTGCCAATATTCTCCTGTTTTTCAGCACAGTATACAGAATTTTATTAGTTCAAGGAAGGACACTATAGATTCACATGGATTTCAACCACTGTTTAGAGCAACAAATAAAATACACAGAGGGAACCACAAAGTTTTTTATTCAGCAGCATGCCAAGATTGATACAGTCAATGCAATACCAAAAGGGGGCATCCTTCATGAAAAACAAAACCATGCCATCCAACAGGCACGTGTAGGGCCAACCGCTCATGCAA
>Ga0307517_10004098_pt1 | contig 22494 bp, 29 predicted proteins | sample 23_EM_MG_FD_194515 | JGI IMG/M metagenome (GOLD analysis project Ga0307517, IMG submission 194515) | Populus trichocarpa ectomycorrhiza microbial communities from riparian zone in the Pacific Northwest, United States - 23_EM | ecosystem: Host-associated > Plants > Roots > Unclassified | place... | reverse complement strand
GTGATGAGACACGGGAGACACGTGACAGGTTGAACATCCATCATTAAGCCAACGACCGGCGATGCCCGAGACGCGTCAGCTGCTAGCCGATATCTCTTGACCCGGTGGGGCACCGCGCAACTCCTTCAGCGTTTCAGAAACACCTTGGGCTGATTCTACCCACGTGAAGACTCTTATCTTATCGTCAGCCTTGGCATGAGCGATCAGGGTCAAGTGATAGACCGCCGGTGATTGCGGAAGGTCAGATGCAATGCCAATCGTGTCCAACACTCGGCTTCAAGCCCATAGGTCCTCCTGTTGAATGACGTGAAGGGCCGCGACACACACATCTTGTTTCTAGATGTCGAAGCCCCGAAAGCTCGGGAGAGCCGTTGTCCCCGTGATGTAGAGCTAGACAAATACTAAGATTCGATCCCAGTTCCAGAATCCCTTGCTGACCCCTTCCTGTGGATGCGCAGTATTTGGGTGCCCCATGATTCGATTGAGCGTTGATATCGCTTAGATGCCCCGTACGTATCCTAATCTTACATCGCCGTGTTCACGAATTCACCATTTAAGTAAGTGAATCTTACGGGTACAATCACCACCCTAAACGGTCCCGAATAATTGTCCGATCGCTAGTCCTAATTCGTGGTTCATCCTACCATGACCGGCATGACCGGTGACCGTCTAGGTTTATACGTACTCGGTCGGCACTCGACCTCGACACGAAGACAACTGAGCATCCGGTTGTGCCCCTTATCTGTATGAAAGGCGCCAAAAGATGCGTAAACTTTGGTTTAGACCATCCTCGGAAGGTGGCTAGGAGGGAACGAATAGCAGATGCCTGTTAACGTTTGTCACCCTGATCAAATGATCTCTCGGTACTACACGGCCAACGGTCTGAGAGGTCTAGATATCATCCGTGGCCAGACATCCAAGGATGACCGGGCATTGAATGTAAAATATTTCGGGCTGGATGTCCACGGACATCCAGCGATCCACGGACCACCTCCAATTGCATTAAGTGGATATCATGGGACATCTGAAACCAAGGACATCCTTTGGACGTCCCGGCTGATCGGTCGTGTATGGCTCGATCTCGCAATGGAAGCCACCGTCTTCTCTGTTCGTGATACACCGCTGCCCCCCTAAAAGTCAAGGGCAGGCGGTATCCAGGTTTTACTTTGGATCTCGTGGAAATCGCTTTATTACATTAATGCTACAAACGCCAACCATTCGTTACTTCTCACTTAAGCCGCGGACTTGTTGGATCTATTACAGGGGAAGTTGTAGTAAGTGACACGAATATCCGACTATCATCAGAGACACACCTCAGCATCGGAAATCACCCTGAACTCTCCAGGAGCCTCTGCTTTACCGGTCAGAGCCCCGTAGGCGATTTCAGCAGTTCGACCGATCGAAGAACTGGTAGAGACCCAATAGCGTATCTCGTTTGGGATGACCTCGATCAAGGACACTCGGGGATCGTCTTTGGAGCCGTCATGTTTCCCGTCCTTCAAGTCACCGAAGAAAGACGTGATCCTAGGTCCAGATAATCAGTGAAGGTGTCGCATAATGTATGTCCAGGAATACACGAACATTGGAGACCAAAACTTCTTGATGAGGTCCTTGTCCTGGGAAACCTTCGCAATGCCAGACACACTCGCCCATCCGGTAGTCTTCTGGTCATAAAAAGACACATTAACGTTGGAGTCGTGCTTGAACTCGTCGAACTTGTGGGACGCATTGTTTGCAATGAAAAACAGGTTGACTTGCGTTGGCGCGATCGCTGCTTTACAGTAAGAGGTATGGTCGACCGCTTAATTCGAAAGCACGTACGGTGGCACGGTGTCATGGCTCTGGAATGGAGCGCTCCGCTTTCGCAGCGGGTGACCAACATAGCAGTGTTGGCGTTGTCAATCAGCTTGTGAAATCCCTCTATTTTCTGGAGAGAGGTAATCTCGGTGTTGGTGGTTTTAGAGGTAACTGGATCGAGTTCTGGATTCGACATGATGGTGGTCTGAGGGGAAGGGGGGAGCTCGTTGGAATGGTCTTATACGCACCCCGTTTGTTGAGGGGCCGCGCAGGTCACCGATGACGTCATGACTAGGGGGAGGAGACGGTGGGATCCACAGGTGCCAGGTACCACTGTGACGCGTTTCCGCGGAAAATCGCTCGTGTTCGTGAAAACGTTGGATCGGCGGATGGCACCGAGCGCATAGGCGATGGAGACACTCCGAAGAAGGGTTGGGTCAAATTCCGACTTGTCCACTCATATCACCGGCGTGGCCAAGGCGATCGCAGCCTTTTTCTCGTCCTCGTGAAGATTCCTATCGACGACTAATCCACAATTTGTGCGGTTGCGCCTGAGTTCCTTCAACGCAACAGTGCAGATGTCGATCACGCCGGGGTAGGTTCATCATGGATGGGTGTACTCTCTCCCGCCCGCGCTTAAATAACGGGGCGGGTGCAGCGTGGAACAGCTGATAGGCGAAAGGAAGCGGTTAGTTTGTCGGGGTGAGTGACTTGGTGGTCGGCGAGTAGTTGTAATCCCGGGCCCGGGTTCCCCACCCCGAGGGAACATCGGGAGCGCGAAGGTCGGTGGGTCGGTTGACGGTGGACATGGGCTGACAGGAGACCATAGAGGCGGGCGAGAGAAACACCGTTGACCCGAGCCGCCGGCTCGGTCAGTCCTAGAACTTCGACGCCTCCAATCCGGGGAGAGTGGCGGCGGTGTTGTGGCCGACGTTTGGGTTTGGGATGGGGGGGGCGACGGGAAGGAAATTTTCAGCCGGGGTGTGGACCCTTGTCTCAGCACGGACCGTGGGCTGTGGGCTGTGCCCCAGTTCTTGTTAGTCATGACTTTCTTCCCAAGGGCACTGGAACTGGGTACGCCGCTCCAGATATATTTGGGAATGAAAAAGGCTAGGATCAGTCCTCCTATGCACGTGCTGGGACCTGCGATTGACCAGGCACCGCGAACCTAGTGGGTCGAACGAACGAGTTCCAGGGGTACTGACAGACGGAGACAGTAAAAAGTGGTTCACATCAAGTGCGGAATGGTAGGAGGAGAGCACGCGAACCACCCTGAAATGGCTTCGTTCCGTTCACGTATTCTTCATAATCGGAACGTAGCCCAATGGGTTGGCAAGGGCATCCAAACTAGGGCGGAGTCGAGGTCCGGGGGTGGTGGAACGCCGAGTTTCTAGGGAAGTTGAGGGTGCTATCGTGTCTTTTGATAGCGGTGCGCCAATGGACCCGGATGAGATATCTGAAGTTGGTGTTCAGAACCAGCGCCCCCGTTTTCGCGTGGCCCCCTCTGAACCCTACGACCGAAGCACCCCCTTCGGTTTATTTTCGAACAAGCGGTCATGCAGGAATTCGGGTGTGAGTGCCGGTGATGTACAGATCCCTGAGGTTTGATCTCTACTGATAAGATTCGTTGTCCCGCGTGCCGCTGCACCGTTCGGTGGTGTTTCCTAGCAGGTGATAACTAGGTGACCAGAATCTTCGGTGAACACAGCAACACAGGGACAAAGAGGTAGGAAAATAGACATCGGGAACAATACTTTCCCTTGCTGTGGGGCGAGATCGGTGACACGGGTCAAGTGCTTGCGGGGGACGCCAAGCCCGGCCGTGCCGTCAACTGACCTTCGATGTCGCAAGCACTACCGGTCGAGTATCATTTGACTGATGCAGGCAGTCGTCGGGAAACGCAGAGATTTGCCGGCGTCCCTCGACAAGAAACACGTCGGCCAATCCGGGATGAGGTCAGCTGGATACCCAGGAGTGGCAGAAAACAAATGACAGCGAGTTGTACTATGGGACTGCAGGAGCAGCCGACTGATGCGGGTGATAAGTACAAAATTAACAGTACCAGAATATCACCACTTACCCGGCATCATACTGCAAGTATTTACTGGAAAAGCGCCGGTAGCCGGGGTTAGGGCGGCCGTGGACGCGCGATTCATAAGTGAATGGGTGCTTCAAGACCCTGGGAATAGTTGGAAATGTGGAGATGGACGAGATCTGCCGCGAATGTGCCCTGAATAGTTTAGACCTTGTTTCCAAAATATTGACCTAGCTGCAAGTGGTGTCCAGTGAACGTAAACAAATTCAATAGTGTTGGTGCTCACAGCATGCGAGGGGTATTTCTCCTAACATAGGATATCTCACGAGGCGGCCACTCGTCAGGTAATATCTGTTCTGAAATCATATCGCCGCCCCCCGAGGTGTTGCGTGTAGGTATTAATGGAACGAGGGGAAGCACGAGGCGTTTGTTGGTGACAGCCTTGTTCCGATGATTAGGATCGGGCTATGACAAACGACGTTGTACCTAGCTGAAGGGCGCACTCGCCCGGTAACCTCTGATTCATGCGCAGCTCGTAATGTAGTTTTCGTGAAAGAAAAGAAATACCAGAAGAACCCACCGGCGCGGAAGTAATAGCCTCGATGATCATTATCGGCCGGCCAATGGAGAGCCCATTCTTGGCAAAGTGATGGTCCGTCGGTAAGCGAGCCTCGAGAGATCGGGACTGAACAGACCACAAAGCCAGCTCGGAGACATTCCCCCGCATGCGCTACAATTATGGGTCTGCGGAAACGTAAATGCTGATAATAACCACGAAGAGGATAGCGTAGTCAGATGATCGCTTAACCGACCCAGTTCTCATCTTATCAAGGCGACATTTTCCGAAAAGGTCGACCACAGTTCTGTCGTTTTGTAGCGCTGATTCCAGAAGACGGCAAGTCCATTGAACGCGAGTAATAGATATGCCAGATCTTGGATAGCAATTGAACGGAGCCAGGGCTCTCCTGGCCGGAGTGGGGGCGAAGTGGTCAGTTTCGAAACTGTGATCGGACGAAAGAATCGAGACCGTCACCAAGATGTTTGGAGTCACACACGACGTCTCTGCACCGTCACCATGTACCCCAGGATTAAATTCCCCTTGGCCAGGCACTGTTACCGCTCCACCCATTCATGTCAAACCCTTTCCCCGTGAGTCTGGTGACATTCGTAGGCTCCAGGTCGCTCAGCAAAGTTTCATATAAATAGCTCGCATTCTGCTCAAGGTCCCAAATTCCTCAACAGATCTACTAGGCTCATGACAATGGCCGCTTCCACGCATTTGCAAGACATCGGTGCTAAGCACGTCACGAAGGGGCTAGGGCGGATTACCGGCAATGCCGTCATGGTCCGTGCTCAGGGATCATGGGTTGAGTTCGAGGATGGACGGCGACTCCTCGACTTTACAACCGGTATTGGTGTTACAAACCTTGGCCACTGTCATCCCAAGGTCAGCCAGGCCGCTGCCGACCAGTGCTTGAACCTCGTCCACGGCCAGGTATCGTCCTACAACACCTCACACCGCTTTACAAGACTAACGTTCCCTTTGCATCTCCCAGTGCAGCATCGCGTACCATGAACCCTACCTCAGGCTCATTGAGAAGTTGCTCCCCATTATGCCGGATCCATCGCTGGACTCATTTTTCTTCTGGAACTCTGGTGCTGAAGCTGTCGAGGGCGCGATGAAGATGGCTCGAATCTATACTGGTCGCAAGGCAATAATCACTATGCAAGGTCGGTCTCAAAGCTCCAATCGCTCTAGATGTCGGGAATATGAATTGACCAGCACCCAGGTGGGTACCACGGTCGAACATTTGGCGCGATGGCGGTCACCAGAAGCAAGACCATCTACAGCGAGGGCTCCGACCCGTTAATGGTGCGTCAGGTGTCCGTAGGTGGATTGGCTCTTCTAACCGTTGTTCTCAAGCCGTCGGTGTTCGTCACCCCGTTCCCGTTCTGGCATCAGCTTTCCTTGCCCCCATCGACCCCTGAAGAAGAGGTGGTCAAGAAAGCGCTCTATCAGCTCGACTTGCTTCTTTCCCAGCAGATAGATCCCAAAGAGGTTGCCGCTATCTTGATTGAGCCGGTGCTTGGGGAAGGTGGATATGTCCCCGCGCCCCCTCCTTATCTGAGAAGTCTTCGCGAAACATGCGATAAACATGGGATTCTCCTGATCCTGGACGAAGTTCAGACGGGTTTCGGGAGGACCGGAAAGTTCTTTGCCTCTGAACATAGTGGTGTTAGTCCCGACATTATGACAATTGCCAAGGTATGTGTGATCCTGAGGAGGCCAGATTCGCTTGTTTATCGCATATTGTAGGGGCTCGCCAACGGGTTCCCCTTGAGTGGAATCGTCAGCAAGACGGAGATCACTGAAAAGTTGAAGCCGGGGATCATGGTAATATAGCCGCTGTCAAAACTCCGTGAGAATCCTGATCACAGCTCTCTCAGGGTGGAACGTATGCGGGGAACGCGGTCGCTTGTACAGCTGCAATCGCTTGCGTCGACGTGATGAAGGAGGAGAAAGTGCTCGAGAACGTCCAACAACGGTGTGTCGAGCCACCTCACACGACCTGATCGAGGTGGAGACTGATTGAATCGTTGGGTTGGACAGATCCAACGAGCTTATCGCTTCCCTGAGCAAACTGCGATCGAGGGCGGACGTCGGCCCCTACATCCTTGACGTGCGAGGACTTGGCCTGATGGTTGGGGTCGAGTTTGCTTCACCGTCGTCGGTCTCCAGTCATGACCCTAACACGCTTGACGGCGCCCCGAAGAACCTGGCCAGTCGGGTTGCGAAACGCTGTTTGGAGAAAGGCGTGCTGATCCTCACGACCTCCGTCTATGAGGTTGTTCGGTTCATCCCTCCGTTGAATGTTTCTGCGGAGGAGATGGCCATGGGGATTGAAATATTTACCCGGGCGCTGGAGGAGGTCGTGAAGGAAGGATGAACTGAGAACGATATCTTCCCATCCTCTATCCCAAGCAACGCTACCATCTTTGAAATTCCCTGTATCAGTAGCCAGACGTTGAATGAATTCCGTCCATCATTTATCTATTTGGAGGTCGCGGTTTCCTTGTGGTGCGGGCGAGGCAGCGGATGTTTTTTCCACGTGGCGGGAACCCCGCTCACGCCCTTCACTTCTGCCTGGACCAAACCCAAATCTCGACGACCACCGTGTTTACAAGCACGACTCGGGGCGTCAAACACGCCTTCCTGCCTCCCCACCGTCCCTTTTACTCCAAAACCTGGCCACCACGATATTAAGCACACGATAAGCCCAGAGAAGGCAGGCCCGTCTCCGTTTAACCGACCATGGGTCTTCGCTCCTCAACATTCGCTCCTATCATCCTCTTCTATACTATATGGCTATCAGCAGCTGTGCGTGCGTATATACCGGCAGTGCCCACGAACGACACCCAGGAGGCGATCCAGAGCGGACTGAATGTTACCGATGTTTCAATGCTTAGCCTGTTGTGGTTTGAAAACGGGTGCGTTCCCACCCCCTATGCAATTCTTGTCCGCAGTTGTAATTCCCAGCCCTGAATCGACTTTCTGTTATGTAGAGGGAGTAGTCCGTACAGCATCAACGTCGCCTATGAGTTAGTGGGGGCAGGAAGCAATGGTATTAGCAGAGTGCGTCGCGACCCCCCAGATTATTTACTTTCTCACTCAGACGGACCGTAGGGTGCACTTGTGCATTTTAGCGAGAGGAACCTCACGAATGAGACCAGTACGCGGATCCACTTTTCGCAACCCTTCGGCGTCCCTTGCTTATCGCACCCATTACAGCCATTACTCCTTGGATAGCCCTCGTTTCTTGCGACAACAATTCAACAGACGCTTCTGACATCGATGATATCTTCACCCTTGCGAGAGATAGGGGTGCTGTCTCTGCAGTGCGTTTCACAACGACTACCGTATCCTCCGCCCATTGTTCACCCTGTATTGACCCAGCTTCTCTACTCTGCCTATTCTTCTGCATGCATCATCAACGGGGAGTACGCCGACCCCGCAAACTTTGATCAGGTCTTTGATATCTTCTCAACCCAGTCCCTCACCACTGCTCGGTCAGTTATGGATGAACTCTCCCGGACCCGCGAACTCACCCCCAGACAGGTTGATCGAGGAACGTTTTGATCACATTAACCGGGGTCTTTACGGGACTTTCGACCCGCAACGCCTCAACGAGTCGTTTTACGTGATCAATACCACCCTCAACAATGGTAGTTCTACGGCCCCAGGATACATGTTCGCAACTTTACGGGCGTACAACGCGACCGATCCGAACGTGCCAACAAGTACCACACCTACAGACAATAATGGCAACGGGAATGGCCAACAACCGGGGAAAAAGACGAGTCTGGCTATGTGCGCTCTATCCTTGTCCAGCACGTAACACCGACTGATTCCGCGACTTAGGATTATCCTCTATGTTATCACCGGCTGCGTTTCTGCCCTGTTCACCGTTGTGATCATTTCAGGGGTACGTTTTACGCAAGGTTTCACGGCTCCTCGGCTCATGACGTCATTCAGGCTATTCGAGCATTCCGCCACCCCGAACGATACGGACCCCGGGGCGTCGATCCAACTAATCCCGACGATTATCCCCAAAGTCGTGCCAAGGGTTTGGCCAGAGCCGTCCTGGACACGTTCCCTATTGTCAAGTTTGGTCCACCAGAAAGGGAGGAACAACGCGCGAAAGATGTTGAAACGCAAGGTATGGAGCTGACAAACTGGGAGGTGGTGGACGCACCAAGGTCACCAAGCGAATCCAGTGGTTTCGAACGGAAGGCAGCGGGCGAAAGTTCGTTCTCCAGTAAATCCAGGCAGGCGCCGATAGAAGAGGGTAGTGCAGATGGCCAACTACAGAGAACGGTCCTCAGGAGAAGTGGGACGCAAGCGAGCCGCCAAAATCCAGATGTCACTCCTCAAACCATCGGTCGAGAGACGTGCCCCATTTGTATCGTTGATTTTGAGGAGGGGGATGATCTCCGGGTACTACCCTGCGAAGGTAAACATAGGTTCCACCAAACCTGTGTTGACCCATGGTTGCTGGAACTCTCGAGCTCATGCCCGCTGTGCCGTGAGGGTATGTAATGTGCTGTCACCATTGTTCTGAATTGACCTTCTCTACACAGATTTCTATGCGCTGGAGAACATGATCTCCGGAAGGTCAGAAGACCAACACGGAGTTCTGGGAAATGACCATGAGCACGGACATCCTCTGCTCACTGCTTCTGCCAGGGGACGTTTCTCAAGATACCTCAGGTTCGCCACTCGAAGGAGGGGAGATGGTTCCCGCGAACACTCCGCGTACTACGACCAAACCCACCCACCAGTACCCGCTCCGCCTCACCAAGGCGAACGAGATTGATCTCCGTTCCTATCTACCAGTGCACATCTGCCTCGTCTTCGAAATCTCTCTCGATCTTTACCTTGTATTCCATAGGATCATACACTACACATCTTGTCGGACGGTCGCTCTCTTTCTTCCCTCTCCCATGCTCTCGTTTACTTCGCATACCGGTTCCTTAGTAGTCTTATTGTATTCTCCCCCCACGTCTCCCTTTATCGTTATGTTCTTCACCTTGTTCCGCCTTGTAACTTGCTCCTTCATTGTAATTGGCAACGCTCACGCACCGCTCGAATACCATACGACTCGGGACAATGCGCCCGGAACTAGGCCGGAATCCAACCTCGAGTTCAGAGAGGGGCCAGCTCTGCTAGAACTCCACGCGTCGATCATAGGCTAGTCTCACGTTTACCTGCTCGCCTCCTGCCTGGCACGACCCCGGTTCCATACTAGAACCTAGAGCGTTCGCCGTGAGGAGTTTTGTGTGCCTCGACTTGAACTCGACCACTACAAATCAGGTTGGTGGCGGCGGTGTCTCCGTTCCGGGGAGGGCGTCTCCAGTGGGTTAGCTGACAGGATAGTTTTGAACCGATTATGGTGACGTCCATCCTGCTTTCTCCCATCATGAGTGACATCCTTATCCTAGGCGCCACAGGCTTCACAGGAAAACTTATAGCTCGTTATCTCATCAACCATCCGCAACGCGCGTCCTCGCTATTTACTCTTGCCCTTGGGGGTCGATCAAGGGACAAACTGAACAAACTCGCCGCATCGCTTGGTCTGAGCACAAATGCGGACTCGACTGTGGTGGTAGACCTGTCCGATTACGAGTCCGTTGAGAATGCTGTCGTTCGGGTCAAAGTGGTCATCAATGCCGTCGGTCCTTACTGGAAGTTTGGCGACAACGTCGTGAGGTGAGAGGCACCTTGGAGTTTTGTCTCCTGCCAACAGTAAAATTTAACCTCCATGTCCATGCGGCTAGGGCGTGCGCAAGGCACGGCATTCATTACGTTGACATAACCCCGGAACCACATTTCATAGCTGACATCGTCACCAAGTACGTGTTTGTGATTTTATGGTGTAGCTTGGCGCAAAGAGCAGTGTGAAAGAGCTAAATGTCTTCACCTCTGTGTTCTGCAGGTACGACTTTATGGCTTTCAGGAAGGGCGCGGTGATTATCCCCGCATGCGGGTTCGATTCAATCCCCCCTGACGTGGCCGTATACGTGTCGAACCGATATGTGAAGTCTGTGCTTGGACCCAGGACGTCTATCGAGGATTCAGTGACCATGTATAACGTTAAAGGAGGTTTCTCTGGCGGTTCGACCGATTCTATCATGTCCTTCGTTGAAGATGTCCCGAGAGAAACCCTCATCAAATCCGTGGCAGACTACGTGCTTCGTCACCGTAAGTCGCGCTACTGTTTCTTTTACAGGAGTTGACATTTCCCGCTTGTAGCAAAAGGGCCTCCCAGTCATCCCATAAAATACGTGTACAAGCTCCCACATGGCTCGTCCTCGTCGCGGTACGGGGCGATCTGGTTACAGCGGATGATCAATCGCCAAACGGTCCACCACTCCTGGTCATTATTCGAACGCAACAAAGATGCTCATCCTGAAAACGCTTACGGAGAGAAATTCAAATACGACGAGTGTCTAAAAACTCCTGGTCCCATCTCTGCGCTCTTCGTTGATTCTGTGATCTTCTTGTTCATCGTCGCGCTCTTGATCTCACCCGTACGGCCAACGGTACCCTGTTCTTTATGGTCGAGGTCCTGATTCATCGAGAGCAGATACGTTGGATCCTGAAACGGATATTACCCCAATCTGGCGCGGGCCCCAGCTCTGAGTAAATCCTCTTACTCTCTGCGAGGGTTTCTGTTTACTGATCGAAGGGGTTGAATAGCAAGGGTTACTTTGAGGTTGTGAACATTACAAAAGCGGGTTCTCTGACGGTCAAGACGACTTTTAGAGGGGAAGGAGAGTTCGCCTACTACGCCACCGCCCGTAAGATCTTCGTCTACGTGTGGCGCCTTGGTGGTTGTGATTCTGACCTTCAACTTTGTTCAGGAATGGTCAGCGAAGCCGCACTGGCGATCACATTAAACTTCGATGAGCTACCGTACCTAAAAACGGGAGGAGGCGGGGTCCTGACTCCCGCGACCGCCTTAGGAGACGTCTTGATACGGAGGCTAGAAGATTTTGCTGGCGTGACCATTTCAAGCGAGAGTATAAAATCTGGCGAGAGCAAAAAGACCAAGTAATTACTTGGACGGTTCCTGCTCCATTCCTGGGGACTATTTGACGTATTTCTCCTCCCTCTGTAACTTAACCTGAAGTGAGTAATGTAACAGGACCTCTATCTAATTTTTAGCCCCTTGCAATCACGATGATGTGGGATATTGGTAACCCAGGCACGGGTGGGCTGTTTCTGTATTAAACCTGCCGTCTCACCGTTCAGTTTCGCCTCTTCCCTGAATGCCCCCCTCAAGGTCACTGCCCACGTCGCATCTGCCACTCGCGACCGCAGGCTCCTACGGTCTACTTCCAAATCTGGGAGAATCGGATCGTGACGGTCAGTTTAAGGTCCACCCGTACCCATAATTCTGGGGTTGCTTACTAACCCAAACAAACGATAGCGAGAATGGTTTCTCGCGGTTCGACAGGCTGACCAAATGCGATATGTGTATTTCATCCGTATTAGCAACCGGGAGAGCTGAAAGCACGCCCGCAGAGCGGAATGCAGGCGTATCGTTTTAACATTGTTGTTCGATGTTAAGTTGCCACACATACACAGAGATTATACATGGTGAAAAAAGAAGCTCCTGGAAGTGACTCGGACGTCCGTAGAGGATCCCGGTTGGCATCAAATAGCCTCGCATAGTCATGTAGGTTTTTCCAGATGTTGAACCGAGTAGTCCTGTCTCAACGTGAGAGGGCACGGGTTTAGTCAGTAAGTGTGTGTGTAAGCATCCCACTCGGTCGAGCATAAATTGGGCTGGGATCTCCAAGAGCACGAATCCAAACTTTTCTCCCAGTCCCAGATGAATACAGAAGGGACCGAGAGATCGGGAAGGAGAGGAAGGCATCGTAAGTAACATTAGATTTACCGCTCAATATGAGACCGATTTCCGCATCAAAGTTCTCTCACCGACAACGTACCCCTCGCCGGCCGTGGCGTTGTTCACGCCAGTCGCAAGCCTCGTTTATGAGTTCGATAGGAGGAATGAGCTGACTGCACTAGGGCTATAGTATCAGATGATGAAGTGGACCCGACCCTCCAGCTGCTGCGACTCAGGAAGAGTGAGTGATTCAATGGCGCGCAAGTCGCGTGTGTTACTAACTTGGACAGGCGGGAGCGGAACTTCAACTCTTTCAGAGAGCTCCAAGCTCATCCCACACCTGCTCGAGACCGTCCAAGCTGACAGCCAGACAAGAACTAAGTTGAAGTCCTTTTACCGCCAGGCGAGCCAAACGGCTGGACCCCCGGTCATCACATTCTAACAACACCCAGGAACCTCATAGCTCCACGATGGGGCGAGTATGCTCTAAGCACAGACGTGTCGGATCAAATCCTCTGTCGTTGACTGGCTCAACGGCCGGAAGAGCGACCCCGCACAACCCCCTCTTCAACGGGAAACGCACGACGGGCGAGGGATCCAGCATGACACAACCGGACGGCTTCTGTGCACCATTAAGCTGGATTGGAACGACTCCACGTGAGTTGCCCCCCCCCCTCTTGTGCACGCCTTATAGCTGACCCCTTGGGTAGTGTCAGAACCAAGATTAAGAATTTTGAGGACAACGACCACTACTTTGCAAAGGGTTACTACGCGAGGTGTCTGTACCTCGAGGAAAACGATGATCGAAGGACGTCCGTGCCGGCTTCCTTAAAAGTGCTCTGCTCGTTAAGTCGAGGGATCCTGATCCAACCCCTTGAATTCCATGCTGACCTATCATATAGACGTATAAATATATCTTCGCTTCTCCATCCTCAGCTCTCGGAGATGTGGATGAGGTCCGTGAACCAGGTCCAAGGAGAAGGTAGTTAAAGAATTCTGTCCCGCACCGGACAGACATTGCAACAGCCCTGAACATGGGGCACCAGGTCACACCGAGGTCGGTTGCATATGCCGCCGCCCAAGTAAGTCTGGCCAAGTTCGTTTTGGGGCATGTCGACAGTGCTGATCAAACCCAGCTTCATTTTGCCCTTAAATCTGCTTTTCACTGGCGTCGTATATATGACAACTTCGACTGCGAAGGTTCTACAATTTCGTTGTTGATTACTTCGAAGCTGGCATGTCCCTAAACGCAAGGAAGGAGACGAAGGCGCTCCTTGATTGGTAGCACAAGTAAGCACTTGACGACCGGTGCGTTTTTCACAACTAACAAACGTATAGACAAGTATTCCCTGACGCAGCCCCTTCGCGAGCCAATCAACTGGGTCAAAATGTGGCCGCGGCATCCATAAGTTTGCTTATGGAACAACGTGAGGCTGATACGGCCAGGAGTAACAATCCTGTTGTCCCTCCTTCGAACGCAGTGTATCCATTGGTTTATCATGTAGTCCCGCTTGTTGTAGTGGTTTCATTTAATCAATATAGTCATTTCCGCATCACTATAACGAAGCAGTGAATCGCATACGGTCACCAGAAGCATATGATCTGTCTGCGACGAATATACCTATTTACAAGGCTCACCCCCTACGATAATATTGTGATCGTCCGCTAAGATTGTAGCGGTTCCGGTAAGATTACAACGACCCGAAATACCTCACGCGTCCTGGCCGGACATACGGCCTTATAGGGAGATATGAGGCTGACGACACCCCCCAAGTATTTTATCCATTGCTGCTCCCCGTCGTCCGGCCCTTGCATCCCCCTCAGTGGTTTATAATCGATTTCGGCGGATTACGCAGATCTATAAGCAAGCCCCTATCTTCCTGGTGTCCACCACGGAAATATGGCTTGTCCAGAGAGGTATAAAAGCTCCTCCTTTTGAAGGGGTAGAGTTACCATCCGCCTCCAACAAGAACTCGCTCCATCTCAGCGTACGTCTCACGACCCTCTACCGGTCGCGAGTCAATGTTGGCTAACGCTTAGGACATCTAGACCACCGTTCAGCGAATTAGCCACTTTGAAGTGCGTCCTTTCCCTTGACTCCACAATCCCCTGTCGTTCTCGAGATAATGTTGGCTAACATTGACCATAGATGTCCGACAAAGTCATCAAAGCAGCCATCACCAGAGCCATGAAGGGCAATACGTGGAAGAAGCTTGCGAACCTAACCGTAGCCCACGGCAAAACCGCCTTCCCCCAGAAGTCCGCCGACCAGGAGAAATTCGGCATCCGCTTCGACTATGACACGGTAGTCACCCAGTGTTGAAAATGAGCATTTCCGTTCTCTTCGGACTTTCCCCTTTCGTCCTATTATTGTTCCCCATTTGGCCTCTCATCGTTACCTTAAGTAGATGCCTCCTTCGTTTCGTCTCCTCAGTTCTTTCCTTCCATCTGAGGAGTACGTATCTCTCTTTCCTTTCCCTTTCCACACCTGAGCTTACCTGTATGTAGTCCGTCTCATCTAGGTCTTGCTAGGTATAATATAGTTCTTTCCTTCCATCTGAGGATCCGTCTCATCTAGGTCTCGCTAGATTTCAACACCCAGGATGATGGGACGGAGTGCCACATGTTCAAGATGCAGCCCAACGCCGGAAAGATACCGTCATCTATCAAGGCTTGGAGGAACGAGAACGGCACTGACGCGGTCATGGCGAGAGTTTTAGTCAAGAAAGGGGTGACCAAGAAGGAGGTCGAGGCGGCCCTTAATGTCGCCAGAGAGGCATTTAAAAATGCCTAAGCGTCTTCACCTCCTTTAATATTAGTCTGTACGCTGTACTTGCCATCTTCTTGAAGATATTCTGTTAGTTACATCGATTCGTGTGCTAGTATCTCGATCGAATATGCCTTGCTCGCTCTGAGTTCAAATTCTATAAGTTGTTTGTTTATGCACATTGATAAGAACCCGAAGAAGTTGATACACGTGGACACTCGACACGCACTTGAGCGTCAACGAGACGAATTGAGCTTGAGAACAGAGCCAGCCCTAACCTCCGAGGATTTCTTGTCCAGCCGTGCGAGCAGAACGCAAGGTAGGTTGATTCCATCGAAACGGGCTCCACTTGGCTGTGTAGCCCAGCTTACCTAGTCGCACAGTACTGCAGCACTAAGAAAAAGCTGTGACTGGTGAGGGCCTCCATCTTGTCCTTATAAAACCCCGTGTACCTGGCCGACTTCTTTTCAAGTTTGATCGATGATCGATGATCGATGAATCGATGACAAGCGGTCGGCAAGACGCAGGTGAAACGAAACTAGTTGCACAAGTTTAGCGCCCGTGGGGTTGCTGTTGAAGGAAATCCAGTGAGGACCAGGGGTGCCAATTCGAAATTTATGACGATATATCTGAACTTTAACTCCCTAGACTACCGAGATACTTGAGTATACGTAACAGCGGCGTTGCTTGTTCTTCGAATTGCCAGCAGTACGACGAGAATGCTTCTTTGCAAATACGAGACGGGTAGTGCACCCGCTGGCACAGCAGAATCCACGAGGGTCAACATTGATCTGACAAACAAGTGAACGGAGAAACCTGCATTGGGTCGCCAATACATCTACCTCTCGTGGGAGGCGTTCGTTCATCCCTCGTGAACGGAACAGGATGTGTCGTCCGACGTGGCCCCAAAGCTGCCTTTGTTTCACTTCGTGGCCACAGAGAGGGCACCCTCGTTTCGTGTTGACATTGACCGCGTTGGGTGCCACGAGCATGACATCACCAACAGTGAAGCTATTGGGCCCTAAAGGTATTGTGGATGTTACCATCGGTGGTTCCCTCGAGGTACAGTCACTCACCCGGCAACGCGGTCGTCGGGGGAGATGATATATGAAGGTATCGAGTGTTTCCATTGCTTCCTTGCGGGCCCTCTGCTCCCTCGTACGCGAACGTCGTTTGTTCTCCCGAGAGACAAGGAATGGATGTTCTGACCTTTTCGGGCCTAATCCGATCCACTCCCCACAAGCCAGGCACTGTCATAGCTATATTTCGACAGCACAAAAGGGATTGAAGCATTACAGCGAGTCCCTACCTCCTGAGGACTGACAGAAAGTCCGGGCCGGGCGTGGGAGCTACTTACAAATCTGGGACTTTCCTCATCGGTGATCGTCAGTGATATTATGTGGTCTGCTTGAGGAGACTAAGACCACCACCACCACACATCTGCATCATCATGCACTACCCCCTTGGGCGTGTGAGACTAGTCTCAATATCTCCGCCTCTGCGCCGTCCTCTCTCCTCGCTGCGTTTGGCATATATTTCTTCCTCAATCTCTAACCTCGCTAGGACCTGTTGGCAGCCGCCGCGTCGTGCATCCTCAAGTATGTCGGACTCTCCTAATGATCTCTTCAACTATTCATCAGGACGCTGGCTGTCAGTCTTATACGTGTTGTTCTCTGGCGTATGTCTAATCCGTAATCTCGCACATTCAGCGTCAACAATGATCTTCGCCTCGCAGAGCGCAGACGTGAGTTCGACGTCGACGAGCTTTGTCGACTTGCGGCGCAGTCTGTTGGTCGGAGTTCTCGAGATATCGACACATTTGTGAAGCTTGCCGAGGGCGGCTTCAACCGGACTTTCCTTGTCACCATGCATGACGGCTTCAAGATGGTAGCCCGCATCCCGTACCCCGTCACGGTCCCCAAGTTCTACGCTATCGCTAGTGAAGTGGCCACAATGCGTTTCCTCCGTTCCTCTGGGCTGCCTGTTCCCGAGGTTTACGATTACTCCCCTTCGCCGGACAACACTGCGAAGACGGAATATATTTTTATGGAGTTTATGACAGGTACGAAGCTCAGCGATGTGTGGCTGGAGCCGGAGGAACCGGATATCGTTTCGGTCTTGTGTCAACTTGCTCAACTCGAGTCTCGCATGATGTCGATTCCTTTCCCGGCTGGTGGAAGCCTCTACTATGCCAACGACCTGGAGAAGGTGACAGGGAGGGCGGGCATCCCGCTCAACGACGAGCGCTTCTGCGTCGGTCCAGATGCTAGGCTGCATATGTGGTACGGAAGGAGATCGCAGCTCGACGTGGACAGGGGACCGTGTACGCCACTCTCTGCCTTTTCTTTTATTGAACTTTGTGGAACTGATCGACACTATAGACGAAAACGCTGAGGCAGTGCTCGTGGCAGCAGCTCGCAAGGAACTAGCGTATCTGGAACAGTTCGGTCGGCCACTACTACCATTCCAGCGTGAAAGAAGGGAGGCTTACGGGCACAAGGAGCAACAACCGTCGGACCACATCAAGAATCTCGAACGCTACCTTCTCATCGCATCCTCGCTCGTCTCCAAGAACTCAGCCCTCCATCACTTCCGTATCCGCCATCCCGATCTCCAGCCGAGCAACATCATCGTGTCGAAGTCGTCAGACTCTAACCAGTTGAAAATCGTGGGCCTGATCGACTGGCAACATGCCTCGATCCTACCCCTGTGTCTCCTCGCTGGTATACCAGGTCGCTTGCAGAACTACAATGACCCGGTCTCGCAGGCTCTCATCCCACCCTCACTGCCGGCGAACATGGACGAACTGGACCAATCCGAGCAGAGCCACGCGATGGGACTCTACTACTGCCGTCTCGTCCACTTCCACTACGTCAAGAACACGGAGGAGTACAACAAGCTCCATCACGATGCGTTGTCGGACCCCATGTCCATGTTCATCTGCCGCCTTTTCGACCGAGCCGGTGCTCCATGGGAGGGTGAGACTCACGCGCTGAAGACTACACTGATAGAAGCAACGGAGATATGGGGGAGGCTTACGGGGGGAGGTGTGCCGTGTCCAGTCGCGTTCGAACCCGAGGACCTGCGCAAGACGGAGGAGCTGAGCGCAAAGCTGCAAGTGGCGGACGAGAATTTTGAGGGGTGCCGAGACATAGTTGGCTTCGAGGCGGAGACCTGGGTGTCCAATGAACACTACGCGATGGCCAAGGACCTCGCCGAGCTGCTAAAGCTGAGGGTGTTGGCAGAGATCCCGGAGAAGGAAGTCCGAGCTAAGACTGAGGCGAATTGGTTCTTGAACGATATGGACGAAGAGGATTACATGTAATGAATCGATCAAAATATTCCACGGTGTTGCTATTCTATTTAACGGAGGCCGGTGCTCTAGATCTCTATTCCATGGGACAGGCCCAGATCCGCCTAGGAACGCGAAAGTGGTAACCTCATTGCGGAGCAGATGGTGTCTGGAACACCTCTAGGGGGCCAAATTGTACTCCAGTCTCAGTCAACGAGTGGGTAAAAGACGGAAGCGCGCGCATACAGGGACCAGCGGAACAAAACCCCAGAACGTTAACTAAGACAACAGTGCCAGAATAGAGAACGCTGCGCCACTATACAGCGCGGTGCTATCACTGGCACGGAGTCCCCTGGGTATCATCGTCAATGCTCTAAAAACACGTCCGGAGGGTGAACCGTCTGGCATTATAATGGAGATGCACCAAAGCCTTCCGAGTGTAAGACCTCGTACAGATCGTGTACCGGCGTAAAACTCGACGTTTCCCGGCATTCATACTCGGATGATTCATGGTGTAATTACTGCACGTGTCAACGAGACTGCCATTTCATTTCTGCAATAAACACAAAGATAAACGCAGCGTAACAAGATGCATGTGGACCGCGGTGGTGGTACAAGTTAAGATTTCAGATACAAACCTAATCTCGAGTAACAAACCATACGAGAACGCCGCACAACTTCACGAGAGGGCGCCACATTGGCGCCCGTTTTAGAGGAGGATTTCTCTCCACTGCGATGAGGGGACTCCCTCGCTGACTGCAAGGAGGGATCAGTGTTGGGACCACCACTCATCCGCACGGCGGAGAAAAAGTAGATGCGAAATAACTCACTGATAGCACAAAAATCAGACCTAAATATGGCCACCTCCCAATCTCCTTCCCGCTTCATCCTGTCCACCCTCTTCTTCGCCAACTTCCACCTTACCTTCCCATCGTTCAATCCCTCCAAGCAATTCACCACTACCAAATCGCTCCTTGGGTTAACTCTTCCCTTCTCACCGACGCTACCTATGATCAACTGCTCGACGATCTTCGAATATATGATCGAATCAGACCTCCAGAAAACCAGCATCGCCGTGTGATCGAAAAGAGTGAAGAGGGAGGCGTGGTAGTGACTGGAATCAGACCAGCGATAGTTTGTTTCGTAGGTTCCGATTTCCTCCGACGTTGTCGCGAAATCCTCAGGCAACCGAACGCGGAACGGCAATCCGACCCTCGTAGACGCCAGAATCATCTCGAACTCCGGTACCCACGGAGCCAGATCAACTTTCCTCGCATTCACCTTCGCCGTGGCATGAGAGACGGGGGTCGGAAGTTCATTAGCTCGAACAGCTTCCGTTGTCAAGTCATTCCAGAGAATGCTTTGCAAGAATTCCGAGAGCCAGTGGGATGGATAGCCGATCGAGTGGAGGTAAAGAAGCAACCGGAAGAGTGCGACAGGATTGTTCGCAAAGCGAATTCGATTGGGTCCTGGGTCACGAAGATTACCAGGAACAAGGATGCTGATGAGCTGAGTGGAGAGCCAGTGGGTAAGTTCTCTTCTCGTGGCAAGCCTGGACAGTGGGAGCGGGTACTCAGTTTTGAGGCGCCCCATGGAAAGGATACCGGAGACAGGAGTTCCAGTGATGATACGGCACCCAAGAAAACGTGGGATATCTTTTGACTGTAAGAGCGTGTACCTGTGAATAATCTCAGTCCTCCGCGCTCAACCACTCATGGAATAAAATATATTACGTGTATACAAACTGTTCGTCGCTGGCCCACACGCGGGTGTTTAAACCGCAGGTCAGGGCAACAGCGGCTTCTTCGTTACCCGTCTGCAGGATGGGGAGTACCTGGGTGATAACATTGATCACGCCGTGGGTGGTGTCACTATTATTCATCCGTATAAGGGGTACGTTCGAGTGAGAGATATGCAATCAACGGCCTGAACTCACGGAATGTTGCTCGTCCAGACCCTAAGGAAGGATCGTGGGAACTCCTTTGGTCGGTGGTGATCTTCCCCACTCCTCATCGACTGCAACTCAGAAAACAGTTCAGTGCACATCATTTCAACTTTCACGCTGCCTTTTAACATGACCAGAGTACCGGCCGCTGCGCTAAACATCTTTGAGGTCCAGTCATACATAATTTGTACGTCACCAGAACTTGTCGCCCTCGGCTCACTTGAACATTTCGATGGGTCGAATAGCCTGAGGCAGCGGATGATAGTGGGGATATCGAAAGCGGTGACCGGATACCCTTTACGAGACCCAGGGAAAGACTGGTCTCCTTCAGACTAGGGAATTTTGTTAAAAACAACCGGTAAGAAAGCGGATAAAGAAGTACATAAAATGTTATGTTGGGCTTCCACGTCGTTTCGATCTCCCGTTGTGCCTGTCCACGATAGACTGGGTGAACTATTACAAGCGGAGCATCGGCTTGGGGGAAATACCTTGGTAACCATCACCCTCGGGATGTCTTTATTCTGCCTTACCACATCCAAGAGTTGCTTCAAGGCCGTATGTCTCTCCTCGAGCCCTTTCGGGATGGGGAGCGTCTTCGTCAACGTATACCATTTTACTTCGACATCGGTGCTTGCAGAGGGGATTGATGCCTTCATCTTCTTCGTCGCATCATCGATGACCTTGGACTTGTGCCTCTCGAAATACTGTCGCGCCTGACTTGAGGATAGATGACCCGGTACTACCCCCAGTTGGATCAGTCGTTGGCCGGTCATACCCTCCAGATCAGCGGTGAGGACTTCGCGGATGATCTTCTCGCCGTAAGCCATCGCGTTCTCTGGGTTGGGGAACAAAGGCCCTGACGTTCCCGTTCCTGGCGGTGTTGACGCGGAAAGATCGGGGATTTTGTGTAATTTGAGAGCCGTTTCTGTACTGGTTGTCTTGGAGCTCTCGATCCAGTAGTGGATCGCGCCTAAAACGGGAGGGATGGAGGTGGTAGGTACGAAGATCCACGGGGGAAGTCTGGGTGGATTCTCTGTAAGACGCTTGCACAAGTCTTCAAGGATAGCCATTAATCTGTCAACGATAATTCGATCGCAAGAATCGAGGAGCGAGCGTTAGGCCCACCTTTTATGACAATAATCAGGCATGACCACTCCGATAAACGCATACATGTACGTTGCAATGACCTCCGCCTTTGTCTCTGGAGTGATGGTCTGGTAATTCACCAACTGGTCCAGGAGAAACAGAAACACGAGATTCCTCGCAATGATTGCCGGGTGAATGTCTAGAGCGGTCAAGTGAAACCGAGCCACGGACTTTTGGCGCTTAGATAGGGACTGATGGATATTTGTCAACCCAACGAGAGTACCAAGGAGATGTCGTCCTGAGGAAACGAATTCGGGTTATGTGCCACATACGTTTAGAAGATGGGCCCTCACGTACCATCCCCAATACCACCAAGCAGGAAGCTAATGTTGGACAGTTGTTCGTCCGAGTACGATGAGATATTGAGGGGGACAGTTTCGTGACGGCCCCATCCGTGCGCCATGGACATAGTCTCATCGGTGCCCATCTATCGGCGGACGTCTGAGAAGCGGGGATGCGGTACGGGAAAGACTGGAGCATACATAGAAATATTCCATCACACGTTCTCTACGCCCGTCTTCAGTAACTCTGCGTGGAGGAGACGAACGGAAAGAACATACGGTTGTTGTCGTTTGAAATCCATCCTGGCTAGACTCAACTGTGCAGATCTTCTAGAATCAATCCTATCTCCTGCAGCCTCATCCAAGACAAGGTCCCACTCTCTCCATGCGGATTGAAGGTCTCTTGTGATCCCCGTGGTCTTTGAGGACGCGAGACCCTCGAGCTCCTCTATAACCTCAAACTCGTTCATAACCGCCTTGGCCGAAATCGTGCCATTCTGTGTGCCTTGGACGAGACATTTGGCGAGCCTCATGGAAAGGCGGAGGATAAAAGGGACGTCAGTGACGAAGTAAAGGCTCCTCGCGCGACATATCGCTTCGAAACACCCCTGGTAATCCCCTAATTCGTACAAGGCAGCACTGAGATTACCTGGGTACGTGCAATTGCCGCTGTCCTTTGATTCGGCCTGTTACGGTACTGGGGTTATTATATCGGACCAGGAAGCGGAAGATTTGACGCGCACTAGGCGGTACAACTTGGCTGCCCTTGATGTGTCGGACGGCGGGACGGTCAGCCAACAGAAAGCGAGAATTCGGA
>Ga0307517_10004097_pt1 | contig 22495 bp, 27 predicted proteins | sample 23_EM_MG_FD_194515 | JGI IMG/M metagenome (GOLD analysis project Ga0307517, IMG submission 194515) | Populus trichocarpa ectomycorrhiza microbial communities from riparian zone in the Pacific Northwest, United States - 23_EM | ecosystem: Host-associated > Plants > Roots > Unclassified | place... | reverse complement strand
AACCCCAAACCCGGTTTTGGGCCCCCCCCCCCCCCCCCCCCTCCCTCCTAACCTCCGAAAACCACTCGATTTCCCTCTCCGCCGGGCGCGGGTCCCCAAAATCCCAAACTCAAGTCAAATACATCTTCAACCGGAACACCCCAAGCCAAGTAGCGCCCAAGTGAAGTCCAATTAAGCTTCAACCTTAGTCGATCACCCTTCCAGAACAGCAATAGTACGGAAACCGGAGACTAGAGGGTGCCTCGGTTGTTACCTCTGAGGGTATTGACGGATTCGAGAGTGTAGTATAATACCCGGTTATTCCAGGGGTCATAGCACTCGGGAGTTAGGAGAAGCTCTAAAAAAGTATTGATTTTACACCAAAAATTATTCAGCTGACTGTACTTGTGAAAAACAGCGAGTCCAGAACTTGGATGTCCGGCACTTCAGAGCCAACTCCCCCATGCCTCAGCAACTCCCATCCCAGACCCAGGAACCCGGATAAGCAAGAGTTAAATATGGCAGATGACGCCCAATTAACCTTTTCAATAAGCTTCAACAGGAATCATCCCCTCTTTCTTATTCCCTGGTCCCTTATACCCAAAACCATCTGTATGTAACCCGATTTGCACCACCCCTGTTCATTCCCCATCTCCGGTTCAGCAGTAACTTACACCATGGGGTTTTCTAGAGCGATCGTTTAAAATACCATGAAAAACAGGGGTCTCTGTTTAAAATACCATGATATACCATGACAGGGGCGAAGTTTGCAAACTATGACCTCCTCCACACCAAATGCGACCACTGCAGAAATAATCATTATTCAGGAGTCTAAATGCCTTCATAAGGAGCCCAAATAATAATAATAATAAAATAATAAAAATCATAGGAAAATTATCAAAAATAAGGCCATGTGAGGCCTAATTTTTAATATTTTTCCCAGTGGTAAAGATGGGGCTTGGCACAGTTATGATGCCTAAAAAGGGTTGATTTTCGCTTAATTTTGCGCCAAGATTGCTAGTACCATGGCTCGGCAAGAAGTTATGGAACAGTTATTCTAGGTTAACCAGCCAAATATATCCTTGTCTGTCCCAGTTAATTGTTTTCTACCCTTGTAATTGTGGCTTGAAACTTCACCCCTGTCATGGTATATCATGGTATTTTAAACATACCCCCCCTGTTTTTCATGGTATTTTAAACGTTCGCTCGGTTTTCTAATTTATTCCTCACCATAGTGCATAAAATCCAGTGGGACCTGGATGTCCCTGCTCTTGCAGTTTTACTATAGCCAGGGATTTTTTCACTAACGGGAAGGTCCGGTCGCAACCGCACTACCCCGACCACAGGACGTCATTCCACCTAAGAATCCCAGATTCCTCTTCTTCTTCCAAATCCGATCCACCGCAACCCCCTCCACTCCCCTGGAGCCATATAGATCCGATAGTAAGACCTCCGGCCTCACGCGGCTGTAAAACCACCCCCTGAAAAATGAAAATGAAAAATACAGTAAGGAATCTCTTACACACATGACAAATCGGCATCACGAAGTATTCACCCTGGTAATGAAATAATTAAATAATTAAATAAACTCCCATCGACGGATCACCCCTTCACACTCAGCTCAGGCAAACCCTCCTCAACTCCACATGTGAAAAAAAATCCCCCCCCCCCCCGGGGATTTTATACATGGCGCGAAATCAAACCCACCAACACCAGTGGGGAAGGGCGCTGTACTCAAGTATGATACTCAAGTTACTTACCTACCCCAACTACCAATCGCGCCCAATTCACCAAGCGCGAAAAGGTCACAGTAACAATAACATTATTATCGTTATTATCCCATTACAGTATACCCGTCCCAGGAAAGGAGTACTCGTACCGGTATCCGGAATCAGGGATTGGCAAAATATGTGGCAAAAAAAAAAGCAGTGTACCGTATATCACAAATTCGCTCGCATTCCCGGATATCACACCCCTTCGCCTGGGACAAATACTATTCTACCCGATAAGTTAGCTCAAATCAATCAAGCCATATACTAATCACAAAATACCACATCGCGTTCTCAAAAACCTGCTCCGCCCCCACGCCCCTCATCCATGTACAATATACCCAGCATGCGTAGTCTGGGCCAGCTACCTTCCTATCAGGAAACACCAACACCAACACCACTGATTATACCACCACCACCGCACCGATAGCCCGTCCGATGTTGTTTCTTTAGGGGTGATCCTTAGTTTAACCGCAACCCCTGCCCCAAAGCACAACCCCATTTTTCCCATCCGAGTGACTCGCCGTGACCGCATAAGCTCCACATGCCAACTAGACAAGACGACGGGCCCTCACAATTATCAAGGCCCATACCCGCAATCAGGAAAGCGCCACGTGCAATACAGGTGCTCAACAACACCGCAATCCCAACGCCTTTTTTTTTTGCATACCAGTGGATGTTTCCGTGGGCTTACCGCCATTCTACTAGTACGATACCTTGCGGACGATTGCACTAGTTCACGCACAAAGTCACATGTGAGATTGGGCTTAGAGTACACTTAGAGTACAATTTCACTTAATACAACCATTTGGCATGTGGGAAAGGCCGGTGCTTAAGAACCTCTTGAATTCGTAATATAAAATCTATCTCTCACCTTCCCATTCTCCTGAATCGCCCTCCGTAGGCGAATCACTGTACAAACCGAACCCGCATAGAAAAACAAAGCCAACGGCAAAAGGGATATATAGAAAGGAGAAAAAAGTATACAGCTAACTCATGGAGGATTGATTGATGGAGGAAAAACTAGATTATTACTAACAGAATGATGACGTTACAACTATTTGGGTTTTCCTCTAGACAACAGTCACAAATTGACCGACAGATGGAACTCCATCAGCGACAACGTAGACAACATAAGGTCCGGGAGGCGCCACGTTCTTGTTAGGGGGCATGGTGACAGTAATAGTTTGAGCAGTGCCATTGGCGACGAAGCCAGTATTGTCGAGGAAGAGCATGCGATGTCCCATGTGAACAGAATGAGTAACAAAGCCACCATAGTAAAGAGCGACCTTAATTCCCTGGGTACCGGCGGCGGAGTTGAACGAGATGGTGAAAGTAGAGCCATTGGCAGGAAGGTTCTTAGAAGAGAGGACCATTGCAGACGGACGGTGATTGGCCTTGGCTCCCTGAAGATAAGGAGGCGTGAACCTCTCGACGCGGAACTCTGGAACAAAAGTTAGCTCAATTCACATGTGTGGGTTTGCAATACGTACCAGTTATAAAGGGAACACCAGGCCTTGTTTCCAGGATAGGCATTTCATGCGGGTTGCTACCGGTAACGAGAATGGTACCATCGAGCAACAAGAGAGCAACTGAATGATACAACCTAGGAATAGTGGAAGAGGCAAGCTGTGTCCAACGTGTTCCCATTGCCTTGGTAGGCTCGTAAAGGAGGGCGGCAAAAGTTGGGTCGGTAGCAAGCTCGAATCCCTGAGCACCGCGATTGGCACCATTGAGCCATAGAACGGATCCGTCAGGAAGCAAGACACCCTCCACCATACCGCGTCCCTGGGGCATAGCATCCATCTCCCAGGTGGGGTTTGCATCTTCGGGCGCAATAACACCGCAGCTCGGATCAGTAGGGGAGGTAACATCTTGGTAAGCACCACCACCACAGACCATGACCTTGGTACCCCATCCGTTGGCGCTGGTGAGAGGAAACATAACACTACCACCAGTGTTGGGATATGTGCGGAAAACCCCCGGCATATCCGGCATCTGGCGGGTGATGGTGTTGGTATCAATGTTAAAGATCTGAGATGACTTGGCGGTGAAGACAAACAGCTCTCCGTTCTTGAGGAGATGCATGAAAGGATACATCTGCGGAAATCAGCATCTTGACACATCACTAAACCTAGTGTTACTTACGTAGTAAGGCTGGTGAGCAACCAAGATATCCATGGGGACATTGGCTCCGGAGCTGATACCAGCAGGGCTCAGGATCTCATATCTATAGTGAATTAGTTTCTGTAAATCAAGCGGCAAAAAAACTGGTAGACTCACGTGGGGTTATTATTGGCAGGAACAGTAGGATCCAATCCGTTCAAACTTCCGGATGCAACAAAGATCCGTCCATCGGCAAGAATCTGGGCCGAAGCATACCATCTCTTGCTAGCCATCTTGTTTCCAGGCTCGCGCCAGTTTTGACCGTTGAGAGAGGCATCACTCGAAGAGCGGGAGATGTAACGAATGGCGTCGAAGCCATCGCCAACCGTAGTATCAATGAAATCCAACGGTGCATTGCCACCAAGCGAAACAAAATCTCCATTCGCGAGGAAGATACCTCCGGCACAGAAGGCATTAGTCTAAACTAGAGTGTCAGCTATGATCCTAAGCCTAGTGAAGAGGCGTACAAACAGTGTAAGCCAAAGGAACAACAGTGTTGTCGTCAGGGTTGTACTCAGATGAATAAGCGAATTGACCGTTAGGAAGCTTCAATTGAGTGTAGTTCTCGACTTTGTCCAAGAAGACGACACGACCGTTGGGAAGAAGACCGGCATGCATGGCAGGAACACCTGATTGACCAATAATTGCGAATTCTCCTCCGTTTGTAATAGGAGCTGGAGATGGTCCAGGTGCCGGCGGAGATCCACCCGCCTTGCAAGGACCAGACTGACATCCGTCACCACAGTGGCCATCAGTATTACCGCAGAAACCATACATTGAACAACATTCTCCCTGAGGCCAGCCAACACAAGTTTTCCCACCATTAGTGGCACCGCAAGTAGCATCAGTGGTAGGAACACCAGTGGGATTGGGATTAGCAGCAGAGGAAGAAGGTGATCCTAAAACTGGCTCGCCAGTACTGCTAGTTGTCGAAGCTGTAGTAGTAGGAGTGTCGCTAGTTGTCGGGACAGTGGCAGGAGTGGTGCCAGGAGTGGTTCCAGGAGTGGTTCCAGGAGTGGTTCCAGTGCACCCGCTCTGACATCCATTGGCGGGAAGACAGTGATCAACTGAGCTGCCGCACCACCTATCTAGATGTTAGTAAAGTCTCAAAGAACGGAAATCCTAATTTATGATCAACATACCCATACAAACTACAACAATTTCCAAAAGCCGAACCGGCACAAGTAGCGCCACCAAACTCTGTTCCGCAGCGACCATCTGGGCGAGGAGCAGCACCAGTCGGAGCAGCACTGGTACTAGTCGGGGCAGGAGCGGTGGTAGTCGGGGCAGGAGCGGTGGTAGTGGGACCTTGTGAAGTACCGGAGCATCCAGAAATACACCCGGTACCACAGTGATCAATACTGTTTCCACACCATCCATATTGCTACGGAAACACGGTTAATAGGAATACATGAAAGATAGAGAACCCATTTGATAGACTTACTGAACAACAACCTCCGACATAGTTGGGAGAGTTCGGGTTACAAATCAAACCGCCAAAGGTAGGACCACACCTCCCATCAACAGAGAAATCACCAGGAGCGGGGATAGGATTGGGACGGGCAATACGGCGGAAGAGTTCATGGGGAGCAGGGATCTTGCAACTATTTCCTAGTTAGTCACCAATGGTATGACGAAAACCAATGACAAGACCCCAGATATCAAAAGGACAGTCGCAGCCCCCCAAACATATAGGAAAGTCAAACTATCCCAAAACATAATGGGGCTGAAGACAATAGAATAAACCTACAGGTTATCCTCCTCACAGCAGTACTGTCCCTGCAGACACTTTCTCTCCGCAACTTCAGGAGTGCAAGTGATATAAGGGTTGGGAATATGGATGTTTGCTAGGACACCATGGGCGAAAAGTGCCGAGAGGATGAGGGCGGTCTGCGTAGCGACCATGATGAGTTAAGCCGTGCTTGAAAGAGCACTGATTGTTTGTTCCGTTGCGTCAGCTATCGTCTCAATCAAGCCGGACAAACAAAACCAAACTTTGCCTATGGGAAATTGAAAGAAAAATGAAAGAAGAAGAAAGCAGAAAAATCATGAGAAGAACACAGTATTAATACTGAATGTTCAAGGAAGCGGGATATCGAGAGTGATAGTAAATTATAAATTTTAAAATAGACAATGCAAGTCGTCATGTGCAGATTAATTATCGCGGCCAGCCAGCAACTGGATCAGATCGTGCGTCCGCATACTTGCCCCGCACAACAGACATTTCAGATGCAGGCAGGTATCGGTGTACAGGCAAGGCAAGGCAAAAAGAGAGTTAAACAACTGCCATACCTAAATGAGTGTAATAAATCCAAATGGTTTGGTTGAAAAAAGGCTCAGCAAGAAGGAAAGGAAAGGAAAAAGAGTGAATGAGTGGATGGTAGGAGCCAGTCGTCAGAACGAGCCCTGTTGTAAAAATAACAGAGACTCCGGGATTTTAGCAGAAGGTTAGGCCAACGAGTGTAGTGCCGGAAATCGGTAGAGAAGGAGAAAAGAAGGTGAGGAAGGAAGGGAGGAGGGGAACTATTAAAAGGGACTGGAAGGGCCGGGAGGCGAATAGCGGTAGGGTTGAGAGAGATCTGATTCAAGGAGTGGTGACGACCAGAAGTACCAGTGGAAGGGGAACTGAACCATCAAACCCACGCACACACACCCACGCCGCAACCAAACGGCAGCAAACCTATGAGGCCCGTCACTCGGAAAAAGCATACCGGTATTCCATCCCGTGAATTCACGGCCTTGATTTCACAGCCAATTGAAGATAAAGTGAGCCGCGAGATCCGCAATAGAAAGGCTATAATACTTGTAGAGAAGAATCAAGGAAATGCTCTACAACACTAGCACAACCGATAAAGAAGACCCATCTCTCTTCTTTCCCTCTCTCCCTATCGTGGGTAGACCACTCCTAGCTGGTTCCAGAGCCAGCCCAGTAGTCAAGAAATTGAGTAATTTTTTTTATTAGGTTAGTCTCTTCATGCCCTGCCAATCAATACTGCATCAAGGATAGAGCAAATCCCAGAAACCCCCAGCCACTGGGACAGACGGAAAGAAGTTGCTTTTTTTCTTTTTTTTATTCCCAATCACCAATACTAACCCCGGCCTATGAAAAGCTCCTGTTGTTGATTGGGAAATAATAAAAATATGTCCCGTGCAATAAAGTGCAAAGTTAGCGAAAAAAAAGTGTAGCGGCAACTCAATCAGAATGGAAATGTTCCTGGTGCCTGGACAAGCGCTGAAAGGGGAAGTTAGGCTGTTACAGCCGCACAAACGTCGTTAACCAATCCCCCGAATCGACCATCATTGCCAACCTCCACCACACAATACCCCCCCCCCCCCCCAAAGCTGAGGAAAATGTCTGGTAACCAGGCCTTTGGGCGCCAATAAAAAACACACCACCCAAAATATCCACCAATAAAAGCCCGCATACCAAATGCCTGTGACCGATCCAGCGGGACCCATACTTTGCTCCCCAGCGCTTCTCACCTGCGCCGGGCATGTCGATTCTCCGACCTTCCCTTTTTTCAGCAAAATCTACTTGGACTTACTCGAACCTACCGACCGAGCCTGTAAAAGTGCGGAGCCGGCACCGGTACTTGAATAGCGGGTATGTACTGTACTGTACGAGTAACCACGAGACACGAAGTTCATCATCCGTCGCACACATCGACCCTCTCTGCTGTTCACCGCCAATGCTCGAGTACCACGAATGATCCCACGAAAGGACCCCGGACCTACCCTTGGTCAATAATGCACCCCCCCTAAAATGCCGCTTTGCCCATACTGGGGATTGTTAGGCTTTGAGCCCACCAGTTTATGACCTGCCTTTCCCTGTTCGTAGGAAGGCGCAAAATGTGCATAAACAAAAAAAACAAAAAAAACATCAGCAAACTACAGTATGATACTCCAGTACACTAACCAAACATTCATTCATCCATGTCCGTTTCGAAATCTGTGCGGCCTTTTTTCCCAACTCCTTTTTTCACAGGCAAGATTTGCAAACTGCGAATCTAGTACCAGATGCGTATGGTCTGTCTGCTGCGCCTTAATTGGGTCACAGCTACCCCACCCTTCCTATTTTTTATTTTTTTTCCATTATTTACGTCTTTCGGTCCCAAGAAGGCCGAGAGAAGGAAAGAAAGCGAAGGTTTCACGAATGGTGGGATGCGTGGATGCAGATCCATCGACGCGAGGATCTCTGTGGATAAGTGCGGTAATGTACCTGCAGCTCCATAGGAGTAAGGGAGATTGGAGGGTGTCATCTACTAGTACAGTACACCCGTGGGGAGCAATGTCCAATGGGATGCCAAAGGTGACAGGTCTCCTAATTTACCAGTACTCGAGTATTCGCGTAACCCACGATAATACTCTTGGCGGTGTTGGAAGAGAATTCGGCCGAGTTCACAGTGCTCATATGATACGGCACTTGGAACTTGGGTCGGCCTTGGACTGCTTCGGAGGCTTGCGGGGAGCACAGCACAGTACCGGACCCTAACTGTGGTACGGTAACGGTACTGTACGAGCACTCGAGCACAAGTGTGTAACAGCCGTGGTTACGATCAGTCGCTCCGAGCACAATACCGGTATTGCACAGGGGGTAAGGGGTGAAGGCGAAGCGAGGAGAGCCGGCCCTGATTGGCTCAGCCAACCCAGGAGTCCAATACCGGTATTGCAAGGCCTCTGTGGCCAGAGTAACAGATGCTTTTTCCTGACTTTCTCCCCCCACCTTAAACAAAGGCAGCAAGATTGGTCCCCCATATTCCACTAGCTATCCACTTCCAATTTTGGCCGGCAAAATTCAGTCAGCCCCACTTACTGTGTACCCGCCCCCTAAATGCAAGTGCTTCAGTGCTCGAGTGCAGCATTGTCGGTTCGCAAAAATAACTAAAAGCATTCAGACACAGGAGGTTCTGTCTTTTGAGTTCGCTAAGAGTTGTTCCCGTTGCTATCGTACCCAGGCGCGTTGGGCCATTCTTGCTGACCGTAGGGCAGAACAAAGGACAGGGCAATACAGTACAAGGCACCATCCTGCGACCCGTTCGCCACAATACCGGTCCTCATCGCCAGAGAGCCCGAATACCGCACAAGCTGAAAATCCAAACCGAGCACAAACCTCTTCTTCCGAGTCCAATTACCTCTCCACCCTCTCTCTCTTTTCTTTTTTCTGTCTTTCTTCGTTCCCTTTGAGGGATTTTGGTCACCGTAGAGGGTGCTCGTTTGAGTTGAATCTGGCAAAAGGTATCCGGAAATAGGGGTCGCGTTCTTGCGCTGGTATTGGCAATAAGTATCTAAAATACCGTACCTAAGCACGGCTATTGCAGCACAACCACCCAACCAGCGACAAAAAATATATTTCACATTTTAGGCTAGCTTTATGCCGGGTACGAATAGGGGCTGGGGTACGCAGATATTTTCCTGCCATGTTTTTTGCGAGGCCCCTGGTCTTGCGGAGAAAATGTCCAAGGTACCATCCACTGCAGGGGTACAGTACTGTACCCGTACATGCCCAATACAGTACTGTACCATCGCATGTCGTCGATTGCCATCTTTGATCTCCCCCTACAAAACATAATCACCATAGATGAAGGGAGTTTTCAGTACACTTTATGCAGTCGTAACTCAACAAGGAGGAATCATAGAGATTGCAGGAAATCTTCAGAAAATAAGCTTAAGCAATGCATATTTTTCCCATTTTTTCTACCGGTTTAAAATCTTCGTTTGAAAAGGCCACTGTTCCGAGGGTGTAGAAGCATAAAAAAATTCGTTCATCCAAGGCATAAACACGGTGTATGATTGACCAGACATGACCCCATTATCCATCAGGCTCTCAAACAGAACTATACGGTGCTCGAGTAATTGTTGCCAGCACGCCATGCCTCTTTTGGAATCAGTCGAGTGAGGAAAGTGTTTAACTGACCCCTGATGCTGAGTCATTTGGGATCTATAAAGAGTGAAAGTTCCTATTTCCAGACTATGTAAGGCAAGCTACCTCCCAATATGGTTGGCACTGAATTTTACTGTTTCAGACCGCCCAAGGCATAGAGATCCAATATCCTGCATACACTGATTATCACCTTCTCGGCTATAGCTACCAGATACCGGATTATTTCTCCGGCCCAAAAAAAACTGTTCAACATTATTCAAACAGTTCCCGAAGTATCGATACCCATGGTACAAACACCTGGAATTAGTATCAACATTATTACCAGAGGGCTAGCTGCAAGGTGGGTTTCGCAGCATTCTTTAATAACCATCCCCATCGCATACAATTCACAAACTAACTCTTTTATCTCTTATGCTGATAAGACATCCCAATTTCATCGTGGATGGAACTTGGAAATTTTGTCTATTTCGTATTTCACGTGTGCGGGGAGATTATATCTGCAGGCCAAGCTTAACCTCGCGACTCGTGTACCGTGGATGTGAATGTTTTAAAGAAAAAGAAAAAGAACGCACGGTGGTGCTTTACTTGTCCCTCGATGTTGTACGGGTACCACTCGCGGAGCGGATAACCCGGCACTTTTGCATGTGTTACTATATCCCTGTATGTACCAAATGTATTTCGACGGATGGAGAAAGAGAGCTAACCAACATGCAGTGTTGATATCGCTACCCCTTTCGTCGAAATGCAATCTTGACATCTCCAGAGCTCAACACCAGTGCTCGAAGTAGTGCGGTGAAGCACGCTTAGTCGCGGTATAGTATGTCCCGGCACGCTGTATGGCACTTTACAACGTCTTCACCTAGAACCTCATGATGCCGGACGGGAGGATACAACGTACTCGTACCGTGCCTGACCACGTAAGCCCACCCATGATAAACGAGATCTTCTATTCGATCAGTGCCGTAAAATCTCTTGGGATCCACTATCTCCCGTCTATGCTGTGGTCAATCCGGATTCAGGGACAGGAGCTCCTTGAAAGGATTGTCATTTTCCTGACACAGTGTCAGGTTAGTTCTCAGGGTATATTGGATTTCGTTAACTGATATTCACAATTTTGTTAGTTCGCCAAATAAAGCCTATCCTAGGCGAGGGAGATAGTGGATTCCAAGAGATTTTACGGTATTCTATTAATCCTCCTTTGCACCCCCATTGATTCATTCCCAGGAATCTGGTATCAGCAACTACCACATGCGTCGTGCTTACCATCCGTCACAAGCTTGAGCGAACCCATAATCAAAAGACTTATAAATAGCATACCGTGCTCAGCCCATCCCTTCGTTCGCTTGCCGAATTTCAGGAACACCCGTACCTGGCCTGAAGGGGTATGTCTGAGGTCTTTACCGTAGATGGTAACCCGGCCAGTGCCCGAGCAAAGGTTTCTGACCCCAAAGATCGGCGGAGCGTTTACTTGAATAGGCGGTGTTGTTATCCTTTGGGTAGAAGGCCGTCTCAACTACGGTTCCCCGAACACAAACGGAGCAATGCGCTGTCCCCCTTCTGACCTCAACCAACAAAACAAATACAGACCAATCCTTAAACTTATAGTATTACCCAACCAATAACCCCCCCCGAAACCCTACCGGGCCGTCCCTAACGCATGGTATCATACCCGCCCGACTTCCGAAGTGCCCAACAGGGTGAATGTTCCATCTGCCCTGTATCGTGAATGCTACTTCCTGCAAGGGGGAGGATTATTTGTCCATATTGATGAAGTACTAGTAATACAAGTACCGGAAGGGACAGGAGCTCATGCACGCACCATTACAACGTACAGTACCGGCACTACACTAGTACTAGATGGATAGATGGTGAGAATGGGGAGAATGGGTCATGTGAGCCTGCCATTATTCTTTTTTTTGGTGGGGGGGCTTGTGGTCGTGATACTTCCTTTTCGAGTGAGGGAGGGTGACTTACGTTGTATAGTAACCTAGGTACGAGGGGAAGAGGACAAGGCGACTGCCCAGACCGGACGGCCCGGGGCGGGCACAATAAAGTAGAATGGACAAGCTTATAATAGGATCGTGTGTCATGGTAACAGGGAAGTGGAGATAAAGGTTATCAAATTAAATTTCCCGAGCAATAATCGGACGTCGATCTACTCTAACACACTATCCCTACCAAACGGGTTCTTTTTCACACATGTGCAACTGCGAAAAATGGTTCATTGCTATAGTGCCAATACCATTGAATCACTCAGAACCCGTGGCAATGACACACTACCGCACAAAACCACGTGACTTTGAAAGTACAAGGTATTATCCCCCAAATTTACCACCTCACGCGGGTTGGGTAACAAAGGTATTGTTCGCGACAGTGGCGTACAACCAGGAACCGAGGTCAGCGGGGGGGGTGCATCACCCACACCAACCGCCGCTAAACTGGTAACGTTTTTTTTTACTCAGTGGGGCAAAGCCTCGCTCCACCTGACCCCTCCCCACTTTGCCTCATCTCAACAAAACTTACTTGGGCCCGCCGCCCTGCAAAACGGAGAAAATAAGGGAAGAGAAAGGAGGCACAAGCAAGCGAGAGCGCTCGCGGTCAGTTCAGCTTGGGTCGATTTAGCTCAGTCGGGCGCGAGAACTATTCTGTTTTTTCTTTCGTTTCCTAGCGACGAAGACGAAACATAATTGCTGGTTGAAAGGATTTATTCACTCCGTTAGTTAGGGCAGTTGGTTTGTCGGCCACGGATCATTCCTGGTTTAATTCAATATCTTATGCTGAGTGTGCCTAGATCATTCCTGGGGGGGTTGTCTCGGTGTTCTCAAAGAGGACGAGAGTCGGGGAGTTTATTCCGGGGTTTGAGTCGCTCCCTCCACCCGCACGGTGAGGACCGCCGGATACCAAGCTCAGGCAGGAAAGCAAAGAAAATCACCGACCGAGCAAATCACACTGCAGCAACTGTGCTGTGCATCCGCTACGATCCGGTGTCCCGTCCCTTCCCCTCGTCACCACCATTCACGACCCACCCCACCCCGGACCCGCCCAGCAAAAAAGCAAATAACCATGACCGATTCCTCAACCTCCGAATCCCACTACTTCTCCAGCAACCCACCACCCCCCACGCTGCCACAGCACACGGCGCAGGCAAACGCCTTCGTAACCCACCACCACGCTCACTCCCGGCGCGTAGTGCTGCTGACCTCGGGCGGCACCACGGTCCCGCTGGAGAACCAGACGGTGCGCTTCATTGACAACTTCTCCGCCGGCACACGCGGCGCCACGTCCGCCGAGTACTTTCTCTCTCAGGGCTACGCGGTGGTATTCCTGCACAGGCAGTTCTCCCTGCTCCCATTCAGTCGGCACTACTCGCACTCTACGAATTGCTTTTTGGACTTTTTATCCGAGTGGGGGCGCATTGGCGAAGGCGATGAGGGGGAGGATGGAGGGGCGGCGACACCGGACGTGGTTGTCAAGGCCAAGTACAGACGTGAGATGCTTAGTGTCCTTAGGAAGTATCGGAAGGCGAAGGAGCAGAAGTTGTTATTGCTACTCCCATTCACAACCGTTACGAGTTACCTCTTCACTCTTCGTGCTATCGCCCGCGAGATGAGGTGTCTCGGAAATGAGGCTTTGTTCTACCTTGCTGCCGCTGTATCCGACTTTTTTGTCCCCCCAGACAGAATGGCCGAGCATAAGATTCAGAGCGGAGACGTGCCTGAGAGCACTTCTGGGGCTAGTCCTGGAGGGAGTGGGGGTGGAGGTGGGAAGAAATTGGTAATAGACCTGGATCCCGTTCCCAAATTCCTCAAGCGACTGGTGGAACAGTGGGCTCCTGAGGCTATGATTGTCTCCTTCAAGGTAGGAGTCCCCCTACAATATGTGCTCTGCTTTCACACTCTCGCTCTCGTCTAATGCCCAGTGCTACAGTTGGAAACGGACCCCGCCCTCCTCCTCAAAAAATGCAACCAGAGTCTTGACCGCTACGCACACCACTTAGTCATTGGGAACATCCTTGCTACACGAAAATACGAGGTCTTGTTTGTTGAGGAGGGGAACGCTCAGTGGGTGCGTCTGCCAACGAGTGATGGGAAGTGTGGTGGCAGTGAGGAGGTTGAGATCGAGAGTCTGATTGTACCCGAAGTTATTAAGCGGCACGAGAAAATGTTGCTGAAGAGGGCTGCGACAGGTTAGACTAGAATTTTGGGGGGGCTGGCTCGACTGATGGTTTGGTTTCTTTCATTGCTCACTTTCACTGGCAAGTGTCGTTACTGTGTCTATTTTGTATCTGTCTATCTTATTCCATCCCAACCATTACCAAAATCGAACATATGTTCTTCCCCTTTGCCACCATACCGTGCCGGTAGCAAACCAATAGCTGTCCATATCCCATATAACTCAAGTGTCGTGCAAAAAATGAAACAGCATAGTACCCGGGGGGGCCAGTAAGAATTAGAAATTTTTTCTGCCAGCCCCATACAAACCTCCATGGACGCAAGGGTTTTGTTTTCCGATTTTTAATCACCCCCTCCCCGAATACTCTACCAACCGAGATCATCCTCGTATACATACACCCCTTAACCCATTTTCAGACACTGATTCTGTTCCACCTCCTGAACCAAAAGGTATAACAAAGGGTATAAACGGTGGCTCACCTTCGACCCGAGGAGGGTCAAGTTCGCTGATTGGCTAGGTCAGCTTTCTAAAAGTGAGCCTATTCCTTAGGTGATAACTTACCGGTATCCGAACCAACCAGGGCGATTGTCTCGCCTATCACCACGCTAAAAGAAACGAAGGGAGACGTTCCTTCCGGACCGTACCTTTAGTAGACAGACAAGCCACCACTACGATCGATACTCGCCTATTCCATCCGCCATTCGTGGTGCCAAGAACCGCAAACCCGAGTGTGATCTCGAGAGGCTTGGCGCCTAGATTTCCAGATGCCTTTGGAACTGGCGAGTAGGGTACAAGCACGGTACGATACGGTGGTGCACTTCCCGTATCGCGAACCACGTTTTCTTCCTCTTTTCTTTTCCTTTCTTTTCCTTTTTTTCTTTCTTTCCTTCTTCCAAAAACTATTATCGTGCAAATCCGCCTTTGCAATGTGGCCCGCCCCCGTTTGCCTATCCTGCTAGCCATGTTTTCCCGCAAGCTCCAACCCAGTGGCCCCGGGGGGGGGAGGACTTGGAAACCAACTACTCGAGTATGGCGCCATTCGTTGGTCGGTCGGCCTGCCCGTCAGACCGGAAGAGGTAACGATGGATACGATTCGATACGATTCGATACGAGAAACGGGGCAGTTGAAAAATCGCGCTGGACGGAATTGGCTTGGAGAGATCTGATACGGTGCGGTGCCGTGCGGTGCATTTGCCAAGCGGAACCGGAACTGACACAACCTGGCTGGCTGGCTTTGATTGTCTTTGGACTTGGCATGCTGCTGGTACGAGGAGTCCTGTTGTCACGGGGCGTCACTCGCGTGGGAGTGTCGCGATCTCCTCTTCTCCAAGACGGACCAAGATAGCAGGCGAGTCGATTAGTAAGCCGGGATGAATACCACCGTTGTCCGGGCCAAGGAGTCTTCTGCCATATCGGTATCGGAATCTGCGCTTGCCGAGAGGTGAAGCACGTCAGAGATACAAGTGCGAGTGCTATGCTCTCTACTTTCCTGTCACATATTACCTCATCGCCAAAAGCTGCCCCCGGCATACCCTGCGTAAAACACGGCAGGGTAGGGCAAAAGCAAGCAAGGGATGTACGCCACGAGTGATGCCCCGTGATGCCTTCTCCTGATGAGTTATGAATGAGTTATGTGAGAGCCGGAGTTTGTTTATTCAAGTATCATTTGCTTTTTTCACTTTCTTTCTTTTTTTCTTGCTTGCTTTTCCCTTACGATGCAAAGGGCGGTGGGTTCCCCCTGGGCGGTTGCCATGGCCAGTCGTTGTGTGTCTGTGTGGAGATCGACAGGCGCCAAGAACACCGATAACTTGCTTTTTTTTTTAAGAGCGCAATTTCAGATTCCGCAAGGTTTGTTGGATTGATACTGGGTTGTATTGAATGGCTATTGTGGTGTGAATTCGATGTTGGTTGGATCAGGTTTGCGGGTTCCTGGCGCTGGGTTTTAGTGGTGAGGTTGGTGTTCTCGAGTGCAAGTACTGGTGCTCGAGTACAGTACGGTACTGTACTGCGCCGTGTCAAAGGGATTATGGGATGGACATCAACGAGGAGAGAGAACGGCTGGGCTTTCGACACCGTACATGAGTTGGCGTTTTTGTGCGATGTGAGTGAGGTCCGATGACTGCCGGTGATAAGGATAATTTATTAGGGAGCTGGAACACAGGGCGTTCGTTTGCTGCTGCAAAGAGTTAGAGGATTATCAAGGTGCGAGAGTGTCCTGAGTGTAATGCAATGCCAACATACCGTACCCTTCTTTGATATCACTTTTCTATCCGAGAATTATAATTTGGTATGTAACACGGTTTCGGTACTCGTAACTGGCAAGAAGTATCCGAGACCAGGGGCTCACGAATTTGAATGGGCACCCGGATACTCACTGATTTTTTTGCCATATATTTTTGTTTTGTTGCAAATCATCGTTTTCAGTAACCTCTCGCCTGCCACGAGTACTAATATGGGTCTCCTCCGTCCACATCCTTTGGCGTCATTACCGGCGCTTTATCATTGGCCAGATTTAGAAACACCAATACTGTACTCGAGTACTGGGACTCCGCTCCGATCGGTTATTGCAGATGAGAAATCACTAACTGCATCGGAAGATGGGGCATTTTATAAGCTCACTGTCATGCAGAAACCTTTAAATTGGGTACCGTACTGGGTTAAAGATTATTGGAAACTTCCTAGAAGTTGTGAGACGGGGGGGGGGGGGGTCCGGAACTCACCGAATTTTTATTTTTTCTTTTATCAAAAAAGGAAAGGGCTTGGGAAAAAAGCTTGACAAAAAGCTTGAAAGAAAAAAAAAGCTTGATTGTGGAGTGGCTTTCACGGGGGGTCGTACAGGAAGTCTCACCCTGAAGAATCTGGTACTTGTACGCCATGAGTTCTCTAGTTTAGTGGCTTACCAGTGTTAATTAAACGGGGGGTGCACTGAAAGAATGAAGGAAGGAAGAAAGAAAGAAAGAAAGAAAGAAAGAAAGAAAAAGGGTTCTCAACCTTTTTCACAGCGAGGCTTTTCCCCCAACCTTTGTTGACGGGAAAAAATCTACTCGCGAATTTCGAGGGTATCCGGGTAATCCGGCATCAAGAAATCTGGATTGTTGGTGGGCCTTCGCATTAGAGCGTCTGGATTACTTATCATAAGGATTCCCAGCGGATATTCCCGCCAAGCGCGTTTCATTGCGGTAGCGGCGTCATGGCTCCTCACTCAATGCTTGTTATTGTGGACTTCTCTTAGAGGCCCATGCTGTCTCCCTTTGCGGGAACTAGTACCGTACTCTACCTGAAAAGGGTGTCGTGAGAGATGGCCATCAGTAGTGTCTTTCGGGGGGGGTTTTTTTTGTGCCCAGCCCCTTTTACAGGTATGCTTCTGTCAATAGGGGTTGGAGATGGAGCGATTTGGGGGCTGGGGATCCAACTCTGGAACAATCTGGAAAAACGGAGTTAGTTGCGTAAAAAGTGGAAATGGGAATGTTAGGGATTGCCCTTGTGCTTTGGTTTCGATAATTACTGCGACTAGAACTGGCAGTGCCTAAAGATCGTTGTCGGTTGCCATGGTGCTGCAGTTTCGCTCGTCCTCCCTTTAACCAGCCATCCGGTTTGGTTTGGTTAACCTTTGGCCTATGGGGTATTTGGGGGTCAAAGATAAAATCTCATAGAGGATATATACTGGCACTCATGCGACCGAGCCGAAGCCGGACGTCTAGGGTGGCGATTCCTATTCAAAGTTCCTTCTTCGACTCCGCCGGGCGAGAAGTCTTCATGGTATCGACAGGCGCACACGGGTGGATTTGAAAACTGACGAACAGCGGGGATAGGAGGCGCTACGACGATTCGATCTGCCCAAGGCGGTGCAGAGAAGAGCGGTCCGAAAAGTTGTTTATATGTATCCTTTGCTGATCTAAGTGGAGTTGGCGATATCTTTCAAGTTTGCCATTATCTGCATCATCATTACCGTATCTAGTTGAGATCGACTCAGTCGTGGTCAAGCTTATTACCTACTCGAGCAGGGCCAAGGTAATTACCGTGGGGTATTTTACTAACTGAATCAAACTGTCGCAGTGGCGCATCAAGTTGGGGACCGCTCATACACTAGCGCAGCCGAGCTGAACTTGAACATCTACGAGTACTCAAGTAAGGTGGCAACTCCCACACAAAGCGACCAACTTCAACTCGGCAGCGTTAGTGTTATGCAGGCTGTGCCTAGCCATATCAGTTACTACCGGTGGCACACCCCTGGCGCTATCTTGGAGTTCTCCGTGATTTAATGCAAATTTGACAGGTCTCCCAAGTTGGACATAGTGTTTGTCGTTTTGCTGCCAATTAAACATTGCGCACCAGTGAATGGGCTGCATGCTTCAGCAAATTAAGCTTTGGAGAGCAGGAATTCTCCGTTGTAGCTCTGGGTAGTGCCGCTGTGATCATGTTCTCTCACTCGGGAAGGTGTTGGGGACCAATTCCGTTATTCGGTGTGGGCGGGCTGTGCGCGCTTGGAAGTTGGGCTCTATGGCATTGAAGAGGAGAGTATGGATTGGGGAGTTAATACTAGGGGAATCGGCGAAAGATATATTGGGGAAGTCGGAGACTAGCGACTTAAATGATAGCGTTGAAGAAAGGTAGCAAACTAGACAATACCATAATTTGCTATGTTCTCGGGACCCTGAGCACTCATAACTCGATCTGGGGGTGGAGTATCCTGGCTGGCTCACCTCTGGTAATTTGCGCGTTACTGTTGCATGATTTCGTGGGGTCTTTTTTCGGTGCTTTCTATGCAGGATACCGGGAACGAGGCGAAATGGCTTTTAAGGTGAATGGTGATCAGAAGTCCCGATTTATTGCTGTTGCGGGTTGGGAAAGGGGGAGGTGGGGTGCTGGTATAGCATTTTTGAGTACTATTTGGATCACTCTGCTCCCTGTCTACCTTACCTTCTATCATTATGCTGCTGGTGAGATATGGGGAACAAAACTCCACACATCTGCAGCTCCCCAGCCGTAGGGGATGCGATGGGTGAGCTACGGATAACGTGTTCCTGCGCGCCCTTCTGTCTTACCTCTCCCTCCGTGCAAGTGCGTTTTCAATCACTTGGAACATATAGAGACGCTAACCTATCAGGTGTCAAAGGATAACTTGAGTAGCAAAAGAAGAATCTGGGAATCCTCTATTCTCATTATGGGTTCCTTGAGATTTGTTGGTCGGGCCGCGATCGAGATTTACGGCCTTTCCCAACCGACTCGGCAAAAGTCTTTGTGGAGCGAAGTTTCTTTTTGTCCGTGGAACAGACACCCCCCCATAGGCCCGGTAGTCTCCACCGGGGAGAAGGCTCCATTTTTCGGAGACTTTTGTTGGGTGATTAGATTTGTTGATGAATTTTCTTACTTATCCTAGATCTCTTTTGTGTTGAAGGTGTGGGAAATCTGGAACAGGGGAGTGGGTAAGCGGGGATGGACGGGTTTTTGGAACGCACTGGGTCTGCCGGGACGGGCTTAGCCGAGGTTTAGCTTTGGGCGGGCTTATCGTGGGTTAGTCGGCAAGAGGTATCCGGAACTGCCCCCAGATTCACGGATTCACGGATAATCACTCGTGTTGCTTTTAGAGAAGTTATCTGCCAGGAAGAATGGTCCCTGGATTCATCCTCACAAGGTATTTCTGGATCTAGAAAGTGCTGTAGTTTTAATGGGATAGATTTAATCCGCCCCTGCCCTTTCTCCCCTAGAGTCAATGGAACTGGGAAGGCTGTATCCGGACCTGGGAAAGGAAAAAAAAACGTCATTACTCGACTTGTGGGAGGAAAAAGCTCCGCTTATGCCGAGAGTTAATCCAAATTTTGTGGGAGGACCTTGTGTTTCTGGCTTGACAGATTGGTTGGATTTCCACGCAGCCTCGAGCATAGCTTGGGCTGAAATTTCTTGGATCACAGAAGGATTGGTTAAACCCTCGTCAAATCTTCCTTCTCTATCTGGACGAGAAAGGAATAGTTTTCTTTGCTTGGGGCTAGGTTTCGGGCCAGCAGGAACCACGGCGTTATATTTTGGGCTATGATTCCGGTTTTGGAGAGGAGAGTTTGATAAACGGTAATTTTGAGTGTCAACGATTGACTTCCATTTAACATCTTTTCGAGTGATCTTTTGTGAAACCTAGTTGCTAATTTAATTTTTGTTATAAATTTCGTTATGCGGAATAAGCGAGATAAGAGGTTTTATTGAATGTTCTTAGTTTAAAAGGAAGGAGGGGGGAAAGAAGGAAGGAAGGGAAGCGAGACACTACATGGGGGAAGCGAACATAAGGAAATCATCGGAGTGCAGGAATGCATACTTGGCACACTTGTGCATTCCTGAGGCGGGGAAGGAAATATAGCGCAAGAGGAGTATCTAGCGAACATAGAGGTCAATGAAACAATTAATGAGAGCAACATTAGGCCTGTGATATAGCAGTTTAATTACATACCTGTTTGCCAACTCCACAAATATTGATAGTCTCATATGGTGTATGGAGATCTGGGGTGGAGCTTTATGACGGGTACTTTCTCATGGTGGAAATTCTGGGAGTTGTGCCCTGAGAATTCAGAAAATTCCTATATATGATACCTGGTCTCGTAACTTCATACCCTCAGGTTTTCCCAAACATATGTACACCCTTGCCCCACCTAAAAGTTCCAATCAGCTCTCCCCAGGCGATATGATCAGCCCCCCGTAATCGTCCCCTCAAACCTGAACGCCTGCCCCTCCTTGGTCGCCCACGGCTTCCTCAATTCCTCATTCTGAAGCGCCTGTTCTCTGGAATAGCCTCCTGCTAGGGGCTATTTCCGAGGATAGCTTCGCAGTGGTAGAACCAGAGATTATTCAGGACCGCACCCCCGCGTTCGTGGTTTGAGGTGCATTCCACGCACTTTGAGACCTGAAGATGCGTGGGGCTTGAGCTGCGTAACTGACATCCCCTGGGAGATCTCCTTGATAAATGAGAGCCACAGGTACTCGGGGAAGGTTATACTAACGAGGCAAAAGGGGAGAATTTGCCTTGACCTCCACCGGACCCCCGACCCTGCATATTTCTCACGTCCCATACCGCCTCTACTCTCTCGCAAGGATCGTTGTGGTGGTAATGCAGAGTGTAATTGGACGTTGCCTAATCACTAGATGCATTACTAAGGTTAAGAGTCACACTTCCTCTTCGAATTTTAAATTCAATCTTCCTAGACAGGAGGTTTTCCAAAAACAAAAAGCCTGATAACCATATGGCTGTAACTCTTGCGGTATATAACCTGCCGCCCTTCCAACACCTAAGGGCGGATTTGGGACAACATATCTTATCTCCAAACAATGGTTTGCGGTCATTGTTTGGGGAAATAACCAACAGCATGTCCCACTTGATCCATTTTTTAAAGGTATAATATATAAGTTGTGGTCCCGAGATAAACTACTGGCGGTCCCGCCAAACAGCACCAAAGTTAATATCAGTATGGTGCCAGAAGCCCTGGGGAGGGGGGGGGCGAGTGAGCGTAGCCCTCTACTTCGATTTTTTTTAATGAACAGATACCTTTCCGCTCTGCTTAGTGTTGATCTCCAGCATTTCTCCGTCTTCTTTCGCGAACGAGCTCAGAGTACACAAATACTGATTGGAACTCATATGGAAGAATCCCCTTCGTCGGCATTAGCTCAACTGGTAGCCAGGGAAAGCCGGAGGCAAAGGCTATGGATGGCAGCAGTCCATTCTCCAGACATAACTTCCTGCGGAAGGCGCCGATTTCCCTGCAGGCCGGATTTTTTTTAATGAAGATACTGGCTAGTATAGAATTAGAGAAGAATGTAGAAAGGTGCCCAAGTGCTGACTTCATTAATGGTTCGGTGATTTGCTCATTAGAAGAGGAGACCCAGCAAGAGATAATACAAAAGATAGATATCATTGCGGCCAAGAGTTCGGATGAAGGTGTTGCTGTAGCCGAACGGAGGCATAGGAGAGCGGAGGAGGAAATGGAGCAAGCGAGGAATCGGGAATTATTGTTTCAAAATGATTGCTGAAGATGCGGCGAAAGCGGTGTGGGGCTTTACGGGGATTGGAGTATCATCACCTACAAGTCCAACGGAGTGGGCATTAAAGGATGGCCTAATTGAGAGCCATGTTCGGACGTCATCAGATGATAAAGGCGCTTCATCCCCTTCGAAGCAGCCCAGTAGGGAGGAGCAAAAGCCACCTATACCCCCTCATGACATGGAGTATTTACCGCTTTCTATGAACTGGTAGTGCCGGCCGCGGAACCTCAGGAAGTCTTTTTCCGGGCGAATGTCGAACTCTCCGAGCTCATACCGGTCACACACTCCCCCATCAACGGCTTCGCTCAAAACCTACCAGCTGGGGATACCTTCTACAGAGTGAGCAAGCCTTCAACTCAGTTCCGGGCTGGATTCTTACCAGAAAATACCCAAACCTTGTGACCTTGGAGCAAGTTTTATCGCCGATATCTGAAATCTCCGGTGTTATCGGATTCACTGATCTGACCACTTGGGGGGGGGGGGGGGGGGGGGGTGGTAAATGTAA
>Ga0307517_10004095_pt1 | contig 22496 bp, 24 predicted proteins | sample 23_EM_MG_FD_194515 | JGI IMG/M metagenome (GOLD analysis project Ga0307517, IMG submission 194515) | Populus trichocarpa ectomycorrhiza microbial communities from riparian zone in the Pacific Northwest, United States - 23_EM | ecosystem: Host-associated > Plants > Roots > Unclassified | place... | reverse complement strand
GCGCCAAAACTGGTCTATTGCGGAACGCCACACCTCAAAGACGATCAACCATCCTATCAGTCTATCTCCATGGTTGTCATGGAGTTTGTCGATGGCGACACACTTGCTGAGGCAATGCAAACAATGGACGAGAAAATGATCGAAATGGTGCAATCTGAGGTTCGGCGCGCCCTCGAACTGCTGCACAGTAATGGATTGGTATTTGGCGATCTTCGTCCCCCAAACGTCATGATCAACAAGAACGGCAAAGTCAAGTTGATTGGTTTCAACTGGCCTGGAGAGGAAGGCCAAGCCAAGTATCCTTCTTTAATGTCACAGGGAATAGATTGGCCGGAGGGTGTTAAAGCGTTGGCTGTGATGAAACGAGGGCATGACCTTGATATGTTGGATAAATTGTTTAAAGGAAGGCTAAGGGGGTTTAGGGTACAGAACCGAGAGAGCAAGTAACTTTGGCCCTATTTAGGGTCGCGTCTATTACCATTGCTAAGTTCAGTAACGCTACGGCCTTCCAGACAGCAATTACGACTTGTGCTTGAACTGTTGAGAGTGTCCGTTCCTCGTATCTGGAATCGTTCGAGAACCGTCTGCCAGAACCTGTCTCCACTGATCAGGTCTGTTGAGACAGCAGATGTCAAAGTTGAAGCTTATCGAGTTACAAATGGACAATCTTCAGTTAATGTACAGTCTGAGGTCTCTAGAATCCCACTGGCAGGTCTTGCTCATATAAGCCATTCCGTTTCATACAATAAATTGTTTTTGTCCTCTAATTACGAAACTTCCGTTCGACTTCAAGGAGGAGGCACGTATAGTACAGAGGTTGTACTAGCTTCAAGTTGAGCATACAAACTTTCTGGCGATCTGCAAAGGGAAACAGAAAGCGGCTGAGTTGGAGCAGGCTATCGAGAACACAGGCGTCTTCGTCGGCATCCGAATCGTGATGTTGGAGACGTTTGCGTCAACGACCTAGTCTTCCCTGACACGGTAGCCTGAGTATGTGTCATGGAAGACACTGGCGATTCCGAATGGGCAAACGACGAAGAGCATCTTGCTGCATATGAAAAATTATATTCGCCGCAAGTTGAGCCATGCTGGTAATTTCGTCTTCGATGCATGACGTCGGGTCTGAGGTAACGTAGACGAGCTTGGAATGCTGTGAGTCGGTCAGCGCCTCGGGAGAAGTTATCGATGAGATGCACCTGCCGAAGGTGCAGAGGATGGTTGGACACATGTTCAAGCAGCGACAGCAATGGTCGTTTGCTGCTTCGGATCACAAAGTTTCTGTACCTCCACGCTTTGCTCAGCGTCCTTTTCTGCTAATCTCGCAAGCAAAGCCCGGTCAACGTCGAAATCTTCCTCGGGGAATATGTTGCCGCGTTATCCGGAGAGCATCGTCGTCGAATTGATGGCCAGTATGACTCATACCATCTCATTTTCGCCAGTATCAGGTCGTCATCGGCGTCTGCACCAGGAAGTGAAAGCCAAGTCGTGCGCTGCAAGAATCCCGGAGGAGGGGAACTTCGTCACAAGATGTTGATTGCAATCCCAACCCAAAAACGACTTTCTTTCGAATCGATCTCATCCCCGGGGAGATCCACTGCACGACAGCGAGGTGAGCCCAGAATGACTGGACAGGGGTCGTGGAAATAGTTGTAATCAATGGGTACTGGTAAAAGCGAAGGCGACTGCAGGCCCTCACTCCCGTAACTGGAGGTGCGGTCACGGTGGTCGTGCATGTGGTATTCGTGACTGGTAGGTGGGGAAAAAAGATATCCTCTCGTTTCTTCGTCTGTTTCTATCTTGCTACTGGACTCTGGTGACGAGAATGGACTAAAGATTCGTATGTCCTGCCTCATTTGGCTGATAATGGCCATCTGGCGACATTGACATCGTTGTTGCCGTCAGGGCTCGGTGTCCGATCCAAAACTGCCAAATTTTGGCACTTATGTACAGACGATTTTTGAGCAGTTTGGATCCGACTGAGCCTTTCAGAGAGGTTTCCGTCCGCATTTCTCAACATTTGACAGAATTTAGTTGGGATTTAGCGGGCAAAGTATTGTCCTTAGGGGAGGTTTTTTTTTTTGAAGTTAGGTCGAAAAACGTCCGCACACTGAATCGAACCGACGGCACTTCTGACCGCATTTTTGGACCCATTTCCGTCCGCATAGGGATCGAACATGTGTCAGGACTCAGTATATAGCAGGGTCCTGTCCCAATGGACGTTTTTCAGCTTACGGATGTCAGTTGGATTTGAAGATGACGACGGGAGGAGCCATACGCGGCGAAAAAGGAGTGTCGCTTTTTTGTCCTGGAGATTCGGCGGAAGTCGTATGTCCCTGCACCTTTTGAAGGATGAACTCATCAGACGTCGTCATCTAGTGATTATAGAATCAGGCTACTCTCCGTTCCCTTAAACTTGCCGTTGCTGTCCAGAGCTGAGAGCTCCTTTTACGAATCTGCAAATAATCCGACTCCTATTCCAATTCATTTGTATGCAACGGGAAGGTATGAAATTTGATGTTTGTATATTATTGCTGATCTCTGCATGTGGTTCATCACTCAATAAGGCACATTTCGGAGGCCGAGATATGATAAGGCATTGCACACCTATACGATGTTCACGAAACCAGATAAATCAACACCGTAAATTATCTACTTCCACGAAATTGGAATTTACGAATGTCGACTGTAATTTGTGATTATTCTCTCCCCAGGTCTTGGGTTCCAATTTGTGATTAGTATCCTTCGTGGAGTGGTTGCCATGGTATATATCTCCATATGGGTGTCGATTTTCCCCTTAGGGGTGATACTTTAATACTTAGGACAGATGCTCCACTCTTCCCATGGTCTCGCACACACCGGAACCGAGGATAACCAAAGAGTTATGTTCAATCATTAAGTTTTCTTGTCCTCATTCATTGACCTCGGTGTTCAACCGCCCTCACGCTCCTTACTCTATCCATTCCTTTGCAAGTAGGCTTTTCGTTCTATAGGGCAACAATCTATTCATACTATGTTTGCAGAAAAATGCGCGCCGCCCATGAAATCCATTTACACGTTCGCCGGCATATACTGGCATTTGAAAGGCGTCAACCTGGCTTGGTTGGCTCCTTTCTTTCTGGTGTCCTGGATCCTATTCTCGGAGGACCTACTACCACGCAAACCCAGCCAGCTCAAACTACTACCACGGGTGGTGCGAATCCCAAATCTACCGCAACTCCATCGCCTGCTGGGAATACGCCCATTCTTGCAAAGGGGGGTGGGGGAAGTTCGACCGCGTCTCCCAATTCTGGAACGGGCAACGGGCGTAGTGGTGGCGATACGGCCGGTGGGGGGACATCGACAGCTGGCTCCCCTACAGGCACTGGCACTGCGTCCAGCCCATCAGGATCTAGTAGTCCTAATGAGAACAGGGTCAGTGGTAGCACTTCGTCTGGAGGTACAACAATTGGTACAAATGGTGATCCATCCAAGGGATCTGGCTCTGGAACAGAATCCAATTCGGGTACGAGAGGCGGATCTTCTGGCCCTTCAAGCGAAGGATCATCTACGGGTTCAGGTACTTCGGGAAATGGAGATTCTAGTAACCCCTCACCAAGTGATGTAAAGACCTTGGGCGACAGCAAGGGAAACAACTCTCATGGAGGCGCCATTGCCGCCGCCATCATTCTCACTCTTCTGCTTGGTGTCGCTGTTGTTTTCTTTATCCTCCGAAGGCGTTCGAATGCTCGTCGTGACGATCAGGCCAACAGGTGGTGGTTTACACGCAAGCGTACATCTCAAAATTATGGCGATGAAGAGGCCATCCACACTGGAAATTCGAGCCGTCGTAGTAGCTTCGCCACGACCGTCGATCACTCAAATGCTTCTTTCTTAGCGAAAACGGCGATTCCTCCTCTACCTCCCCCTATGGCAGAAGTTGGCCGTTCGAATGGTGCTGCTCCTGCCCTCGTTTTTGATATCAATGCAGACCCCCGTTTCTCTATCGGAAGCGCTGGTTCGCATAACTCTCAATTCCTCATCATTCATCGTGAAAGTCTCCTGCACGAAGCGACAAGCTCAGCACGCACAGAATTTTTCCCCTTCCCCAAACCCCCTATTGCTGATCGCGTATCACTGCACTCGAAGATTTCTTGGAGCTCTCAGCCCGAATTGAAGCAAGATGGCGACTTGTTTTGTATCTCCGCTCCTTCCAGCCCGTCCCAGACCACCCAACCCCAGCTTCCTGCTGACCCATTTGCCGACCCGAATCCATTTGAGGATCCTTCTCGTGCTGTATCCCCTTTTCCCGATCAGAATGTTACTGGAACTGTTCGTCGACCATTTTCCCCTCAACTTCAGGATGAGTTGCAAGTCGATATCGGCGACACTGTTCGTATTTTGCAAAGCTTCGATGACGGATGGGCGCTTGCGGAGAAACTGGATGCATCCGATGGCAGACAAGGATTCATACCCCTCGAATGTTTTCATGACATTGGCCAGTTTTCGTTACGTACAATACGCCGTAGCAGTAACAGCACAGAGGGTTTGATTTAGGTATGTTGTCTTCTTTTTAACAGAATACCCATATAACCTCGTCACAGACTTACCTTATCTCAATTTCAATCACTATACCCCACCAGTGTGTCCAGTCTAAGGTCACGTATTGTTTCCTGCGACAATCGGACTTACGTTCTTTAGATTTCTCTTTCCTAGCAGTGTTGCCACGTACCAATATTACTGTATTGACCTGTAACCTTAACTTCCGATTTTCGCTGATCCGAGGAGCAGCTGCAGAGTGTTTGCCAATAGACCGCCTATGAGCGGTAACTTTTTGGTGCATATCTGGTCCGTTTCCCTTCCTTCTAGAAACATCAGAATAAGGACCGCAGGAATGCCAAGAGCTATGAAGAGTGCAATCGGCGACACTCAGTGCAACCCAGAGTGTATTATCTGCTTTTCGGGTCGCTTTACTATTAAATGCAGCATCATACAGAGACGACGAACAGTGAGACTAAACATACCACGTCACCTGGCTGAAGGCATTCTCCTTCGCATTAGTACAAATTTACATGTTCACGGGAGATTTTAAAGAGATTAATAGGTCGTTGTACGACCGCCAAAGTAAAATAAAGGTATAACATTCAAAGGGCTGTGTGCTTCTATGCGTTCATGTGCTGTAGAAACTCCCCTTTAAATCTGATGACCTTGATTACAGCGCTTCAAAGTCGTTGGCCCATGTTCATTGTGCGGTGAATATACGGAGGTGAGAAAGTAACGATGTTGTATGGACATTTAAAAAAAGACCAACTTAATATAATTAAGTAGTGAGACTCTACGAAGTGGTGCGTCTTCGTCGGAAGGACCCCTACAGCCCAAGCTTTTTTGCCACCTTTTCGAGAGGAATGTTTAACGCATATTTCACAGAACTCAGGGAAGTTGCCATTGACCATGTCACCAAAGAGGGCGACACTAGAACCATAGTTTTGGCGTTGGCTATACTCCGTTCGAAATCGGTCCGTATCCATTTACAAAACTGGGATTTAATCTCGAAATTGGGGATGCGAACAGACATTCGCCCAAGCACAGTGTTCGAAGACTGTGCTCCAATCAACATGTATAGAAAATTAAAGGGCGCAAGATCTTACCCTTGCCAAATAGCCTGCATAATATAAAAACGTCCACAATTCTTCTTTTGACAAATTTGAAAACCTGAGCACCATCCATCAGCCATGTTTTGGAGAGGAAAGAAACGGGACAAACGAAGCGTAGTCTAAGTTATGCCTTGGCATTTGGAACGAAATTCCTCATTGGTACGAAGCAGTGCGCCAATGCCATCCTGAATGGTTGCGTCATATCCAGTAAGAAGGTCACTGAACCACATACTGCGAATACATGACTGGATACATTACAAACTCCGTTTCGAATCTCACATCCCTAGCGATAGCGAGATTTTCAAATAAACCCTTTCGCTCAGCTTCCTCGTCAGGGCCTGTCAACTGAAAAAAATCTCTGGTGGTTACGTTGAAAGACAAGAGTCATGATGGCTGAGAGAAAACTTACCAAAACATCCGTAAGAGAGTGGTCTTGCCTGAGCGGCGGGGGCGAAGAAGAAGATGGACTGGGGCGAAGTCCTCAAGAAAGTCCTTCAGCAAAGTCGGATGAGGACGTGCCAAGCACATATGGCCCTAAGGCGATGGAGCGAAAGAACATGAGTCGGATGATAACATGAGCCGCGCCGGAGCTACTCACCAGTCCGCAATTTTTTAGAGGGGAGATAACTCTCTGGAGATGTGGAGCTTGGGCGTTTTGAAATAACTATTTGGGACTTGGAGGGAAGGGGAATGGCAGAATTGGTCCCAGCAGGCATTTGGATGACTATATGCAGGCTAATTGCTGCGAAAAGAGCGTCGAGAGTTTCTGAGAAGGGCCAAGTTTTGTCGCAACTTCGGAAAGATTGAGAACTAACACGGCGGGCAAAGGTGTCGTCGGGTTCCAAGGGTTCCGGATCTCTTAGCTATAAGAAAATGGTCACAATGTTATGATTGTTGAGACATCGCCCACACCTTCCACAGAATAAGATCTTGCTAGCGTGAATGACTCGCTTCAAGTCGTCGACGTCGATGCACGAACACAAGGGGAACGACCTTAAACGCCTCATGATGACCTTGGATGAGACACCAGAGGGCGAAATTCTCTTCTGAGAGAGACAAACGTCGACTGTATGAACGAAAAGCCTGGATTTACAGTAGGTTCCGTGAGAAATTGGCTCGAGTCAGGTTTGCCTGAGGACTTTTGCTATGCGTCATTGATTGGCTTCCAAGAACTTGTTGACAAATTTGGTGCTTGATTGGGTGGCGCTGCCACTGTAACGATGCTTTTGATGATTGGTAGACTTTCGTTTTGTTGAAATTCCTATTCATAACATTTCTAACTAGTAACTTGTGTTAGAAATTATTGGCCAATTTCTGACGAATCACGAAAGAAGTCAACAAACTGACACGAAGGCATTGTGTATTGGTGCTGAGTAGAGTTTCTGTAGTAGACATGGATTTTCAATGAATTTCAACCACAAGAACCTATTTGATCGGAAATTCCAATGATTTAATTAGATCACATGGTATGATCCCCTCTCAACCATGTATAACTCCAGAAACGCCGCCGCAAAGTTCCCGAGGCTAGGCTGGCGATGGATGAGTGTCCGACCTCCACTGCGACCACCATCGGCCGACCCACTCCTGTCGAGAAAGAAAGTTACCATCCAGGATCTGCTCAATTTCCGGCAATCAAAGACACCAATAACCATGATCACGGCGTACGATTACCCATCTGCCCTCGCTTGTTCGTCCTCATCTCTAACAGACATTATCCTTGTTGGTGATTCGCTTGCCCAAGTCTGTCTGGGCTATTCATCAACTACCCAACTTACACACTCTGAAATGATCCACCACGCAAAGGCAGTAGCGAGGGGCGCGTCTCACCCTCTTCTCGTCGCGGACATGCCTTTCGGAACATATCATATCTCGATCGGCCAAGCGATAGCAAATGCAGTGGAGATAATCAGGGAAGGGAGGATGGAAGCCGTTAAACTAGAAGGAGGAAAAGAAATAGCCGACATCGTTCACAGACTCACAGAGGTCGGTATACCCGTCATGGCACATGTAGGGTTGCTCCCACAACGACACACCTCATTATCTGGATACAAAGTGCAAGGTCGTACGATGGATGGGGGTAAGAAAGTTTTGCAGGACGCATTGGCTCTTCAAGATGCTGGTGCCTTCGCCTTGGTCATTGAAGCTGTACCTCTTGAACTAGGAAAGTATATCACGGGTCGGTTGAAAATACCTACAATTGGTATTGGAGCGGGGCCACATACCAGTGGACAGGTATGCCTTCCCCGGTTATTATTATCCAAACTTATTACATTTACAGGTTCTCGTATACGATGATATTATTGGTGCATGGTCTGGACACAAGGCGAAATTCGTTCGACGCTTTGAAAACTCGGGAGAACTGCGAGAGAAAGCCATTCAAAGCTTTGGGGAAGCAGTGAGGGGCAGATCTTTCCCTGACCCTGATGCTGAGAGCTACTCCTTCAATCAGTTAGAGTGGAATCGATTCCTGGAGACAGAGGAAAGAGACGACATCCAATAATTAGTTTTGAATCAGATGTCAAATCGCTTATAGCATGATTAAAATATTGGAACAGATAGCCTGAGGCGAGTACACTAGCTAGCATAAAACATCTAATCACGCAAGGGATTTTCAGGCATCGGACTCTGCCATCTTCTGATTGTACCATACTCTCCGAAGCCATCTCCGCCGTCGCGTGACACTCCCTCCTCCAGATGTGTAAGGTGCGGAGCGAGGACCGAGCCATGCATCGTTTGTGTACACCCAACCATCTAACCCAGTCACCATCAATCGGTGCAAAAGCCGGAGATAACATACCTTGATCACAGCCACATCCAGGCCAAGTGGGGCGTAAATCCTTCCGCCAGTCCTCTGATTCAACAAAATACCAGCCAGGTGCGAGCAGGAAGGTGAGACTGCTACTATAAATGAAGGCCAAAGGAGATTAGTTCAATTTGGTTTTAGTCAGCCATGGAAGAGGGCCTTGACGGAGAATGACACGGACCTAACCTCCCCACTTGCCTCAACCCCACTTCCAGCACCAACCACAGAAAGATCGTTCGACCCATCCCTGCTTCTTGTCCAAGGACCCCTCTCACCGCTCCTTAAATGCTGCTTACCCCACCCTTTACGCATCGCATCAGACGAAGACGAGGAGGAAGATACATCCGTGACAAGAGGAGGCAGCACAGACCCATGATATCGTTCGTTTTCCCACAACTCGACTTGCCGCATTTCAGAGTTCCAACACTCGTCAGTTAGCCCGTCATTGTCTATGAGGTGTTGGATGATCACAGACATTGGCAGCGGTCTTTCTCCCACTTCAGCTTCGGCTTCCTGAGGACGGTGACAACATCCTTGGCGACATGTGAACGTACAGATCTTGATGCTGAAGTAGTTGGAGAAAAAGCTTGAAGCTCTATTACTGAGCAAGAAAACTTTTTTCACGAAGATAGGGAGCAGAGCAGGTTGCAGAACTGGTAGTACCACTTGAATGTATGGATTTGTGAATAAAATTGGGAACCACACCGCCAGAATGCAGAGAGCGCGCGCTGGGAACCAAGGAAGGTGGACAACAAATAGTAGAGGAAAGAAGGAAAGCAGAAGAATGGCGAGGATATGGGTAGTGTAAGGTGACGGAGAGTAAGCAGGTGTAACAATCATTGACTGAGATGTTGAAGCGGAGGATGACAAAATTGGGAACTGCCTCGTGGCTGAAAAATGTGCGGGAGTCAAGCAGAAATGATGAAAATATGGTTCGACATTGGAGTGGAAGTTAGCGCTGCGTTCCAAGACTTAGTGGATGTTGTGTTGAAGGAAGCTAGATACGTACTAAGCGCCCATTAGATTTTGTATTGCTTGGATGTTTGCCTGCCATGGTGCAGCATTTTCAACGATCGGAGGCACATGTGAAGAAGCATCTGGTGCGTAAAAGGGGTCGACTGTGGGGTTCGAAGGATACGGGTAAGTAGCTAAGATAGCCCCAACGAGAATGAGGTTCGGTAGCAAGAAGAGTAGACGAGGATAAAAGCCTTCCTAACATTCAACATATAGTCGTATATGGGGAAATTATAACGCACATAGTAGTGTATAACCAGCCATCCAGATAGTGGTCCACAGTGGTCCTCGTTTCCACAACACAACTTCCTCTATTCGATCTTGAAGCCAAAAGACAGGCCCAACAACAGTAACAAACCTCTTGAAATTGTTTGTCATAATCGGCAGAGAAAGAGGTTCTTTTAGAGATAACAAGGACTTCTGGTCCGTTTTAGGCTTGGGGTTGGATGCAGTGAATCCAGATGTCGTCGTGGCCAACGATGGAGACGAAGACGATGCTGCAGATGAACTTCCAGCATGCCCAGAATGCATCAGAGCGGGTAATGACGCAGATAAAAGCAGCTGTGGGATAGTAGATAGCGTAGGAGATCCTATAGAGGACAAAAATGGCTGGGCTGAGGCAGGTGGAGATGGGTTCGGAACAGGTACTATAAATTTGGGAATTGGTTCAAATTTTAAATTTGTCTCAGGAAAACGGTGTCCAGTTCCGCTACGCAGGCGGGTTGCCCCTACTGGAGGACGAATAGTTTCCATGATGAAAGTTGGGGAATGAAGCAAGCTTTTCAGTCGGAGTTTGAATTGCCATCAATTCACACCTGAGACTCTTGATCAAGACTCGGAGAACTAAAGGATGGTCGGTGGAAAACAAGGAAGCTGACTTGTACTATACAATTACCATCCTGGAAGGAATCATTGATGAAAAATTCATGAACCAGGCCGCGATTACTATGATACATCATGATGCTCGTCGGAGATCCTCTTCTGGCCTGGGAAAAGTCAGTCGCACTGCGGATCAGGAGTCCATTGCGTCGGAGGATTTGCGATATGAGAGATGAGTTCATTTGCAGCCACGAGTGTGGGAGGCCCGTTTTTGGCCACTACAAGCTGCATTTTGTCCCGTTTGTCAAACCCGGCTGCAAAAACATCTCCACGGTTTCCGGTGGTCAGGGCTACTAGTACTGCGATAATAGTGTTGAGAATACGCACCTCACGCGCTGGTAGGGCATATCGAGGTCCGAATATTGAAGCTCATGTAAAAGCTGCAGCTTCTCAGAAATAATCCTTTGGGCTTAGTTGTGGTGGGAGTGTGTGCAGCAATTGCGGAGAATTTGCCAAAAATGTCATAAAGCTCCGAGCGAAATGCATCGGCCTACCAAAAAAAATAGAAACGACAACATTTTTCTATCATTTAAACATATACCGACCTGACGACAAATGCATCCCGTCCATTTGATTCATATGAGTAGAAAAGAGGAGGGGAATCTAAAGCAAATGGAATCCATCGAGGGAAGTGATAGCGAGGCCGGTGTTGTGTGTCAAGAAAGTGGACGGAGTGGGAAGGAGGCATAGGATGCATGTAAACAGTAAAACGGATTGAGGGGAATTACATTAATTAGCTGAGCCTACTTCCGGCTTTGTCACGAAAGAAGCTTGTAGAGAAACATCAAAAAGGTGATGATGCTCATCAATCTGCTAATTGCACCCCAAGATTGAGAGAAGGGCGTAGTGCTGGGACTTATCGCGCTTGCTGACGCAGATCCGGGTTGAGTAAACGGGAGACGGAGGTAGTGCTGCCTGATGGATTCCTCATCGCTTGACGAGCCTGCTAGTTCGGATGAAGCAGCCGTGGAAGTCGATGGAGTTGTGGATTGAGTGACAGTTGCCGCTCTGGGTGAGACTTCATTCCTGGTTTGTGTTGATAGTGGGTGTCTTTTCTGAAGAACGTTCGATTGGGACTGGACTGGGGCCAAAGAAGATGTATGAAAGGCGCCATGGTTGGAAGGCGTGAGGGGTTGGCGCCTGGTATGTGGCGATGCTGGGGATTGGAGGAGGGAAAGGGGTGAAAGGGGTAGCGTGCCGCCTACCAACGAACAGGCATTTTCACATTGCGGACAGCGACCTTCAGCATTGGGTCCATGTAGCCACTGAAAACAAAATTGTAAGGACACATTGGCGATAAAATAAAGATCCACACACGTCGGCCAGGTGCTCAGTGCAAAAAATCTTTCCACAGCAGAGTGTCCGGCAAGGTCGAACTGCGTATTCAAAGCTAAGATAAAACGTTATGAACGTCCAAACCCTCAAAAAGCCATCGAGCCTACTGACCAGATACCACAATCTCGATCGTCGTCTCTCTGACTACTGGAACGTTGGCGCTCTTTAGGAAATGAGGGTGTCCGCCGTAGCAAGTTCCAGTAGGGCACACGCGCTTCAGCCCAATGCCTAACATAGGTGTTGTTTTCGAGCAGATTGGTAGCACTGCTTGTCGATCTGGGAGATTCAGCGCCAAGATCCAGTCCTCCAACATCGTAATCAGACGTTGTCGCTTCCTCATCTATATTCCACAACACGAGCGGAGGGGGTCGAGGTCGTTTAACACGTGGAGATGACCGCGGGTTCGGGACACACAACAACATGGATAACAGAGGAGAGGTCGGCGAGGGTTAACGCAGATTCCAAGTCGTTTTTGGATAATGCAGAAGAAAAGACGGCCATCTTTTGTTAGCAATGAACTGGGTATAGAATGGATAATATGTTACCCGCTGAACCTCCAAACCACCAATATTCTTCCTGATTTTCCTCTACGGGTACTTTCAGATACTTATTGGACCAGTTTTTCGGTGTTAAGGACATAATTTGGACCGGGACAATAGGGAATAGACAATTGGTAGAAACAAAGGTAGTATCACGAGCCATGTGAAATCCATGTTTACATAATTACAGCACCCGAGCCTGTTAGACGACAGCACCCTGTTTCGGAAACACTGGTTCTCAATGTACAATGCAATACAAAACAGGCGACTCACCCCATCGACACGGATGTTCTGCCCATTGATCCATTGCGCAGCTGGACTGACCAAGAATCCAACAAGGGGTGCCACATCCTCAGCGTCGCCCAGTCTCTTCGATGGACTCTGTTTTGCAATCGAATCAATCATATTCTGAGGCTTTCCTTCCCGAAACTCAGGAGAATCAATCGCGCCTAACGATATCGTGTTCACTGTGATTCCTCTGGTGCCTAAGTCTTTTGCGAGGACTCTGGAAATTTGTTCAACCGCTCCCTTTGTTGCGAGGTAGCAGAGGGTATGGGGCGAAATGGCTGTTCCTGGTCTATCAGATACCACATACCAACTCAGAGATGTTAAACATCACCGACACGATGAAGCCGTCAGTGTTGACGAAAAGAAGATGATTCGTCCACCAGCTGTTTCGAGTGAGTTTGATTCCTCCACCCATGCATTTCGGAAACTTACGAGAAGGTAGCAATGGTGCTGCAGCTTTTGCCAAGAACAATGGTGCCTTGACATTGATGTGGAATTGGGCATTGAATGTCGCTTCGTCAAGATTCTCCAAAGTCTTGCCCTCCATAATCCCCGTATTCAGGACGAGGATATCCACTCTTCCGAAAGTCTTCATAGCTTCGTCCAGGATGATCTTCCCTCCTTCTACGGTAGAAGCATCCGCCTTGACTGCAATTGCCCCGCCCTTTCCTTGCGATCTGATCATCCTGACTACTTCCTCTGCCGCATTGGTATCGTTTACGTAGTTCACGACCACGTTAGCTCCATGTTCACCTAGACATTTCGCAATCGCCGCCCCGGTTGATCGAGACGAACCCGTAACAACCGCCACCATACCTGAAACGAACCCATGAATTAACAATTTGTCGAATCATCGAGGGTTTACCCACCGTTGAGCGATGTCGAACTGAGGAAGGGTGACGATGGCGTGTAGTGGTTGTACATCTTCGAATGTGTTGGTCCTGGAACAGTAAGGCGCTCATTCTTCGAATTCGGCATAACAGAGCTAAAGAAGTTAGCCATTGTGCCCGTCATTGTGGTTTTTCGATTTGGGGTCATCGTTGGACGATGTCTCGATGGGAGTAGACGTTACCAGCAATCGTCTCCTAACCGCATTTTTACAGCCCAGCGTGGCTGAGGTGTGATGTCCGCGTTTAGTCCTCACTGGATGGCATGTGGACACCGATCGAAGTGTGCAAGGCGACAACTAATAATACACGAGTCAAAGAGCGTAATATCCGGTAGATTATGAACAAAGAACTGATTCCCATACGACTTTTGCTACCATATTTAATAAGTGGTTAACTATTTTTAGAATTGAACTACACGAATAAAACTCCTTGGTCCTCTTCACACTGCTATTAGATGACATTCTGTTTCTGAATTCTCTTCGGGTTGGAAAAGAAAAGAGTACAAATGAGGTCGGTCCTTACTATCGAGTTCCAAAAGGACACAACCGTGAAGAATCGCTTCCCTCTAATAAGATTCTGGGATGCACCAGGAATATTTGAACCGCCTTTGTATCAAATCACATTTCCTGAGAGCTGGTCGTTATCATTGAACTCGAGGCTCCAGACGGGTTTACGACACATGGTAACTTCGACTGAAAGACAGGTCTGGAAGAAGAGCGGTTTCAATAATAGAGGTGGGTTAATAATCCGAGGAATGTCTGAAATTGCAAGTGCTAAGCCTGTCTTGTGGAGAATATTTGGTGTGTAAAATTCAGTCCTGTAGAGTGGATATTTGCTTTCGCCGATTGTAGTTATAATAGAGCAAACCATGATAAGGATTACTTACAAAGTTGGAAACAGCGATAAGGTCATGATGCTCTTTTAAATTATTGCCATACATTGTGAAAGAATACGTGCTTTGTGCATATGGTGAAACATTGTTTCGTCGGTTTGCCGATGGGTTGTGTATACGAAAGGCAGACTCTGCTCAGTAAACTGCAAAATTGAAAACTATATAACGAAAGCATGCATATAGGAGTGTCTAGAACAAAGAAGGTCGAAAAACATAGCCCAAATCATATCCAAAGACTTGTAATACACAGCATAAATTGAGGCCCCGGTCACAGAAGTCGTAAGTAATTGGAGGGTGCAACTGATACCCAAAAAAAAAAAATTTCAGAAATTGCCTCAAAAAAAAAGCTGAAAGGAAGGACATACTGCCTTTCTTGCCATCCATGGTCCGCCCCAACCACCATTTACCAGACTTGTCAAGTATCTGTAACATTTGACCTTTCTTGAAAGCTAATTCATTAGGATCTTCTTTCGAACCGGAATCTACGAATGTGTCAAGTTCGATATCACGAAGGTCATGAACAGAATGACGCACAATCATACAACGCTTCCGCCCTCCATTTCGCTTCTGGCTCAGCTTCTGGCTCAGCTTCCGCCTTAGCACTCCCACTCTCCCTCCGTTCACTAAGAGCTCCAGGTTCGGAAGTGGGACCAGTAATGGCATCATCAACACCACCTGCACCATCCGACTGACTCGCATATGTCGCCCTCTGCTGATTCCACATGTGAGCCACATTTGGTCGGGGATGAGACTGTCCGCCATCGGGCAACATTGGCGGTACGCCACTCATCCGTTGTGAGCTTCCACCTGCGTGAACAGGAGACATTGCAAACGCATCCGTACTTCGTCCAATCTTCTCGACTTTACCATGGGATTCTTCTTCCTTTTTAGTTCCTCTGAGGTTACCCAGCTCCATTGCGAGTCGGCCAACAAGCGACTGAGGTGGAGATGTGAAGTAGATAACCCAAAGCAAGTCTATAACCGCGAGAATGAGCCAGCCTGCACCGTTCGCTCGAAGAACGCGGTTTCCTGTGTAGATCGTTCGATCAACACCCATAACGGCGAAGACGCAGGTAATTGAGGAGAGGATAGCGATTTGCATGCCGTACGCATAGGCAGCGTCGTATGCACGCGAACCGATGACAACTTTGAACACGACTACACTGAGAATAGTCTGAACCACAAATCCAAACCAAAGGATCCGAACAAGCTCATTTGAAACTGCAAAAGTATGAATTTGTTTCAAATGATCAAGAGTTGGATGAACTAACTTTTAGAAGCAGCATAAGCCTGCGAAACCAAAACAACAATCCACCCGATCTGATCACGAAATGATGAACGTCAGTTTACTTTCTATATGAAAAGCTCACCAAACTCAACAAAAACGTCACCACAACGAACAAGTCCGGACCTATTCTGCCAGCCCTCCCGTATCCAGGGTCGGCCATACTTGCTCTAACGCCCATCGTCAAATTCTCATCTGCAGCGGCGTTCCCATTTCCCGTGTTCGCAAGTACGTTTGTTGAGATGGGACGGCTATCTGGGCCAGTTGAAGCTGCGTAATTTGGTTCGGTCATAGAGTATTGAGTGAAAAGAGGGTAAGAGGAGATAGCTTGAGTAAGAGAAATGCACAACAAATTCCGAAAGAAACCAAAACACGAGAAACAAGGCGTTCAAATACTAACACCCGAAAGTTGAGGTGAAGAGTCGCGTGGGAATTTTTCACGTTCCGTAATCAGATCATCATTGATCGACGAGTACGAAAAATGTCGAATTCATTGTGGCTCTTAATTCAGCAATTATCGGTCTCTTTCCATGCGCAACAGGAACACACCGGTATACGATATAAGTTGTGGTATTCAGCATGTTAACCGTATAGTCTCAATCTATCTCAGACAAATTTAGACCCCTCCATCTCCAAGCTGCGGTTATCGTAGACTCGTAGCTTCGAGTATGGCAGGGCCACGGAGCTGTATTCTCGTAGGTAAGCAGACTCACTGTGGACTGAATCAATATGTATACAATTTAACACCTACTAGGGTACCGACCAATCTGTTTTCTCATCTGGATCTGCCATGTGCCGAGCGAAACATCAACCAGTATACATCCACCGATGTAGAAATTTTTGACCGTCCAATGTTTTTACCAGCCCTAGATCCAATCCAGTAGTCGGTGGGAACCAAACTGAGGCTGTAGGTCCACAATCCAAAGATCTAGGGGCATGCGTAAGTCATCTAGTAAGTTACAGCGCAAATCCTTCATTTACAATCACAGAAAGAGTGCAAAAGGATGAAAATTCGCTGCAAAGGTGGAGAGAAGCCGCCATGCGAACATTGCCAAACTCATAAGGTTGAATGCGACTTTGAAAGATCCAAAATGTCTGGTTCGGGTCAAGAGTAAGCTTTTTATCTTCTTTCTGTTTATCTTTTCAGTTTTTCTGCCAAAGGCGCCTCTGCCGTATGGAACAGCATATTGCTGAAATGCGGGTCATCCTCATAACCACTTCCTTCTCTATCTCCATCCCATACTCATGCAAACCATGGCATACCGTTCGCCCTGCCAGTGATGGGCCTGTTGGGATCCAATCTTGAAAATCATATGCCCTGTCCCGGCAGGACATCGATAGTCTTGACACCAGCAGATAATTGTAGTTTAGCCTATGGCAAGCACTTCTCATAACTATAATTTACTGCTTAGTTAACAACGCCCACAGATCAGGTTACGCAGGGCCTTTCTCAGACGCCATCTCACCAGGAGAATAATAATGAACTCTACACATCCGAACTAGCTGCACCATCGAAAGATTCAAGTGGAGCTGCCAGCGCTGCTCTTGCAATCTACCAGGTATGTTTTTGTCTATCAAGGAAAAACCACACTTATCTTGTGAATTAGAACATTTTATGATCTATGGGATGCAAAGACTTTGTACAAGCCGAACTCTCTTACTCTCATCAGCTCCTTCGTGTATTTATCCCAGATGGGTACCTATCGCCTGAGGAATCTCGCTTTTGCTACTGCTTTGTCCAATGAAAAGTCCTTTTTTGTTGCTGCAGCCAATGCCGAATTCTAAGTACCTGGTCTCTCGATACTCATCCACAAGCGGGAAATTGTCCTGGGCAATTCAACGAGGTTGCAAAGATAAATTCTGATGTGACAGGTGGGTCTATCCTGTTTTAGGTGGCAGGTGCAACGATCTTCTTCCACTCTTGGAACCAAAAAGCTATTCATAAATCCCGAAGTGGTCGAAGAAACCACTCGACGAGGCGCGCATGATGTCAATGGCCTGGGCGATTCGCAAGACGAACTGGACACCCGTTTCGGCTCTGAAGTGAAGACGCTGCTAATGCTGTTGCTCTGTTTGGACTTGACTCTTTGCCAACTGTTGTTGCTGATGCTTCTCGGCTAGCATCCAATCACGCCAATTCTGGTCTGAAGAATTTTCGCAGTTGCCTACAGACTAGCGTAATCCGTTCCACCTATTATGTACGTCCGGGTTCACCCAAACTGAACGGTTCTCTGTTCTGGGACACTGTTCCTTTCATACACTGCGCACACGAATACAACAGAACATGTCAGCGTTCATACAGGCTGGATAACGATTTCATAACAGAGAACACAAACAATACTTTCTCATCCGATTATCTCCCTCGCTTGTTCACTTCGGTTCGATGTGTCAGGAAAGCTATCAAGACTTTGATCAGATCCGAGTCAGGGTTATTCGCAATTCACAGGGGGGGGCACACCTTGGTTCAGTTTCCAACAAATCTTTTGAATGCCTCAAGACATCGCAAGATTTCGAGTCTGTTTGGAAGAGGGCGCATCCCTTCGCTATTTCTGCGAGGGAGAGCGGGTATATAACGAAAAACACGGGTTTCGATTTCTGGATAAATCCCGGTCTGAACAGCTTTGCTGAGTGCCACAGTGACAGTCACTTTGTAGAATGCGGGGGTGGTGCCGACCATGGTGAGGGTAGGGAACATGATGGTGTCGCGAGGTTGGAGGTTAAGGTGACGTTCCCGTCTCATATTATTCGTTGCAAAGGCTGCGATCGCCTCTGCGATGATCTGAGGCTCCGGATCCTTCATGCTTGTTAGCCTCTTATCCTCCTGTAACAGCAGCAAAATTTCATTGTCGTCCATGATGCAAACGTCAGTCTGTGCGATCGAATTCTCCCTGCAAATGAGAAAAGGAAGGGCATGCCGCATGAAAACAATCCTGTCGTTATCATCGTAGTTGAGCCCGCGCAATAATTCAGCGGCGAAGTTGTCAACAGCCGCCTCCTGACCCATTTTCGGGTCCATCGCCAAGTCGAGATAGTGAAGTAATTGCTTCGTCTTCTTGTCTGTGGCCGTCTGTCGAGATTCGTTGGTCATGAAGCCCAACAGCGACGGCTCAGTTGGATCAGGTAAGTCGTTAGTTCCGAAGAACTCGGCTTTAGTTTGAGGGACAATGGAAATATTGTACGCATCTAGCTCAGCCCTAGTCCAGTCGCTGCCAGACTTGGCAGTTCTGAGGAGGTTGGCCATGTAAGGTTGTTTAAATTTGTTTGTTCGGCCTGTTCTCAACGACACAAAGCTCGATTCTTGTCCTGCCGCCACATGTCCACGTTTATCTAGGATTCGATCTCAATATTATCTCAATGGCAGAACTGTCAAGATGGTTGTTACGTAAGGTAAATGAAAGAGGGATACAATTCTCACCTTGAAAAGTGCCGTGGCTCTTGACCCTACGCAACTCCTCCCACTCGACTGCTCTGTCCTTGATTGCAGAGAAGATCAAGTGTTCACTTCATCGACACGCGTTGTTGATCAATGCACAATATTCTTAGCACGGCCTTTCCAATCGATTGACAGTTCTCAAGTCCCTCCACCATGATCTCTGGTACCAACTCGCTTCGCCAAGTCTTAATTCGCGCCGGATCGTAGCGAATCACTCCAAACTGAAAACGTTAGGTTCGTGGCTGGATTGGGGTAGCTGCCTGGCCAGGAGGGTATTTCGTGGGGTTCAAGGTATGCTCGTCGACATTTTCGAGCTTATCGATTACGATCTGATAGTTGCCGATGTATCTTGCAGCCCCGATTTCGTGCGTAGCCGGAATCGAAGTGAAGTGAGCGACTGGCTCGAAAATTTCGACGATCGGCGTGTCCATATGTGGCCGTTCAATCTTGCCACCCGCACCCTTCATTTCATCAGAACATCCCTTCAAGGTCACGATTTCGACTGCATCAGGTAAATTACTAACCAAACCTCTCATTTCTGCTACCAACCCAAAATTTGTCCCTTTCTCCCAATCAGTGAGCAGATCAACTACCTTCATATCGGCCGTCATCACATCCAAATCGGCAAAATTTGCCAGAGTGCCTATCTCTATGTTTTCGTGGGTCGCGGATCGACCCGGAAAGTAAGAGGTAGATGGATTTCCTGACATTTTTTCGACGCAGAGGCTTTTCCTTAACAGGTGCCGCGATGCGACGAAGCATGCTGACAGATCCATAACCAGCTGTGACGCAGAGTTGCACGCGCAATGTATGGCATGGACTGATGTCTCTTCGAGATTCATCTTTGCAGTAGGTCCAGGTCATCGTGAACCAATCGCTTGTTCGCAGCACTAATCCTTAGAATCGACGTCAATTCCAGCACTACCAAAACAAGGAATTTTGGGGAGCGCCGAGTCGAGAGTCAACCTGCAAAATAAGTAGACGGCGGGCGGAACAGTACGAGTATGTTCTTTCGCCCATCTTGTTCTCGTCAACTCGGTAAATGAACAGCATGCCTAGCAAAAGCGTCTGTGGGAGGTCGAAAATATTGGGGAGTGGCGTAGACGAGTCGAGAATACGTCTGTTCGAAACTTAGATAAAGAGATTGCCGTTCGTTTAATATCAATAAATCAACATTTTATCCCTATTACTTTCCAAGTCCGCTAATACCAGACCCGAGGGGAAATATAGGTAGGTTACCTGCTATGTTCTGCAAATAAACAACAAACGGTACCATCATGTCAACTTCATGCTTCATTAATAAAATTGTAATAAAATTGACCTCAATCCACTTCACAACTTCTTCAACATGACTACAATGTTCTCCTGTGCTACCCCAAGTCGCTACAGCAGACCATGGCAGTGATTCAAACTCTGAAACATCTGGCTCCCACTCAACGTCCATTTCATCGGCACCTGTGTTTCGCGCCTGAATCGGCCTGATGATCTTTTCGAGTCTAAGATATGCAAGTGGTCCCCCACAGCAGCAATTACCAGGACACTCTCCTGATGGCACCATCTACGATTGGCAAATAAATATAATGCCTGTGGCATAAGGAAAGCGTTAATGAAAGTCGTCTGACAACTAAATGGATCTCGGAGCATATCATATGTATTCCTCGTGGTTAGGGCGGGGGTGTAGCGCATAAACGAATTGACGCTGTAGAGGTCGGCCTGTTGTACATCCTGAATGAAGTTCAACATTGGATTCAGCTAATCGCAGAAATTAGCCATGTCCAACTCCATTGGGTTCCCAATACTCGACGGGATAAAAACCCGACGTCTCAATAAGGCCGCAACCCTGCAAATCTTCACGCGTCACGAACCACAGATGTCTTCATGTATGAATCATGAAGTACACCACTCCCGATCTCAAAGGTACTATCCACCTCAACTCACAATCCCTTCCTTTTCCTCCTCTGACCTTGTCTCCCAGTGCTTCGCTCTGAATCCCAACCGCTCCCCGTCAATTCACAATATACGATATGTGATTTTTCTTATCACAAAACGGATCAAATTTTATTGAAGGAGCAAGCACCCTTGGCTTCGACGAGAAATGAAGTTTTCAAACGCAAAAGAACAAAGCTTTGTTTCACACTATTGGTACAGTCATGGTTCAGTACAAGTCCGGTTCAGTACAAGTCCAAGTTGCAAATCTCATTCAGCCTCATCTTCACTGTCATCACTATCATCACTGTCATCACCTTTCCTCTCATGCATTTTAAGTATGGGATCGGCATCAACCACTTCAACGACTTCCTGTTCACCTTGCGTCGGAGATGCATTCGGTGTCATAGACATCGCCTTCTCCAAGATGAACCGGAAGCAACCCAGCACAATTGCCAACTCTCCATTCACGTCGAACTGCTTGCTCCGCTTCAAGACCCCTTCATGAGTGATAGTGACAAAGATGTAGATAAAACCATCTGTCACGACGCCATAGACCGAAGAATCATTTTTTCCTCGGTCGATGCGAGATTGACGAAGGGACCCGAGGTAAACGACAAGTTGGCCTAAAGCATTGGTGGGAATGCCATCGACTTTGGACTCAACGCAGAGTAAAAGGGAGTGAAAACGTTGATTGGGCTTCATGGACGCGAAGGAAATCCCGACACCACGATCGACGCGACCACCGACAACAACGCTTTTCGAGTTGATCTTATGAGAGAAAGAGATTTCGCAGTATACTTTGATTTTTTGCGAAGGTTTTGGCGTGGATGGCCGGAACCCGTCCGCAGTTGGCTGAGGCTTTCCTCTCTAAAAGTAGTTCGTGACTCGGATTCACCAAAAAAGGACTGACTCACCATTTGCGATATGCAGTCACATAGAAGGAGGTCCACAGCAATCCTACTCGCAGCTTCGCTAGATCGATCATAAATGCACGTGTAGGCTTCCAAGAGCACCACTGATAAGACTACTGGTCAATTCAGAGTTCAATGAGTTCAGGAAGAAAGACTTTTACCAAGGCATTTCGATGGCTCCATCACCGTGAAGTCTGTCACCTCAATATTCCAGAAGTGTGGTCCGGTATGGCCAAATTGGGGATCGTAGTACAGGTTGAAGTCGCTGACTGCGTCCTCAAGTGTGTAGCTTTTTGCGGTCTTGTGAACATCCTTATCCGATGTATCTTCCATTTCCTTTTTCATTTTCCCAAGAAAGCTTCGAACTTGGTCGGACTGACTGGAAGCATCGAGATTAGAATAGAGGGTTGAGAATAAGGTCTCCAAATCCAGTTCTGGCTGCTTTCGTTTTCTCCCCATGACGGAATGAAGCTGGTGCGAGCGACTTTGTGGTGTGACATTAATCACGGACTTTTCTTACAAGTTACATTGTTACAATGCACAGTCTGAAACAAAATGTCACCTACAAGAATGAGCGAAGAGAGCAGTTTTCAATCGATCCGCCCCTATACTCTCTTTTATTATCCATCCTCCCGACTTCCACCGCGCACGATGTCTGAGGATGAAGC
>Ga0307517_10004094_pt1 | contig 22498 bp, 25 predicted proteins | sample 23_EM_MG_FD_194515 | JGI IMG/M metagenome (GOLD analysis project Ga0307517, IMG submission 194515) | Populus trichocarpa ectomycorrhiza microbial communities from riparian zone in the Pacific Northwest, United States - 23_EM | ecosystem: Host-associated > Plants > Roots > Unclassified | place... | reverse complement strand
AACGGACCGCGTCTGCATGAGATTCGAAAACCCATAGTAGACCTAGATTATTGAGGCCAATGTCAATTTAGTTTTCTGCTAATATGGTTCCAGAACTCACCCCGCCAGCGACCAGAGCGCCAGAAATGGGTCCTAGGAGAAAGGACATGCGTCGTCGCTGTTGGGTAGTGGTCAAGTTGTGCAACGCGGAATATTCCCGCGCCTTGTTCACAACTTCTTTGGTTTCCAACAAATCTCACCCAACTCTTTGTCTACAATCGGGCAGAGTTTCCAGCCCTTTATAAAGCTGATTAAAAAATAGCGCAGACCCATTTGAGTTGGGAATCGAAGACAGAAAGTTCGGGAAGGACACAAAATGGGTTTCTACGGGTCAGTGAACCTTGTTCAGGCTACACGACGTCCAGGCTCAATTGTTTCAGCCTGTGTGCAGGGATATAATAACGCAGCGAAAGAGGGCCCGGGATAACTAGAAATGCAGCCCCCCGTTTGGCATATTCTCGTCCTCTTGGTTAGTTTCCCCCTGAATACGGAGCGCCTGGTTGATTTATATTCACTTGACGTCCTCTTGGTTAGTTTCCCCCTGAATTTGGAACGCCTTGGTTGATCTATTTTCACTTGATTGGTTTTTTTAGATGTCTTGCTCTCAGTATGGAAAGCTATGCAAAGAAGGCCTCCTGGCACCGCATAAATTCCTATAAATTCCAGGAACGCTGCTTGTCAAAGTCGTGAGAATAGGACATAACTTCGTACCTTCAACCTGTACGCGACAACTACTTACCTGCCAACAATGCGCAGGCGGTATCGAATTCCCTCTACACTTGACGATCTTGCCTGTTGATCGAAATGCCTTTTCTCGCCTTACCCCGGCGCTTGCGCAGAAAAGTAAAGCCTTCTGCCGATGGCACTTCAACTCCCGTTGTTTGCCCAGTAACCACTTCCTCGCCTCAATCCCCAGTACGACCACCGTCCCCGACAATACAAGTTCGTGTTGAAGACACGGAAGCTACACGAAAGCATGAAAAGCGTACAATTTTCCATAGACTCAAAGCATCATGGGGGTCCTCTCAATCTTCGGTATCGATATCCCAGGTTGTTGAAGCACCTCAGCCGTTGCCAACAAGAAACGGTGTTTCTTCGACCACTACCCTTCCTATTTCCCAATCACCCAGCAAGACTCCCTCGTGCACGACTGCATCAGAGGCTGATGGGAAAGATGACCATGGAGTGGACGACTGTGCTGTTGATGAGGACGAACTTTTCTTGACCGTTAACTCTCCAACTTCGAACCGGAACAGACGTAAAGCACTGGTAAATACAGCCAAAACTACAGCGAGTGTGGCAAAATATGGATTGCAACTGGTCAAAGAGACGTCCGACGTGCTTCCACCGTTGAAAAGCGTTTCCAGCGGTCTTTGCTTTCTCCTTGACTCTTATGAGGCGGGTTTGCCAATATTTATTCGTGACGTCGTGGCCTGACCCTCTTCCTTACAGCAATGGGTCTCCAACAAAGACGACATGACGCGACTCATTCGCCGAATCCAGCAGCTGCAGGAGAGGTTCGAAGCTGATGACGACAGCCAGGATACAGCCGAAATTCAAAGGCGGAGCGCTTTGACAAAGTGAGTCCAACCCTCCACTTTGAAATGAATCGTCTCTTACTCTGTTTGACGGCCAGGCAACTGCAGGAGATCTCTCAACGGCTGGCTAAAATAACAGAGGAAAACGGACTGAGAAGATTCGCAGGGGCTGGAAAGGAAGCGAGTATAATATCTGGATTCATCAATGATATTCGTGATGCCATATTGGAATATCAGGTATGCAAACTCCTTCTGCAACACTGGCTTGCCTCTTACATGTACTCCAGGTATCGCTGCAAATGTTCATGTACAAGCAGAACAACAAGCAAATTGTGGGTTTTATGTTCTCGCTAGCTGGGTCATGAACTGATTCTAATTTTTCCTAGGCGTCAGGTTAGTAATTACGCTACTTTTTTTTCCTTCTCCTTTTAATCAGACGCATATCCAGACGAGAGGAGAGATCTCGTGGCCTTGCCAAGAGCACGGAACGCTGGCCACCTATCGGAGCATCACAGATATTGCCTGAAGGGTACGCGTGTCGAGGTTTTCGAACTCATCGAAAGCTGGGCAGACGACGACGGCGCGCTCCGTGTTTACTGGTTGAACGGGCACGCCGGTAGTGGAAAGAGCACCATTGCCCAGAGCTTTTCCAAAAGAATGTTCGGTGACAAGAGACTTGGGGCCAGCTTTTTCTGCTCGCGCGATTTCGCAGATCGCAGCGAGCTTCAATTCATTTTCCCGACACTCTCGTTCCAACTTGCCTGCCAGTTCCCGGCATTTCGAGCTCATGTCGTCCAAACCCTCCGACTACGGCCAGACATTGGATCCGAATCTCTGACCAACCAGTTAGTCGAGCTGATCATCGAACCACTCGAGGCCTCAAATATTTCGACGTTGATTGTCATCGACGCCCTGGATGAGTGCAAGGACGACAAACCAGCTTCAGCCATCCTTTCGCTTCTAGCTCGCTATATTCATCGCATCCCTCAAGTCAAATGGTTTATCACCGGCCGACCCGAGGCCCCCATCAGATCAGGTTTTCGGATCCCAACCCTTCAACCTTTGACCCAAATTTTCATTTTGCACGACGTTGAAGTGACGGCAGTGGAACACGATATCGAGCTCTACTTGCGGACAAGATTATCTGAATATGTCCAGGAACGAAGTCATATGGATCTTCCGATTCCCTGGCCATCCGATGAGCATGCGCGTATTTTGGTGAAAAAATCGACTGGCCTCTTCATATTTATTGTCACGGCAGTTACATTCATCACCTCGCCAGGTCATTTACCAGATGAACGGCTTGAATTGATTACCTGCCGGCCGGATGAAAACACCTACGAAGGAAGGTCTGGACTTGATATCCTGTATTCTACGATCCTCGAAAAAGGGTCCACGTTTGCTGAAGACGACGAAAACTATTTCCTCAATCTTCGCATGGTCTGGGGATGCATTGTCACTGCATTCAACCCCTTGTCGCTGAATGGAATGTCTTCCCTTCTTAACAAACTTCCTCGTCAAATATCGACATCTCTTCGTCTATACCACGCAGTCCTAAGAGTACCACCATCGCCGTCCGAGCCCGTCCGCGTCTACCATAAATCTTTCCCGGATTATCTCACCGATTCAACTCGATGCACTGACAATCGGTTCTTTATCGATGCGGCGAATTCCCACACCCAAATGGCCATCAAATCTTTGCAGCTTATGCGGTCAAAGCTGAAAAAGAATATATGTAACTTACCGCAATTTTCCATGAACAAAGCCTCTGCGCCGTCTCATCGAAGACGTGGAATTGGAGAAAGCTTGGAGTACGCATGTCGGTTTTGGGCACAGCATTTGGCGGCTTCTTCCAGGTTCCTGGCATCCTTTGCGGACCGGAAAGAAATTATCTCTTGCCTGCACGAATTTTTTGAACACAAAGTCATCTTCTGGTTTGAGGTGCTCAGCCTCACAGAAAATCTCCATAGTTCGGTATACTCTCTTAGGGATGCTAGGACTTGGGTATTATCTTGGGCGAGTCTTCCGTTCGACTCTTATTGAATTTCCTACTCATATGTCCCTTTCAGGCCACTGGTGTTGAAAAGACGTTTCTTATCGGTGCTATTCACGACAGCGAAAGGTTCATCCTCCAATTTTTTGATTGCATTCAAGAGTCGGCGTTGCATCTCTACCACTCTGCTCTGCCGCAATCGCCCACGAACAGCGAAATATACACGAAGCTCCATTCCCAAATCGGGAGTGGAATCACCATAAGGAAGGGACTTGAATCGAGTTGGAAGGCGAAAGCGCGCACCATTGTCACCAGGTTGAAGAAGGTCACCTGCCTGAAATTTTCAAGCGATGGTGCAAAGGTTGCAGCCGCAGGCAATGGTGGTCTCCAGGTCTTTGGCACAACGACGGGTGAATGTCTGGCTACTATGCCTAACCCGGCCAACTGTATGCTTGTCGAGTTCTCGCAAGATAATACCTTCCTACTCGCAGCATATGAGGATCGTGGTATTCGTCTCTGGGACGTGCAGACGGGGGGGCTGAGTCGCAACTGCCTTGACCATGACTTTCGTATTTGGGATATTTCCTTTTCTCCGAACGACAATCGCTTTGCCTCAGTCGACGAAGCTGGCCACATCATAGTCTGGAACGTTATCGACGGCAGTATCGAATGTCGATTCTGTGTACCCCGAAGCTCGACACGAATATTTTGCAAATGGAGCACAGACACCACAGTAATCACTCACTCGAGCCCATACGGCGGTACCTTTGCTCATAGTCTTTCTGGAAATAACAGCATGTGCCTCCAGAATCCGACCAAAAACGGGATTTCCATTTTAAACAGCACCCACAACGGCCTCCGCGTTATCGACAGGGATCGGAATCAGCTCCGCATTCTCAATGTAATGGCAGTTAAAACGCTTAAAACGCTTAGCGACATGAAATTCCCTCCGCAGCCCGCGACGCAGAGCGATCGTAACGTCCAGCTCCAGATGACTTCAATCTCCCCTGACGAACGCTATTTCGTCTTGTTGAAACGTCAGAATGAGCTCTGCTTGTATCGTGTCCCCATCGACGAGGATGTTCCATTGATGCAACAAACATCTGCCAACATTTATCATCCTTTTGCTATTACGAGTGCAACCTTCTCACCTGATAGCTCGCAAATCGCTTTTGGCTCAGAAGATGGAACTGTCATCTTATCATCCCTCGACACGAATTACGAAGATTCTGTACCATCCACTGCTATCGTCTCCGTCTGTACCTCTCCTGACGGCCAATTTTGTGCTTATGCAAACAAAAGAGGCGCCGTCGAGATTTGCGAGCTGTCAACTGGGGTCGTAACGAAGACGATATCGGCGAGTGTAACCTTGCGTAACACGGACATCGAAACCATGGCCTTCTCTCCCAGGAACGAATTTCTTGCAATTCACTACAAGAAAATTGTTACCGTTGAAGGAAGCCATTATCTCCGTTTAGGATTACTGATCTGGGATACAGTCAACGACCGACATTACTCTCAACCAGACATGTTGCTGCCAACCTTAGCAATATATCCCCGCTGCATGCTTCAGTATTTCCAGGGCTTCGAGAAAGGATCGGGGATACCGGAGTCCAAGTCAGTCGGCGTCTCATTAAACTTTTACAAAATCATTAATTTCTTTCCTTCCCAGGAGAAATATCTTGGATTCTGTGTTCCTTTTTCGTGCCCTTAATTTCAATAACGCTGTCAATTTCCAAGTATGGGGAATGAGTCCCCTCCATTTGCGGTGGGATAGCAACGTTCAATATGCACCTATTGCCCCGAAATGGCCGCTATCGCTACATATCAGCAGCCCACGGATTCTCATTCAGGATGAAGATGACGAAGGCTGCCAGGTTTGGGAGATCGAATTCAACGAAAAGAACACAGGGTTTAAGCTCGCCTGGCGACAGCCAAGATATCCTGAGCTAGAACCGCCCTCCGGTTTCGTCAGTGGAAATAACTGGATCCAGAACGAGAAAGGCGAGAGGATTCTCTGGGTTCCATATGACATCGCACTCCCCAACTCTGATTGGCAAGAAAGGGCTCGTTGGCTGAGACAACTGCTCGTGTTGGGTGGGCGGGAAGGGAAAACGTTGGTTGTTGATTTCAATTCAGGGTAGCACGTATTCGTGCTTTCTGATAAGTACTTTAGCTAGTATTGCTTGTCCCTAGGTATGATTTGGGTGATTCAAGTTCGACGGCGAAGCACTCCTTCCCATTCCGATGCACCCACTGTCCAACCTCGACCTTCAAGTGAACACTGAATAACATCTTTTAAATTATTCTCAGTTAGAAATATATTATAATGGTTCCAACTTTGAACTTGCTTTGAGCTTTATGTGAAAAAATCTTCTGAAAAAGGAAAACTCCAGTTGTCAGCGGGCTAGGTGCAAGATCATCCCAGTGTACTGAGTTCTTACTAAACCTGAATTTCTTCGAGGAAGGGAGTGGGGACAACGTGGCACACTAAGTATGTTCTCCAATGCCAAAAACGTGAAGATCCAAGGAGGTCAATTCATAGGTACTTAATTTGAACATCATTACCGACCAACTCTCTAATTTTATCATCGATATTATTTTCCAACCCACTATCCTCGCAGATTCTCTCAACCAACCTTTACACAAATACATCGCGCCCGATGCATTCCATGATTCGGTAGGGCAATACGAATCACTGAGATACCACTCCGACGCCAGAGAGGCCGTCTCAACGAAGATCATGGGGTGGCTCGAAGATCCAGTCGTCGAAACACGGATTTTGTGGACACATGGTTCCCCTGGAGTCGGGAAATCGGCTATCGCTCATATGGTTGCGGAGATGTGTACCCGAGCTGGGAAATCAGTCGCAAGTTTTTTCTTCTCGCGAGCTGCCCCAGGCCGCGATGGCGTGGAGAAACTCGTGCCCTCGCTGGCCTACCAGCTCTCACGGCCCATCCCAGAAATTCGAGACAGCCTAACAAGAGTTTTAGGAGAGGATCCCTTCCTTCCGTCGCGGAATACCAATATTCAAGCACAGAATTTAATCATCAAGCCCCTCAACGAGTATGATCTCATGACTGCGCCTGGACTCGAAGACCGCGCCAGAGTTGTGATTCTCGATGGTCTCGATGAATGTCGCACTGAGGATCAGCAAAATATCCTCGAAATGCTTTCGAAAATCGGAGCCGACTATTCCCAGTCCTTTCCTCCTTTCTTCCTTGTGTTCAGCCGGCCTGAAAGTCGCATACAAACTGCCTTCACAAAGGAACCACTGCAGTCTCTTACCTCCTGCATAGCCTTGGATGATTCTTTTACCCGCCACTATAATGAATTGGATACTCTATACGATCACCTTCTCTCATCCATCCCCCATGTCAAAGAAGTGCTCCAGATCTTACCTTTGCTTCTGTTATGCGAATCCTTGCCTTCACGGACGAGTGTCATCGACGAATTCCTTTCTTATATACCGGGATCAACCGCAACGATTCTAAGTGGTTTACACTCTGTTCTACTTGTAGCATCACCAGCGGACAGCGAACTCGGTGGGATGGTCAAAATCACGGATGCCTCGTTCTCGGACTTTCTTTTGGACCGAAAGCGCGCAGGAAATTATTTCATTAATGCGACTGAGGGGCGTTCGACGATAACGAGACGTCTCTTGCAAATTCTTTTGACAGAAGGTATTATACTAACTTCAAATGCTAGTAAATTCTGATCCGACTCCCATCAGGTTATTCTAAAGTTCTCAAAGGCGCATGTCAAGCCGCGCTGCCCGACGTTCTTGAGGATCTTTACGACATGGATTTACCGCGATTTGTTGTCCCAATGTCACCCGCTGATCTCAATAGTACTCGCTTTCAAGACTGGGAATTTGTGGCCAAGTTTTTCTTGTGGATGGAACACCAGGTTTGCACCCTATCCCTGATCTTGGAAAAGCTCCTCATTTTTTGTACGTGTCTAGATCCACCCGAATCGCGCTCAGAATCTCTTCCAGCATCACCTCCCTGCCATTGACAAGTGGATGCGAGGCTTAATTGATCGCCTTCGACCCCACTCTCTGGTAACAGAAGTAAAATCGATAGCATTTTTGTCCCTACCTAAAGTCAAATCCGGAAGGATCGCTCGTGGACGGCCGCAAGAAGTTGATGTTTTGCTGACCATCGCTGAGTTGAAACCAGGAGAAGTTCACTCTCGACCAGCTCGTACTGAATTATCCTTTCACATGTATACGTTACTACGCTCCACTCCGTTCGACATTCTGCTCCGTAAATTCATTGCAGCTCGTTCTCCTGGTGCGGAGTATCTCTTGAGTGGAGAAAAGTGCGCAAGGCTCGCGAGAACGCTTTGGATGTACATTCTCCCATAGTGAGTCTTTTGTTATTTTTACAGCTCTATGCATTTTCTCTGACATCCATTTCTCAACATCCCTTTTGAGCAGTAAAGTCAGAAAATCTCTCATGGACAAAAGCTTTGGTCCGCCCTACCCTGCGCCTCTAACCTTCCACAGTTTCAACGGCATGAAAACTCCTCGGGAAGAGGAGCTATCATTGTTCCTCTTGCCAAAAATTCTACCCCAAGTTCCCGAGGCCGGAACCGGTTCTTCTCTCCATGAGCTCCTTAGAATTGTCCAGGACCATCCACTACTTAACTATTTTCATCCCACAAACGAACTTTATTGGCTCCATAAAAGAGTATCGGATGCCGCTGAACTGTACCTAACTCCTGACCTTTTTAAGGTAAGTTGCTTTATTGAAAGCTTTCATAAAAAGTCTCGTTATATTAACACCCTATCCATAGCGATTAGAGGAGCCCAGTGAACCTGAACCAGCTGAACCTAAGAAACATTCTGTCAGAAAATCCAAAGATTAAGCCATTGACACCACCTGGAGCAAGTACGGAGAGTTGATTGATTTACATAAATTGACATTGCTTACAATCTCCTGGAATCGGAAACCCCTCGCGACCCATGACGAATCGTCCCGGTGGGCATACTAATCGCTACCTAGTCCTGTTTTCACCTTAATTTACTCGCTTTCTTGTGCAATTACTTCTAAATGGCAAACTAAATTAATATCTACCATACGTTATGTACCTATTATCGTGCAAGGGCTCACACAGCCACACCGTTGCCAACGCTTTCAGTACCTTGTTCAGTCTTAACTTTCGGAATCTTCTTCAAATTTTTTGAGGGTCCCCTTTATGTTTTCAAAAGGCGTTAACATTACCGGCGGGACATTCAGATTGGGTTCCGAAAGGCAACAGAGTCAGTCCTCTGATATGCCACTTTCCCAACCTTATGAACAAGCTTCTTTCTGCGATTAGGCATCGAGCTTTTAGGAAACCGCGTCTTTTCCGGTGCTTTATACGACTCAGCAGAGCGCTACAATCCCCCGAAGTGCCATCCTCATACCCGCGAGGTCGTCTTAAAGAGAATTATGGAATGGACCGACGATCCCGCCAATCGTGGTCAAATCATGTGGATTACTGGTGCTCCAGGAGTTGGAAAATCGGCCATCGCTGAGACGATCGCGGCCGCATACTTGCGTACAGGCAAACTGGCCGCTTGCTGCTTCTTCTCGCACACATTCACAGGCGGTAGTTCTGGAAATCCAAAAACCCTTATCGCTACCTTGGCCTACCAACTATTTCATGCCATCCCTGAGATACAGGACGGCCTAATAAAAACCTTGCAAGACAATCGTCACGTTTTCAAACAAGGTCTCTTCGCCCAAGCAGAGGCACTGATTATCAAACCCCTCACCAATGTAGCCGTACCCACGGCAGCGGAATTATGGCCAAGGGTTGTTATTATCGATGCTATGGATGAACTCCCTGAATCACAAGGACAAAAAGATATATTCGAGACGATTGCTATTCTTTGTGAACGTCTTGGATTTCCCCTTGTTTTTCTTGCAACCAGTCGGCCTGCAGAGAATATTCAAGCAGCCTTCGACAGGGAACCATTGCGTTCGTTGACCACCCGTTTGGATTTGAACGCGTACAATCCGGATTCCGACATAAAACTGTTTCTGCAGTCCAAATTCCAAGAAATAAAGCAGAGTCACCCAGCAGGGTACGCATTACCGACTCCCTGGCCATCTAAAGAACAAATAGATGTCCTTGTCGAACGGTCCTCTGGACAATTCCGCTACGCGACTGCCGTAATTGAGTTTGTGGGCTCGTTAAACCACCCACCTTCATACAGGTTAGATATTGTGCTGAGCCCATTGGTTGGGGCCGAAATCTCCAGCTCTCCACTTGAGGCACTTCAGCTTCAGATTTCCGCCGCCAATAAAAAGCATTCAAAATCTTCCTGGTTCTCCCTTTCTAATATCACAAAATAGGTTTTGACATAAAGTGAAGAGGGCACAAGCGAGGAGATTGCAAGGCTGGCATTGAGTCACAGAAAGAAAACTTAGAAAAGAGATTTTCGATTGATTTGTCAACGGCCCCAGATGTAAATACAAATGAATAACTTTCTTGCTTTCTTACCACCGCCTACTTAGCTTAGAGGTCGCTAACTAGGCCAGTAAATAGGACATAATGTCCCTCAACATGTGCTATCGCTTGTTCAACTCTTCCAAGTCATCAATTTTGCCCAAGGTCGCCTTGAGCACTCGGACATTCCATTCCTCTTTACCCCGAGCAGTTGTCTACCCCAAAGCCAGTGCAGAGGTGAGTTTAACACGAGTGTACACAAAAACCAGGGGGTTAACTGATTATAAAGTGATTTTTAAACTGCGTAGACGTTTGTGAAAGCGACTGGTGTTAAAGATAGGATCACAGTGGTTGATTTTTATGCCGAGTGCGTTTTTATTTTGGAAGTCGTCGGGTGGTCAGGAATTAATTATTTTTTTCGTTTTCTAGTTGGTGTGGACCATGCCACCAGCTCGCGCCTGTTATTGAGAAGCTTACGAGCGAGCCCAATAAATCCGGTTCTGGCCTACCTTTCGATTTGGTCAAAGTGGATACAGATTCTGACGAGGGTCAAGTTCTAGGTGCCAAATACAAGGTCCGTATGATTTTGCAGGGTTTCTGTTTCCTTTTACTCATTTTGTACTTGCTGGACCCTTAGGTTCGCGCGTTGCCCACTGTCGTTGCATTCCGTGACGGTGCTCCGGTGTCGCAGTTTGTCGGGGCACTCAATGAAGCGGGTGTCCAGAAGTTCCTCAACCAGCTTTAATTCTATATAAAGCGGGAAGGAGCGGAGTCAGGACAACAACGCAATTAGAAAGTCGCCTCATTGCCTTTGAAAGGAGAAACTACGAAGAAGGTTCACAAAACATTCCAGGCTCTACAGACTCAATTTTCGGATAAAATGTTGTCCACCTGTTGTTCAATCTGTTACATTATTCGAATCATAGAATAATTGAACGATGCGAATGATACTCAAGTAAAGGGAGCGATTAAACCACTCAAGGGAATGAAAAAAGGGACGATAAGAGCAAAAAAGAAGTCTTGAAGGTGACGGAAATATCGAGGGTTTCGATCAGAGCCATCTCAGGATTTATGTGGAGATTATTCCATAAATTATCTACATTACAGCGCCTATAAGCAAATCGGACATGGATATAACACCTGTCTAATAAAAATTACTTCGGCCTCATAGCCATCGCGGGACGGTTGAGTTTCCAGTGCCCGCATCACCGCCAGGCAGAGGGATGTCGCCTCCGATTTTATCAACAACGTAGTAGCTGAAAAAGAGGACCTTGAAAGAGATGGCGATTCCTAGGTGAATCAGAGCTAGGATGATAATCAGGAGCCGGGTGGCTTTTGCTTCGGCCTATGAAATTGAAGGCATGATGAGAATTGTTGGAAAATAAATAATTAGAACAGGCTTACAGAAGCGAGGATGGGGTAAATGTTGGCTCCGAGGAACCAACCAGAGAGGCCGCAAGCCGTTGCTACCAGGGCCCATCTGAGGATAGGGACAGGGATGACGCATAGGACCTGGTGATATATATATAAAGTTAGATTGCGTTTAGCAGAATAAAGTAATACGAACCGCCACAGGAATCCATATGAACTGAGAATACCCCCAGACCGAGATAGCTTCGATTACGCTCCATTCCCCAACTCCCATGTATCGAAGCGCCAGCCAGAAAAGGACAGGAAGGGCAAGTCCATATGAATACACTATTGTGACGGCGATACTGAGGAGTTGGAAATTGTAGTCATATGGTTTGTCGCCTTCTGAGAGATATTTGGCAATGGATGCTCCGAGCGAAGAGGAGAGGAAAAGGGCGAAAATAAGGGTGGAAAGGGTCCAGAATGGACCGTAGAGGTCAGGTGGATTGAGATGGGTTGAGATGTATGTTGATGCTTGGGTCGGTATGAGGGTTGTATAACACCTTTTCAGGACCTATAGACAAATTGAATTGTAAGCTCATCGTCGTATGTCTGAGCGGCGTACGGTTTGTGTATCAACGTCAAAGTATGGTTGGTAGTATTCAACCGTCCAGAAGCTTCCGCCTCCCTTGGGTCGATTTGACTCATCAGACAGATATCCTGAATTCCAGCAACATTAACTCTCATTGGTGCGCATCGAATTAGGAAGACTTACGTCGGTCGGTGTTCCCTACTCCAGCAGTTCTGGGCGGGTTTGAAATACCATGTGCTGAAGCATCTGCGCCCAGGAATGCTATTGGTGAGATTGAGTTAGAGGTATTTCAAGAACAAATGAGAAACGCGCATACATTTGAACTGGAGACCTTCTGGACCTTCTTCTAGACGTTGCTATGGGTTGGTAGGGTAAGCAATTGTGTTGAATTAGGGAGAAAAAGAGTGCACTAACGTCGTCCGCCTCGACTTGGACATAGGCCATGGGTGTTGTGGTGGTGAAATGTGATGAGTTGTGATGCCTGGACCCCGGAAACTTTGACGTGCCCAAAAACAAAATAGTCTGACAGCATCGAGGCACTTTATTAAGCGCGCTTTCAACCTTTCAAATGGAAAGAAAGATACCTTTCTCAAAAGCTCGGTTGAAAGGCGCAGGTTTGTTGCTGTGTGCCCCTGAGATGATCAATATGTATAAATCTAAAACCTTCCAATCCCTACGTCCATCCTGGCCCGTCCACCCGTACTCTTGCGGTTCGAGCACACCGTGTCCTGACTTTCATTCATGTCGAGCTCGTTAACCGAAGGCTTCGATTGTACTACCTCTTCGCCAAATTCGCTGAAAGACAACGATGGTACCAATGCAACAGATGCATCTTCAGGCCCATGGATAGCTATTGAACCACCGAGAATCGATCCAAATCGTACGTGTAAGTCTTTGCTTTTGAATGATCTTGTGTCGTATTCATTTCTCTTCTAATTCAAGTGCGTTCACCACGCCATGACGACGAGCAAGATGCTCTCAACCAGCTACCACCCTCGTTTAGGGACTCTCAATTTGCCATTATTCTGCGACGTCAGCGTCTGCGCCCTGCAGACAACTCTGGTCTCAAGAATTTGAACGCGTATCCATCGCGTTTCATAAACCTCTCAAACTCCTTTGAGTTCGCGGGCTGGGGTTCTGTTACGCGCCTAAAACTTCGGACTGATGACCATGAGGCCGGAGTGGCGCGTATAGAGTCAACGAAGAAGAGTCAAGTCCTCGGCCAATTTACTGCAAGTGCCCTGGCAGGGAACGCCGTCTTGGGAAGCGTGTTTTACGCGTTACCCGCGGTCGTCGCTGTAGGAGGTATCTAGTAAGCCTTTCCTACTTTGGAGAATCGGCCGGACCTCATACCTCGATATAGCTCTCCTATTTCGTTATTTATCGCGACATTAGTTCTCTTCTTATGGCGTCCAATCATGGAAGAGTTGGCCTCGGCCCTACCCATTAGTGGCGCCCCCTATACTTACATGTATGCATCCTTTCTTCCGCTTTGACTGCTCCTGACGATCCCTTTCCTTCAAAAGATTGAATGTCTCGACCAAAACATTCGCTCTGGCGGGTGCAGCCCTTCTTTTGCTTGATTTCGCGTCAACCTCCATCGTCTCCGCTGCCACAGCGGCAGCTTACCTCGCAGGAGAGGTTCCTGCGCTCCCTTTTCCAGCATGGGTTGGCGCGGTCATCGTCCTTGCGCTTTTTACGATTGTCAGCTTGATGGGCGTCCGCGAAAGTGCTCGAATTGCCCTCGCTGTTCTCTCCTTACATGTACGCCTTCCAACAAATGCATACGCACAGAGGTTGACTAACAGAACGTCTTCTGATCATCAAAGCTGGTCACTATGACCATGCTTATCATAGTTTCTTCCGTCCATTGGGGCCAAACCGGCGTCGCCCAACTGAAAGCCAATTGGGAGCATGGTCGAGCAACCACGGACACCAGTGCCAGCTCCGTTGCCCGACAAATCTACTATGGCATATGTCTCGGAATGCTTGGCCTCACAGGATTCGAATGTAAGCCCGAACAACCTTTTCTGAATTTATGCTTAGTTTCGAACAATTTTCCAGGTACTCCATCCTATATCTCTCGCATCAAACCGGGCAAATTTCCTCTCGTTTTAAGAAACCTGCACATACCTGCAATCATACTGAATTCCACGATTATGCTTCTGTTATTGGCTGTAGTCCCGCTAGATGTGATACTCAGTGGAGCGAACGTTCTAAGCGTTCTTGCTCAAACTGTAAGTCCCGTTCGTTTGTCTCATTTTGCTTCTCCCCTTTTCTGTGAATATATGCATATAATAATATTAACCTTTGTTCTGAAATCTAGTCCGGAGGAAGTTGGCTTCGAACATGGATTGTTGTCGATGCAATCATCGTCCTCTGTGGAGGAGTTCTGACAGGTCCGTCGGCTGCGTTTAGTCGAGTTCATGTTTCCATCGTTCAACCCTTCGGCTAGGTATCCTCAGTGCCTGTGAACTCCTCGAACAACTTTCTCTTCACCGGGTGATCCCCAAAGTGTTCCTCCGACTTTTGCCCAAAACGGGCTCGCCGTACATCTCTGTTCTATCGTTCGTCGCGTTCAGTGGAATGTTGTACGCTACAGCTAGCGCTAGCTTGACTGTCATCTCAGAGATGTTCTCCCTCGTATGGTTGACGGTTATGTCTCTGTTTCCTATATCTTTGCTTCTCCTCAAGTTCAACCGCGGAAGATTACCAAGGACATCCAGGACGTCGCTGCTCATTGTGGTGGCTGCCCTGCTGGTAGCACCTGTTATTTTGGCCGGTAATATCGCTTTCAACCCAAAGACGACTGGGTGCGTTCATTCATTCCTGTTGGAAGTGCGGTGAACTAACCCCAAGGATAATAGCTACTTTGCGGCCTATTTCATTGGCATCGTGCTCCTCTTCTCGGCGACTCAGAGTAAAGTTCACGTGCTGCGTTGGGTTTACTGGGTTTACGACCAATACCCATCTTTGCACCGATGGAGAGCTACCAAGGCATGGGGCGAGAAGTTGATTAGCTTTATGCGCAATCTAAGGAGACAGCCCGTATGCATCCTTGTGAAGACTGACGAGGTATGTATCACCTTTCGTTCCTTGAATTCGAAGCTAACGACTTAACATTAAGATTAACAATTTGTTCCATATGATATTATACGTGCGGAAGAATGAAGAGACGTCCTACTTGAAGATTATACATTTCTTCGAGGAGGAAAAGGGAGTTCCATCAGAACTAGAAGCCAATGCTAAAAGTGAGTGCGATCATATTGCCCAACTGTCGGTCATCATTCGCGGTTTCTTTTTTTGCTAACCTCGGTGTCACATTTTCACAGTCCTCGACGAAGCGTTCCCGGAGGTCACTGTAGATCTGGTGAGTTAACCCTCTCAACAGGCACTGTTGTCTCTTTTTGATTTCGATCGTATTGTAGATCCTCGTGCACGGAACCTTCGAACCCGCGAATGTCGCAGCGCTATCCCACCACCTCAATATTCCACAATCACTCATGTTCATGAGCTGCCCAGGACCTAACCTTCCTTACTCCGTTGCTGACTTTGGAACGAGGGTCATCTCGCTTTAGATTCTCCGCTCTCGAGCACTGTAATATATCTTGGTTGTTGTGCTACTTGCTATACGGCTTCCTAGTCGATGTTGCCCATTATCATCGCATTTATTTTATGGGCGTAGCATTTGTATTATTTTTTTTTGCGGGATTTATTGTGGGTCATCTTGGTTTTAGAATGTGTTCTCCCGTATACCCTCTTTCAGGCTTATGTAGATGTTGTTCGAATCACAGTCGAGCTAGATACCTCCCATCAGATCATAAGAAACATCAGTCATCGTCAATTTCATCATCAAACTATCATAATCGAGATTCGGATGCAGGTTGGTTTATACCGGGATGCAGCGACAACAGTGTCACCGACCTAATTAGTGGCTCCTTCCTCGGCTGCAGAAGTACTAGCCGCCGCAGCTGCCTCAGCATCGACCTTGGCCTGGTATTTCTTTTCATTGATACCCCACTCGACTTTGAAGACTGTGAGGTTGAAAGCGGCAAAAGTTAGCCCCATCTTCTTCCTGATACGAGATTCCCATCCTTCCGGTATCCGTTCGTCGACCAAGATGGATTCGAGGTCCTTGATGCGACCTCCAAATATTGTGAGCATGGTTGAAGAACTGTCGTGATAAAATAAAGGTCTAATCAGCAGCCAATTTAAATAATCTAGATGGCGAAGAGAAACACACTTGGAGCTGCCAAATATTTTTTGACCACGAGGCAAGTTGAAAGCGCGATTCGTATGTCTAGCATCAACGCGTCTCTTGGCGGAATATTCAGAGAGATCCTTGGCTGTGAGAAGCGCATTGCCGTCTTCGTCCCTTCCAGAAGCCGATGCCAGAAGCTCCCTGACGAAAGGGAGGTGGGGTTTGGATTGGTCTGGAACGAGCGCGCTATCTTCACCTGACGACGCCGGAATTAATATAGATTTAGATGGATAGGCCTAAAGTAAAGCCATCACTAGTGAAGCAGTACGTACGAGTCAAAGACCCATCGTGCTCGATGCTCTTGTCAGTGTGGAGGTCCAGCTCAGCCAGATCGAACGTGTCCTTCTTGTAGCTTTTCTTCAACATATTCGCAGCAAAGTCGGGTACGAAGAAGCAGAAGCTTGGTGCGAAGTTGTAGGTAAGTCTGATCTTTTCCGTAAGTTCGGTAAATTTAATATTTTTGCCGTCATGTGGGAGGATGCCTGGACAGAGATGATAAAGAGGATGGAGCATGATAAGAACTTTTGATAAGGCCTGCAGGCGATCCCCAAACCCACCGTGGTTTGCCATTGCGTTTAAGGCAGGGCACGAGCATCGACTGTCGCCCTCCTGTGCGGGGACCCACTCTGGCCACTTTCCTCCTGCACCTGGAACCCCCTCTGGGGTAACATGACCTATCTTCCGACTCGGCGTCACGAGGTTGACAAGGCCCAATCCAAAGTCCCAAGTAAAGACACAGAGAGACTGGATTCCCCTCAGTACAGGCGTTACGAGGAACATGTTAGTTGGATTGGAATTACTCAGGGTGGTGGTAAAGGAAACATCTCTTGGGTGGTTCGTTTCATATAAATAGTTGGCGAAAAGGAAGCGAACTAGGCTCGGTCTCCGATGTCCGTTCAGATTAGGTTGTCAAAGTCACGTGGATAATGACAATATGAACGTTCCATGAGAAAACATGAGGTGGAGAAAGAAACATGAGGTGGAGACCTGTGGAGATTAAGTAAAAGTAATCCTCCCGGTGTTCGTGTAAACCATAATTGCACACAAGTAATGGGACTATTGAAAGTAAAGGTCTTGGAGACTTCACCACTTGTCATAGTCAAAAGAGCCATGCAGTCGGTTGATTATCTTCATGAAATCGGGTTCATTGTCGGGGGTAATATATCCGAGCCGGATGAACAAATCGATGACGACTGGGTCGACCTTATCAGCTGTTGCGTTCGAGGATATGGCAGATCACCTTACCAAGTCCACAGTTTGGCTTAAAAAGCCCAGAGCTTAGTTGCCGTAATAGTTGGTCCTGTGATACGAGCTGGAAATAAAAGGATGAGGGACATGGCTCCCAGGGATCCAGTATTGATGGAATACAGACCTCGAAAGATTCAACCTCCCCATCCAACGGTCTTGGGGTAAACGGGGCTGGATCAACCCCGGGAGGAATTGGGATGTCATAGACGTATCTTTCGAACGTTGAAATTGAAATATGTTACGCTTGGGTGATACTTTGCAACTCACTCAACTTCTGGTTGTAGCCAACCTTTGGAAGTTCTGGCAAGACGGCAATGAATTGACGTTTAATTTCATGATGTGAAGCGTCATACCTGAAGAAATAACTTATGGATCCAACTGCTCTGGTATGCTTCCTGACGATATCGGCCTCGATACTTGCTTCTTCCATGCATTCTTTTACAAGTGATTCAAAAACAGTCATCCCGCTGGGTATACCGCCAGCAACACTATTGTCAAGATAACCAGGGAATCTGAGGTGAGTATTTCATCAGTGATGCTTTATATATATGGAGAACAAGGTGTGTCAACGGACGTTGGCTTCGTAAGGGCACGCGTGGGGACCCATACGCGCAGGCAGGACTGGCCGTCATCCCGTATGATTTCCTCGTAGATACTCATATGCACACCGTAGGTAACGAGTCCAAACAGCGCACACGCAGAGCGTTCCATTTCAAACGCATAATTGAGGCCAACTTCATGTCCAGCAACGACCGGATGATCGTGGACCCCGAATGGATCAGCGTAGACAGGGTACATCTCCGCTCTCCATTTCTTGGGCCCACAGACATCTGGGAAGAGTTCCGTGTCCCTCCACCGCTCGCAGAGTTCCTTCAGCGCGGCTGTCCGCTTCGAAGGTGTATCTAAGAAATTCCGAAGACAGGCGCTGGGCCCGGATAACCCAGATCGCAGAGTTCTATGTTCCGAGTGGTCAAGCCTCAAGACCCACAGTTCCTCTTGCCCACTTTCCTTGCTCCTCTTGTTCTCTATTTTGAGTTGCTCTACGACGGCTGGCCGCAACAGGCCAATGACAGGACTGTCAGGGGCTTCGGAGAGATAAAGGGGTACAAGAGGCTCGGAGTTGTACGCGACATCATATAGACCGGTACTGTCGCGGCGCAGGTGCACGTTGTCGCAAATGTCGACGACCTCCAGATAACTCAATTTCGTAGGTGAGGCCATCGATGTCGATGTCCTGGGAGAAGAATCAAAAACCAATCTCACGAAATTCGGACCGGAAAACATAAACGCGGTCACGCGCACAAGTTTCTCCTTTTTTGCATTTCTGGCGCGTCCACTAATTAGTCATTTGATGTACAGACCTTCCTACGCGTGTTCACCGTCATTTCCTTTAGCACCAGTCCCAGTGACGGCCATGTACTTCATTATCAACTCGTACCTTTCCTTTTCACGTTGTCGATTATCCTCCGCGATCCTTCGGCGCTCATCTGCTTCAAGCTCTAGGCGCCTGATATCCGCTGCAGTCTTCTTCTCCAATGCTTCATTTTCAAGTTTCTGGCGTTTGAGAGCAAGCTCGGCTAAGTTTTGTTCGAATTTTTGAGCAGAAGTAAGTCCATTTGTTCCTGTCCCTTGGTGACCTGAAGATGAGCCTTCTTCAAATTCGGCGTGAACGCGCTTGCGTCCCCTTCCGGATAATGGGAATCATCAGCTGGTGTGAATTTTAAGGCAATTATATTGTTTAACGAAACATACCTTGAGCTTTCCCGTGGGTAACATTCATCCTCGTCCTTTGTTGGCAATTCATCGATGATGATTACTTCACTGTTCTGTGAAATCTTGTTATCGAAGAAAGTAAAGGGTTTCTGACGGTTCTTACTTACATTTTTTCTGGCCTCTCGAGAATTTGAACCAGTTGGATAACGGTTTTCACCCTCATTGGAGAGAAGGAATTTTTTGGATGGTGCGCGACTGCGCCCAGAGTTGCCTTTCTGTGGTGGATCCTCAGGAATGTGCCGATCAACCAAATTTGTGCGAGGACCACCATCCCAGAATTCGTTATAATGCGGTAGAGTTCTCCAATGTTTATGCAGCTCCTTCCAAAATGGAAACCACAGTGAAAGGCTCTCTGGCCAAGGGGTATGAGCACGTCTCCATGATCGCAAGAGGGTCGCATACCAATTTTTTGATGTGCATCGCTTCCTGGCACAATGCTCTCGTATTTCAGAATAGACACTTCAGATCCTATTTTCACATTGAATGCTTGATATTTCTTTTTCAAACTGTTTTTTCTTTATGAGCAGTCCATTCAAGTTGTGAAAACAAAAGGAGACTCACCTCTCCAATCTATTTCCAATGGCAGTTGCGACTCGAGTTGCGTCCTTTGAAATTTCACGGTGGATAGTCGGATCGTCCTCAACAGTGAATATGTAATGTGCTGCCTCAATAAAACAGTCCTTTCTCGATTTAAACACGTCAGGCTGACGACCTTTTTTAGGCACCGAGAACATGACATCTCTTTCGAGCTGGTTTAAATTGAGCCAATCGAGCAAACAATACGTCTTGCTATGGTCGTTGGACCAATCCAGTGCCATTGCCCTAGGCTTATTATGATGAACTTTAACAACTGAATGGTTAACTTGAAGGTAACGGTTAGTCCAGTAACACGGAATATGCGAGAAAGACCTATCAAATCCACCTGATTTCGTGAGGGTTTGCTGAAGGCTTGCATCGGTTGGAGGCTCAGTCAACTCTGAGGACGACATGGTGGAAAGGGAGAAAAACCAGAATGTTCGGCTACTTATCACGTGGTGTTAATGTCGTCGTCGATGGTCTTCGACCGTTAACTGTAACTAGCTAGTTACAACACAATAACCCTCAATAAGTCTGAATATTTTACAATCGTAGATGAATAGTGTATACTTTTTTTGTTTCTGTCAAAAGAAAAATCTCGTAAAGAGTGCGACTATGAATTCAAATTTCGAGGACTACCTTGTGGATATTCCGACCATCTGGTCTGAGCAATATTGGGATTCCAAGAAAATGACCAGGAATACCCGAGTCAACAATAATCCCTGCTAATATAGGGGTTCGTTTGAAAGAGAGAAGTCAATAACATGGTCATGCATTTAATATCTCGCCTATAGTATGTAGTTCCTCCACCTCAAATACAAAGTTCCATTTGTCTTCGCATGGTCGGATCACGTTCTCTCCCCAGTTGAGCGAAAGGGTTTTCCCAAATCCCCAAGGCTTTCGTCCTGTTGTTCACAATTTATAATGACTGTTCAAAGATCGGAAATTTTATGCACTCACTCCCCGTCAGAACGTACCCGGGGCCTCTCATATGGACCTCCTTTGGTAAGGCTGTGAGTATATGCGCAAATACGAGACTCTCAATGGCTTTCTGGAATGCATTCGGTTGACTTTAGAGCCTAAAGTCCCGGGTAAGCGTTAAGCGCTAAGCACCTACAGTAATTTCGTGCTGTGCCAAAAAGAATCCTGTTAACTCTTTGGCCACGGATTTCCTTAGAAAGCTGTTGGTGAGTTAGTTCATCGTACGTCTGCAGTTGAAGCTCACTGCGCGTGTTTAACGGTAACTTGAACAACGTATGCATCTGTGTTAGTGGCATGCTTATCATCATCTCCAGGGACTGTACATTCTGGAAAGAATAGAAGAATAGATCTGCCGAGGGGGATACAGTAATGCACGTAGGTAGCCATGAGAGCCATCGGTTTTCGTTTGACGTCAGTAGCGCTCAAAGCGGGCCGTCGCTTGATGACTAATCTATCCACCTCTGCCGCTTACGACTTGTACTCCATTCATCCGCGACCAGTGCCATGCAGCTCACCAGCGAACAGGAGCAACTCGAAAACGAGCATGTTGACCTCTGTACCTCGATTGTCCCTGGTGTCGACGCATCGATCGCAAGGAGGGTCTTGCGGAAGCACAAAGGAGACATACAGAAGGCTGTGGATGCCCTTCTAGCGGGCGACAGAGGCAATAATGTCTGGGAATCTAAGCACAGGACGACTCCGGAACCCGCTTACGGGGAGGCCATGGAAACGACGACCGCAGTGGTCCCATTAACTGCCACACTCCCATCTTCCTCGTCTGTGATAGACCTGACAGTTGACGAAGACGATATGTCGCGTGCGATTCAAATGTCGATCCAAGAATCTTCGAAAACCGGGCCCCAGTTTGGTCCGAGCGACAGAGCACCACATCCTGATTGGCAGATGGTACGCTCGAATGTAATGTGCTTCACTCTGATAACATCCTCTAAACTATCTTACAAGACATGACATAGGACCCGGTTGTGCCCTCAACTGAAGACCACACTCTGAACGAAGCGATCCAAGCGAGCTTGCAAGATTTCAAGGAGGATACGGATATGTCTCCCTTCAAAAACTCGGTTCGGGAAGGAAACCGGTATGTTGTCGAGTAACCGCGTTTCTTAGTCTTTCCTGACCTGGTCATTTCAGCCCCATCGCCCTTCGCCCTCAAGTACCTTCTCTTGCATATGCTGCTCTGGTAAGTACTATATATATTAGCTTAACATAAAAAAACCTTTATCGTCAGGTCTTGCAAGCCTTATTCTATGTTCCCCAAGTCCGCTCCACTGTTTCCAATCTACGTCTACCGAAGATTGATGACCAAGCAGCACTCGGATCTCCTGGTGGGGAAATAATTCTAATCGCTATTTATGACTGGGCTCATTCTCTGAAGATCGCGCCATGTGGAACTTGATCGAACTTTTCACCAACATGGATCTTGCCCAGCTATCTGCTCTAATCGATAGCGAACTCATTCCATCGTTAGATATCGTACCCTACGACGGTCGAGGGTTGCTTACGGAAGCGTCTGCTAGTTTGTCCAACCCTATCCATCATTTCTCCTCTCCTAATCTACATCTAGATGTCGTTAGGAATATTGGCGACCTCATAGAGCAGCACCTTGCAGCCCAGACTGCAGCAGGCGAGGACGCCGAGTTCGTAGCCTATTCTCTTGTTTCGAATGATTTAGCTGACCTATGTTTTAT
>Ga0307517_10004093_pt1 | contig 22498 bp, 13 predicted proteins | sample 23_EM_MG_FD_194515 | JGI IMG/M metagenome (GOLD analysis project Ga0307517, IMG submission 194515) | Populus trichocarpa ectomycorrhiza microbial communities from riparian zone in the Pacific Northwest, United States - 23_EM | ecosystem: Host-associated > Plants > Roots > Unclassified | place... | reverse complement strand
AAAATCATCAATATTAATATATATATATATATATATATATATCTTTTTTAGTTATTTTATAACCTCAATTTGAAAAGCATTATTAACCAAACACATTAAACTATTTTTTATTCAACCTCAATTTCAACCATAATTTTAACCAAACACATATAAATATCAAACCAACCTCAACCAAAAGTGCTTTTTATAAAATAACTTTTTTGAAATCACAACCACAAAAACTACCACAATACCAAACACATACAACTGGATTGGTCTTCCGCGCAAAGCCACGAGTTGGTTTAATGTTTTTAACCTAAAAAAAAGTTTATAAGATATTTATGTTTTAAAAAAAAATAAAAGAAATTCGATAATTGGATTAAATTTTAATTAATTTAATAATATGATAAAAATATAAGGCAACAAAAAAAATTAAAAAACAATATCGAACGATTATATTGAAAAAGAAATAAAACCAAAAAGATTTCAATCCCTGTTAATTTTTCAAACGATGACCTGAATTATCAAACTGAAAGCACTATACATGAAAAAATTATGAGGGTTAAAATTACACAAAAAAACTAAACAAAAAAAAACCATAATAAAAAACAACAATAAAAAATGAGGGTTAAATCGTAAAAAAAAAATAATCAAAAGGCAATAACAAATTTTTAATTTGAGAGTTAAATTGAAAAGAATAAAAACATTAACAAAAAAACAAAAATCAAAAGAATGAAGAATAAAATGAAAAAAAAATTATAAACTTGGATTGGATTGAAGGGTGAAATTAAAAATAATGAAACTTTTATAAGAGTGTCAAGGAAAAAAAATAAAAAATCATAAAAATAATGATTAAATCTAAAACATCAAAACATAATATAAAAAATTGAACATGCAAAATTTTTCATTGTGTTTTTTTACATAAAAAAATCATAGAAGTAAATCGAAAACTTATGCATGTATCTAACTAAACAAATCAATAACTATTGGGTAAAGAAATTGAAAAAACTAAGAGACAAATATAGATCAAGATATTTATTATCGCAATATAAGTAATTTACTTAGTTGTGTTTAATGAATTTGTTTATCAAAACAGTTTTGTAATAGAAACCGATACATACATAAAATTTATTGAATAAAAAAAATTATGCAAGGCTGCACATATGAAAAATCTTATAAAAATCAATATATATATTTTAAAAATCTATATAAAATAAGAAAAATTAGGTGAATCATATTAACCTTAGTTTGATAAATTATAATTATTGTTTTTTTAAGGAGATATACAGTAGAAATTGATAAATTATAAAATTCTTGTTCATATTTAAGGAGTGGGTACCCTTGGAATTTTGGAAGAAAAAAGTTTTAAATCATGCCTATTGATAATTCCAATAAGAATGGGGAATGAAATTACCAAGTTTAACATGCTAACTGATTGAAAATTGGATTGCTTAGTGAATGAGTTGTTTCCAATCAGAAGGATGAAAGATATTTTGAATGATGCATGTGGAATAGGTGTATTCAGAATGATTTTGTTGAAGTTTGAAATGTTTGAATTTGACGGAAGCTGTTATCTTAAGTATTGTCATATAGTAAGACTGAGGTTTGGATAAATTTCAATGTTTGAAATACTAATTTGAAGGGAAGACTTTTATAACTGCGATGAAAGGGTTGAGATGGAAATTCCATTTTCAATAATTAAAATATTTTGAAATTTTTGTTTTTCAATGCAATCAAATTTTTCTTTTGAAAACTTTTGAGATAATTCATGTCGCACGTGTGCGGCGTCACGACAATCTTTCACTTTATTGGTTTTAGGTATCAGGAAATGTGGGGAAGAAAAGGAATTCCTGTCTTTTACTATGGAAAGAGGAAATGAGAATCGCCACCTAGTTTTTAGTTACTAGAAACCCTAACTGGTCTCAGTGATCGAGCACGGAGACTTAGTGCATAAATGGAAGGTATTAGCACCCCAAATACACCTTACATGAGGTAAGCTACATTGTTTAATTGTCTGATATAAGTTAAGATATTGTCGTGTTTTCTAATTGTTAGTCTGTCTAAGGTTTAAGAGAAGTTCTCCCCGGTAAGGAGATTCTTATTTTATTGGGTAAAACCTAACCGCTATAAAGTCTATACATAAAAGAACTACCTTTTTAATATCAGGAATATGTCTTACGTCTAAGTTCATAATCCAAGATATTAAAAGAAAACAAAATAATTTTTTTTGGTATTTTTAAAATATTGACCTAGTTCTCATGGCTTTAATAAACTAGTTATTAAAGTCCAAAATGCATGCTAAAACATATTTTTTGAATTTTTTTTGTATGAAAATACGATATAATTTTTTTAATCTTTGAGAGACTTGGCCATATGTATGAAAACAAGATATTTTTGTTTTTTTGCAATATTTTGGAGAAAATCAGGTATTTTAATACCAGATTCGTATCTTTATAGTATAATAATACAAAACAATATTAAGCAAATTTGATGGAAAAATACACTAGAAAATCACAAAATTTGAAAGGATTTTTTGGAAAAACATATATATATATATATATATATATATATATATTTTTTTTTTTACTAGGCCGGACAATAAATAGTGGAGTAGCTCTCCACTATTCACATGCAACGTGAATAGTGAAGGCAGGGTGAAATGAAGAAGAAGAAAAAGGATAAGGGGGGAGAGCTGACTTGCTAACGATGTTGGCGGTGCTGGTGGCTCACGGTGGCAGTGTTGTCGGCGATGAAGCAGAGTGACAGTGGTTCTGTTGTGGTTCTTCTTCTCTATGCAGAGACATAAGTCTGTTTTTTTTCCTTCTCTTTTTCTATTTTTGATTGCTCTTCCTCCTGTATTTGTCTTTGTTTCGTTCCTCTCATCCCTCTGTATTCTCTTTCTCCTTTCTCTTTTTTTTTCTCTCTCATTTCTGTCTTTTTGGTCTCCTCTCTCTTTTCATCGTCCCCTGTTTCCTTCTCTCTATTCTGTTTTATTCCTCTCTTTTGTTCTTCAATTGTTTTTCTCTTCTCTCTGGTTGTCTCTTTCTAGTCCTTTCAAATGTTCCCTTTTCTGTTTTCTTGTTTCTTTTTTTTTCAAAATCTTTCTCTCTCTTCAAAACTCTATTCTATGTTCCCCGTTCTGTTTCTCTGTATCTTCTTCTAAAATCTCCCCCACCTCTTTCCCTTTCTTTTTTTTTTGTTTCTCTCCTCTCTATTCTCTGTTTTTTTTCTCTCGCCCCTAAATCCTCAATTCATTCGTCCCCCCTCCAAAAACTTTTCCTCATTCACCCCTTCTGTTTTTTTGTCCATCTCCTCTCTCTAAAATCTCCCTATATTTTGGTTTAAAAAACAATCTCCCTCATCCCAAATCATCCCCTCCTATTTCATCTCTGCCTCCCCTGGTATTTATAAGTGCAAGAGGAGAGGGGCACCTTACCCCTGCCATGGCGCAGGGTAAGGTGGGTAATGGGAAGCTGCTTATAGGGCATGGTTCCCTTGGTTTTCTTCATCATGGTGGCATGGGCATGTGGGTATGGTTTTTGTTAGGGTTTGTGCAAGTGAGAGGGAAAAGAGAGGGAGAAAAGCGGGGGAAAATCAAAATAAAAAACTCTTCTTCCCCTGCTACACGTCCAGGGGAAGAAAAAGAAGCACAGTGCCGTTTAAAATGGCACCATGTTGTGGTGCTTTTTTTTTTAACTTTTTTGAACTTTTTTTTGTATTTTCTCCTTTTTTGTGCGGGGACTCAAAAATTGGTAACAACAGTTCAAATGAAGAATTTGGATCAATAGGAAATAGTGGTTTTGTATGGAAAAACCTGCTTTTGTTTTGAAAATTGGTTTAATAGTTTTACCTCTTTAAGAAGGCTTTTTTTTCCTATGATAACTTTTAGTCCTATGATGACTTTTAGCTGATAGTTTGTAAGGTTAAAAGCAATTTTGACGAATTGGATAGGGATTCTATCCAATTTTGTACTTGTAAAAAGCTTTCTGCTTCCTTATATTCAATTATTGCTTCATACCAGGATTTGTAATTGGTTTTGTAGATGAAATGGTTAAGGAAAGGAGTTTTGCAGGGTTTTGTAATTTTTGAGAATTTAGAGATTCAAACTTTGTTCATGGGGCTTTGCCTTTGTCTCTGAATTTAGAAGGCATCAGAACCTGTTTTAGAGAAATTTTCTAGTTAGAAAATCAGGAATGAAATTTGGATCTCCTTTTATATATTCTGTCTCAAAATAAAAAATACTTAATATAGCTTACCATCAGGCAAACATTTGTTTTAAAGTAATATTTTGAACATCTTTCTATAAAACTTATTTAGTAGATTTGTAATCAATATGTAAAAAGAATTTTTGATTTAATAAATCCCTTTGAAATTTTGTAATGCATAACATAATGAAATTTTTTTTTATAGTAGAATAGTTCTTTTAACAATAATTCAAATGTGCAGATGTAAATTAAAGAATTTGTTCTTTGTTATTTTGTACTTGTTTAAGAATACCTCCGTACCTTAACTCAGAAGCATATGTCTTAACTATTTTGGGAGCTAAGAGATTGACAATATGTAACTAAGGAATTTCTTGAACCTATTTTTTAATTTGTCGAACAATCCTAGTATGTTCATCAGACCATGGAACATGGTTCTTTCTCAACCTATTATGTAAGGGTTTTGCTATTTTACTCACATTGGGATAAAAGTCTAGAACATAATTTAGACATCCTAAAAGCCTTTGTAGTTGGGTTTTTTCTAGAGTTTTGTCAGAAAATTTAGCAACAAATATAAGAGATCTCTTAATAGGTGTAATTGTTCCTTAGGAGATATAATGACCAAGAAAATGAATATGAGTTTGAAAAAGAGAAATTTTTTATTTTGAAACAACTAAACCATTTTTCTTTATGACATAGAAGAATGTCTGTAAATGTTTGAAATGTTGTTCTATTGAATTTGAAAAGATAAGAACATCATCAATGTATATTATGCAAAATTTTGAAAATATATTGAAAATATCATTCATGATTTTCTAATATTCAAAGGGAGCATTTTTTCAATCCAAATGACATGACATTTCACCCATATTGACCATATGAGATTGTAAATGCAGTTTTGTAATGTTCTTTTGGATGAATTTGAATTTGTCAAAATTCTAATTTCATATCAAACTTTGAAATATGAATGCAGAATGTAATTTTTGTAACAAATTTTTTTTTTGGATTGGATATCAATCCATTTCAAAGCTTTGTTCAAAAGTTTATAATTTATAACAAGCCTTGGCGTGCCTTGTTCAATTTTAGAATTTTTGTTAACATAAAAAGCTACACACGATCAAGGTTATCTGGATTTTTATACAAGGCCTTTAAACTTTAAATCTTTGATTTTAAGTTCAACATTCATTTGAATAGGTCTTGTTTTTGTAGGAATTTGTTTTTCATTAAAATGATCATCATAAAAAAGATCAACAACATGTTGTTTTCTCTTTCAAAACGCATTTGGTAAATCAAAATAAATCTCTTTTTTCTATCTTGTTTTGGAATTTTAAAATTCTTTTTTGTAAAATAGAATTTTGTAATTGTTGCTTAATTTTTTTTTTGTAAAAAGACATCTTGTCTAAGATGCATGAGATGAGCTTGCTTTCCTTGAATCAATGTATTAATGTGATGAGTATGAATAGAACATGCCTTGATTAAATTTAAATTCCTAGTTTTTGGCTTTTCTATGAAACGAAAAACAATTTTTTTTTTAAAAAAAAGACATCTTGTCTAAGATATATGAGATGAACTTGCTTTCCTTGAATCAATGCATTGATGTGATGAGTATGAATAGAACATGCCTTGATTGATTTAAATTCCTAGTTTTTGGCTTTTCTATGAAACGAAAAACAAGTTTCATGCCATTGGTTTTTAAAATAGTACTTTCATTACTAGTTTTTTAAAGTAGTAATCATGTCAATAAAATGAATGACAAGAATAACAGTATGATTAATGTTATTAGTAATAATTTTTTTTTATAGATAAAACTCATTATTAAAAATTAATGCTTGAGTTTTGTATTCGATAACCAATTTAGTATTATTTGCTGCAAAAAGTTTTTCAGAAGTGCTTTGTAAAAATTGTTTTAAAACTATTCATTCTTTAATACAATTCAAATATGCACTTATATCAAATAAGACAACACTGTCTATTTTACAATCATTTGAAAAGATTAATGTAATTTTTATGATATACTTCTTTGAAGTAATTATGTTGAAAATATTTAGGAATGTGCTCAGTATTTGATAATGCATGATCCAATGCATGATTATCTAAGGTTTGATCTTCTGATTCTGGTTTAGAATCAGACTGACTTTCTAACTTTGTAAGAAGCTGTTGTAAAATAGAAGTCTTTTTGTTGGGCTTGTTTAAGATTTTGTAGTTCAGTCAATAGCAACATATTTAGATTTTTTGTTGTTGAGAATTTTGGTAATGTCATAGGTATTTGTACTGGTTGATGACAATAATGATTGTTTTTGAACATGTTGTGGTGTCTTTGACTTATGAAAGGAACTCATAAGTTTATCCATATAGGTTTTTTTTTTTGTTTTTTTTATTAAGGATCATTAAGTCTTTTAATAGCTTTAAGAATCAATTCTTGGTATTGGGTTAAAACATTTTTTTTCAAGTGTTATGGTTTGATATGTTTGAGCCAAAGCTGGATGTTACTAACTCATATATTTGGAAGGGTTCTTTATAAATGTCTGCCGACCTAGATTCAATCTCAGATGCTTCAACCAAGAGGTTTTAGATATGGTGAATGCCTTCTTCTTCTAATTGTATTTCATATAACTTTGTGTTGATTCGAAAAAATATAGAGGTATGACCTTTCTAGCTATATTTGTAACATGTAATGTTTTTTAGATCAATTTTAGGCTTGGGTTTTGGTATTGATTGAAAAGGTTTTGTGGGCTTTGTAGTGGTCTTTTTATAGTATGGCTTAATTTTACTATAGAAACGTTTGTATTTATTGGTTGATCTTCTATTAAGTGGTTTGTTGGGCTTTAAGGTGGTAGATTTGAAGCATGAACCATTACAAGTTGACTTTGGTAGGAATAGGTTAAACTATTGACAAAAACTTCTTAGTTCCTATCTAGTTCTTCTCATTTCCCACTTAATGTGTTTTTGAAGTTTAAGGTCTTAACAAATCTTAAGACCTTCTTTTTGAGTAAAATGACAAGCTCAACATATGTTAACTGATCATAAGGGATTGCTTTGGAGATAAAAATGTCTTCGATTTTATTCCTGACTCTTTCTCTTAGGAGGGTCGGCAAACTAGTAAGGATTTTTTTTTCAAAAAGATTGGTTTGAATCTTCTCGGAGCATGACATGAGTAAGGAAAATGTTTTTGTACCATTGAAACTCACTGAGTTTTTTGCATCTAAGGTTGGAAAGAAGTTCAACATTTTTATCTTTGAGAAGTAAATGATCTCTTACAAAATGAAGGGAAATTGTTAAAATGAGGGTTGAAATTGCATCTTAGATGGTGTTTCCATCAGAGTCAAGAATATGTATTTGGTCTTCAGTCATTTGGATGGAGTTAAGGATTTCAAGGTGTTGGGTTTCAGTGAGATGATAATCCTACCATCCTTTTAACTAACCAGAAAAACCAACTATAAGAAATTCAACTATAGCTTTGTCTGAAGTTTCAGTTTGGGGTTTATAGGTATTGACATTTATAATCATTTATTGTAAGGTGTTTAGGATATTGTATTCGGATATTCTGTCTATGTTCCATTCATAGAGAGAGAAAGCACTGAATCTTTGTTGGTTTGTAATAGCCAGTTTATTATGGAGGGTTATATCAAGGGCAATGATTGTTTTAGGAGTATGATTTCTCCAAACAAGTTTATTAATTTCAAGAGTTTCTTCATGAAAGGCTTATTCATTAGTGGTCTGAGTTTGGTAAGTTTGAATAGCGTTTATGTGGCTTGTATAGATTTGGAGATTATTACTAACTTATAGGGCATCAAGAGCAATCAAGGTGGAGGACGAAGCTTCAAGGTGGTTAAGGTGATCTTTAATGGCTTTAAGAAAGTCAATTTTGTTGTTTTGGAATTGAGTTTGGCTAGTTCTTGTAATTTGGTATGGTTTCAATACTGGGTTTTTAGCTTTTGGTCTACAGATTTTGTAGTTTCAACTGGAGAAACAATAGTCTTTGAGATTTGTTTATTTATTCTAGACAATTGTTTTCCTATGGTATTGAGATTGGTATTGGTGAAGTTCTTTTGCTTGATAATGTGTTTGGTATTTATGGTAGTGTCTTCACTTGAGTTTTTGTAAGGGGTAACATCTACAGTCTGACTATTATGAGGAATTTTGAGGTTTCTCAAGGATGGATGTTTAGACTTAATAAAAGTACAACTGATAAGTTTCCAAACAAGAGTTTTATTTCTAGATGTTATAGGACATGCATGCTTTGAAAATGGATATGTAATATGGTGTTCAAATACATAAAATGATTCGAACCACTCAAAGAACAAAATTTGAACTTTATGTAATGCAATAAAATTTAAGCTGAAAGTCTTAAAAAATCAAGATCTCTTTTCAGAGTTACAGGTACTATAAAAATCATCAATAAAATATTTTGTGTTTATAATAAAATTTGTTTAACATTCAGCTCATTTAGATGTTTTCGATTACAAATGAGAATGTTGGGGAGGTTGGTGGAGAAAATTGGTTAGTGTTTGTATATAATGGTTTAAGTATATTTGTGGTATAATCAACATTTTAAAAACTAGTGCTAGAAATATCAGAGATTGATTTTTTAGATGAGTTTGTGTGGTAATGTATATTTATAACTGAGAAAATTTTAGAAATTCTCTCAAGATTTATTGTACCGGATGTAGAAAATTCATTTGAGAATCTAGAACTAGCTGAATGTTTATGAAAGGATAGATTAACTTTATCATTACTATACTGGGTTGTTTGTTTGAGTTGAATATTTGATTGTGATAATTGCAAATGTTTAGGTTGAGTAGCACCTTTAAAGATCCAGTTTTTTTAGTAAAATAATATTTTTTTTATTGTATAGATTTAGATAAATTGTATTTGATCTTTCTTATTCGAAGAAATAAGATTTTATATTTATGGAATTAAAATTTATGTTTTGTAATGAAAACTTAAAAATTAATGCTACATGAATTGATACTTTAAACGTGTTATCCTAATGAGGTTTTTTTTTCCAGTTTAATGAGTTTTTGGTTTTTTTTTTATTTTCTAATGAGATGCTGCTTTTTCGAAAATAGAACCGTTAGCCTTACCTTGGTTTCAGCAACGGCTAGTTTTTTTTTTTTTTTTTTCTCGCATCGCGGAGCAGCCCTAAACACAGCCAGATCGGATATCTTCTGTCTTGTACCTCTCACGCACAGATACGAATTGCAGAAGTCGATTGACGGTCTAGTCTGGAGGATATTTTGAGATAAAATCAAATAAATCGCAACTGTGAGAGCAGATGAATGAATAATCGGTGATGATGAAGCAAGAGCAGGCAACCCTAGGCCCGAATCCCCCAAATCCTCCTCCTCGGAGGCCGAGGGTGAGGGAGGTCAGTTCCAGGTTCATGTCTCCAATTGCTTCTCCCTCCTCCTCTCTTTGCCCTCTTCCGTCCAATAAACAGCGCTCCAGCTCCGTGCAAAGGCAGCGCCGCAGCCAGGAATTGGACGCCGACTGCAGCCCGCAGCGAAAACAACAACAACAACAACAACAACAACAACATCATCAGCGTGCTGTGGTCAAGCTTTCCAAGGAGAACGAACCAAGATCCCATACCCATAGTCACAGGCCCGATACCCCTACACTCAACCCCATCAACACATCCTCTTACTCTAAATTACTATTGATGCATCAACGTTCCACCTCCAACATCAACATATCATCGGCTGCTGCGAAGCTGTTGAAATCCACTGGGATCTCCATTTCCACTGATTCCTCTTCGGATCATCACAACATCAATAATGATGTCAGAAGCTCTCTTCCTGATCTCCTCGGCGATACTGATACTAGATTTCTAGCGGAGAGAAATCTTAACAGGCTTAATAATAATAACAATCCGTGTGCTTCCCCTTGCTCCCGTTCTCTCAATTTACAGCGATCTACAAGCAGCTGCGATCCCTCCTTGTTTCATTCACTCAAATCTGCAAAGCTGCCTCCAGTGGGCCCTTGCTCCAAGATCCCTATTGATGCTTCTAGAAAAACAAAGAAAGTTTCTAGTCACCAAGAAGATGTGCAATCTCTCAAGCTGCTGCACAACCACTACCTGCAGTGGAGATTTGTCAACGCAAAAGCACAGGCTTCCACACAAGCTCAGACAAGCGAAACTGAGGTACTATACTATCTCATTCCTTAATATTTGCTATTTTGTTCAATTCCAATCTCAAAAGTGATTAATCCTCTCTTGTCTTTCGTAGAGAAACCTGTATTCCCTTGGTGTCAAGATAGCAGAATTATACAACTCAGTGAAAAGAATACGCGTTGAGCTTGGCCTTCTGCAGAGAATCAAACTTCTATGGACCATCGTTGAAGCTCAAGTAAGGCTGCTGCTGCTGACACACACACACATTCTTTTTTATTGTATCTATTGAATTCTACAGTTTTTTTTCCCTCTTCTTCATCAACTTTTGCCCCAGAACTATAATAATGTATAACAATAAAAAAACAAATTGCCTGTATCTCACCTGGTTGATGCGTTTACTTGTGTTTTGCATTTAGGCATCTCTATTGTGACCAAACAATCTACAGTTACATGTAATAGTTTACGGCAACAATAGTGCTATTTGTTGTTCTAATGGAATCAATTTTATAGATGCCATATCTGGATGAATGGTCAGCTTTTGAAACGGATTATTCAGTATCCCTGTCAGAAGCAATTCAAGCTTTGTTGAATGCCTCACTTCAAGTTCCAATCAGTGGAAATGCTAGAGTATGTTTTACTCTTTTCCTTTGGTCACTTTCAGGGTTTTATCATTCTTGTGTGCTGTACTCTGACAACGATATGGATGTCCATTGTAGGCTGATATTAGGGAGGTAGGGGAGGCATTGAACTCTGCAGCAAAATTGATGGACACAATAGCTTTTCACATTGAAAGCCTTATGCCAAAGGTGAGGTGGATTTTCTCACATTTTTCTCTAATAATCAATGAATGGAAGTACTTCTGTTGGGAGTGAAAAAACATCTAACCATAAACTATATACGCCAACCACACGGGTAGGAGAACCAATGGAGAAAAGTTTTCGAAGGAGGAAGGTTGTTTGAGACCAGCCTAATTGTGTCCTACAAAGGAAAACAATGCGGCATAAGGGCATAGTGTTAGAAAGAGGGTCCCGTGTTCGCTACAAAATCTGAACAGTCTGTTAACTGAAGTAGGTAGGTGCTTCCCTCTTTTTCCAAACAGAATTGCCTTCTCTTCTGTCACACCCATGTCTAATATGCCAAAATAGTGTCACAAGCTATAATCCTTACCTTAACCAAAATTAAATTTGCCTCCATTTCTTATCCTCCAACCCATCATGAATGATTCTTTTGAACATTTCTTGATGCAGGCTGAAGAAACAGAACATTTGATCTCAGAAGTAGCTAGGGTGACTGGAGGAGAAAGAGGTCTTATTGAAGAATGTGGGGATCTGTTGTCAATGACATATAATTCACAGGTCTGCTACACCATAATTCTGTTCATAATTAATTATACTACTGATATCTTATTGTATTCTGTGCCCATTCCCTGAGCTCATCAATCACTTGGATAAGAAGAAAGAAAAATGTTCAACTCTAATTAACTACCATGTTTCGGACGCCCCTGTTCTTTTAACCGCTAAATGACGGTATTGATAAAATGGTGGGCCTGATTTCAGGTAAAGGAATGCAGCTTGCGAGGGCAGCTAATTCAGTTCTATCAGAGCCGTCACAATCAACAACAGGGGGAGGAGCAATAATGGACTCCGTATTATTTGTTTCTACATACATGAAGCATGGATGGAGTAGATAAGTAGAATCATCTCATGAATCTCTCTCCGATTCTGCCTCAAATGAGCTTTTTTGGGGCCATATTGTTTGTGGCTTTGCATTTACAATATGCATGCAAAGAGTATGTCTTTTTTTGTTTTGTTTTGTTATGGTATTGTATGTACCACCATAGCAAGCAATATTAAACTGTAATAAAAATCACCAATTGGAGAGTTTTGTCATGGCAATTTATGACGTGTATATTATGTAGTCACTGCGCAGTTAAACCACAGCAGAACTGAATTATCTGGGACAATTTCAGACAATGCACGCATGAATTGCAAGACAGTTTTCTCAGCAATATACTTGCTCATTAAATGATGTACACCACTCTTTCTCCCAGTACTCAAAAATCCCAGCTATCAGTCAGTTCCACGCTTCCAGTTTGAAAGGTAACATACAAGTAATAAACATAAAGAGCAAACCACCCTGAAACTTCTAACAATACCGTTTTCCAATTTCACAAACTCAATCAGGTAAAGAGTAATCTACATGTCTCCCTCTCTTAGCCAAAACTTCAAAAAGGAAAAAAAAAATAATCATGAAATATGGTTTCTTGCTAGCTTCAAGTACGGCTTTAAGTGGAACAGCAACCTTTCTTCGTGTTCCCCGAGGCATCGGCAACATTGATAGTGGTTCCTTGACCAGGAACTGTAGAATTGGCAGCTGCTTCCTGAGCTGCTAATGTCTTCTTGCTAATAATATGATAGATCTCTGTCAAAATGGTTTGGAACGCCTTCTCAATATTGGTGGCTTCTAGAGCTGATGTCTCAAGAAATGAGAGACCTTCCTTCTCAGCCAAGGCATGACCATCCTCCTCTTGAACAGCCCTGAGATGATTCAAGTCAGACTTGTTTCCAGCCATCATGATAACAATGTTTGAGTCTGCATGGTCTCTTAATTCACGAAGCCATCTCTGGACATTGTCAAAAGTCTGCCTCTTGGTTATGTCATAAACAAGAAAAGCACCAACAGCTCCTCTATAATAAGCACTAGTGATAGCTCGGTACCGCTCCTGACCTGCTGTATCCCAAATCTGTGCCTTTACCGTCTTCCCATCCACCTTCACCAAAAGGAAAATAAAATAAAATAAAATAATGATCAGCTAGCTGTTTTAGTGTTTGATTGGAGGCAACGAACATCAGTTAATTAAATGCCCCGGTAGCATACAAAAGATTTAGAAGCTTAAATCATATAAAGAGGCTTAGACACAAAGTGTAAACAGCAGATATTGAATGGACTACAAAAGGGGGAGCTTAGAGTTGTAATGGTATGGTGAGCAAATAGTTTTGCGCAAGGTTCCATTTCATCATATCATCAAACAAGCGGAGGGAAGGGAACTAGAATAACTTAATGTATTCTATCTAATAGGAATTCAACAAGGACGAGCATCACAAACTAAGTATCAAACGGGGATGGGATCGTCGTTAATAGTTTTGGGTTTGGAAGAGCTAACAATGAAACTATTAGCATGAATAGATAAGATAACATATGACTAACAAATGGATGGAAAGAAAGAATAATAGCAAAAGCAATCAATCAAAAAGCGAAACAATACATACAAAAAAAAAAAAAAAAAAAAACTCAAGATATGAGTCATGTCTGTGCCTTTTCTTTTTTGTAAAAAAATAAAACAAAATACAGTAATATGTATTTATGAAATGAATAATAAAAGAAAATGAAGAAATATTGAGAGCAGAGCATAGGAAAAGAGGAAAGGAAAATACTTGGAGAGTTCTGGTGGCAAACTCAACACCGATGGTGGACTTGGATTCCAGGCAGAATTCATTTCTGGTAAACCTGGAAAGAATATTGGATTTGCCAACACCAGAGTCCCCGATCAGCACGATCTTAAACAGATAATCATACTCATGATCTACTCTATGAGCCATTTTTTATCTTCTTTATTTTAATAATAGTAGCACCAATAATCTCTCCTCAGATCTCTCTAACCTGCCAGATCCAACAACCAAATTCACTTCTTCAGTCTTACATCATATAATCAGTCAATCAATCATAAAAAACAAAACAAAAACAAACAGATCTATCTATCTATCTATCCCGAAAGAAAGATTAAAAACAACTCACCCTCTGAATGAGGAGGGCAATCGATCGAGAAGAGAAATGTCCTCCCTTTTTTTATTATGAATTTATGTATGTGGAGTATATATACTTGCGCAGCAACCTTTTCTTTTTATATAATTTCGACGGAATTTTCTGTAAAAAATTATATATATATTATATATTAGAAGAAGTAGAAGAATCGGGAGAGAGCGGAAAAAACAAGGACGGGGAGGGGAGGAGAAAAGGGTTTGAAACGGCCCAATAAATACAAGGATTTTTTTGGGAGACCATTTTATTTATTTAGGAAACTAAAATAAAATGTAATGCTATATGTCTGTCTCTACTACTTCGAACGTGTAAGCGACGTGCCGTTTGTTATTGTTATTGTTAGTATTTAGGGGAAAAAAGGACAGGATGGTGGTGACAAATGAAAAGAAAAGAAAAGAAAAGGAGGTCAAATAACAATAATGGTGTGAGATGGGTGGCGATGGCAGCCTGGCTGACACTGGCGGAGGCAGGCAGTGGCTTTTTAGTGATTTCCACGCCCATTTATTTATTCGGATTTGGTGGAGGCCGGAGGGAGAATCATATTACTGAGCTCTTTTTTTAAACACACAGAGGGTATGTATGTATGTATGTATGTATTGGGTTCAACAAATTCAATGGCTCACAGATAACACACGTATTAAATAAAACTATTGTTATTGGGCCTGGGCTTTTGTCTCACCTTCATAAAAATAAATAAAGACAGGTTTGGGCTTGGTCCGGCCGCCTCCCGGGTTGTTTTCTGCTGCATCTTTTCTTTTATTTATTTAACAAGGAAGAAGAAACACACAAATCATTCTGTGCATGTCCCGTGTCTTTGAACAAGAAGAAGAGTTGCAGAGAGAAATAGTGACCGGACGATGGCTTTGAAGTTTTTGAACAAGAAGGGATGGCACACGGGGAGCCTTAGGAACATAGAGAACGTGTGGAAAGCTGAGCAGAAGCACGACGCCGAACAGAAGAAGTTGGAGGAGCTCCGCAAACAGATTCAAGATGAGCGTGAGCGTTCTGAGTTTCGTCTTCTCCAGGAGCAAGCTGGTCTTGTCCCGTAAGAATCTCCTTCTTTTTACATTTCTTCCCTTCAATTCCACTAACTAATCAAACTACTAGGGTTAGGGTTGGTATTAATCGCTTATTCATTATTATTCAATCGTGTCAGCAAGCTGGTCCTCTTCTTTTCTTCAAATTCAATTCAAATAAAATCAACCAACCAACCAATCGTACTACTGGGGTTAGTAGGATTAGGGTTAGGGTCTTATTACTTAATTGATGATTCAAATGTGGCAGGAAGCAGGAAAGGTTGGAATTTCTTTATGATTCGGGATTAGCAGTTGGCAAGACCAGTGGCAGTTCCAGCGGAGGGGGGGTTGGAGTTGCGTTCAAGGCTCTTGAAGAATCCATTCCCGGCAGCACCACCAGCAGCAGCAACAACAACAACGCGCCATCCTCTTCTGCCCAGCAGTCGTCTGCCCCTGGAGCCTTATTCGAGGACAAGCCTCACTCTTCCAATGACGCTTGGAGGAAACTCCATTCCGATCCTCTCCTTTTGATTCGCCAGCGAGAACAAGAAGCCCTTGCCCGTGTCAAGAACAACCCCATTCAAATGGCCATGATTCGCAAATCTGTAAGCTTCCTTCTCTGTTTTTTTCCTTTTTCTCTTTTTTTGATGAATAACAATTTTCAATGAATGGCTTCCTTATCTTTGTTTTCTCCATCTATGTAATTGATCATGCATTCCCATTTTGTAATGTAGAACTGTCTGTTAGGTTTTGTGAAAATACGTTATTAGATATGAAATTGATGGTGAATAGCTAGTTCTATCAACTGTTAAACTTAAATCTCAAGGTAGTAGTACCTTTGGTACCATAGACGTATCCTTGGCTCATAACCTGGCGACATCAACATTCCCATCGGACATGCATACTTTTATTTTTTTAATATTAGCTGAAACATTTCTATTTACATGCTGAGGGGAAAGAAGATCAATATCATTGGAGAATCTCAAACTTTTTATTGCAAATAACCAGTTTTGTGCGCTTGCTGAACCAATGATTACTTTTTTGTAGGTTGAAGCAAGTAAAGAGAAGGAGATGAACCATGATAGAAAGGAACACCAAAAGAAGCACAGTCATAGTAAAGGAAAGCATCACAAGCATTCATCGAAACTGCAATCTGATTCTGAAAATGTCAGTGGTGAAGGGGAAAGACGGAGAAAGACTAGTGATCACAAGCATTCATCTTCCAAACGACAATCTGATTCAGAAGATGTCAGAGTTGAAGGGGAAAAGAGGAGAAAAACTAGTGATAGAAGGAGTTCAAAGTATGATGAGCATCATTATAAAGCACAAGTTGATTCAGATGGTGAGTCAAGTGAAAGAGAAAACCAGAGAGGAAGGAATAGCTATCGGGGTTCAAAATACAGAGAGCGATCTCCTCGTGGGTACTCACACCCAAAAGCTGGAAAAAATGATGGTCAGGATACTCACAGGAAGAATCATGGCAAGTCAATGAATGAGAGGTATTCATTGGAAGGCAGGACAGATTTTGATGCTGATAGAAAGGGAAGGGATGCAAACAGTTCTCGTGAAGCAAGGTCTTATGCTTCTTCCGAGTCCGTTCGCTATGATTCAAACTATAAACGCCGAAATGTCGCTTCTAAACTGACAGAAGAAGAGCGACTTGCTAAGCTACGGGAGATGCAAGTTGATGCTGAGTTGCATGAGGAGCAAAGATGGAAACGTTTGAGGAAGGCAGAGGAAGATGATGCACGAGAAGCTACTCATACAAGCATGTTGGGTGGCAGGAATTTCCTAGATGCTGCTCATAAAAGTGTGTATGGAGCTGAGAAGGGGGGGAGCTCAACCATTGAGGAGAGCGTCCGTCGTCGTGCACATTATTCACAAGGAAGGACTGAAGTGGGTGATGGCAATGCTTTTCGCCGATGAAGCACTTCAACCTTGGTTTTTGCCTTTCTTGTAGTTCCAGGTGTGTTCCTCACCTTTCAATGCATGTGCGCATGTTCCATAATATCGACCTCCCTCCCACCCACCTTTGTCAAACCGTCTTGTAAAAGTAAGTGATTGATTCAAATAGCTATTGATTTGATGTATCTCCTTGGAAAACTCAGCAACATCATAAATGGTTGATATTATATCCAATTGTACACTTTATTATTTTGAAGATTTTCTAGAATTCACTAAATTATCTGGAAAACAAAATGCTGCTTTGCGTAAGTTTCCAATCATGCATATACGATGTCTTGAACTCCCCTTATCTTTAGCCTATGAGAATAGAATAATCAAACTACTGTGATGTTATTTGTTTTTGCACTCCCTGTTGAAAAATTAGACAACTCCTGCAAACTATAAAAGGGAAACAAAGCCCTATTTTCATTTTACACAACCTTTTAAGCTTTGTTTTTCAACCCAATGTACTTTTGACCATCAAATATCAGGCCCCTTTTGCTCTGAGCCTGTGATAGCTGTCGTTAGTCCTCCTATCTCAACCTTATTCAAACTTTAGAGTACACTTGGATTCCCAATATTTCATTTGACCCTATTGTTTTTTGTTTTTGTTTATGAAACTCTTGAACCATTGAAAGAATATATTAACTTTTGTTTTTATCTCCCTTTCCTCTTGTGCCCCCAAAGCATCTATTCTACCTATTCGACACCAATCTATGTTGTGGCAGTCCTATTGCTCCTTTAGGATCAACAGAAACACAAATTGTTCTTCAAATATAAAGGTCCCCCCCTAAAGTTACAGGATATTTTCAGTCAATTTTTCCTAAAATATAGCTGAAATAAAAGATATTTGTGCTTTTTATATCCTTGGTGCCTAACTGCCTATAGGAATTAGGGAGTGAATTGCTAACAAAAACTTGCATGATATAGAAGAGCATTCATCTTGAAAAACAATCATGGGGATTGGTTGTAATGTTTATGTAGTAAATATGACAGGGATATCATATCCGAGGCACTATTTATGTATGTGTATGATTATCGATGATAAAGGGTAGTCCAACCTTATGTTCTTTGGTTGGGAGATTCAATCAATTTGAGCTTATTTTATTGTTTTATTTGAGTTATTTATGTTAGATAATTTTAATTGATTGCTTAAGCCTAATAGTTTAGTGTTTTAGGGTTATGCTATTTATAAGTTTCTCTCTAAATTTGTAAGACAATTTTTTATGATGAAATAAAATGATAGATTTTTCTCTTCTTCGAATTCTTTTTTCCTCATAGTTTTTTATTTTTACTTTTAATTCTTAACTTTTTTCTTTCTTGCATTAATTCTTTTTATCTATTGTTTTGTTCTTATAATTAAATGATATATGGGCTTGTTTAAATTCATTATATTCCTAAATCTTGTGATAAGCTTTCAACAACAGGAAAAAAAAAAAAATAGCATAGCAAATATATATGGCTTGTCTTTTCCTGTTTATAATCAAAATTTGAAAAAAAGAAAAAAAGAATCAGCCTTCAACCACTCGTTGCTCAGATAAAACCAGCCTCTCCCAGCAAACCTTGCATTTCCTTCCCTCTGAAATCAACAGGCCCCAGCATCTTTTCCAAACCAGCCGAACCTAACCCTTTTGTTTGGAAGATCTGCCACCAGCCATCAATCGTCAACCACCTCAAAAATCTCCACCATCGATCTCGGCAACTACACCAACAACAAGAGTTTCTCAGGCAAATTAATTTACTAGAGACATGTTATCTGCCACATCATCAATTCTTTCCACCTCAGCTGCCACGCACACAACCTTTGCCATCTTATCAGCCATGTTGCCAATCTCTACCACGTTGTTTGAACTTCATAGCCATGTCCGTCCCAACACTGCCACATTAACACCACATCACCATCATCATGTACTGTCCTATCAGCGCCATGTCAAACACCACATCACCATCATCATATACTGCCATATCAGTGCCATGTCAATGTCTGCCATATCATCGATAATAAATTCCAGCGTACTCCTGAGCAATTTAGCCAGTAAATCACTCTTTAGTTTTGTACTTGTTATTGTTATTTAGAGCTGTCATTAATATTATTTTTATGTTTAAATAATTAAAAAAAATAAAAATAAAAAAACCCACCTTGCATTTTTTTTGTTAATTTTTGTGCATCAACCTTTTAATTTTTTTGTTATTGATATCTATTACCTAGGGGTGAGAAAAAAACCAAAAAACCGATTAAACCGAGAAAACCGGAAAAAAATAACCGAAAAAACTGAACCGTGAAAAAAAACAGATTAAAATTTTGAAAAAATCAACCGGTTCGGTTCGGTTTCGGTTTTATAAGCTTGAAACCGAAAAAACCAAACCGAACCGAACCCAAATCGAAAAAAAACTGGAAAAAAACCGAGCCAAAACCGAGTCAAACCGGAAAAAATCAAGCCAAACCGGTTTGAACCGGTTTTTGTCCAAAAAAACCGAACTGAAACCGGTCAATTTGAACCGGTTTCGGTTTTTTTAAAAAAAAATTTTGGTTGGGTTACTTTTTTTTTTATAAAAACCGAATCAAACCAAAAATGATCACCCCTACTATATACTACCTTGTCCTCTTTGATAATTGGGAGTCATTGCCTTGACATTATATTTGATTAATTATTTACACTTAAGGATCTAGTATTGCATGCTTATAATCTTATTGGTGTTTTTTGTTCTTGATTAATCTTCACATGAAAAAAATTAGCTTTATTTTTATATTGTGATTTCACTTGTAAGAATCATTTGTGATCTCAATTTCATTTCTAAGTTAGTGTTGCATGCATTTATGTCATGATCATTTGATGTCCAAGCTAAAATTTACACTTACCGTAGACCCGAACCTTAGTGATACTCTTATGGCCATTTAAAGAGAACTGCAAACTTAGATGATCAACATGTTTAAAAAAATTGAGCCCTAAAAGAGTTCTCGAATAAAGCACCCAAAGACCAATAATCTTCAACATGTTGAGCTCCATGATCCTTTTACCCTTGACACGTAATGAGGATGATGAAGATAATATCAATTTACTAGGTTATGTCCAAACTATATCTATTAAGACTTTTAATAGTGTTTGTTCCATTTCATATTCTTAATCATATAGTGTTCATTGTTACGAACTTAGAAAGCTTGTAGATCTTCTTTCTATGTTTCTTCATTCTATAATGTCTGATTTAGCTAAGTCTTTTGCATGTAGAATTCATAATATGCATATTGAGATTATAAAACAAATTCAAGCAAGTAATGAACACTATAAATTTTGAGCTGATTTATGTAAGTATCATGATGCATTTAATGTTGAAGATTATTTCATGATACAGATTAGACTTGAATGGTGTCATTTGAAAACCAATCATAAATTTCAAATGAGTAGTGCTTGACCATTCAAAGTGTTGCAAATGATTGAATCAAATAATTATATCATTAAATTAACACTAAATGACCTCGTTATATTAACTTTGATATTAGCTCTACTTTTGACATGAATGACCTCGTTATATATAAAACACAATAGTCTATCCCTGATGCTTTTTTTGAAAGCCTTACCCTATTATCCTTATCTTTAGCACAAAAGGAACATATTAATGCTACTTTAAATGCACAAATTGTTTTTATTAGGGATGATGAATTTCAGCGAATCCCAATGTATGAGTTAAACGACCAAATTTAGACTATACTTGGATTATCAAAGAAACATCACAACAGGTTGATCCTTATCTTTGTGAGCATTATTGGAGCTGCTTTGAATTTTACTCAATGAGGTCAAGTTCTTCCTGCCCTAGGAGAGTTGATGGGGACATCAGTTCCGAGACACTATTTACACATGCGTATGATTATCGATAATGGAGGGTAGCCCAACCTGTTGTTCTTTGGTTGGGAGATTGAGCCCATTTAGACTTATTTCATTATTTTATTTGTTTTATTTGAGTTATTTGTGTTAGACAATTTAATTGATTGGTTGAGCCCAATAGTTGAATGTTTTAGGGTTATGCTATTTATATGTTTCTCTTTCAGTCTATGAGATAATTTTTCATGATGAAATAAAATGACAGATTTTCCCTTCTTGAATTCTCTTTTTTTCTTAGCTTGTCTCTTTTTTTGCTTTTAATTCCTAGCTTCTTTCTTTCCTGCTTTAATTCTTTTTATTTCTTGTTCCAAATCAAAATAGTAATAAAACAACTATACAAGAATAATCTCTTTTCCATTCATTAGCTTGTGCGATGCATTTAATTTTAAGTTTGTATTTTTGATATTGCAATGGCAAATTAACCTTATATCCTAATTGTTTAGTTTTTAGATGTTTTATTAGGTTAGGATGATTGATAAATATCTAGGTGATGATGCTTGGTGGATTGAAATAGTGAACACTTAATAGAGTAGTTACAAGCTATGTTCTCTCCTCGTCACTTATGTACAAAGAAGTAAAATGGACTCTTGAAAGCGAGGTTTTAACTACTTGCATGATAAATAACTGGTTAGTTGGCCAGTGGTCTTTGTTTATAGTTCAAATTAAGAACCTAGTTTGAATGGTTAACTTAACAATGCATGTTTACCACATGGATAGATATTTGCCTTGGATTTCTCGTGTTAGTAGGTATTTGTTTTGGATTTATCGGGTCAGTAGCTTACTGCCCATCGACATTCGGGTCGATAAGTGTCGGCCTGTTTGGTCTCGGGTTTATAGGTATTTGCATGAGATTTCTTGGGTTGGAAGGTCTCCACTCGTCAGGAGTCAAGTCTGTAGGTATTTGCTATGGTCAATAGGTATTTACTTTGATTTTCTCGTGTTTGTAGCTCCCGGTCCTTCAGGGCTCGGGTCAGTAGGTCTCATCTGATCACTGCTCAGGTCGATAGGAATTTGCCTAAGATTTCTTGGAGCGGTAGGTGTTGACCTGTCAATGCTTTAGTCGATAGGTATTTGCCTTAGATTTCTCAGGTCGGTAGACCCGTCTGTTGGGGCCCAAGTCAGTTAAACTAGGTATATAAAATTGCATCTAAATATGGAAAATATGACCCAACGAACACAAAGGGTACAATGTAGACCCCTAGCCAAAAAATTGATAAATTAGTGATAAATACAAAGAATTTTTATACATTTAAGGTGAAAATATTTAGAAAACTATTTTAGAATTTTCAAATGAATTAATGTATGGTTAAATGTATAAATGGCTTTGATTGTCGGTGTAAGCCTACATGCAATTGCATAATTGTTTTTAACCCGGAAAGTAATGAGATTTGAGGAAAATTTGTATTATAAATAAGAATGGAAGTTCCCAATAAATTATGGTTTAGGGTTTAGGGTTTTGGGTTTAGCGTTTAGGGTTTAGGATTAAGGGCTTTTGGTTTCGGGTTTCGGGTTTAGGGTTTTAGGGTTTTGGGTTTTGGGATTTTG